>Ga0326597_10010839_pt1 | contig 12124 bp, 9 predicted proteins | sample RVTome_12_FD_203789 | JGI IMG/M metagenome (GOLD analysis project Ga0326597, IMG submission 203789) | Soil microbial communities from uranium-contaminated site in the Upper Colorado River Basin, Wyoming, United States - RVT100D185 | ecosystem: Environmental > Terrestrial > Soil > Contaminated >... | reverse complement strand
CGATGCTGTTCTCGCGCACCAACACGCTTCTGTCGATTCCCATGCTGTTCTCGATGGTTTCGGCGCAAAACCTGTATTGAACGCGCGCGTAACGAAGGGGATAGGGCCGTCCGGCGGAGTCGGGCGGCCCTTCGCTTTTCGATGAGCGAGGATCTCGGGACCGCCGTTCGCGCCAACGATTACGACCGCTGGCTCTCGGCCCTGTTCGCGCCGGCCGCGGCACGGCCCCATCTGTTCGCGCTCTACGCCTTCAATTTCGAAGTGGCGAAGATCGCCGAGGCCGTCGGCGAACGCATGATGGGCGAAATCCGCCGGCAATGGTGGCGCGAGGCGATCGAAGGCATCTATGCGGGCGCGCCGCCGCGCCATGCCGTGGCACAAGCCTTGGCAGGCGCCATCCGCGAACGCGACTTGCCGCGCGTGCTTTTCGACGAATTGATCGACGCACGCGCGTTCGACCTGTCGGACGAGACGTTCCCGGACATCGCGGCGCTGGAGGCCTATGCCGATGCGACATCGGGCCATGTCATGCGGCTGGCTGTGCGCATCCTGGGCGTTGGCGACGCGTGTGACACGCATGCGCGCGAGGCGGGCATTGCCTATGCGCTGACCGGCCTTTTGCGCGCGGCGCCCTTTCATGCCGCGCGGCGAAAGCTGTTTTTGCCGCGTTCGGCGCTGGATGCGGCCGGGGCCGATCCGGAGGATATCTTCGCGGGGCGCGCGAACGCGGCGCTGCGCGCCGCTATGGCTGTCGTCGCGTCGGCGGCACGCGCGCGACTCGCCATGCTCGAGCGCCTGCCCAAGCCGGAAGCCTTGCCTGCGCTGCTTCCCGCCGCATTGTGCCGCGCCCATCTCGCACGGACGGAAGCCGAGAAGTTCGATCCCTTCGTTCATCGTGCCGAGATTTCGCCGTTACGCCGTCCGTTCGCGATGTTGTGGGCGGCACTGCGTGGGCGGGTTTAGAGGATCGCGACGAACTTCATCATTCTTATTCGCATGGCGGCGCTTATCGGCTGTGGACAACCACGCACATGTTCCACGGCCTGCGCAATTCGGCTTGCGCCGATGCTAGCCGTACTGCCTACTATATTTTCGGTTGCCGCATTTTCGGCGCCTGTTTTGGCTTGCATCTATCCCGAGAATTCAAGCCGGTTCCGTCCGGGTCCCTGTCGCAACGCGAAATTTCCAAGTGGGAGCCACCTATGCCTCCATGCAATCGTCGGCCGCATACTTTGCTTGTCGCGGCCGTGGCCGCGTTGCTGGCTGCCGTTCCGGCGGCGGCAGAGTTGGAATGCCCGGAAATGGACCGGGCACAAGCGAAAAACTCGGTCCATGACGTGAAGATATACTTTGAGGAAGGCGCGCCGGGAGGCGTAGGCAATGCCTCGATCGAGGCGTTCCGCAAGACCGCGATCGCGGCGATGGAACGTTGGAATGCGCAATCCAATTCCGGGTTTCTCCGTTACATGGGTTACCAGCACGGCCCGAAACTGAAAACCGGAGAAGACGCCCAACCGTCCTGCGCCGATCCGGGCGGGTACAGCTTGATTTTCCCTGATCCGGGACAAGGTGCAGACGATGCCGGGCGTGCGACGGCCGGACCGACATGCAACGGCAGCCGGTTCTATATCCGGATACCGGCGTTCGACGGCGGCGGAAATCTCAAGACGATCGTCACGGAGCCTGATGCATCGGTTTCAAGCGACCTTCTCGCGACGCTCATGCATGAAATCGGTCACGGGTTGAAGGTTCATCATCCGTGGGGCGAGACCTTGGACCCACAGCAATGGTGCAAGCGTGTGTCCGGCAGGCTGCCGATCGGTGCACGATGTTCGGGTTCGCCTTGTACGTGCAGGGACGGGACCGTGTGCAAAGGCGGCGTCTGCACACCACGTCAGGCGGTCCTAGGCGGGCCGCTCAGCGGACATCTGCGTCGCAGTTTGTACGAATACGATGCCTATTGCGTACGCAAGCAGAGCGGAGCGCGTACGGCTTCGGTATATTCGCGCCGCTTTTCAGACGGACGTTTCGCGGACGTATCGCGAAAGATTTCCGGATCGTGGCGCGTCGCGCAGGCCGGTGTGACTCGCTATCGGCACGACGAGCAATGGCAATGGGGCGTCGCGCTCAGCCGTCTAAGCACCGGAAAGCCGGACCAGGAAATCAGTTGGCTTCCGGATCTCGAGGCGCGTGGGGCCGTGCGCGTGAGCGCCGACCAGCCGGAGACCGTCTACGGCCTGACACCCATGGTCTGGCGCGAGAGGGACGAGTCTGTCGTGCGTCTGGCCTATGTCGACGGCCGCGATTTGGTCAGGCATGCGGGGCTCAGGCCGTTCCGGCCGGGGGAGCCCTATGACGATGGCGTTCCTTTCGGCGTTCTGGTGTCCCATTCGGCCGACGAATTCAAACGGGACTACAACACGGGGCCGCTACAGTTCTGCAATAGCATGCATGCCACGTCGCGGACAGACAAGCTGATCTGCAACAGTGGCCGAAGCCGTGTTTTGAGTACGCATAAGCTCGGATATACGTGGCATTCGGGAATCGGTGCGACGGTATTTGCATGGCAGGAAAACCACCGCGAAGCCGCGCTGGGGCGCATCAAGATCGCGATAGGCGCGGTTGACGACACCACGCTGTCACAGCCCGATACAATTCCGGCGTCGTCCTTCGTCGCGCCGGCAATTGCCTGCCTGCCCGGCAAGCTGAATGGCGGGCGGGATTGTCTGCTGGCTTTCGTCAATGCCGAGAACGATACGTTCGATGTCCGCGTCTTCCGGTTTGCCATACGCGCCGGCTCCGATCGTTGGAAGATTGACAAGGTGAATCCGCTGCCCCCGCGCGGCGCGACCATCTTCGGGCGTCAAACGAGCCGCGGAGAAACGGTGCAGGTACCCGCGAACACGGCCGCTGATATCGCGTTATGGGTTCATGGCGGTCGGTTCTGGCTTGCGTTCAAATCGATGGAACCGGGACAGGGTCTCTATGTCTGGAGTACGAACGATCCGGTGGCCGTAATCTGGAGGTACGAAGCGATGTTGCCTTACAGCGCGATCGGCCCTTCCGTCGTTGCGCATGCCGTCAACGATAACATGATGGTGACCGTCGAGCCCGATTGAACGACGCGGAGTTCATTCGGCCGCTGCGGCGCGTGTCTTGCCGAGCCAGGCGTCGAGATCGGCGAGCGCACGGTGCGCCATCAGCGCCTTGCGGTCGCGTCCGCGCGTCTTGCGCGGCGTTTCCTCGAGCGGCGGAAGCAGACCGAAATTCATGTTCATCGGCTGGAACGTCTTGGCGTCCGCGCCGCCCGTGATATGGGCCAGCAGCGCGCCGAACGCCGTCGTCGCGGGCGGACGCGAAAGTTCCGCCCTGAGACGTTCGGCCGCCGCAAAACGTCCCGCGAGCAGACCGATGGCCGCGCTCTCGACGTAGCCCTCGACGCCGGTGATCTGGCCCGCGAAGCGCAAGCTTGGCCGCGCCCTTAGACGCAGCGTCGCGTCGAGCAATTTGGGGCTGTTGAGGAACGTGTTGCGGTGCAGCCCGCCCAGCCGCGCGAATTGCGCGTGCGCGAGACCCGGGATCATGGGGAAGATGCGCGTCTGTTCGCCGTGCTTGAGCTTGGTCTGGAAGCCCACCATGTTCCACAGCGTGGCCAGTGCATTGTCCTGGCGCAACTGCACGACGGCATAAGGCCGCCGTCCGGTGCGCGGATCGCTCAGCCCCACCGGCTTCATCGGACCGAAGCGCAGCGTATCTTCGCCGCGCGCGGCCATCACTTCGATCGGCAAACAGCCTTCGAAATAGGGCGTCGACTTTTCCCATTCCTTGAAGTCGGTCTTCTCGCCCGAAAGAAGGGCCCCGATGAAGGCGCGGTATTGCGCTTCGTCCATCGGACAGTTGATGTAATCGGCGTCGCCGCCACCCGGACCTTTCTTGTCGTAGCGCGATTGGAACCACGCCACTCCCAAGTCGATGGACTCGCGATGGACGATGGGCGCGATGGCGTCGAAGAAGGCAAGCGATTCTTCGCCCGTGAGTGCGCAGAGCGCGTCGGCCAGCGCGGGCGAGGTCAGCGGCCCGGTCGCCACGACCACCGAATCCCAATCCTCCGGTGGAAGGCCGGAAATCTCTTCGCGGCGGATTTCGATGTTCGGGTGTTCTTCCAGCGCGCGCGTCACGGTGGCCGAGAACCCGTGCCGGTCGACGGCGAGCGCGCCGCCCGCGGGGACCTTGTTGGCGTCGCCCGCCCGCAGGATGAGCGAGCCGGCGCGGCGCATTTCCTCGTGCAGCAGGCCGACGGCGTTGTTTTCCCAATCGTCCGAGCGGAAGGAATTGGAACAGACGAGCTCGGCCAACCCGTCGGTCTGGTGCGCCTCGGTGCCGCGAACGGGGCGCATCTCGTGCAGCGCGATGCGGCAGCCCGCTTGGGCCGCCTGCCAAGCGGCTTCGGAGCCGGCCAGGCCCCCGCCGACGATGTGGATGGGTTCGGTCATGGCCGGGAAGTTAACGGTCTACCTGCCTTGACATCAAGGCATCAAATAGTTGATGCTTCGATGTATGAGAACGACACTGACCTTGGACGACGACAACACCGTACGGCTGGAGCGACTCCGCAAGAAGCGCGATGCCAGTCTGAAGGAAATCGTGAACGACGCGATCCGGCATGGCTTGGATGCGTTGGAGGTGCCACCGAAAAAACGCGAGCCGTTCAAGACGCGGGCTCTGGATTTGGGGAAGCCGCTTTTCAACAGTCCCGTAGAACTGAAAGAATTGATCGCGCAGATCGGCGAAGATGAAGATTTGAGGAAGCCGGGACTCAAGTGATCCTGGTCGATACCAATCTGCTCCTCTACGCCGGTGTCAAGCATGCGAAGGAGCATGACCGTGCGCGACAATGGCTCGACGAACAAATTGCGGTCGGGGCGCGCGTCGGATTGCCCTGGCACAGCGTGTTAGATTTTGTCCGCCTCGCGTCTAATCCGAAGCTCTTCTCGCGCACCGCGTCGGTCGCAGAAGCGTGGGCGCTTGTTCGCAGATGGTTGAGCGCCGACAATGTGTGGATACCGCAACCGACGGAGCGTCACGGCGACGTTCTCGAAAGTATTTTCACTTCGGTACGCGTGAGTTCTCGATTCGTAATGGATGCGCATCTGGCCGCATTGGCCATCGAGCACGGTCTGACGCTGTGCTCGAACGATGGCGACTTCGCGCGCTTCAAAGGGCTACGCTGGGTCAATCCGCTGGAGTAGAGCGCCCGCTCACCCCCACACGGGCGGGCGGCGGCCGATCCAGGGGCGCGCCTGTTCCAATTGCGCGGCTAGGCGATAGAGCGTTCCCTCGTCGCCATAACGCCCCGTGAACATCATGCCGATGGGAAGCTGGTCCGACGACATGCCCAACGGTACCGACATGGAGGGTTGGCCCGTCAGATTGAAGGGCGGTGTGTAGCCGAACACGCGCGCCTGGCGGCGGTTCACTTCCTTGGGTTCCAAGTTCACCGGATCGATATGGCCGATCCTCGGCGGCGGCGCGATGGTGACGGGCATCAGCATGGCGTCGAATTTGCGCCAATGGCCGAGGATTTCGCGCGTCATGATGCGAAGCGTTTGCAGCGCCCAACCGACCTGCTCGCCGGTCAGCGCGCGGCCCGCGTGATAGCCCGCCCAGGTAAGCGGCTCCAGCTCGTCGTCCTTGGGCTTGCGGCCGAGCGTTTCGGACGCATAGTCGATCGACGCCGCCATCATCGCGGCCGACAGCCAACCCTGCGCGCGATAGAGCTTGCGGTAGTCGATGGAAAGATCGTGCGCGAAGACCTCGTGACCGAGGCTTTCCAAGAGCTTCACGGTCTCTTCGAAGACCTTCCTGACGTCCTCGTGCGGCGCGATGCCGAGCGGCGTCTGGGTCGAGCACGCGATGCGCAGCTTGCCGGGCTTGGTCTCGATCTCTTCCATGTAGGGCCGTGCTTTCGGCGGCGGCGCATAGGGTGCGTCGTCTTCCGGCCGGCCCGTCCAATCGAGCATCGCCGCGGAATCGCGCACCGTGCGCGTGAGCACGTGATCGACGACGAGCCCGTGCGCGCGATTACGGTCGTCCGGCCCGCCCGGATTGCGGTATTGCGTTACCTTCATGCCGAAAAGGCCGCAGCAGGCGGCCGGAATGCGGATGCTGCCGAGCCCGTCGCTGCCATGCGCCATGGGAAGGATGCCCGCCGCCACGGCCGCCGCCGTGCCGCCCGACGATCCGCCCGAGATGTGATCGGTGTTCCACGGATTGCGGCAGGGGCCGAGATGCCGGCTTTCCGTCGTGCCCGTGATGCCGAGCTCGGGCGTATTGGTCTTGCCGACAAAGACGAGGCCGGCCGCGCGGTAGCGCTTGATGAGTTCGGAATCCGCCTTCGGCACGAAATCGCGCGTGAAGGCCGAACCGCTGGTCGTGGGCCAGCCCGCAACCGACACGCCGATATCCTTGATGACGAAGGGCACGCCGCGGAACGGCCCGCCGGGAAGTTTGCTCTTCGCGGTCGCGCGCGCCTCGTCATAGGCCTTGAAGATGACGGCGTTGATCTTGGGATTGTGCCGCTCGATGCGCGCGATGGCTTCCTCGGTCAACTCGACCGGCGTCACGTCGCCTTGCTTCACCAGTTGGGCCAGGCCCAGCGCGTCGTAGCGATCGTATTCGGCGATAGCCATGGAGGACCTCGTCCTTAGAGCTTGGGATAGCGGTGCGCCCAAGGTTGGGCCTTCTCCAGCTCGGCGGCAAGCTTCAGCAGCGTCATCTCGTCGCCCGCGCGTCCGACGAATTGCACGCCGACCGGCAAGCCTTCCTTGTTCCAATGGAGCGGCAGGTTGATCGCGGGCTGTCCGGTGGCGTTCTGGATCGCGGTGTAGGCGACGTAATCCGTCATCGGTCCGAAGCCCTTGTCCATGTCGGTGGTGTCGAGATCGAACGTGCCGTTCTTCACGGGCGGCATGCCCAGCGTCGGCGTCAGCCAGACATCGTAGGTTTCGTGAAAGCGCGCCATCATGCGCCCGATGCGATAGAGCATCTGTAGCGCGATGACGTATTGCGCAGCGGATGTCGCGCGGCCCTTTTCGTAAAGACCCCAGGTGAGGCCTTCGAGATTCTCGAGCGACGGCGTGCGGCCGGTGAACAGGGTGATCGCGGCGACGCCCGCGGCGGTGCCCACGGCCCAGATCGTCAGGAAGAACTGGATCAGCGACGCATTGTCGACGGGCGGCGTCTTTTCCTCGACATGATGGCCGAGGCTCTCGCAAAGCTTCGCGGCCTTCTTCACGGCCGCCGCGCAATCGGCATGGACGGGGCTGCCGTCGAGGCGCGTCGTCGTGACCGCAATCCTGAGGCGCTTCGGCTTGCGCTTGATTCCCTCGAGATAGGAACCGCTCGGCGGCAACGCGAAATAGGGATCGCCGAAATCGACCGGACAGCCCACATCCAGCGCCAGCGCGCTGTCGCGCACGCTTCGCGTCACGACGTGATCGACGCTGAAGCCCGCGAGGCTGTCGCCCACGTCGGGACCGACGGTCGTGCGCCCGCGCGAGACCTTGAGGCCGACCAGGCCGCAACAAGCGGCCGGGATGCGAATGGAGCCGCCGCCGTCGGTCGCGTGCGCGATGGGAACGATTCCGGCCGCGACCGAGCAGGCCGAACCGCCCGACGACCCGCCGACGGAATAATCCGTGTTCCACGGATTGCGGCAGGCACCGTAGAGCTTGGGCTCCGTCGTCGCCACGATGCCGAATTCCGGCACGTTGGTCTTGCCGAGGAGCACGAGCCCCGCCGCGCGATAGCGCGCGACCAGCGTCGCGTCGTGATCGGCCGGCGTGTCGGGCGAGAAGCGCGAGCCGCTGCGCGTCGGCATGCCGATGGCACCCGCGCGCATGTCCTTGAGCAGGGTGGGAACGCCCGCGAACGGCCCTTTGGGCAGCTTTCCCCTGGCCGCGTCGCGCGCGCGGTCGAACGCCTGAAAGACGATCGCGTTGAGCTTGGGGTTGAGCCGTTCGGCGCGCGCGATGGCCTCGTCGATCACGTCGCGCGGCGAAATTTTCCTGGCGGCAACGAGCTTGGCCAAGCCCAGGGCGTCGTAGTTTCCATATTCCGAGAATGCCATGGTGCTACGCCGCGATCCTGGGACGGCGATCGAACCAGGGCTGCGCTTTCTCGAGCGCGGCGGCGAGCTTGAGGAGCGTCATCTCGTCGCCGAAGCGCCCGACGAATTGCACGCCGACCGGAAGGCCTTCCTTGTTCCAATGGAGCGGCAGATTGATCGCGGGCTGGCCCGTGACGTTCTGCATGGCCGTGAACGGCACATAATCGATCAGCGGCGCGAAGGACTTGTTCGGATCTTGCTCGTCGAGATCGAAGCTGCCGAGCTTCACCGGCGGCGCGCCGAGCGTCGCGCTCAGCCAGACATCATAGGTCTCGTGGAATTTGGCGGCGATGCGGCCGGCGTGCTGCATCATGTATTTCGCCGTCAGGAACTCGCTCGCCGAGACGCGCTTGCCGGCCTCGTAGAGCCCCCAGGTCAATCCCTCGAAATCGAGCGGGTTGGGTTTCTGTCCGGTCAAGGCCGAGATCATGTCGATCGCGTTCGCGAGCGCGCTGCCCCATAGCGCCATGAAGGCCGGGATGAGCTGCTGCTGATTGAGTTGCGGCGAGGCTTCCTCGACGTCGTGGCCGAGATCGGCGCAGAGCTTCGCCGCCTTCTTCACCGCCGCCAGGCAATCGGCGTGTAGCGGCTTGCCGTCGAGCTTCCTGGTCGAGAACGCGACCTTGAGCCGTTTCGGTTTGCGCTTGATCCCTTCGAAATACGAACCGCCTGTCGGCGGCGCCCAATAGGGATCGCCGGGGACCGGCCCTTCGACGGCGTCGAGCACGGCGGCGGTGTCGCGCACGCTGCGCGAGACCACGAGGTCGATCGCGAGCCCGTCGACGATCTCGCCGAAATCCGGCGCATGCGTCACGCGCGCGCGCGTTGGCTTCAGGCCGACGAGCCCGCAACAGGACGCGGGGATGCGAATCGATCCGCCGCCGTCATTGGCGTGCGCGAGCGGAACGATGCCGGCGGCGACCGCCGCGGCCGATCCGCCCGACGATCCGCCCGTCGAGTGATCGAGGTTCCAGGGATTGCGCGCGGGACCATAGAGCTTCGACTCCGTCGTCGGCACCAGGCCGAATTCGGGCACGTTGGTCTTGCCGAAGGGAATGAGCCCGGCCAGCTTGAAGCGTTCGGTCAGCACCTGATCGTGATCGGACGCCGCGGCCGGAATGAAACGGCAAGCCTGGCGGGTCGGCATGCCCGTCGCGATAGCGTTGATGTCCTTCAAGAGGAACGGTACGCCCATGAATATGCCTTTGGCTGTGCGCCCCTTCGCCATCTCGCGCGCCTGATCGTAGGCCTTGAACACGATCGCGTTGAGCTTCGGGTTGAGCGCTTCGGCGCGCGCGATGGCCTCGTCGAGAAGCTCGATTGGCTTGACCTTCTTCTTGGCGACGAGGCCGGCCAAACCGATGCCGTCGTAATCGGCGTATTCCTTGATGGTCATGGGTGTTCCTTTGGCGTTAGGCGAAGGGGTGCGGGGGCGTGCCCTCGATGATGGGTCCGGCCAGCTTGGGCGGATCGCCGGCCTTCCACGAGGGCAAGCGCATCCAGACGCGGCGCAGAACGGGCGCACCTTCGGGTCCGTAATCGATCGTGGCGGGTCCGACCGTTACAAGCTGGGCCTCGATCGAGTCCGCGGTCACGTCGGCGATGCCGTAGCCGTTCGCGCGCGAGTCGACATAGGAAAGGAAGGGATTGATCCGCCGGTTCGCGGCCCATTCGGAAAGTGTCTCGAAAGGCGTCCAGGCGCGCAGGAGCGCGGCATTTGCGCCTTCCATCATCATGAGATTCCAGTTCTCGACGAGTTCGCCACCGGACTCATAGGCGGTCATCGCGTGGAACGTACCGTTTCCGCGCGCCGCGCGCTCGAAGAAGCTGAACATGGACGCCGACGAGATACCGGCCACCGACAGCTCCGCCGCGATCGGCTCGGGCTCCGCGGCGTCGGGATCGAGGCTCAGCATGCACGCGGCATGCAGGTGGTGATCGCCGGAGACCGAAACGAAGTTGGTGATGTTCTCGCGTTGGCAGAACCCCATCAGTTCGCGCAGCTCGCCCGGATAGCCGCCCCAGGAATCGGCCGTGATGGTCACGTCGGGCAGCCCCGCGAAGGGAACCGACGACAGGTCGATGCGCAGCGGCGTCGCCGGCACGCTGTTGGCCCAGATCTTCCACGGCGCGTCTGATTTCTTGAGCACGGCCTTAAACCACGCCTTTTGGCGCGGACCCAGCATCGTTCCCGACGGCGAGGATTTGCGTGGATTGGGGATCGCGCCCTTGGGCGTCTGGATCATCGCGTCGGGCTGGCTGGCATTCGCGTCGCGGCCCGCGTCCAGGGTGCGCACCAGAGAAACCGGCGGCATGGCGATGCCGAATTTCTCCTTGATGTCTTCGGTGTAGACGGGCGGGCTGCGATAGGAGCGCGTATCCGTGACGAGAAGCTCGATGAATTTGCCCCAGCGCAGGCTCCGATAGATCGTCATCGTGCCGAGCGCGCGCAGGTTTTGGGTGCCGCGGTCCAGCCAGGTCGGCCCGGGCCCGTCGAAGGGGGCGTTCTCGACCTCGGCTGGCGTGAAATCGCGCGCCGCGTTCTCCACGCCGTCGGGTGCGCGCGAACCGGTGAGGATCGCCGGGATGAATTCGAACCAGGCTTGGTTCGCGGCCGCGCGCCGGCTTTGCGCGGGGACCGCATCGCCAAAATAGGTTTCCGCCGTCTGCCAGCAATTGTTCGAGAATTCGTGATCGTCCCATGTGCAAATGAAGGGAAAGCGCGCGCGCGCCGCCTGCAGGTCCGGGTCGCTCAGATAGGTCTTATAGAGGTGGCGATAATCGTCGAGCGTGACGGCGTTGCTCGCGCCTGCCCTGTTGCCGCCCCAGGGATGCTTGGGCCACGGCTTGGATCCTTGCGGAAAAGGCGTGAGCATGCGCGGGCGGCCGTTGCGGTCTCTCAGGGTTTCGGCCGCCGACGGGTCGGTGTCGCCGCGCACTTCGTAGATGAAATCACCGAGATGGATGACGAAATCGATTTGCGATTTCGCGGCGGCGGCTTCGTCGTCGCGTACCATGCGCCGCCACGCGCCGTAGAATCCCTGTTCGTAATTCTGGCACGAGGCGAACGCGAAGCGCACGGCACGCATATCGTCGGGCGCGGGCGCCGTGCGGGTGCGTCCGGTGACGGAGACGGCGGTGCCGTCCATCGCGGTGAAGCGGTAGTAATAGCTCGTGTAGGGCCGCAGACCTTCGACGATCAGGCGCACCGTGTTGTCGCTGGCCTCCGGCGCGATCAGCGGACGTTCGGCGACGACGCGCGTGAAATCGGCGCTGGTCGAAACCTGCGCGATCAGCGGCACCTGTCCGCCTTGCTCGCCGGCATGCACCGCGCGCGTCCACAGCGCCACCGCATCGGGTTGGGGATCGCCCGACGCGACGCCATGCGGAAAGAGGATCGTGGCCGCCGCAGTGTCTTGCGCGCGCGCGACGAAGGGACGGAACGGCATTCCAGCCGAGACCGCGAAGCATCCCGCGCCCAGCAGAAAGCGCTGAAGAAATGCTCGGCGGCCGATGGAATGCATTGGAAAGTCCCCTGGGTCGGCCGGATTTGACCGGGTTTCTGCCCGAAACTCAAACATCAATGCCGCGGCGGGCGGGCCGGTACCCGTCTTGTGCGGCGCAGCACCGGATTGCGTCAATTGTGGAGTTCCGTTCGGCGACCTAAAGTTTGCGAATTGTTGTCGGAGGCGTTCGATGATCGGAAAAATTCCAGTATTCGGCAGTATTGCCGCGGGACTCGAATTGGCCTTCGGGCGCTTCGGTGCGGTCTTGGGAACGGTGTGGTTTCCCTATGTGCTCGCTACCGCGCTTCCTTATGCCGCCATCATGTTTCTGCTCGACGTGACGCCGGACGAGTTGGCGCGGCTGGCCGCGACCGGCGCGCTGATGCCGGGAAGCGACGTGTTCGTGCCCGGGGACACCGCAATCCTTTTCGCGGCCCAAATCGTCGGCGCT
>Ga0326597_10010838_pt1 | contig 12125 bp, 8 predicted proteins | sample RVTome_12_FD_203789 | JGI IMG/M metagenome (GOLD analysis project Ga0326597, IMG submission 203789) | Soil microbial communities from uranium-contaminated site in the Upper Colorado River Basin, Wyoming, United States - RVT100D185 | ecosystem: Environmental > Terrestrial > Soil > Contaminated >... | reverse complement strand
GCTCAGGCAAAGGTGAACCCAATTGAACAAGCCAGAAACAAACGTATGCGCGAGCTGTGGACCCCGCGACGAGGCACCTTGATTCCAGGCGCTGCGAACGCACTCGCGGCCCGCATCATCGAGTCGGTGGGATTCGAGGCCGTACTGTTTACCGGCGCGGGACACGCCAATACCTATCTCTACGCGCCGGACATGGGACTGACCTCCGTCTCGGACGTCGTCGAGCAGGTGGCGGCGATGCGCGATGCGATCGAGATGGAGAACCGCTACAAGGGAGCATAAATGCAGGGCGTCAGCGCGCCGCCTTGGCCGCGCCTTCTTCGAATGGAAATCCAGCTGTTCGCACCTGCTGGCGTATGGCCTCGATCGCAAGCTCCACCTGCGCAGGATCGCCACGCACGCCGAGTTCGACATGCCGGCGCGACGCGTTCGGACCCATCGACGGCAGGCTGAACGCTTTGAGTTTGTCGAACGATTTCTCGATCGCCTCCATCGTCGGGATGAGCATGGACTCGCCGGCCTCGTAGACGATGATCGACGCCTCCGCCCAGCGATCGCGATCGAACAGCTGCCGATAGCGTGTATCGAGCACCCACTCGATCATCGGCCAGGCCATCTGCGGAAATCCCGGAACGAAGTAGTGCTCGCGAATCATGAATCCCGGGACCCGATTGAACGGGTTGGGGATGCTTTCGCAGCCGAGGGGAAACTCGCCCATGCGCCGCCGCTGAGGTGTCATCTCGTCGCCGAACCGGGCGCGCAGCTCGCGCTCCGCATCCGGATGCAGTGCAAGCGAGACGCCGAGCGCGCTCGCCGCGCACTGGCGCGTGTTATCGTCCGGTGTTGCGCCTATTCCGCCGAAGCTGAATACGACGTCCCCGCTGCCGAAGCTGCGCTTGAGCGCCGCACTCAGGCGCGGCGGATCGTCGCCGTGGTACTCCGCCCAGGCAAGTCGCAAGCCGCGCTTGGCAAGCGCTTCGATGGCGAACGCGAGATGCTTGTCCTGCCGCTTGCCGACGAGTATCTCGTCGCCGATGACTAGTGCGCCGAAAGCCATTACATCATCACCTTTCCGCCGTTGGTATCCATCACCGTGCCGTTCAAGTACGAGGCGGCGTCGGACGCGAGAAATACCACGACATTGGCATGTTCGTCGGGATCCGGCAGACGCTTCAACGGCACTTGCGCTGCGATCTGCTCGATGTTTTCCTGCGTGCGCAGTGCCCGCACGCGCGCGGTCAGCGTAGTGATCGGTGCGACCGAGTTCGCGGTAATACCATATTGGCCGAGCGTGTAGGCGAGAAAGCGCGTGAGCTGAATTACCGCCGCCTTGGATGCGCCGTACGCCGGCGAGGTCGAGCTCGAAATCGTCCGCCCGGAAATCGAGGATATGGTAATAATGCGGCCGGCCTTCGATTTCTTCAGATGCGGAATCACGCTCTTGCAGCACAGAAACGTGCCGCGCATATTGAGCGCGACGGTGCGATCCCATTCATCGACCGGCATGTCCTCGACGTTCGCGAGCCGCCCGTAACCCCCGGCAGAAGTCACCAGCACATCCAGGCCACCGAGTTCGGTCACCGTGCGCGCGATCGCATCCTGCACGCTTTGCTCGTCGGTCACGTCGGTGCGCACGACCAGCGCGTTGCCGCCCGATGCCGTGATCTCGCGGACCACTTCCGCCGCAGCCTTCTCGTCGATATCGAGCGCGGCGACCTTCGCGCCTTGCTTGGCAAACGCGCGCGCCGTGGACGCACCGATTCCTTGTGCGGCGCCGGTAATCGCAACCACTCGCCCCGCTAGTTCTGGATAGACCGCCATGACTTCCTCCAAAGAATTCAACGCATCCGTGCGCCTTGATCTCAGCGCTGCGCATGCTCGGCCAACACGAGCGCAACGCAAGCCGTCAGTCGTTTCGCATAAGCAAGATGAATGAACTCGTTCGGCCCGTGCGCATTCGAATTCGGACCGAGCACTCCGGTAATCAGAAACTGGGCTTGCGGATACCCCTTGCCGAGCATGCCCATGAACGGGATCGTGCCGCCACCGCCCGTCATGATCGCCGGCTTGGCAAAGATCGCTTCCGAGGCCTTGCGCGCGGCGTGCAGTAACCACGGCGCAGACGGCGGCGCGTTCCAGCCGGTGGCGCCCTGATCCGGCTCGAAGCTTACCTTGGCCCCATGGGGCGGATCGGCCTCGAGGATACGCTTCAGATCGCGCGTGGCCTGCGCTGCGTCGATCAGCGGAGGAACCCTGAGGCTAAGCTTCAGCTGCGTATACGGGCGCAACACGTTGCCGGCGCTCGCGATCGGCGGCAGGCCGTCAGCGCCAAGAACCGACAAGAACGGTCGCCAGGTCCGATTGAGAATGGCTTCCGTCGAATCCGACACCATGGTCGATGTAGACGCGGCGAACGGAAACTTGCGGTAGACATCCTCGCCCAACAGCGCGCCGGCGGTCCTGGCCTGCTCGAGGCGCTCTTCGGGAATCGCACAATGAAACTCGCGCGGCAGGATGCCTCCAGTGCGCGCATCCTCGATGCGATCGAGCAGCAGTCGGGCGATGCGGAACGACGAGGGCACCACACCACTCGCGTCGCCTGAATGCACGCCTTCGGTCAGCACGTCTACGCGCAAAGTGCCCGCGGCGATTCCACGCAGCGAGGTCGTGAACCAGAGTTGATCGTAATTGCTGCAGCCCGAGTCCAAGCCGATCACGAGATCGACCTGACCGACCCGCTCCCGCAGCGCATCGACATAGGCCGGCAAATCGTAGCTGCCGCTTTCCTCGCAACACTCGATCATGGCCACACAACGCGCGTGCGCAACATTCTGCTCGCGTAACGCCATCACCGCCGTGAGTGAAGCAAACACAGCATATCCATCATCGGCGCCGCCACGGCCATAGAGCTTGTCCCCCTCGATCACCGGTTCCCAGGGACCGAGACCTTCCCGCCATCCGGTCATCTCCGGCTGTTTATCCAGGTGACCGTAGAGCAGGACTGTTCCGGGCGCGTTGCCGGGAATTTCCAGGAACAGCAGCGGCGTGCGCCCGGGCAGCCGAACGATTTCGACGCTCATGCCGGCGATCGGCTGATGGCCACACCAGGTAGCCGCCAACTGAACAGCCTGCTCAATGTAGCCGTTTGCCTGCCATGCCTGATCGAAATGCGGCGACTTGCACGGAATGCGGATATATTCGACTAGGCGCGGTACGATCTCGCGATCCCAGAGTGCGGATACGAATTGCTGGGCTTGAACAGGGTCCATTGGGGAATTCGTTGTGGCTTCTCGGTAGGCGAAGCATAGCAGTTCGGCGTCACGTCGTCCGGCGCGGCAGCCAGTTCGACGCGTTCGGTTTGACCAACAGCCCCAAGCTCGCGCAAACTGCTATTGGCGCAACAGCAGCGCACACAACATGCAGGCAGAGGGCTTCGTGGACAAGAACTACGACTACATCATCGTCGGCGCCGGTTCGGCAGGCTGCGTGCTGGCCAACCGTTTGACCGAGTCCGGGCAACACAAGGTGCTGCTGCTCGAAGCCGGCGGGCGCGATACCAACCGCTGGATCCACATTCCGATCGGTTTCGGCAAGGTCATGTTCGACCGCGAGGTCAACTGGATGTTCGAGACCGAGCCGGAGCCACGCATGCACGGGCGCAACATCAAGGTGCCGAGGGGACGCGTGCTCGGCGGATCGAGTTCGATCAATGGACTGATCTATATTCGCGGCCAACATGAGGATTTCGACGACTGGCGTGCGCTCGGCAACCCCGGCTGGGGGTACGAAGATTGTCTGCCGTATTTCAAGAAATCCGAGGATCAGGCGCGCGGAGCGAACGAATGGCACGGCGCCGGGGGACCGCTTTCGGTCTCCGACGTCAAGGACCGGCACCCGCTCGCCGACGCTTTCATCGCTGCCGGCGCCGCGGTGGGCATACCCGGGACCGATGACTTCAACGGCGCCAGCCAGGAAGGACTGGGTTACTTTCAGGGCACGACGCGCAACGGCATGCGCTGCAGTGCAGCGGTCGCGTATCTGCACCCAGCGATGCAGCGCCCGAACCTCGAAGTCATCACCCACGCGCTTGCCAGCCGCGTATTGACCGAAGGCACACGCGCGACCGGCGTCGCGTTTACCGTGAATGGCGAAGCGCGCCAGGCGTTCGCGACGCGCGAGGTGATCGTCGCCGCCGGCGCGATCCAGTCACCGCAATTGCTGCAACTCTCTGGCATAGGGCCGGGCGAGTTGCTGCAGCGCCACGGGATTCCGGTCGTGAAGGCCCTGGCTGGGGTCGGCCGCAATCTGCACGATCACCTGCAGTCGCGCATCATCTGGGAGTGCACCGAACCGGTCACGGTGAACGATGACCTGATGAGTCCGTGGCGCAAAATGGCGATCGGGCTAAGGTATGCGTTCAACCGCAGCGGGCCCCTGTCGTGGTTCGCCGGCCTTGCCGGCGGCTTCGCGCGCACCCGCCCCGAACTCACGCGCCCGGACGTGCAGTTTCACTTCTTTCCCTACAGTACGGACCGCACCGATCCCAGTTTGCATCAGTATTCGGGATTCACCATGTCGGTGTGCAAGTTGCGGCCCGAGTCGCGTGGTGCAGTGGAGATCAAGTCTACTGATCCCGGAGCGGCGCCGGCGATTCAGCCGAACTTCCTCGAACGGGAAGCCGATGTCGCGACCATGCTCGATGGCGTCAAGCTGATCCGCAAGATCGCAGCGGCGCCGGAACTTGCGCGCTGGATCAAGAGCGAGCGCGATCCTGGTCCGGGATATGCGAGCGACGATCAGATCGTCGATTTCGTGCGCAACAAGGGTTTCACTGTTTACCATCCGGTCGGCACGTGCAAGATGGGCAGCGACGCCGACGCAGTGGTCGATCAGCAGCTCAGGGTCAATGGCATGCAAGGGCTGCGCGTGATCGATGCCTCCATTATGCCGGTCGTCACCTCCGGCAACACCAACGCGCCGGTCATCATGATCGCAGAAAAAGCGGCGGACCTGATTCTGCGCGCACAGCCGGAGTAGCAAACTATGAGCGAGCAACGCGTTGGCGAGTTGGTGGATACGACCCCTGCGAAACGTCCGCAACGCGAGCCGCTCGTTGGACGTTACGTCGATGTGTTGCCACTGGATGCGCGACTGCACGGCGACGATCTGTACGTGGCGGCGACCGGCCCCAACACGGAGACCCTCTGGACTTATCTGTCCTCGGGCCCGTGGAGCGATCGCGCGAGCTTCGACCCCTGGCTCGTAGACCAACAGGCCTCATCCGACCGGATCGCGCACGCGCTGATCGACAAGGCAAGCGGCAAAGCGCTAGGCATGGCGAACTACCAGAGGATGGACCGCGAGAATAAGACGATCGAAATTGGTGGCATATGGTATGCGCCCGCGTTGCAACGCACGCGCGCAGCAACCGAAGCGATGTATTTGCTGGCGCGCAACACCTTCGAGACGCTCGGCTACCGCCGCTACGAGTGGAAATGCAACACTTTTAACGAGCCTTCACGGCGCGCCGCTCTGCGCTTGGGCTTCACTTACGAGGGCCTGTTCCGCCAGCACATGATCAGCCGCGGGCGTAGTCGCGACACGGCATGGTTCTCGCTGCTCGATCACGAATGGCCGCTGCGCAAACGCGCATTCGAGCGCTGGCTCGATCCTGAGAATTTCGACGCAAACGGACAGCAGCGCGCGTCTCTGTCCTCGATTGCGGCGCGGACTTGATCGGCTCAGTGCGAACAGCGCAATTGCTGCGACCGGGATTGCGATGAAACACCGCCTCTTCCTCTTACCGTTGTCGCTTAGCGCGGCATTGGGCAGCACTAGCGTTTTACCTGCGGAAACTGGCGCAGCACACTCGGCTGCCAAGCCGATCGTCATTGCACACCGCGGTGCGAGCGGCTACCGACCCGAGCACACGCTTGCCGCCTACGAGCTGGCAATCGACATGGGGGCGAATTTCATCGAACCCGATCTGGTGATGACCAAGGATGGGGTCCTGGTTGCGCGGCACGAGAACGCTTTGGCGCTGATCGATCCTGCGACCGGCGCTGTCATCGAGGCAACCAGCAATGTGCACGATCTGGCGCAATTCGCTGCGCGGCGCACCTCCAAGATGGTTGACGGCAAGACTCTCATGGGATGGTTCACCGAGGACTTCACGCTGAGCGAGTTGAAGACCTTGCGGGCTCGCGAACGCATCCCCAAGGCGCGCCCCGGCAATCGCGCGCACGACGACAAGTATCCGATCCCGACCCTGCAGGAAGTGATCGATTTGGCCAGAGCGAAAAGCGCCGCGCTCGGCCGCACCATTGGCATCTATCCGGAAACCAAGCATCCAAGCTATCACGCTTCGATCGGTTTGCCGATGGAAGACGCGTTGGTGAGAATTCTTGCGGCCAACGGTCTCGATCACGCCGCCGCGCCGGTGTATATCCAGTCGTTCGAGACCGCGAACCTGCGTTACTTGCGCACGATCACCAAGGTGAAGCTGGTGCAGTTGTTACTCGCGCACGGCCGACCCTGGGACTTCAAAGCGCACGGCGACCCGCGCACCTACGCCGATCTCGCCTCGGCTAAAGGGCTGCAGGAGATCGCAACCTACGCCCACGGCGTTGGTCCCGACAAGCGCCATATCATCCCCCGCAACACCGATGGCGCGCTTGGCACGCCAACCTCGTTCGTGCGCGATGCGCATGCGGCGCAACTGGTCGTGCATCCCTGGACCTTCCGGACGGAGAACGCCTTTCTGCCGAGCGAGCACATGCGCGGCTCGAACCGTACGGATCATGGCGACGGCGAGGGTGAAATCCTCGCATTCCTGCGTGCGGGAATCGACGGATTCTTCACCGATCAAGCCGACGTCGGCGTTGCCGCGGTGAAGAAATTCATCGCTGGCAGCGAGTAACTCGGTCGCACGCGAGCAGCGCGGTGGCGCAGAGCATACAACGCGGGACGGCTTTTGCAAAAACGACCCGGCCGGTAATCGGCAGCTCGGTCCGGCGCGAAGCGTTATTCACCCGCCTAGATGGCATGCCGGGGCGCACCGTCGCCTGGATCTTCGGCCCGCCCGGGTCAGGCAAGAGCACGTTGGCGGCAAGTTATGTCGAAGCCCGCAATCTGCAATGCGTCTGGTACCAAATCGATCCCGACGACGCGGATGTCGCGACCTTCTTCCACTATCTGCAGCACGCGGCGCGCCGTCTCGACGCACACCGCGGCCGCGAGTTGCCGCAGTTCAGCGCTCACCAATCGACCGATACCGCTGCCTTTGCCCGCAAATTTTTTCGGGCGTTGTTCGCACGCGCCAGGGCGCCTGCGGTCGTGGTGTTCGATAACCTTCCCGAAGTCGGGCCGGATAGCCAACTGCTGCAGGCGATCGAGGCGGGACTCGCGGCAATTCCGCGGCATTGTTGCGTCATAGTCACCAGTCGCGGCGACCCGCCACCCGGTCTTGCGCGGATGCAGGCAAGCGGCGAGCTGGTGAGCGTGGGCGGTGCGGAACTGCGGATCGCAGCCAGCGAACTCGTCGAAATTGCCCGCCTGCGCGGCATGCCGCTCGATCCCGAAATGGCGAAGCGTCTGGAACAACGCACCCAGGGCTGGGTCGCCGGGATCGTACTCATGCTCGAACACGCCAAACTCACTGGCAGCCTTGCCGAGCTGCCTGAGGATGCCACGCCGCCGGTCGTGTTCGACTACCTGGCCGGAGAGATCTTCGATCGCTTCGAAGCACCAACCCGGCAATTTCTGGCGCGCGTCGCGTGGCTGCCTCGGGTCAGCGCCGAGGTTGCAGAGATCCTGACCGGTGACGACCGCGGCGGGAGGCTGCTGCGCAATCTCGCGCATAACGACTATTTCGTGCGCGAGGTCCGATCCGAGGAGGGGCTGATCTATCACATTCATCCGCTGCTGCACGATTTTCTGCGTGAACGCCACGCGCAGAATCCCCCCGATCCAGCCGCGCCAGTTCGCCTCAAACAAGCCGCTGCATTCCTGCAAGCGGCTGGCCAAAGTGAAGATGCGGTCGCGCTGCTGGCCGAATGCTCCGACTGGGAAGGTATCGCCAACATTGCTGCAACGGAAGCACCCGACATGCTCGCGCAGGGTCGTGCGGAGGCACTGCAGCGCTGGATCGAGTTGCTGCCAAAAGCGCTGCTCGAGCAAGACGCACGCTTGCTGTATGCCAGTGGCCTGAGCCTCATCGCCACGAGCCCGCGCGCCGCCCGGCGCCTGCTAGAGCGAGCCTTCGAGATTTTCAGCGCCGGCCATGACCAGGTCGCAATGGCGGCGAGCGCTCGCGCTATCGTCGATGCGGTACTGACTGAGTTCGACGATCTCGCCGCACTCGATCCCTGGATCGCGCACCTGGAAGCGCTGTTATGCGACCCCATCGGCAACACCCCTGACGCAGATGACGCGGCGACGTTGGCCACACTGCTACGAGCAACCCTCGCGCGCGTTCCCGCTCATGCCGCGCTATCCGGCTGGCTCAATCGCGCCGATCGTGTGACCCGAATATTGCGTGACGACAAAGGCACGTCCAGCCAATTAGCCCTTAGCCGCCTGCTCGCATCGCTGGCGCGAGGCGAAATTACGCGTATAGCTGGCGGACTGGACACGTCGGATTGCGCTGCAGGAACGAGCGACCCCGGCAGCGCGCTGTTATCGGCCAGGGCATTACAGTGCTTACTCGATGGTAAACATCGGAGCGCGCTGGAGATCGCGGACAGGGGCCTCGCCGTTGCCGCAGCCGATGGCATGCGCACATACGCTCTCTGGCTAAACGTCACGGCAGCGCTCGCTGCCCTGGGTATGGCCGACGGCGCCAGCGCGCGCACGCGAATTCAAGCAGCGGAGACTGCCGCGGCTCCATTGCGCCGCGGAGATCGCTCTGTCCTCCATTGGCTGCGCAGTCAGCTGGCCGTGCTCGAGCGCGACTCAGCAACCGCACATCGCGAAGTAAAGTCCGCGTTTGCGCTCGCCGTCGAAACCGGTGTGCCGTGGCTGGAATTTCTTGCCCAGATTGGGCTCGTACAAGTGCTTTCGAATGCAGGTGAACGGCACGCCGCCGAAGCATTGCTACGCAGCGCTACGGCGCTGGCCGAAACGCTGTCCTGTCCCCTGCTCGGTCTGGCGCTAGGCATGACGCGTGCGGCTGTTGCCCAAAAGTCCGGCGATATCGTCGCGGCAACCGCAGCGCTGCGCAACGCGCTGGCGCTGGGACGCAGCCACGGCCTGACCTACGTGCCCGCACTGTCGCAAGGATCGGTTGCAGAACTTTGCGCCGTCGCGTTGGGCGCTTCAATCGAGCAGGACTACGTACGCTCCCTGATACGCGCCAGCAATCTGGCCCCGCCCGCGAGTGCCTTGCGTTTGCGCCAGTGGCCGTGGCGGTTTCAGGTGCGAACATTGGGCGGTTTCGCGATTCTGCGCGATGCGGCGCCGATCGAATTTTCGAGCAAAGGACCGGGTCGCCCAGTCGAATTGCTCAAGGTCCTGATTGCGCTGGGTGCAAAGAATGTTCGCACCGAGCAGATCGCCGACGCACTCTGGCCGCGGGTCGATGCGGACTACGCACACAAATCTTTCACTATCGCGCTGCATCGGTTGCGCCGCATGCTCGAGGACGAGAATGCACTGCTGTTGCGCGATGGGCGCTTGAGCTTGAATGCAGCGCGGTTCCAGGTCGATACCTGGGTCCTCGATCAGCTCATCGACGCCCTGGACGATGTGCTGCGCGATCCGTCCGCGCACGCACAAGGTGTGTTTCGCAGGCACTTCGACGCCGCGCTCGCGGTGTATCTTGGCCCGTTCTTACCCGATGAATCGGAGCAGGCCTCCTTTATCGCCTGCCGCGAACAACTTCGAGCGCGGATCGCGCGCGCGCTCACGCGCAACGTGCGCCGCGCAGCCGATCCGCACACGCTCGAGGCGGCTGAGGAATGTTATTTGCGTCTGATCGACACCGATCCACTGTGCGAAGCATTTCATCGCGGCCTGATGCAGTGTTACCAGCGCCGCAATGACCGGGTCGAGGCGATCGCGACCTTCGAGCGTTTGCGGACGTTACTCACGACGCGGCTCGGATCGTCACCGTCGCCGGAGACGCAAGCCGCTTATGCCGAACTACTCAAGCTCTCTTGAACCCAGAAAAAGCTGTCGCGGTTTCCTGCGCGGCCTTCACGGTTCAACTGCCAAATTGCAGTCAGCGCGCGCACATTAACGCGATTTGTGCAGTTGTAGCTCTTTGTCGAACATAGCCCAGATCTTGTCCAGGCCCATGCGCACCGCGGTCGGCGTTATATACTCGCGGCGAGGGATGCCGGAACGCGGCGGCGCAACCTCGCGTAGACGCACGGTCAGCGATATTTCCGATCCCGCACGCACGGTTAGTACCGTTGCATTGATGACGACCAGCAAACCCTCGGGTTCGAAGCTGATGAAATCGCTCAGAGCGCCGATGTAGGGGCGCGTGATTGCACGTAGGTTCGGCAGGTCCGCTTCCGCCGCCTGGCGCCATTCCACGAGGTCCAATGGTCGCGGCGCCGGCGCGATTACCGTGAGAAAGCCAAGCCCGTGGTCTTGCGCCTCTACCTGCATGCCGAGACGCAACAGCGCCACGCGCATCGCCTCGTAAGCACCTGTCCTGCTCGCGCTGACGATACGTCTGCCCTTTTCCGCCAGGATGGCTTCGTACTCGACACGAAACGCACGATTGACGGCCCCTATCGCATCTGCCTTCTGCTCCTGCGTGGCGCAAGCGGTCAAGATGACGGCACAGGCGATTACCAGCGCGGCACGCAAGGAAACGTTGCAATGACCTTGAGCGATTGCGTTCATAGAGACGTCAGCGTGCGCGGCGAGCTTGCGCGATTTCGATCACTCGGTTGGCTTGTGCAATCTCTGCGGGCTGCAATTGTGCCAGGATCTTCTTGCGCGGCGCCTCGGCCGCCGCGATTCCGGCGCGTGCCGCGAGGCTGTACCAAATATAGGCTTGGTTGGCGCTTCGCGACACGCCACGCCCTTCGGCGTAGATATGACCGAGGCTGAGCTGCGCCTCGCTATCGCCTTGATCGGCCGCTTTGCGGTACCAGCCTGCAGCTGCCGCATCGTCGCGCGCCACGCCGCGGCCCGCGGCATACAGACCGGCGAGTTTGGTCTGCGCGCGTGCGTTGCCTTGATCGGCGAGACCACGCACGATTTCCACGGCCGTCGCGTGCTCGCCGCGAGCCGCCAGTCGCTCGGCTTCGGCGAGTCGCTCGGCGTGTGTCGGCTGTGACGGGGATTCGATGGCTTTTGGTGCAAGGACAATCTGCACATTCGGCGTTCCCGGCTCCTCGAATTCGACAGCAGGGAGTCGTGGGGCCATGCTTTGCACGGTCGGCACACTAGGCGCTGGGTCACGCACGACGGGCTTTGGCGGCGGGCTCGTTTGCGGCGGTTGTCTCATCACCACCGCCGCAGCTGGCTTTGTCTCGCTTGGACGCTTCAGATCGGCTGCACGCCTTGGCGCATCAGCAATCGCTTTGCGCACCGGCTCGGGCGGCGTTCGCTTCGCTTCGTCACGCTTTTGTTGCTCTGCGAGGCGCAACCGCTCCGCTGCTTCTTCCTTGCGCTTATCTTCTTCGCGCTGTTGAGCTTCGGCAATCCGTTGACGCTCGTCCTCGATACGTTTGCGCTCCTCCGCGATGCGCGCGCGCTCAGCTTCGAGCTGCGCCTGTATCTCGTCAATTCGGCGCCCGGCATCCGGGTCTGGCGATTGCACGCGCAAGAGCACCGCGATGGCAACGGCGGCGGCGGCCGCACCCGCGACTGACCACGCCACCGGAGCGAACGGAAACGAGCGGCTGGGGCGTGTTGCTGGCTCGGCATGTGGCGTGTCTGCAACGGCCGGAGGCACGACTGGCATCGGATTTTCTGCTTGCGCCTTGGGCGGATCGACTGCCGGCTCAGCGCTCTCGAACGCAGCCTCGGCGACGATCTCCGTGCGCCATTCGGCGATGCTTTGCGGCCTATCCTTCTCCGCAAAGGCCAGACCGTGATCGATGGCCGCGAGCAGACGCTCGGAATAACGCCCGCGGCCGATCACACTGGCCGGGACCAGTACGTCA
>Ga0326597_10010837_pt1 | contig 12126 bp, 14 predicted proteins | sample RVTome_12_FD_203789 | JGI IMG/M metagenome (GOLD analysis project Ga0326597, IMG submission 203789) | Soil microbial communities from uranium-contaminated site in the Upper Colorado River Basin, Wyoming, United States - RVT100D185 | ecosystem: Environmental > Terrestrial > Soil > Contaminated >... | reverse complement strand
CCAACAGGATGCGGCCCTCGAACCCATGCATGCGCGTAATTTTGTGCACTTCTCGGATGAGATCCTGTCCAGGCAAGTCCGCTGGATGCGCTTTGCCCGCGAAGATGAACAGCACCGGTCGCTTTGCGTCGGAAGCAATCTCAAGCAGCCACTGCAAATTATTAAACAGCAGTTCGGCTCTTTTATAGGTTGCAAAGCGGCGCGCGAACCCGATCGTGAGTACGTTAGGATTTAGCGGATCGGCGAACTTCAGTAGCCGGTCCAGGTGCGCTTCCGAGCCGTTATTGCGAAAGTGCTGCTGAGCCAGGCGATAGCGCACCAAATGCAGCATTTGCGACTTCAGCGACTGGCGCACGCTCCAGAACAGTTGATCCGGTATTCGGCTCACGCCGTTCCAGAAATCGTCGGTGCATAAGCGATGAGCCCAGCCAAATCCGAGATAACGCTCAAATGCCTCGTGCCACTCCTGCGCGAGGAAAGTTGGCACATGCACCCCGTTGGTCACATAAGTGATCGGGTTCTCCTCGGCATCGATCTGCGGCCACATTCCGGCGCAGATCCGTGACGATACTTCGCCGTGGATACGTGAGACACCGTTGTTGAATCGCGAACATCGGATCGCAAGTGCGGTCATGTTGAAGTCGGACGCACCGGGGGTTTCGCGCCCAAGGGCGAGCAGTTCGTCTCGGCCAACGCCCAACTCCAACGCGTGGCGCTCGAAGTACGCCCAAATCAAGTCGGCGCTGAAATGGTCGTGACCCGCAGGCACTGGAGTGTGCGTGGTGAACACGGTATTCGCCGCGACCGCTTCGAGTGCGACATCGAACGTCAGCCCCAGTTTGACGAGCAAGCGCATTCGCTCGATCACAAGGAACGCGGCATGACCCTCATTGATGTGCCAGACGCTCGGCTTGAGCCCAAGCCGCGCAAGCAGGCGTACGCCGCCCACCCCGAGCACGATCTCCTGCTCGATACGCGTCGTACGATCGCCGCCGTAAAGGCGGTGAATAATGCCGCGATCTAACGCCGAGTTGGATTCGATATCGGTATCTAGCAAGTACAGGGTCACATGCCCGATACGCGCCTGCCACGCCTTGGCGACGACCGTCCGCCCCGGCATGTCGACGTTCACCCGAATCTCATTGCCGTCGGCGCCATACACGGGTTCGATCGGCATAGCTTCGAATTCCGAGTCCCGATACGTCGCGTGTTGATTACCCTCGCCGTCGATTAGCTGGGAGAAGTAACCTTGGCGATAGAGCAACCCCACGCCGACAAATGGCAGACGCATATCGCTCGCGCTTTTGCAATGGTCCCCAGCGAGGATGCCCAGTCCGCCGGAATAGATCGGAAAGCTTTCGTGAAAGCCGAACTCAGCACAAAAATACGCAACCAGATCACCGCTACGCAGCCACTCCACACCATCGCGCGGCAGAGGTTCTTTGTGATAGGTATCGTAGGCAGAAAGGACCTTATTAAAGCTGCCAAGGAACACCGGGTCTTCAGCGGCTGCCAGCAAGCGCTTCTCGTCGACCCGCCGGAGAAATGCTTTAGGGTTGTGCGCGACGGCGTTCCAAAGTCCCGGATGCAACAGACTGAACAGCGCTCGCGTCGGCCGGTCCCAGCTGTACCATAGATCATGCGCAAGTTCCTCGAGCCGTTTCAGGCGGGCGGGGACGCGCGGCAGGACTTGCAGAGGAAACGACGTGCCCTTCGCCATGGAATGAATCGTGAAATCAGCAGAGGCGCAGAAAGTGCTCGCGATAATACTTCAATTCGCCAATCGACTCGTGGATATCCGCGAGCGCCTCGTGCTTGCCTTCCTTTACGATCCCATTGAGCAGTTCGGGTCGCCAACGGCGCGCTAGCTCTTTCAACGTGCTGACATCCAGGTTGCGATAAAGGAAATACGCCTCAAGCCGCGGCATGTGGCGAACGAGGAAACGCCGGTCCTGGTGCACCGAGTTACCGCACATGGGCGAGACTCCCGCAGGCACGTGCTCGGCTAAGAATTCGATCATGCGCGCCTCGACATCCGCCTCGTTTGAAGTGGAGGCACGCACGCGCTCGACCAGCCCTGACTTAGTGTGCGTACCTGTGTTCCAGGCGTCCATGGCTGCAAGTACGCTGTCTGATTGATGCACCACTAATACAGGCGCCTCGGCGACTGTATTGAGCGTAGCATCAGTGATAACGATCGCAACCTCGAGCACCTTGTGCTCATCGGGGTCGAGCCCGCTCATTTCCATGTCGATCCAGATGAGGTTGCCTGCTTCCTGTGGCATAATCCGTTCCGCGGTTGTCGCCATTATTGTGTCACAGTTTCAGTAGGTTCCGCACTTTTCCATGCATCCATTCACGACCGTATTTCTCGCTGCTTTAGCGCTAAGTACCGCCTTCAAGCTGTATCTTGCCTACCGCCATGCGGCATATGTGCGTAAACACCGTGTGCAGGTTCCCGAGAGCTTTTCCGCCGAAGTCTCATTGGCGGCACATCAAAAAGCCGCCGACTACACGTGTGCCAAGACCCGCTTCGGCGCATTTGGAACCGTCGTTGACGCCCTCGTCTTGCTGCTGTTTACGCTAGGCGGTGGGCTGGCAGCCGCCGAGCAAATGGTTGCAAGCGCGCTGGGTCCCGGGATTGCTCGCGGGGTTGCCCTGGTCGCCCTGGTTGCGATCTTGGCGGCGCTGGTCGACCTGCCTTTGAGTCTATATCGAACGTTCCGGATCGAAGCGCGCTTCGGCTTCAACACGATGTCAGCGAAGTTGTTCTTCATTGATGTTCTGAAGTCTGCTTTGGTCTCCATGCTGCTCGGTCTGCCGCTGCTTGCGCTTATCTTGTGGCTCATGGATCAGGCTGGCAGCCGCTGGTGGCTGTATGCGTGGGCGGTCTGGGTCACCTTTAACCTGGCCGTTATTGCGATCTATCCCAGCGTAATTGCGCCATTGTTCAATCGTTTCTCGCCCTTGCAGGACGATACCCTCAAGGCACGCATCGAGCACCTGCTCTCACGCTGTGGGTTTCGCTCTCAAGGGCTCTTCGTCATGGACGGCTCGCGCCGCAGCACGCACGGCAATGCTTACTTTACTGGCTTCGGCCGTTCCAAGCGCATCGTGTTTTTCGACACCCTACTTGCGCGCTTGAATCATGCTGAAATCGAAGCTGTACTGGCGCACGAGCTAGGACACTTCAAGCACAAGCACGTGCTCAAACGCATGCTCTGGCTCTTCAGTCTGAGTCTTGGGGTTTTCTGGTTGCTCGGCGAACTGATGCTCACCGACTGGTTCTATTACGCATTAGGCGTGCCGACGCCTTCCACGGCGATGGCGTTGCTGTTGTTCTTTCTCACCATGCCGGTATTCACTTTCCTGCTTCAGCCGCTCGCGGGCCTGTATTCGCGCCGGCACGAGTTTGAGGCCGATCATTACGCTGCGCACAACGCTTCGGGCGTCGACCTCAAGCGCGCCTTGATCAAGCTTTACAAGGACAATGCGTCGACACTGACGCCCGATCCCTGGCACTCGGCGTTCTACGACTCCCATCCGCCCGCCGCAGAACGCGTTGCGCATTTAGAGCTGACCGCTCAGGGCGCCTGATTACGGTAGATGACGATGACCGATCCCGCAGTTGCGCTGGTCAAGAAAAAATGCAGGCCCTGCGCAAGCGGGCAGCCGCCGATGTCCGAACCAGAGATTGCCCGCATGCTGCCGCATCTTCCTGGCTGGGAATATCGCGCTGGAGTGATCACCAAAACCTTTACTTTCTCAAATTACGACCGGACGATGGCCTTTGTGAACGCGACGGCCTGGATCTCGCATCGAGAGGATCACCATCCCGATCTTAACGTCGGGTACAACAAGTGTCGCGTCGACTACTGCACGCACGCGATCGGTGGGATTTCCGAAAACGACTTCATTTGCGCAGCCAAGCTCGAAGCGCTGTTCTCGCTTTAGGCGGTTGGACTTACGCTCTTAGCGGGCCGATGTCCCTACGGCAATTGTGGTAGCCGTGGGCATGGAGACGTGCGCGGGCGAGGTCATCGCATGCCACGGACGGCATCTGCTGGTTGAGATAAAGCCGGGATCCATTCTGTCATGCGTAACCCGCTCGCGACGTAGCGGTATCGCCTGCGGTGATCGCGTCAAGGTCGCGGCGACCGGTGCGGACAAAGGTGTAATCGAGACAATCGAACCCCGAACGTCCGTCTTCCATCGTCGCGACGGGGAACGAACTAAGATCCTCGCCGCGAACGTCAATCTCGTTGTCATCGTGTTCGCCGTAGTCCCAGCACCACACGAGGATCTTCTCGACCGATGCCTCGCAGCGGCGGAGCAGTCCGGAAGCGAGGTCCTGCTGGTATTCAACAAAACCGATCTTGGCGATCCTGGTATGCGCGTCGCAGAAATAGCCGCGCGCTATCTTCGCTTGGGCTACTCTGTCCTGAAGTTGTCCCCTAGACACAGCATCGACGCGTTTCGCCGCGCGCTGCAAGATCGATTGAGCGTTCTGGTCGGCCAATCGGGGGTCGGAAAGTCAACGCTAATAAACCGCCTGATTGCGAATGCGGGCGCCCGCGCCGCGGCAACGTCTGCAGGAAATGACAAGGGCAGGCATACGACCACGCATACGCAGCTCTACCGCCTGGATGCGCGCAGTGCGCTTATCGACTCGCCCGGGCTGCAACTATTCGGTCTGAGCCATCTAGCGCCTGCCGACCTTGCGTTTGGGTTTGTCGAGTTCCGCGCGCTTCTCGGGCAATGCCGATTCAGTAACTGCGCTCATCGCGGAGAACCGGGTTGCGCCCTTGAACACGCGGCGAAGTCGGGCGCCATTGAACACCGTCGCCTCGAAAGTTATCGGCGCATCTTGGCCACGATCACCGGCAAACCGCTGCACGGCCGGCTTAGCCCAGCCAGTTCGCTACCGTAAGCAGCAGGATCAGAACCAGCCAAGGCACGAGCGCGCGCCAAATCAACCCGACTGTGCCGATCATAAGAGCCACATCAGCTTCATCGCCGGTGCCGAGCTCGGGACGCATTTCCGCTGAGTCGGCGACGCCAACGACTGAACCCAGACGCACGCCGACCGCACCCGCGCCGGCTGCGAGTACGAGCCCATCATTAGCGTCATGCCAAGTATGTGCCTGTGTGCGCCAGCAATCGACAGCGTGCTCGAAATCTCCGACGATCGCGAACGACACCGCGGTTAGGCGCGCCGGGATCCAATCGATCCACTTGAACGCGGTACGGCTAAAAACGCCGAAGGCAGCCTCGACGGACGACGAGCGAGCGCCCCAACTGTCGCATAGCATCGCGCTAAGACGATAAAAAACGGCGCCTGCCGCCCCGAATACCGCAAACCAGGCGATCACACCAAATAAATGGCGGTGCGCGCCGACGAGTCCACGCTCGATTGCCAGTCGCGCGATCTCCTGCAGGGAAAGTTCTTCGCTGGCGCGGCCGCGCCAGCGTTCAATTTGGGCTCTTGCCACAGGGATTTCACCCGCTCGCAAAGCCTCGAGCGTCGCGCTGAACTCGTCGCTGAACTGACGGAAGCCCATCGTGAGGTACAGAACACCAATGTTCCAGGCAAGTGCGAGCGGCGGCGCCACACGGCTGAGGTAAATTGAGACGCCTGCAACGACAATAATCGCCGGCGCAAGTGCTGCGAACCAGGCAATCGCGCCCTGCTCATAGCGACCGCCGTCGAGCGAGCGCTCGAGCAGGCCCGAATAGCGGCGAAAGATTCCGTAAACCGGATTCGATCCGGTCCGGGTCCGCATCTGCTCGATCAGCAGGGCCGCGACAAGAGCGAGGAAGGTCACAGCTAACGTGATCAGCCGTAGCGAATGGCGGAAATTTCCATGTCCTGCGCCACACCCGCGCGCACCCAAGAAAAGCTGTCCCCGACCTTCAGGCCAATCAACGCTTTCCCCAGCGGGGAGGCCCAACTCAGCTTGCCAGCGACAACGTCGGCTTCGTCCTCACCGACGATCCGAAAGGTCGTGCGGGAGCCCGCCGGATCGATCATCTCAACCTCAGCGCCGAAATGTACTTCATCTTTCGGCTGGCCAGAAGGATCGACTTGGATTGCACGTTCCACGCGACCTTGGAAATAGCGTAGGTCCCGCTTGACCTCCAGCAGACGCGTAACCGCCATTGGGTCATCATGCGCTGCCAGCTCATCTCGCTCCCGCTGCAGCGCGTGCACGCGGGCGTGTAATTGCGCCAGCCCCGCCGATGTCACGTAATTCGGATGGGGGCTCTGCGGACGCTCGGGCAACTCGTCCGAGGGCAAGTTATCGTCTGCTTCCTTGACGAATGCACGGCTCATAGGCACTCACCTGCTCGACGGATTCGGGAAATTCGTAACCGCGCCACACCGCCCAAAGCCGACGCTTCTCTTCTTCTTAGCGGGGAGAAAAATCGGCTTTCAATATGACTACGTAGCGGTGCGATCTTGTATTGCGGCCGTAGTTGAGCACGCTAACACCATGGCCGCATCGTGTCAAAGCAGGCTTGCACGTGTCTGGGAGCTTCATGCCGATGGAGTCCGCAATTCGCAAAACCAGTCAGCGCTGTGTCCGAGAAACCCGCGCAAGTTGTCCCGGCGCGCCACGGCATCGCGATAGCCAAGCGCGATCAGCTCGCGGCAAAAGGATTTTTCGAACAACAGATAGGACAGCAGTGTGGATCCACCGCGCTGCGTAGCGCCGACGCTGCGATATAACAGCCGCAGAGTGCGCGGCAGCGACTGAACGTGCCGAATAGCGATTCGCTCCAGCTCCTCCGACGGAGAAATCACCATGGAATCGACATGCCGCAGCGCTGTCGAGTTGCGCGCGATCACATCCGGCGGAATCAGGCTCAAGGTCGTGTTGATGCGCTGCAGTCGCTCCAAATCGCCCTCCAGGCTGTCGAGAAAAATGCTATCGAGCGCGTGACCGGCAATCTGCGCAAGCGTCGGATGACTGAGTACCTTGACGCGTTCAGTAGCTATGAACTGGCCCGAAGCGCTCTGCCGCCCCACCGAGATCACCAGCAGGCGCTCCGCCCCCAAGTGTAGCGCAGGGCTCAGCGGTGAGAGCTGGCGCATGGAACCATCACCAAAGTACTCACGGTGAATTCGCACTGCCGGAAAAATAAACGGCAGTGCCGACGAAGCAAGCAGATGTTCCAGCTGAATCCGCGTCGGCGTCCCGATCCGGCGTGCGCGCTTCCACGGCTGGATACCCATGCCCCCCTGGTAAAAACACACGGAGTGTCCAGACGTATAGCCCGAACAGGTAATCGCGAGCGCACTTAAGTGACCGGCATTGATACAGCGCTGGATCGCCTCGAATTGCACGCGTTGGCTGAGAAGCTGGCGCAGCGGGGAGTTGTCGAGCAGTGCAATCGGAAGGGGGCCGAGACCCCCGGTGAGCGCGGCGCCGATCCACTTGGCGCTATTCCTAATTACTCCGAACGCGTCAGCACGATACACTTGCTCAGCGCGAAAGTTCTTCCACACCGCCTGCAATCGCAGGACCGCGCGGCGAAAATTGCCCGAATCGGCGGCCAGAGCGACGGCATTGATTGCCCCGGCCGAGGTCCCGCAAATGATGGGAAACGGATTCCCGGCGTCGCGTGGCACCAGTTCCGCGATCGCGCGCAGCACGCCGACCTGATAGGCAGCGCGCGCACCACCGCCGGTCAAAATAATGCCTATGCGCGGATGCGAGCTACTCATCCGCTTCGGGTTCGCGCGCCGAGGGACGGACTAGGCTCTAGCGAGCAGTACCCGCTAATGCCCCCAGCGACGAACGGCCAACCAGCAACGCGATCGCGTCCGTCAGCGTTTCCTCCGAAAGCGTGTCTAGAACGGCCCCAAGCCTGCGTACGGGCTCGCGCGCCTCGCTCGGAAAATCGCGGATATTCAGTTTCGAAAACAGCGCGGCAGCGGCGCCAGCGGCCTGCAACAGGCGCTCGCGTTCGCGAATAATCCGCTCGATCTCGGTGGAGAGTATAGGTTTTGTTGCGCTGCGTCGCCGCTTTGCGGGCGTACCACGCTTCTGTCTGCCGTTTCGCACTGCTCGCCCTCCCGCATTTATAGCCTTTCACTCGGCTAACGTAGAAAGCTATCGGCGGATTCGAGCGATGCTTGAGTGATGCAGGGCGCATGGGTTCAAAATCGCGTGATACCGGACCAATGCATCGCGCAGGCAGCCGCTGTCACTCGAGTATTATGCCCTGACATCGCTCATCCACGTAATAACTGATAGAACGAGTAAAGCATGCCCGCCGTCGCACCCCAGAGATAGCGTCCGCGGTACGGAATTGCGAGATACTTGTGTTCTTTACCTTCGAGCACATACCGGCGGCGCTGATAGCTCTCTGGCTGCAAGAAATGATTTAGTGGCACTTCGAAGATATCCTGGACCTCCAATGGGTCTGGCCGGGTCGAATAGGGAGGCTGTACCCATCCGACCACCGGGGTAATCCGAAAGCCCGATTGCATCTCGTATTCGGGAAGCTGGCCAAGCACGGTGATGCACGAGCGCGCCAATCCTATCTCCTCTTCGGTCTCACGCAATGCGGTGTCTTGACGATGGCGGTCGTGGGCCTCGACGCTACCGCCCGGGAAGCTGATCTGGCCGGCATGTCCATTCAAATACGTCGTCCGCTGCGTGAGCAATACGTACACGCCGTCGTCGCGCTCGACCAAGGGCACAAGGACAGCGGCATGTTTGACCTCTTGTTCGGGAAGAATCTGATACTGATGCCAGAGGTCGTGCTCGTGGGTGCGCAAAAACTGCCCCGCATTAGCAACGCGTTCAGCGACCCTGGCGCTGGTGATGTTCAGTAGTAACGATGCCGAGGCTGGGGCGAGGGGATTCATACCAGAGAGGAGCGCATGCAAGTAGTTACGATCTGCGCGAATTCTACCGCCGCCGCGCTACCATTCGAGGCTCTCGCGGTCGCGAAAAACTTCTCCGCTTGGCCCTCCATCAGGAAGTGTGCATTGCACTTAGCTGCGCCATGCCGCTGGATACGTTGACGATACGCCCGAAGCGCCGCCGGAGCATGCCGGGAACGAACGCGTGGCAGAGGCCAATGGCGCCGTAGACTTTGACTTCGAACGTCGCCACCAAGACATCGCGTTTTACGTCCTGTGCTCGGCTTCCTGGCGGATCGAGCATTACACCCGCGTTGTTAACGACAATATCGACACCGCCGAAGGTTCGTTCGGTATAGGCGGCCAATCTTGATCGACCTCGAGCCCGTCAAGATACCGGACGCACTCGAAGATAGGCGAGTCGGTCGGCCGAGCGCACTTTGATCTGCTGGACAGTCTTCGAGCGCAGGACGTGCAGCACCACGTCTTCGCCGGCGGGGCCGCATCCCCACAAGCGCTGATAGAACTCACCCTGTCCACCAATCGATTGCCCGCCCACGCCGAGGATCACATCGCCTCTGCGCAACCCGGCTTGAGCAGCGGGCGTATCGGGCAGCACCCGCGTCACGACGACATGGTTTTCGACCTCTTCGGAATAAATACCCAACCATGGGCGCGCTGGCGCCTGACGACGGCCATGAGTGACCAGCTCTTCTAGAACCGGCTTGAGCAGATCGATGGGTACAAACATGTTGCCCGGAAACGCGACCCCGGTGTTTAGGGCATCGCCCACCCAGAGAGAACCGATGCCAACCAATCGCCCGGCACGGTCAAGCAGTGCCGCTCCGCTATGATCGAAGCGTGGCGGCGCCGTAAAGATTGCGTCGTCGATCATGTACTCCCAGTAACCGGTGAAACGGCGGCGCGAGACCACATACGCCGCCGTAAGCCCACCGACCCCTGGATGCGTCACCGCCATCACCTGTTCGAACTCTTGCAGCTCACTTGAATCGCCAAGTGCCAGCGGGTGTTGCGCGACGCCCGGGGTCGCGCGTACCAAGGCAAAACCGGTTGCGTGATCGAACCCGACAACAACCGCAGGAAAGACGCGCCCATCGGGCGTGAGCACCAAGATCGACTCGGACTCAAGCACGAGATAACCGATAGTGACGATCAGTCCGTCGGCGGCGATCACGACTCCGGTGCCCTCGCGCTCTGTGCCTAGCGTATCGGCAGTGCGCGCCTGGGAAAGCGTCTTGATGCTGAGCTTAACGATTCCGTCGACCGGCGGCTTGCGCGCAGGCACTTCGGCGACGAGATCGTGCGCCGCGCGCCAAGAGGCGAAGGAGGCGGTGAAAAGCGGAAGTGCCATTTACCTCCATGCTAACATTCCAGTGGTCACACCGCGAACTCCCCATGCCCGTGAATTCCCTGGTCCGCAACAGTTTGTATCCAGCGATCGAACCGCGCCGGAGCGGTATGCTTTCGTTGGACGATCGCCATGCCATGTATTGGGAAGAAGCGGGGAATCCGCAAGGTGTGCCCATTGTCTTCCTGCATGGTGGACCAGGCGCAGGGTGCACCGCGGATCACCGGCGGTTCTTTGATCCTGAAGCATATCGCATCATCCTCTTCGATCAGCGCGGCGCAGGTCGCTCCACCCCGCATGGGGAAATCGGCAGCAACACGACCCAGCTGCTGGTCAGCGACCTTGAATGGCTGCGCGAATTTCTGGACATCGAGCACTGGAACCTATTCGGCGGCTCATGGGGTAGCACGCTGGCGCTAGCTTACGGCGAGACCCATCCCAAACGCTGCCTAGGGTTTATCCTGCGCGGAATTTTTCTCGGGCGCGCAAGCGAAATCGACTGGTTCCTCTATGGTATGCAGCGGTTTTTTCCGGAAGCATGGCGCGCATTCGCCGGCCACATCCCCGACGCTGAGCGTGGAAATCTACTGGCGGCGTTCTATCGACGCCTGACTAATTCGGACCCGTTGGTGCACATTCCGGCCGCGCGCGCCTGGAGCGTCTACGAGGGGTCGTGTTCTACGCTTCGGCCAAACTCCGAGGCGGTCCGACATTTCGCCAGCGACCAGGCGGCCCTGGGCTTGGCTCGAATCGAGGCGCATTACTTGGCAAACGAGATCTTCGTGCTGCCGAATGCACTCATCGCAGGAATCGATAGCATCCGCCATCTACCATGTGTGATTGTGCAAGGCCGTTATGACGCAGTCTGTCCGATCGCAACCGCGGATGAACTTGCCCGTGCCTGGCCAGGTGCAAATTATGTCGTGATCCCGGACGCCGGTCACTCGGCCTGGGAGCCGGGAATACTAGCGGCTTTAATCGCGGCGACCGAGCAATTCAAAGTGCATGCACTGCGCAGGCAATTCGCGGGGGCTTAGCTACCCTTGTCAGCATCCTTGCCAGAGAGCGCTTCCAGGGCCGATTTCTGCATCTCTAATGTCTTGATGGTCATCTGCAGGAAGGCAAGATTCATCTTCAGCCAGTTCTCGACATTGCGCAGTTCGACAAGCTTGCGTTCGATTTCTTCAACATTGATCGTCGGCGCTACCATTCCGGGCAATGGGAATCCCATCGGATTCCACATTTTTTGCATGAACTCGAGCATGTCTTTGGACCAGATATCGTCGGCCATTGTCGTCTCCTGGTGTCCTGAGTTCGCGATTCTTGGCTAAGTTTCCAACCTGCACTCATCACCCCAGGTATTTGCGTCAGACTCGCATGGCAGGACGCACAGTACTGCTTCGGCGGTCGGTGTGGTTTCAAAGTGCGCCACAAGCTCACCGGAGGGCCAGCTAATTCGGATCAAAGTCTTGCTCACCGGCGACGCACGCGATGCGCGCGATTGGTCAGACCAGACGTCAGGAGCGCGGGCCGGCCGCCTCTGACGACATAACACGCATGTCCAAGCTCCGACGGACGAATTGGTGCAGGCGCTTGTGTACCGAGAGCACTTTTTCCGGGTATGGACTAGCATTCGGTCCGGTTCCACCGTAGAGGCGTAACGCAGCGACTAGGTCCTCACCAGTGCGGGTTGCATATTCACGCAGCACTTTGGCGCCGGCGAGGATGTTCGTTTCAGGATCCAGGACGTTGAGCTTGCGACCCCGCGGTCCCATGAGCTTATCCTGGTGGTATTCGGGGATGATCTGCATCAACCCTTTTGCCCCCATGACGCTCTCGGCAATCGGATTGAAGGTGGATTCCACGGCCATTACAGCGAGGA
>Ga0326597_10010836_pt1 | contig 12126 bp, 8 predicted proteins | sample RVTome_12_FD_203789 | JGI IMG/M metagenome (GOLD analysis project Ga0326597, IMG submission 203789) | Soil microbial communities from uranium-contaminated site in the Upper Colorado River Basin, Wyoming, United States - RVT100D185 | ecosystem: Environmental > Terrestrial > Soil > Contaminated >... | reverse complement strand
CGCCTTTGGCGCCGTCCGCGATGGTCCGGGCTGGGGCGGCTACCTCCGGATGATCGGCTTCGAGGGGCACATACGGACGCAGATCCGCGCGGCAATTGGCAGCTACTTTTTCGAACACGGCTCGCGCGGCAACCGCCGGGTCCTTAAGGAGGCGATCGAGCAAGCCATCAACAAGAGTCCGTTCCTGGAATGCGGCGAGCCATGGTCGCGCCGCCGGGGAGAGGCTCTCGCTTACCTGCAGAGCTCGGCCGACTGCATCTCGAACGTCGAAGAGATGATCCGCGACATCGCGCGGTATCAGGCCGCCCAGGAACGGGTGGCCGAAGCATGCGAACCCACCTGGTCTCTCCCCTCATTCACCGCCGATGCGGCGGGAGTTCGGCAAGCGGCGGCAAGCAGCAAGGATGCCGCGGCGGCGCGGCGGATGTTGGCGCTGGCGCTGGTCCTTGAGGGCGCCTCGCGCGCGCGGGCGGCAACGAGCTGCGGCATGGACCGGCAGACGCTGCGCGATTGGGTGCATCGCTACAATGCCGAAGGATTGCCGGGGTTGTCGAACAAGCGGTCGCCGGGAGCGGCGGCGAAGCTGACGGCGGCGCAAACGGCGAAGGTGGCGGAGTGGGTTCGCGCCGGCCCGAAGCTTGCCGAGGATGGGGTGATTCGCTGGCGACGGATCGATCTGGCCGCCAAGATCGATCGGGAGTTCGGCGTCTCGCTGGCCGAACGCTCGGTCGGCGATCTGCTGCATCGTCTCGGCTTTCGCCGGGTCTCGGTGCGGCCGCAGCACCCCAAGCAGGACGGCGCAGCGCTGGAAGCGCATAAAAAAACTTCGCCGAACTGGTGCGTGGCGCCGTCCCGGAGCACGCCCGCGGCAAGCCGCTCGAACTCTGGTGGCAGGACGAGGCCCGGGTCGGTCAGCAAGGCACGCTGAGCTATATCTGGGCCGACAAGGGCAGCCGGCCGCGCGCTCCGCGCGACCAGCGCCACCGTTCGGCCTATCTGTTCGGCGCCGTGTGCCCGGACCGCTGCACCGGGGCCGCGCTCGTCCTGCCCTGCGTCAGCGCCGAGGCGATGAACGCGCACCTGGCCGAAATCAGCACCCAAGTCGCCGCCGGCGCGCATGCCGTCCTGGTTCTCGACGGAGCCGGCTGGCACCAAAGCGGCGGCAGGTTGCGGCTGCCGGAAAACATCAGTCTGTTGGGCCTGCCGCCCTATTGCCCCGAACTAAACCCCGTCGAGAACGTGTGGGAGTTCCTCCGAGGAAACCACCTCAGCAACCGCGTCTTCGACACCTACGAAGCCATCCTCGACGCTTGCTGCGATGCCTGGAAAGCCTTCATCGCAGACCCCGAACGCATCCGATCCGTCACCGCGCGCGAATGGGCACAGGTCAATCTTTGATGCCGTTGGTATTATCCGGCCCGTGGCCGGTTCGCAGGCGGGCGAGATCGTCGTGGAAAACGACGACATCGAGCACCCAATGAAGATTGTTCTCGATGCCCCAGTGGGCGCGCCCCGCCTTGGCGAAGGCTGATCGCCGAGATCGCTGCCGTCAGCTGCCGCATTTGCTCGGATCGTCGGCGGTCCCGATCCAGCTGCCCACCCGGCCGGCATATAGCTCAAATAAAAATAAAACGCTACCCTTTAATTTCCCCTTGCAATCAAGGGTTTTTGGGCCGATGGTAAATTCAAGCTGCATATCGTGGCTCCTGGGACTTCGGTGACTTCGGATTTGCGAGCTTTGGATTCCCAGGTTGCTGTCGAGTATGAAAACACGACGTGTAGAGCCCTCATCATCGCTTACATAAAGGCTCGGGACAAAAAAGCAAAAATCCGACGGTAAAAAAGAGAATCCACACGTTGTACCTAGACGCCGCAGCATCTTTGGCCCGCTGGGGTTCAGATTGTTTCGTTAACTTCCAGGACCACAGGATCAATGGAAGACGAGCAACGGAACGCCATTGCAGGTGACTTGCGCCGGCGTGCGGCTGCCGAGGTAGAGTGCGCTCCCGTAGTTCTGGAGAAACCGACCTCATCAGAACTCGGCGGTCAGTTCCCGCAGCCTGCGATAGCGGCCGGTGTTCCGACGGCTCGTAACAGCGAGTGTCAAACCCGCGGCAACTCCTTTCCGCTCGTCAGCTGCGTCATGCCGACGCGCAATCGAAGGCGTTTTGTGAGTCAGTCCATTTGGTACTTTATTCGTCAGGATTACCCTTACAAAGAACTCATTGTCCTTGATGACGGTGAAGACAGCGTGGCGGATTTGATCCCGGCAGACGATCGAATCCGGTACGTGCGTCTCGATCGGCATCTTTCGATCGGAGCCAAGCGAAATCTCGGATGCGATATGAGCGGTGGCGAGCTGATCGCCCACTGGGATGACGACGATTGGATCAGTCCCCACCGTTTGAGCCTGCAGATCAACCTGCTTCTCGGAAGTGCGGCCAACCTGTGCGGCCTTCGTGATCTGCTTCACTACAAACCAGAAGCCGGCGAAGCCTGGCTGTACCGTTACCCCGAAGGGGCCCAACCATGGGTGGCGGGCGGCACGCTTCTCTATCGGCGCTCCGCCTGGGTCGAAAACCGTTTCCCAGAAATCGATGTCGGCGAAGATGCCGCGTTCGTGTGGCAGCAGCCGGCCGAGCGCATCGCGGTTGTGCCGGACACGTCGTTCTATATTGCCCTGATTCACCGAGGAAACACGAGTTCTAAGCGTCTCGCGGACCCGCGCTGGGAGCGACGTCCGCTCGACGATGTAAGTCAGTTACTCGCGTCCGATCGTGATTTCTACGTCAGCCTGCGCAACGGCCCCGACACCCGGCCGCCACCGCGACCGCGCGCAACGGAAACGATTACTGTCGGCGCACCATTCCTGGTTTATGACGGCTACGGCAGCATGGCCGAGCTCGTCGTCCTCGGTATGGAGCGCGCCGGAGCCCGCGTCAACGTAATAGCCTTGGACTTGGATCTGAATGGCGTCTCCGACGAGTTCAACGAGATCTTGCGCCGCTCGCGCCCGGATCGGTCTGCGCCGACACTCTACTTCTGCTGGCCCCGCCCGGATCTCGAGCAATTTCGCCACGCAGCCGATCTTTTCGTCTATACGATGTGGGAGAGCAGCCGGCTGCCGGCGGATTGGCCGGCACGCCTCAACAGGACCCGCGCCGTCATCGTCCCGACCCGATTCTGCGCCCGAGTCTGCCACGATAGCGGTGTGGACGTTCCCGTGGAGGTCGTTCCGTTGGGGGTCGACCCAAACGTCTATCGCTTTCAGGATCGACCCGAACGGCGAGGGTTGACCTCGCTCGTCGTCGGTACACTCGTCGGCCGCAAACATGTGCTGGAGGCGATTGCCGCATGGAAGCTCGCCTTTGCCGACGATCCCGACGCCCGCCTGATCCTCAAGTCGCGTTTCCGCCACGGGCACTACGTTCCGGATGATTCTCGTATTCGTTTCGTCGACACCAATGAGACGACACGTGGGATCGCACACTGGTACGAACAGGCCGATGTGGTCATCGCGGTTGGCAACGAAGGCTTTGGCCTGCCGCTCGTCGAAGCGATGGCCACCGGATTGCCGGTCGTTGCGCTGAGCTCTGAGGGTCAGAGCGACGTTTGCGAGGATGCCGGTCCCGGTTGTCTGTTGGCAATCGGGCCCGAACGATGGGAAGAATCGAACGATGCGCCGTTCGGGCCGGCCGGAGTACGCGGCGTTCCAGGCGTCGATGCGATCGCCGATCGCTTGCGCTGGGTCGTCAGCCATCGCGAGGAGGCGCGCGAGATGGGCCGCCGGGCCTCCGAGTGGGTCGTTCAGCACCGGAACATCTGGACTGCCGGGCCGGCCGTCCTCGGTGTCCTCGAGCGCTACGCTCGCCCATCGCGGCCGCTGAAACGCACGTACAAGCTTCTGGTTCCAAGTTGGGGGACACCTTGTGGCCTCGCGGAGTACACGCGGCATATCCGTGAGAGTATGCCGGGCATCGAAGCGACGGCGCAGGTGCCCGATATGCGCGGCGTGCGTGTGCTCCACATTCAGCACGAACCATCGCTGTTCGACGATAGCCGGCTGACCGCTCTCGTGCAGCGCGCGCGATCGAACTGTGTGCCAGTGGCCATCACAGAACATGCGGTGACGCGAGAGCCGCGCGCCTGGGAGCGCGAGGCCGATGTCCTCGTGACGCACGGCCAACGGGGCACGCGGATGCTCCGCGAGCGTTGGCCCGAGAAGCGCATTGAAACCATCCCGCATGGTTGTCCGACCTGGTTTCCGCCGCGCAAGGCGAAGCGCGGCCGGGTCATCGGCGCGTTCGGGTTTCTCGAAAGGCATAAGGGCTTCTGGCACCTACTCGACGCCCTGCGCGAGATGCCCGGGACGGAACTGTTCCTCGTCAGTTACGCGAAGAACCGCGAACAGGAAACGAATTGGTCCAGAGCGGCCGAGGGTTTGCCTGTGCGGCACTGCAAAGAGTTCCTGTCGGTCGCCGAGGTAGCCCGATTGCTCGCCGCCGAGGCGGACGTCTTGACGTACTGGTACGACGACTTCGCACACGCCTCGACGAGCGGCGCCGTTCGCGTCGGTCTGGCGACCGGAGTGCCGGTGGTGACGTCCCCGACCCGGTTGTTTGAAGACGTACGCGACGTGACGCTTCAGCCGCAGGATCTTGTCGAGGGCATCGCTCGCGTACTGGACGACGCCGCCGTGGGCGATAGGCTGACCGAGGCTGCGCGCGACTACTGTCACGCGAATAGTTGGCGCCGAACCGCTGAGCGGCATCTGGCGCTCTGGCAATCACTCGAAGTGCATCACTGAAAGGGGAGACCTCCATGCCAGCGAGCTACAGCTATCCGGGCGTGTATATCGAGGAAATTCCCAGCGGGGTTCACACCATTACCGGCGTCAGTACCTCGGACACGGCTTTTGTCGATTTCTTCAAGCGCGGTCCGCTCGACAAGGCCATCCGGATTACCAGCCTCGGCGATTTCGTGCGGGTGTTTGGCGGCCTCGACACGCGCAGCGAAGCGAGCTACGCCATCCAGCAGTTTTTCCTGAACGGCGGCAGCGTGGCGTGGGTCGTGCGCGTCGCCGCGGACAACCGCGGTACGGCTTCGTTGACACTCCAGGGTGGATCACCGCCGCAGGATACGTTGACGGTGACCGCTGCCAGTCCCGGTGTGTGGGCCAACAATCTGCAGGTGGCGGTCGACTACAAGACGTCTGATCCGATCACGCTCTTCAATCTCGTCGTGCGAGAAAGGGCGACCGTCAGGGGAAAGCCGCAGGTCGTCACTACCGAAGTGCATCGCAATCTCAGCATGTGCAAGACGAGTTCTCGCTATGCCACTAGCGTGGTTAACGATGCCTCGTTGCTCATTCAGCTGGCTGACGTCGGCCTTGGTAATCGGCCCGCGGCAACAGGAACGGATGTGATTGGCAGCCCGAGCGACGATAAATTTCAGTCGCTTGGCGGGAGCGCGAACGACGGCGCCGAAGTGGGAACGGCCGCGTCCGGCTGGACCAACAGCACGCCTAGCCCGCACGACCCCATCGTCGGGGACGAGGCCTCGAAGACCGGGATGTTTGCGCTCGATCGTATCGACCCATTCGTCTTCAACATCCTGTGCATTCCCGCGACGGCTAAGATGGACGTCGGCGGCATGGAAGCGGTGATCTCGCAGGCTGAGCAGTATTGCCTTACGAAACGGGCGTTCCTGATTGTCGACATCCCGAAGGATATCGACTCCCAGGAGAAAGTGGTGAACTGGGCGCCGCTTGACGGTCTCCGGCACACCAACGCCGCCATCTATTTTCCGCGACTCGAAATCCCAGATCCGCTCAACGAGAACCGTCCGCGCAACGTTGGCGCGAGTGGCACCCTCGCCGGCGTGTACGCCCGCACCGATGCGTCGCGGGGCGTTTGGAAAGCGCCGGCCGGGACCGATGCCGACCTGCGCGGCGCGAAACTCACCGTCAAGCTCACTGACGGGGAAAACGGCGGACTCAACCCGCTTGGTATCAACGCGCTCAGAAATTTCGCCGTCTTCGGCAACATCAGCTGGGGCGCGCGCACGCTCGACGGCGCGGACCAGGCGGCAAGCGAATGGAAATACATTCCCGTTCGGCGAACGGCGCTGTATATCGAAGAGAGCCTCTACGAAAGCTCGAAATGGATCGTCTTCGAGCCGAACGACGAACCGCTGTGGGCTCAGATTCGCCTGAATTTCGGCGCGTTCATGCACAGCCTCTTCCGTCAGGGCGCGTTCCAGGGCACCACGCCAAAAGATGCCTATTTCGTGAAGTGTGACAAGGAGACGACGACGCAAGACGATATCAATCGTGGCATCGTGAACATCATCGTCGGGTTTGCGCCGCTCAAGCCAGCAGAGTTCGTCGTCATCAAGATTCAACAGATGGCCGGTCAGATTGAAGTCTGACGAGGGAGGGGACCATGGCCCAATTCAGCGTCAACGCACTGCGGTTCGATCCGTATAAAAACTTCAAGTTCCGCGTCAAATGGGACGGTCGTTACGTCGCCGGCATCAGCAAGGTCGGCGGTCTCAAGCGCACGACTGAAGTGGTGAAACATCGAGAAGGCGGCGACCCGAGCAGCAGCCGCAAGTCGCCGGGCCGGACCGAGTACGACGCCATTTCACTGGACCGCGGCGTGACTCACGATACCGAGTTCGAGAAATGGACCAACAAGGTTTGGAACTTCGGCTCTGGTCTCGGCAGCGAGGTGTCGCTGAAGGATTTTCGGAAGGACATCTATATCGAAGTCTACAACGAGGCCGGCCAGCTTGCCTTGGCCTACAAGGTCTTTCGTTGCTGGGTGTCTGAATACCAGGCGCTTCCCGACCTGGACGCCAACGCCAACGCCGTCGCCATTCAGCACATCAAGCTGGAGAACGAAGGCTGGGAGCGCGATCTCGACGTCGCCGAACCGAGCGAACCGACCTTCACTGAACCAGCTTGAGCCAGATGAGCCATGCGCGCGTTGAGTGCGGATGACATCATCCGTGTGTGGGAGATGGGGCACCGGCAGAACCCAGCTGAACGGGCTCTGATCGTGCTGGCCGCCGCCTGCCCTTCGAAGAGCGGCGACGAGCTCCGCCGTCTCAGCCTGGGCCGGCGCAATGGCCAGTTGCTCGAAGTACGGCGGCGACTCTTCGGCTCAGAACTGAGCGCCTTTTCGGAGTGTCCCGGATGCCGCGAGCCGCTGGAGTTCGGCGTGCCCATCGACGCGGTCGCCAACGTGGGGGCGTTCCCGGCCGCCAACGCCGTATTCACCTTTGAGAGCGGAGGCTACGTGGTTCGCTTCCGGCTGCTCGATTCGACCGATCTCGGGGCCGCAGCCGCTGCGGCCGACGTAAACGAAGCACGCCACATGCTCGTCGATCGGTGCGTCCTCGACACTCGACGGGACGATGAAGTCGTCAAGACAGCGGACCTGCCCGGGCCGATCCTCGAGCAATTAATAACACGTCTCGCCGAGTGTGACCCGCAGGCGGAGACGTTGATTGAGCTCGCTTGCCCAGCCTGCGAATACAAATGGCGGGCGCCGTTAGATGTCGCGTCGTTTTGCTACATGGAAATCAGCGCGCTGGCCCGGCGCCTCCTCCGCGAAGTGCATGCGCTAGCGCGTGCCTACGCTTGGCGCGAATTAGACATCCTGGCGATGAGCGCGCAACGTCGGGATTACTACCTTGGGTTATTGGATTGATGGCCGACTTCCTGGAGAGGGTTTCACGGATGGCGCTCGGCGCTGCGCCGGTCATTCGGCCTCTCGTCGCGTCCCGTTACGCGCCCGGGTCCCCCGTGGTTGTGCCGGAGATGTTGGAACGTGAGGTCATGCTCGAAACTCCTGCAACAACCCCGCCGATATCGGTGGCCGCATATATCGAGATAGCGCCCCGTGCAGGTGACGCCCCCAGCGCGTCACAGGCCACCATGCCGGATGCGGCGACTACGCACCGGATAGAGCCGGTTGCCCCCCATGGGGGCTCGAGCGAGGTCGCTCCGGCGGTCGCCGAAACCCCACTGTCGCGTGGCCGACCGAGCGTTGACGCGAAGAAGTTGACCGGAACTGAGATGTATCGTGTTCATGAGCCGGTTGAGCACCTCCCGGCTCGCGAAGAAATGCCATTCTTCGGTGATCGAGGAAACCGGTTGCTACCGCCGGCAATCATCGAGCAAGTCGAGCCCGACATCGTGAGCCGCTTTGTCGAGTCGGTCGCTGCGCGTGCCAATTCGGACCGCGTGCCGCCCGTCGTCGAGCCTCCCGCAGTCACTGGGCGAAGGGTCCAAACTGTCGTGGATGAGCACGTTCGGTTCCTGAATCCGATGGGAAACGATTCAGGGCACCACCCGATCGCGGTCAAACCGGGCGTGACGACAGGCGACAGTGAGGACGCGGTGGCCATGAGTGCCGGTGCGCCTCGTGCGCTCGAAGCTTCACTTTCGCCGCGTGCCTATTCGGAGCTCGAGGCTCAGGAATCTCCGACTTCGAGGCGTACCGAAGCGGAGGCACGTACGTCACACCAGCACGGATCCGAACCCATGTCCTCACGTCCAGTGGTTCGCATCACCATCGGACGCGTCGAAGTGCGTGCAGTAATGCCGCCTGCCCCGCCGGTCCAGACGCCCGTGGCTCCGGCGCCGAAGCTTTCGCTCGACGAATACCTTCGGCAGCATAGCGGGAAGCCGCGATGAGTAATTTCCTTGGCCTTGCGACCGTCACCGCGGCGCTTAGCCAGGTTTTGCAGGCGGCTGTCGGCCCGGACGTACCCGGCGCGACCGTCACCATCTTACGGCCCGACGGCAACAGCAGCCTGCCCGCGACCGGCGTGAACCTCTTTCTTTACCAGGTGATGCCCAACGCGGCGTGGAACAATGCCGACCTGCCGACCCGCCGTGCCAACGGAGATTTGATTCAACGCCCGCAGGCTGCACTGGACCTGCACTATTTATTGACCTTCTACGGCGCCGACTCGCTATTGGAGCCGCAACGCTTACTCGGCAGTGTCGTGCGGGCGTTGCACGCGCGGCCGGTGCTGACGCGCGCGATAATTCGCCAGACGATTGCCAAGCCCGCATTCGCCTTCCTCGCCAACTCGAATCTGGCCGATGCCGTCGAGTTGGTCAAATTAACACCTCTCTCCCTGTCACTGGAAGATCTCTCAAAGCTCTGGTCTGTCTACTTCCAGACGCAGTACAGCCTGTCGATCGCTTATCAGGGTGCGGTTGTCCTGATCGAGAGCGAGGAATCAACGCGTGCGGCGCTGCCAGTGCGCGGGCGAAATATCTACGTCGGGCCGTTTCGCCAACCGGTTATCGACGAAATCAGATCTCAAGAAGGGGATCAGACCATCATCTCTACATCGTCGATCGAGATCACGGGCAAGCACCTGCGCGCTGACGTGACGAAGGTGAGCGTTGGCGGAGTAGAAGTTACTCCGGCAAGGGAAGACGTGAGCGATACGCGAATCAGCGTAAAGCTGCCTGCCGGTTTACGCGCGGGTGTGCAGGGTTTGCAGGTGCTTCAACCTCGGCTAATAGGCACGCCGCCGACGCAGCATCGCGGCGTCGAGTCAAATTTGGCAGCCTTCGTTCTCCATCCGACTATTGGCAGTCCTGACATCGCAGTTGCGCTGCCGAATGTAACGGTCAAGCTCGCTCCGCCCGTGGCAAAAGCACAACGAGTAAGTTTGTTGATGAACGAACTCAATCCACCGGCGGATCGAGCGGCCCGCGCTTACAGGATTGATTCCGCTCCGCACAATAGGCTGGCTGAACCGCCGGAGACAGACACGCTGACGTTTCCGATCGCCGGAGTGACGGCCGGTGATTATCTCGCGCGAGTGGAAGTGGATGGGGCAGACAGCCCGCTCGAACAAGGTGCCGACGAAAATAATCCTGTTTACATCGGTCCCAAGATGACGATCCCTTGAGCGAAATGGCGACGAACAACTGGAATGATGCAAACCAGCGCTATCTGATGGCAGCGCTCGGGGTCGTGCGCGAAGCGCTCGAACGCCATATCGCACGTTCGCGAAAGAAGCAGGAGACGGATCAGGCTCGGGAGTCGGACACGGCACAGCAGGCATTGAAAAAGGCAGCGGCGGCGATGCCCTCGCCTTCGGCGCTGGAGATGCTTTGCGCGATGTTCGGTCTGTCCGCCTTTGAACGTGATCTCCTGCTGCTCTGCGCGGGCATCGAGCTGGATTCCACTTTCGCGGGCGTCTGCGCCGAGGCGCAAGGCGATTCGGCACGGACCTTTCCAACGTTCAGCCTCGCCTTGGCGGCGCTACCCGAGGCTCACTGGAACGCATTGACCCCCGCCGCGCCGTCGCGTCGCTGGCGCTTGATCGAAGTCGGAACCGGTTCGGTGCTGACGCTCAGCCCGCTACGCATCGACGAGCGCATCCTGCACTACCTCGCCGGCGTGCAGCACATGGACGAGCGGCTTGCGGGGTTTATCGGGCCCTTGCACCAGGCGGGCAGACTTGCCCCCTCCCATCAGGCGCTGGCGGACCGCATCACAGCACTGTGGTCAAGCTCGGCAAACAGCGCCGACCCGCCCGTCGTGCAGCTCTGTGGTGATGAGGTGGCGGATATACGCGCTATCGCCGTCGCGGCGTGTGCCGCGATCGGCCTGCATGTGGGCTCGATGTCCGCGCAGTCCATTCCAACCGGCGCGAGCGAACTCGACGGGTTCATCCGGCTCTGGGGCCGCGAGGCGGTTTTGAGCAACTGCGCACTGCTGCTCGAATGTAACGAGCTTGAAGCAAGCGACACCGCACGAGCCAGTTCCATCAACAGATTGATGGAACGACTCAATTGTCCGCTGATCATCAGCGGCGTCGAACGGCAGCGCGCCTCGCACAAGTCGATTCTCACCTTCGATGTGCGCAAGCCTTCGGCCGGCGAACAGAGAGACATTTGGCAACATGCCCTGAGTGTGGCGCCGGTCAAACTCAATGGCCAGGTGCCGGCGCTTGTCTCGCAGTTCAATCTCAATCTTCAGAAGGTACAGGCGGCAAGCGCCGAGGCGATGGTCCGGCAATCGGCGAGTCAAAACGCGGACGCGGGGGCGGCGGCGGATTTCGGGCAAGCGTTGTGGGATGCCTGTCGGATGCAGGCGCGCCCGCGCCTCGACGACCTCGCCCAGCGCATCGAGCCCGCCGCGACCTGGGCCGATCTTGTTCTGCCTGAGCCGCAACTTGCTACCTTGCGCGAAATCGCCGTGCATGTGCGCCATCGGATGACGGTCTACGAGACGTGGGGATTCGCGTCGAAAGGCGCGCGCGGACTCGGCATCAGCGCGCTGTTTTCGGGCGTCAGCGGCACCGGCAAAACCATGGCGGCGGAAGTGCTCGCCAACGAGCTGCGGCTCGACCTCTATCGGATAGATTTGAGCGCCGTCGTCAGCAAATACATCGGTGAGACGGAGAAGAACCTGCGGCGCGTTTTCGATGCAGCGGAAGAGGGCGGAGCAATTCTGCTCTTTGACGAAGCCGATGCGCTCTTCGGCAAGCGCAGCGAAGTCAAGGACAGCCACGACCGCTATGCAAATATAGAGGTTAGCTATCTCTTGCAGCGCATGGAAGCGTATCGCGGACTCGCTGTTTTGACGACGAATCTAAAGGGCGCGATCGACACGGCGTTTCTGCGGCGCATTCGTTTCATAGCCCATTTCCCGTTTCCAGATACCGCGCAGCGCGCGGAAATCTGGCGCCGGATCTTTCCTTGTGAAACCCCGACCGAGCAATTGGACCAAAACAAGCTGGCCCGGCTCAACGTGGCGGGCGGCAACATTCGCAACATCGCTTTGAACGCCGCGTTTCTTGCCGCCGACGCAGACGAGCCCGTGCGCATGACACATCTGCTGCGCGCTGCGCAGGGTGAGTACACCAAGCTCGAGAAATCTTTAACTGACGCTGAGGTCGGAGGCTGGGTATGAAGGTACAGCCGGGGCCGTTGACTCACAAGACAGAACCGACGAGCAGCGTTGAGGTCGCGGCGCAGACTCCTGTAGTGGGTTTGGCTGCCGAAGCTGCGCGCTTCGGGCCGCGGTCTTCGGATCGTTCGCGGCCTTCAGTTGAGTTGCACATCGAAGAGCTGGTGCTGGTCGG
>Ga0326597_10010835_pt1 | contig 12127 bp, 12 predicted proteins | sample RVTome_12_FD_203789 | JGI IMG/M metagenome (GOLD analysis project Ga0326597, IMG submission 203789) | Soil microbial communities from uranium-contaminated site in the Upper Colorado River Basin, Wyoming, United States - RVT100D185 | ecosystem: Environmental > Terrestrial > Soil > Contaminated >... | reverse complement strand
GGTGGGCGGCGATTTCTACAACCTCCTGCGCCTCCCCGGCGACCGTGTGGGCATCATGATCGGCGACGTGTCGAGCCACGGTTTCGGCGCCGCCCTCATCATGGCGCTCGCGATGGCCGCCTCGGGCATCCATGCCGAATCGGTCGACACGCCGGGGCAGGTGCTGGCCGAGCTCGAGGAATCGCTCGCCGACGAGTTGGCCCGGACCGAGATGTATCTGTCGCTGTTCTACGCGGTGATCGATCCGGCGGCGGGCAGCTGCGCCTTCGCCAACGCCGGTCACCCGCATGCCTTCGTGGTGCACGGCAAGTCGGGAGATGTCCAGCGGCTCGAGGCCACGCGTACGCCGCTCGGGCTCGGGCCCCGTCCCGGGGCCGCCGACCGCGTCGAGGCGTGGCGGCGGCGCGAGGACGTTCTCTGCCTGTTCACCGACGGCATCGCCGATGCGACGGGGGAGTCGGGCGAGCGCTACGGCGAGGAGCGGGTACTCGGCCACGCACGGGCGTTGCGCACCCGTCCCGCGCAAGAAATCCTCGAAGCCATCTTTGCCGACCTCGCGGCCTTTACCGGCGGCACGCCCCCCTCGGACGACCGAACGCTGCTGATCGCGAAGGTCTGACGCCGTGGCCGGCGCCCCGCGGCCGCGGCCTCGCCGATCGCTGGGACAACATTTTCTTTCCGACGACAATATCCTGCGTCGCATCGTGGAAGCCCTCGAGCCGACGCCCGGCGACGTCGTGCTCGAGATCGGGCCGGGACAGGGGACCCTCACCCGCGAGCTGCTCGGTCGTGGCCTGCGGGTGATCGCGATCGAGAAGGACCGGCGGCTGACGGAGCAACTGCGGATCGGGGATTTGGGATTGCGGAATGCGCAATTCGTCCAAGGAGACGCCCTCCGCCTCGATTGGCATTCTTTGATTCCACAATCTGCCATCCGTCATCCGCAATGGAAGGTCGTCGGCAACATCCCCTATTACATCACGACTCCGCTGATCGACAAAGCGCTCACCCGGCCGCTGCCGGAGCGCGTGGTATTTCTGGTACAGGAGGAGGTGGCGGATCGAATCGTCGCGCCGCCGGGCTCGAAAACCTACGGAGCGCTGTCGGTCGGCGTGCAGGTCGTCGCGCGCGCCGAGAAGCTCTTCACGATACGGCCGGGCTCGTTTCGTCCGCCGCCGCGGGTGCGCAGCGCCCTGGTGCGACTGCGCCCGCTGCGCGAGCCGTTGGTCGACCAGCAGGAGATTCCCCGGCTGCGGCAGTTCGTGACCGCCTGCTTCGGGCTGCGCCGCAAGCAGCTGCGCAACGTGCTGCGGTCGGTTACCGGGCGCTCGGCGGCGACCGTCGCCGCAGGGCTTGTGGCTCTCGGGCTGGACCCGCAGGCACGTCCCGAAGCGCTCCCCCCGGAGGACTTCGCCCGGCTGTTGCGCTGGGAGTGGCCACCGGTGACGTGAGACTTGCGTTGGACGGGCTGATTGTGAAATAATTCACAATATGCGGAAGATTCCGGACTCGACCGTCCGCCGGCTCGCGCTGTACCTCCGATTCCTCGAGCAGTCCGCTACCCAAGGTCTCGCAACGATCAGTTCCGCGGAGCTCGCCCACCGCGGGGGGACGACGTCGGCGCAGGTGCGCAAGGATCTGTCGTTCTTCGGCTCATTCGGGAAGCGGGGGCTGGGGTACTCCGTGCCGGAGCTGGCCGGCCGCCTCCGGGACATCCTGGGGCTCAAGCGGAGCCACCGCGTGGTGCTGGTGGGCGTCGGGAAGATGGGCGGGGCTCTGCTGCACTACCGAGGCTTCCGTGAGCACGGTTTCGACTTCGCGGCGCTGTACGACCGCGATCCCAAGAAAATCGGCTCTCACTGGAACGGACTCGTCGTGCGCGACATCCGGCACATGGAGGCCGATCTGAAGCGCGAACCGACCGACATCGCGATCGTCGTCACGCCGGCCGAGGCGGCGCAGGATGTCGCCGATCGGCTGGTACGCGCCGGCGTCAAGGCGATCCTCAACTTCGCGCCGGTCCAGCTCGTCGTGCCGCTCGATGTCACCGTGCAGAGCGTCAACATGGCGCTGGAGCTGGAGACGTTGAGTTTCGCGCTCGCCAATCGCTGAACGCGCCGATCCCGCTGATCGCGCCATCCCAACAGTCGGATACGGCGAGACTTAGCCGGCGGCGGTTCGGCTCGTTAGATTTCCGGCCCCATGTCCCGCGTCCACGTCACGAGTGAGATCGGCCCCCTCCGGGCCGTTCTCGTCCATACGCCCGGGAACGAGCTGGTCGCCGTGACGCCCGGCAACCGGGAGGACTACCTCTACGACGACATCATCGACCTCGAGATGGCCCAGCGCGAGCATCGCCGCTTCGTCGCTGTGCTGGAGCGCTTCGCCGAGGTGTACGAGATCCGCGATCTGCTCACCGAAATCGTGGCCCGCGCGGACGTGCGCGAATTCCTGGTGACCCGCGCCCTCGAGGTGGTCCCCTCCGACGCCCTGGCCAAACGGCTCTCCGAGCTGTCGGCGGAGGAGCTGGTCGGCACGATGATCGAAGGCACGCTCGAGGAGGCAGGCCCGATTGCCCGCGCACTGAACGAGGTGGGTTACGCGCTGCCCCCGCTGCCCAACCTGTTCTTCACGCGTGACGTGGGGATTGTGGTGGGGGAGCACGCCATCATCGGCTCGATGCGGTATGGCGTGCGCTGGACCGAGGAGATGCTGGTCAAGGCGCTGTTCCGCTATCACGCGACGCTGGAGAACTCCGGGATCCTCTACGACGGCTCCGAGGAACGGCGCAACACCTACACGCTCGAGGGCGGGGATGTGCACCCGCTGCGCCCCGATCTACTGGTGCTCGGGTTCAGCGAGCGCTCCAGTCCCGCGGCGCTCGATCAGCTGTGCGAGCTCGCCTTCGAGAAATGCGGCGTCACGGACGTGGTGATCGTCGTGCTGCCCACGGAACGCACCGCCATTCATCTCGACATGATCTTCACGCAGATCGACCGTGAGTCCTGTGTCGTGTACCCGCCGTTCTTCGTGGGGCCAGAGCGGTTGGCGGTGCTGCATCGGCGCAAGCGCTCCAAGGGCGTCAAGGAGGTTCCCAATTTCTTCGCCGCCATGCAGGCGGTGGACTTGCCGCTCGAGCCGGTGTTCTGCGGCGGGAACGAGCGTCCGGTGCAGGAGCGGGAGCAATGGTCCTCGGCGTGCAACTTCTTCACGGTGCGCCCCGGCGTGGGGATCCTCTACGCCCGCAATGAGGCGACCCTGCGTGAGCTCGAGCAGGCCGGGTTCCGCATCGTCACCGCGGTGAACCTGCTCACCGGCGAGGAATGGCTCGAAGACGGGGACCGCGGCGTCATCACGATCGAAGGGAGCGAGCTGGTGCGGGGTGGTGGCGGGCCTCGCTGCATGACGCTCCCGCTGCGACGAGACGACCTGTGATGCGCCAACGATTGTGGAACGCGGAATGCGGCATGCGGAATCAAGGTGCACGCTTCCTGCCGCGCCGTTCGAAGCTCGTTATTCCATTCCGCACTCCGCACTCCGCCTTCCGCAATTGAGAGATGGCCCACACAACCCTCACCGTGGGGCGCCTCACCTGCCACCTGCTCGAGGCGGGCATGCAGCACCTGGACGGCGGCGCGATGTTCGGCGTCGTCCCGCGCCCCCTGTGGGAGCGCCGCATCGCCCCCGACGCGCGGAACCGCATTCCGCTCGCGTTGCGCTGCCTCCTCGTGGAGCACGATGACGGCCTCGTGCTCGTGGACACGGGGATCGGCAACAAAGGCGACGCCAAATTCCGGGCCATCTACGGCGTCGAGAATGCCGGCGCGGGCGGACGTACCTTGCTCGAAGACGCCCTCGCCGCTCTGGGACACAGCCCCGAGGACATCCGGTGGGTCATCAACACCCATCTCCATTTCGACCACGCGGGCGGGGATACCGTTCGGAATCCGGCGGGGGAGGTGGGCCCCAGTTTCCCGCGTGCCCGCTACGTCGTGCAGCGGGGCGAGCTGGAGTTCGCGCACCATACCAACGAGCGTACCGCGGCGAGCTACCTAGTCGAGAATTTCGCCTCGATCGAGTTCCAGCTGGCGGACGGCGAGACGGAAGTACTGCCGGGGATCCGCTGCATTCCCACCCCCGGGCACGTCCCGTTCCATCAATCGGTGCTGATCGAGAGCGGAGGGGAGTGCGCCTGTTTTCTCGCGGACCTCGTGCCAACGGCGGCGCACCTGCCCCTCGCCTGGATCATGGGGTACGACCTCGAGCCGCTGGTCACATTGGAGACACGGCGACGTTTGTACCGCCGAGCGGAGGCGGAAGGGTGGCGGCTGTGCTTCGAGCACGATCCTGTGGTGGCGGCGGGGCGCTTAGGTCGTGACGGCAAGGGGTTCGGCCTTGTGGACCCTGTTTCGAAGGGATAGCTTCCAGCCCGAGAACAGGGCAAGCGGGCGCCGACGGCGCCCCACCTCCAGGCCTCTTCGCCGTGCGCGGAGAGAGCTCCAGGGTTCGATGCGGCACTGTCATCCGTCAGCCGTCAGCCGGCAGCGTTGCGACGCGGAGGCTGAACGCTGATGGCCGATGGCTGACGCGGCGGACTCCGGGGCGACTGGAGTCCGCGTTTTGCTTCGGTACAGGAGGCGTGCACCTGGCAATCGAGAGCAGCAGTAATAACAAGCAGCCTCGCACCCGGATCAACCGGCAAATTCGCATCAGCCCCGTACGGGTGATCGCCGATGATGGCCAGCAGCTCGGCGTGCTGTCGATTGACGAGGCCCTGGCGGCGGCACTGGAGCGCGGGCTCGACCTGGTGGAAGTAGCGCCGTTGGCTCGTCCCCCCGTGGTCAAGATCATGGACTACGGGAAATTCAAGTTCGAGCAGGCGAAAGCGGCCCGCGCCGCCAAGAAAAAGCAGCACGTAATCCATCTGAAGGAAGTGAAGTACCGCCCGGGGATCGACGAGCACGATTTTGCGTTCAAGACGCGGCACGCGCGCGAGTTTTTGCAGGACGGCAACAAGGTCAAGGTGACGATGATGTACCGGGGGCGGCAGATGGCGCACATCGAGCTGGGGCGGGAGGTGCTTGATCGGGTGGCCGCCGAGCTCAAGGACATCGGCAAGATCGAGCAGGAGCCGCGCCTCGAGGGTCGCAACATGTCGATGGTGGTGGCGCCGAAATGAAGCCGTCAGCCGTCAGTCATCAGTCGTCAGCTGAACCCGAGACGACCTAGCTGACGGCTGACCGCTGAAGGCTGACAGCGTAATCTCGAGGGTCGCACAATGCCGAAAATGAAATCCAAGCGCGCGCTGCGCAAGCGCGTGCGGCTCACCGGCTCGGGCCGGCTGCGTCGTCATCGCGCGATGAAGAGCCACATCCTGACCAAGAAGCATCCGAAGCGGAAGCGCCACCTGCGCAAAGCGACGCTCGTCTCGCACGCCGACGAGCGACGCCTCAAGCGCATTCTGATGGCGTAAGGAGACCGCTATGCCTCGCGTCAAGAGCAACGTCGCGCGCCTGAAGCGCAAGAACAAGGTGATGAAGCTCGCCAAGGGTTACTGGGGCGGGCGCAGCAAGCTCTGGAAGGCCGCCAAAGAGAGCGTCGAGCGGGCCCAGAAATACGCCTACCGCGACCGGCGCCGCAAGAAAGGCGAATTCCGGCGGCTTTGGATCACTCGCATCAACGCCGCAGCCCGGCTGCACGACCTCTCCTACAACCGCCTCATGAGCGGCCTGCGGAAGGCGGGAGTGGAGATCAACCGCAAGGTGCTCGCCGATCTCGCCGTGCGGGATCCCCAGGTGTTCGAGCAACTGGCGGAGGTCGCGAAGAAGGCCCTCTGACCATGCGCGACCTCCTCGCGAGCCTCGATGGCCTGCGGGAGCGTCTCCGCGAGATTCCCCAGGCGGACGAGCGCCGGCTCCAGGATCTGCGAACCGAGATCCTGGGTCGCAAGGCCGGCGCCCTGACCGAAATCCTCAAAGCGCTCCCCACGCTCGATCCGGAAGCCCGGAAACCGGTTGGCGGAACCGCGAACGCGCTCAAACGCGAGTTCGAAGCGGCGATCGAGGCGCGCGAACGGGAGCTTGCCCGGGCGGCGGGCGCGGTGTCCGACCAGGATCCGACCATGCCCGGCCGCGCCCAATGGCAGGGCGGTCTGCACCTCGTCACCCAGGTGGTGGACGAGATCTGCGAGATTTTCCGCGAACTGGGGCTCACCCGCGCCGTGGGTCCGGAGGTGGAGACCGAGCGCAACAACTTCTACGCGCTCAACTTCCCCAAGGACCATCCGGCGCTCGACTCGCAGGACTCGTTCTACGTCGCCGACGATCTGTTGCTGCGCACCCACACTTCACCGGTTCAGGTCCGGACGATGGAGGCCTGCCAGCCGCCCATCCGCGTCGTGATTCCGGGTCAGGTGTACCGCCGCGACCCGTTCGACGCGTCGCACGCGCCCGTGTTCGAGCAGATCGAAGGGCTGGTCGTGGACGAGGGGATTTCGTTCGTGGACCTGAAGGCGACCCTGAGCTTCTTCGCGCGTCGCTTCTTCGCGGCCGATACCGCGGTCCGGTTCCACCCCTCCTTCTTCCCGTTCACGGAGCCGTCGGCCGACATGAGCGTGCGCTGCACGGTGTGCGGTGGACGCGGCTGCGCGACCTGCAAGCAGAGCGGCTGGATGGAAATTCTGGGCAGCGGCATGGTGCATCCCGCTGTGTTCGAGAACTGCGGGATCGATCCGGAGCGCTACACCGGGTTTGCGTTCGGCATGGGCCCGCACCGCATCGCCATGCTGCGCTATGGCATCCCGGACATCCGGTTGCTGTACGAGAGCGACGTCCGCTTTCTGGCGCAGTTTGCGGGAGGGGAGCGGTGATCCTCTCGCGTCGCTGGCTGGAGGCCTTGCTGGGTCGCTCGCTCGACGTGCGCGAGGTGGAGCGATTGCTGACCGCCCACGTCTCGCCCGTCGAGGGCGTCACGCCGCTGCACCAGGATCTGGGCGACGTCCTCATCGCCCGCGTGCTCGAAGTGAAGCAGCACCCGAACGCCGACCGGCTGAGCCTCTGCGTCGTCGATGCCGGAGGCCCGGGCGGGCCGGTCGAAGTCGTGTGCGGCGCGCCGAACGTGCAGGCGGGAAAGGTCTATCCGTTCGCGCCGGTCGGCGCCGTTCTGCCCGGCGGCTTGAGGCTCGAGCGGCGTAAGATCCGCGGCGCCGTGTCCAACGGGATGCTGTGCTCGGCGAAGGAGCTGGGTCTGGGGCAGGACCAGGATGGCATTCTGGAGCTCGAGTCGGCCGCGGCACCGGGGACGCGGTTTCTCGAGGCCCTGCCCATCGCCGACGACCAGATCATCCTCGAGGTCTACGCCAATCGTCCCGATCTCCTGTGCCATCGCGGCGTGGCCCGCGAGCTCGGGGCGGCGCTCGGGTGCACGGTCAAACTCCCGGCGATCCCCGGGGCGACCCCGCTCGCGCTGGCGCGTGCCCGGCATGCGGTCGCCGAGGGAGTGACGGACGGAGTTCGGGTGGTGGTGGAAGACGTGGAAGGAGCCCCGCGCTACATGATTGCCGTAATCCGCGGCGTGCAGGTCGCGCCGAGCCCCGCCTGGCTCGCCGGCCGGGTGTCGGCGGCGGGCCAACGGCCGATCAACAATGTCGTCGATGCGACGAACTACATCCTGCTCGAGCTGAATCAGCCGCTGCACGCGTTCGATCTGGCGAAACTGCGGGGGCCGGCGGTGGTGGTGCGCCGGGCGAAGCCGAACGAGCGGATCGTCACCCTGGATGGAGCGGAACGAACGCTCAGCGCCGACATGACCGCCATCTGCGACGCGGAGCGTCCCACGATCGTGGCGGGCGTGATGGGGAGCGTCGAGTCCGAAGTGTCGGCGACGACTACCGACTTGGTGCTGGAGTGCGCCTATTTCCAGCCCACGCGGATCCGCCGCACGCGTCGGGCGCTCGGACTGACGAGTGAATCGAGTTATCGCTTCGAGCGGGGCATCGACATGCTTGGCATGCCGGATGCGCTGCGTCGCGCCCTCGAGCTCATCGTCGCGGTGGCGGGCGGCGCGGTGCGGGAGCCACCCCTCGATCTCTGGGCGGAGCCGCAGCAACCACGCAGCGTGTTCCTGCGCCCCGATCGCGTCGACGAGGTCCTCGGGGTGGCATTTGCCCGCGCCGAGATCGAACAGCTGCTCTCGAGCGTCGGCTTCGTGGTCGCCCCCAAAGACGGGCGACTCGCCGTCCAGGTCCCGGGCTGGCGACCGGACGTGACCCGCGAGGTGGATCTGATCGAAGAGGTCGCCCGCCTCAAGGGCTACGAGGCGTTTCCAGACGAGTTGCGGCCGTACCGTCCCGGCACGGTGCCCACCGCGCCCTCGGAGCTTGCATTGGCGCGTGTGCGTGAGCGGGTGGCGCGGGCCGGGTTTCTCGAGGCACGTACCTCGTCGCTCGGACCGGCCGACGGGCCGGATGCGGTAGCGTTGCGGAACCCACTGTCCACCGAGGATGGGTTCCTGCGCAGCCGTCTCCTCCCGGGGCTGGTGCGGCGCGCGGAGCACAATTGGACGGTCCGCGAGCGGGATATCCGCTTGTTCGAGGTCGGGACGGTGTTCAAGGCGCGCCCGGGACAGGCTCCGGAGGAACGGCTCGCCCTGGCCGGAGTGCTCACGGGGGCCCGCCGGCCCGCCCACTGGACCAAGGGTGCGAAAGTGCCTGATATGGACATCTGGGACCTCAAGCGCCACTTTGAGTTAGCTGTCGCCGCCGCCGTTCCCGGCGCCCGGGTCATTCCAGCTGAAGGGAGCGGTATTTGGGCCGCAGTGGATGCGGATGGGCGGGTGGTCGGAAGCGCCGGTACGCAGGCGGCGGATGCGCCAAAGTGGGCCGCTGGGCTCATGGGGTTCGAGGTGGAGATCAACGTGGCTGAGACGCCGCGGCCGGCGTATCTGCCGCTGCCGACGCAGCCGCCCACGGTGCAGGACGTGTCGCTCGTGTTGCCCGGCGGCGTGACGGCGGAGCAGGTGGAAGCGCGGTTGCGCGACGTCGGTGGCGCGCAGCTCGCGCGGCTCGAGGTGCTGGACGAGTATCGCGGGCCCAACGTGCCGGCGGGCACGCGTGGTGTGACGTGGCGTTGCGTCTTTCGCGACCCCGTTCGGACGCTGCGGGACGGCGAGGTGGACGACGTGGTCCGGCGGGCGCTCGCGGTCTTGGAGGGAGAGTTGGGTGTACGACGTAGAACGGGCTGACATCCGGGCGTTGGCGCAGTTGGAGGCTGTGCTGCGCGAGGTCGGCGAGGAGCTGGCCACGTGGCGGGCGCGCGCGCTCAAGGCCGAGGGCGAGGTCAGGGGTGGCGGCGGCGGGCCGCGCGGGGCGGCGCACGCCCGCGGCGACGGCGAGAACCGCGGCCGCGCGGCCGAGCTCGAGACGGAGAATCGGCAACTACGCGCGCGGCTCGAGGCGGCGCGCACTCGGATGCAGGAGCTCGTCGCGCGGCTGTCGTTTCTCGAGGAGCAGTCGCGCGAGGCCGCCGGCTCGGGCAGCGTTGCGGCTGGCGGCAACGCGACTCGATGACTACGAAGAAGCACGCCGTCAAGGTGATGATTGCCGGAGAGGAATACACCGTCCGCTCGGATCTGCCTCCCGAATACACCCGTGAGGTGGCGGGGTACGTTGACCAGGCGCTGAAGAAGGTGTTGGCCCAGGGGGGGTTGGTGGAGACGCACAAGGCGGCGATTCTCGCGGCGCTCGACATCACCAACGAGCTGTTTCAATCAAGGAAGAGCGAGCGCGAAGTGGCAGCGCGGCTCGTCGCGCTGTCCGACGACTTTGCGAAGATGCTGCCGCCGGGGCGGCGGAAAATGGCGGAACACTGAGCAGCGCAGACTGACAAATCGACGCCAGGCTCCAGGGCCATGGCGCAGCCGGAGATAAATCGATGTCCACGTGGATCGAGATCGTCATGGCCGTTCTCGGCGGCGGGATCGCTGCGGGAACGGTTTTCTATGTCCTCGGCCGTCGCACCGAGCGCCGGGTGGCGCAGGCGGCGGCGCGTGTCGCCACGCGCGAGGGCGAACGGCAACTTGCGGATGCGAAACAGCGCCTCCAGCTCGAAGCGCGGGAAGAGTTCCTCAAGGCCCGCGAAGGCTTGGAGCGGGAGTTGGGCGAGCGGCGCCGCGACGTGGAGCAGCGCCACCACGCGCTTGAGCGGCAACAAGCCGCGACGGGTGAGCGGGATCGGGACGTCACGCGCCGCGAGCAATCACTGAAAGAGCACGAACGGACGCTCACCACCCGGGAGGAGGAAGCCCGGGCTCAACTCGAACGGCTGGCGGGCCTGACGGCCCAGGAAGCGAAGGAGGAGCTGAAACGGCGTCTCGAGGAGGAGGCCCGCGGCGAAGCGGCGGCCCTGCTGCGCGACATTCGCGAGCAAGCCAGCAAGAACGCGGATCGCGAGGCGAAAAAGATCGTCGCGCTGGCCATCCAACGCATCGCCGCCGAGCACACTGCGGAAACCACGGTGTCGGCGGTGGCGCTGCCCACCGACGAGATGAAAGGTCGAATCATCGGCCGGGAGGGTCGCAACATCCGGGCGTTCGAGGCCGCCACCGGCACCGACGTGATCATCGACGACACCCCGGATACCGTCGTCATCTCCTGCTTCGACCCGGTGCGCCGCGAAGTGGCCCGGTTGTCGCTGGAGCGGCTCATCGCCGACGGCCGTATCCACCCCGGCCGCATCGAGGAGGTCGTCCGCAAGGCGCAGGAGGAGATCGAAGCCGGGATTCTCGAGGCGGGCGAGCGGGCCGTGTACGAGACCGGCCTCCGCGGCATGCACCACGAGATGGTGAAGCTCGTCGGGCGGATGCGCTACCGCACCTCGTACGGCCAGAACATTCTCGAGCACTCGAAGGAAGTCGCCTGGATCGCCGGGATCATGGCGGCGGAGTTGAAGCTCGACGTGCCGCTGGCCAAACGCGGTGGGCTGCTGCACGACATCGGGAAGGTCCTGACGCACGAGCACGACGGCACGCACGTGCAGCTCGGCATCGAGGTGGCGACCAAATACGGTGAGCACCCGGTCGTCATCAACTGCATCGCCGCCCACCACGACGATGTGCCGCACGACTCGGCGATCAGCGTCATCGTCCAGGCGGCCGACGCGGTCTCGGGATCGCGACCGGGTGCGCGGCGCGAAGCGTTCGAGACGTACGTCAAGCGGCTGAGCGCGATCGAGCAGATCGCCGCGGAATTCGCGGGCGTCGAAAAGGTCTTCGCGATCCAGGCGGGCCGAGAGGTACGCGTCGTCGTGTCGCCCGGCGCCGTGGATGATGGAAAGGCGGGCGAGCTGGCGGAGCTGATCTCCCGCAAGATCGAGCGGGAGCTGCAGTATCCGGGACAGATCAAAGTGGTGGTCATCCGGGAAACACGGGCGGTGGACTTTGCACGGTAAGGCGAAACTGATCGACGGCACGGCCATCGGCCGGGCGATGCGGGCGGAGTTGGGCGTCGAAATCGCGGCCCTCAAGGAGCGCGGGGTCACCCCCGGTCTGGCGGCCGTGCTGGTGGGGGAGCACCCGGCCTCGGCGACGTATGTGCGCATGAAGGGGAAGGCGTGCGACGAGGCCGGCCTGCACCACGAAACCCTGAGCCGGCCCGCCGATATGAGCGAAGCCGACCTGTTGGCGCTCGTGGACCGGCTGAATGCCGATCCCAAGATCCACGGTATCCTCGTGCAACTCCCGTTGCCCAAGCACATCACCGCCAGCCGCGTGTTGCTGCGGATCGATCCGCGTAAGGACGTGGACGGATTCCATCCCGAGAACGTGGGCAAGGTTTCCTCCGGCGACCCCACCGGATTCCGTCCCGCCACCCCGTTCGGGGTCCAGCAGCTGCTGCTGCGCAGCGGGGTGGACACCACCGGGGCCCATGCCGTCATCGTGGGACGCTCCAACATCGTGGGACGCCCGATGGCCGCATTGCTGCTGCAGGACGGCCCCGGTGGCAACGCGACGGTGACGGTGTGCCATTCGCGCACCCGCAACATCGGCGCCGTGACGCGCGAGGCCGAAATCCTCATCGTGGCGATGGGCAAGCCGGAGTTCGTCACCGGCGACATGGTCCGGCCGGGAGCCG
>Ga0326597_10010833_pt1 | contig 12128 bp, 15 predicted proteins | sample RVTome_12_FD_203789 | JGI IMG/M metagenome (GOLD analysis project Ga0326597, IMG submission 203789) | Soil microbial communities from uranium-contaminated site in the Upper Colorado River Basin, Wyoming, United States - RVT100D185 | ecosystem: Environmental > Terrestrial > Soil > Contaminated >... | reverse complement strand
GCAAAAGGCGGCCAATCTGCCCAAGCTCCAAACGGAGCTTAAGCAATTAGAGATTCGACTCAAAGAAGCCATCGAGCAGCTCCCCAACAAGAAAGAAGTCGCAGAGCTTTTGCGCAGCATCTCGACCAAGGCCCAGGAATCGGGGCTCCAAATATTAATCTTTCGCCCTCGGGCCGAAAATTATCAGGACTTCTATGCGGAAATTCCCGTGGACATCACCGTGAAGGGAAGCTTTCAGAATGCCGTCAACTTTTTTGACAACGTGGGGAGACTCAATCGGCTGATCAACATCGACAATATCGGGTTCAAAAACCGTACGATTGCAGGCGATCGCGTGACGGTTGAAACCACGAGCGTCGCAACGGCTTTTCGTTTTCTCGACGAGGCGGAACGTAAAAAAATCGCCGAGCAGAAAGCCAAGGCATCCAAAGATAAGAAGTAAGTTTCAAATGAAGAAAGTTTTTAAGCAAATGCGGCTATCGTTAGCGGTCGCCTTCCTTGAGGTGTTCGCTTGGGAAACTACGATGGCGCAAGATTCCACCCAACTTCCTTCGCAAAAGACGAAGGATGCCGTTGAAAAGTTCAACAAGGCTCCGGCAGCAATCGGCAAAGCGTTCCAGGATATGACGGACGCGGTGAAAAACAAGCTAAGGCAGGGGTTGAGTGTCAAAGCGGGACCTGAAGAAAAGGCAATCGCCGGTGAATTAGACTCGAAAGGCAAAAAGGCCGCAGCCCCAGCGGGCGTGCACGTGGCTCCGCAAATTAAGCGCGATCCCTTTCAGCAGCCCATGAGTCCACGAGCCAAAACGCCGCCCAGAGCCCGGGAAAACTTGTCACCCTTGGAGCGTTTCGAACTGGGCCAACTCAAGATCGTCGGAGTCATCTGGGACCTCAAAGACCCGCGGGCGCTGATCGAGGACACCGCGGGCCTAGGCTATATTGTGAAAGTCGGCACGCCGATAGGCAGCAATGAGGGAACAGTGAAAGCCATAGGACGAAGTGAAGTGATCGTCGAGGAGTTCTACGAGGATTCCAGCGGAGCAAGGAAGAAGCGCGACCGGAGCATGAGGCTTCCTACGGAGTGATGAAAATGGGTAAAACAATGCAGAGGATTTGGGGTTGTCTCACAATGGCGGCGCCAAAACTCACCTACTCTACGATCCTTCTTGTTTTCGCCGTGAGTCTCGTCGGCTGCGCCATGAACCCTGACAAAGAGCAACGGTCCGAACCGGCGCCGGCGAAGCAGGGGGCCGGACAGGCAGCCGGCGCCGCCAAGGCCGCTCCCGCCCCGTCGGCGAAAGGGTCAAATGCCCCAGGCCTCCCGTTCAATCTCCAAGAACTATCGGTTCGAGAGGAACGCGGCGAAACGACTTTGCTGATCAAATTCCCAAAACCGATTAGTCAGTATCGCCATTTTACGCTACCGCAACCGGCGCGAATCGTCCTGGATATATTCGGAGACGCGGAGAGGTCGTCCCAGAGCGAAAACTTCCGCGTCGACACCCACTGGGTAAGCGGGCTGAGATTCAGTTCCACCGAGGGTAGCCTGAGGGTGAACGTGGAGATCGCCGCGGCGACCGTTCCGCCTTACAGCATCACTCCCGAGGAGGGGGGGCTCAAAATTACGGTGGGAACCGTTGACCCAAATAGCTCGGCGAAGAAAGAAATGATCTTGGTTAGCGGCGGGAAACGGGCGGATGCCAGATCCGTCGAGATGGCATCGCCGACAAGCGCAAGCGATGCGAAGCCCGCGCCGTCGTCTGCCGAGACTGTCGCCGCTTCGGAAAAAGTCTACACCGGCCAAAAAATTTCCCTGGAGTTCAAAGACGCCGACATCAAAAATGTCTTTCGAATTTTGGCAAGAGTGAGTGAGCCGGAGAAAAATATAATTGTAACGGACGATGTGAACAGAAAAGTAACGATTCAACTGAATGAGGTGCCATGGGATCAAGCGCTGGACCTGCTTATCCAAACCAACGGTTTGGGGAAGGACGAAGTGGGTAATGTGATCCGGATTTCAAGCGCAGGGCGACTAAAATCTGAGAGTGACGCATTGATAGCCGCAAAAAAATCCAAGGAGGACTTGGAGCCACTGTATACGGTCTATTACAACGTCAATTATGCCAAGGTGAAGGATCTCGAACCAAAAGTGAAAGCGCTGCAAACGAAGCGCGCCGATGCGGCGCTGGTCGTTGACGAACGCAGCAATACGATCATGGTCCGGGATATCAAGAAAGCCGTTGACGACGTCAACGCGCTGATCGCGAAGCTCGACACCCGGACGGCACAGATCCTGATCGAATCCAATCTCATCGAGACAACCCCGACATTCTCGCGGTCTCTTGGTATTCAGATGGAGACACTTTTTAATAAAGGTCGTGTACAATCTAGCACAAGATTTAGGGCGGATCCCCCTTTCAACGACGCTCCATTAACGTTTCCGGTATTTGATCCGAAGAGCGGTTTTAGTTTTGCCTATCTCGGCAACAGCGTTGCCGCACTTATATCAGCCGCCGAGGCCGAAGGGAACGTCAAAATAATTTCTCGCCCTTCAGTGGTAACATTGAACAATGTGGAGTCTCAGATCGAGAGCGCCAATATCGTGAGGATCAAAACGGGCGCCGCGACGGTCGGAGAGGCGGGGGCCATTCGCGAGATCAGAGCCGGAATAACTTTAAAAGTTACTCCGCAGGTTTCGGCGGACGGGTTTGTTTTACTTAAGATCGAAGCGAAATCCAGCACCTTAGATTTTGGTCGCACAGTAGATGGCATTCCCCAAGAGAACACTCGAGAAGCGAAAGCCAACGTGTTGGTAAAAGACGGCGAGACGGTTGTTATCGGTGGGATCATGAAGGATACCAGCTCTAACTCGGATAGTGGCGTTCCTTATCTTAAAGACATTCCGGTGTTTGGCTGGCTCTTTAAGAAGTCCTCCTGGCAAAAGGATTTCGAGGAGCTTGTGGTTTTTATAACGCCGCGAATTCTTTCAGCCGGTTCTGAAAACCTTCCGACTGCAGAACAGATGTGGCGCGATCAGATGAGACAGACTGACGGAACCGCGTCGGTTAAAACCCCTGCGAGGCCCTGACTTCTCGCAAGCCCTTAGAGTATTATACCCAGGCGGTTGCTTTGCTTTACGGCGGGCTCCCCACGGTCCCTGACTTAGCCATGATTATCGCCCCGGTGCCAGATAACCATGGCATCGGCGTTTCCAAACCGACCGTGACCTGTGGCGTTGCTAGCCAGCGTCCCCTACCTTGGATGATGGCTCTCACGCGATAGTGCTTAAGAGAACGGCTCTCCAATCCGATACGCCTTGGCGATGTTTTTGCTCGGCTATCTTGGTTTTTCTCCCGGTACGGAATTGACTCCAATATCTCTCTGCCCCTCGTGTTTTATCTTGCCGAATGGCAAAATTTGTTATTCAGACCTCTGGAATGACAATTCACGCTTATCTGTTTTCAACCTACAACGCCGGGGCCGCGCAAAATTGTTTTACTCTTACCGTAGTTAGCAAGCCTCTCTCCCGCCTGGCTGTCCTGGTGTATTTCTTGCGGTGTTAAACATTCGAAAGGCGCCGTAGTTTATTGTGGGAGACGGCTGACATCGCAAAAAGGTCAGGAGACAATTTGGCATTGTAGGTCATTCTTATGGGTTGTTCTAAACTCTCAGGACATCTTAAAGGCGATCGAGGATTCACGATGGGCGAGCTGATGGTGACGCTGGCTTTGTTTGTCGTTATGGCCGCCATCGCCGTGCCGAATCATCTATCGGCGCAGCCTGGGTTGCGGCTCAACGGCGGAGCCCGGGAGGTTTTGGGCCAGCTCATGTGGGCGCGCTGAAAGACGGTGGAACAGAAAAGCACTTAAGGAAACGCAAAGATCAGTTAATCATGAAGCTGCAAAAAATAGAAGCGCGGCAGATTTTTACGCCGCAATCGCAATGCGGGTTCACGTTCATTGAACTGCTCATCACGATGTTGATTTTGACCATTGGGATAGTTGGAACCACGGTGCTCACGACGGGGACCATCCGCGGCAACTTCTTCAGCAAGAACATCACGTCCGCAACGGCAATTGCGCAAACCACGCTGGAAGGAGCGCAGCGGGTAGGTTACTCCGGCGTGGACGCCTATGTCGCCAATACCACTAGTGTTCCCCCGAACCCAGCCATGGGCGGAGTTGCTTTTACACAGTCCGCGTCTGTGACAACCGCAAGTAACTTAAAGACGGTCTCAGTTACGGTCAATTGGAGTGAGGCGAACAACGCGTCTCGTTCGGTGAATTTACAGACGATCCTGGCGCACTAGGCAAATTGCATGAAGTGCTCAGAAAATCGAAATACCGGAGGATTTACCCTGATCGAATTGCTGGTCTCGATGGGCATCGGGATGGTGGTTCTGGGGGCGGTGACCACGACGTTTATGAGCCAGACGAAGTTCTATAGCGCCCAGGAACAGGTCAACGAGATGGAGCAAAACGCCCGCGGCGCCCTGGACATCATCACCCGGGAGCTCAAGATGGCGGGGTATAACCCGGGAGGTGCAATCTTCGCCGGCGTTACCTTCTACGATACGTCCCAGTTACAAATAAAAGCCGACCTAAATGCCGTTTCGGATATCCAGGATAACACCAATGAGAACATCACTTACGCATACGACGACTCAAACTTTCGAATCACCCGAACACTTGGCGGGGAAACGGCTCAAGTGCTTGCCGACAACATTACTGCGTTTACGTTCACTTGCTATAAGGCCGATGGTGCTACCACGACTACTACCTCAAGCGAGATTCGACAAGTTAAAATAGACATCACGGCGAGAACCGCCAAGCCGGACCCCAATTATACTGCCAACGGCGGCTATCGGACCTATCAAGTAATCGCGACCATCACGCCGCTCAACCTCGCGTTTTAGCCGGGAGGTTAATGGACTATGCCTACGGATAAAAAGCAAAATCTCACGCTTAGACGATTCGTCTCGAACCAAAAGGGGTTTCTCCTCATCGCCGCCCTGACGTTGCTAACGATACTCACCTTGTTGGGGACGACGGCATATATTCTTTCCTCGACGGACATCAAGGTCGGCGGGAATTTTAGGGACAGCCGATTGGCCTTGCAGGTGGCGATGGCGGGGGCGGAGATAGCCCGCGCGCAGTTGACAGCAGAGTTGTTTCCCGTCTCTGGCACGGTCGTTCTCCTGAGCGCGGAGCTGGCCAGCAAAATAGGCGCTAACAGCGTTCTTAACGGATATGCCCCGGGCACGGACGACACTGCCCTGGCCAGCGGTTCCTTGAACGGATCTTCCTATGTAGCGTATCTGACCAACGATGCTGATGACTACGGCCAGTACTCGACCACCGACGCCAATAGCAAGGTCCTCATTACGTCGGTAGCGACCGGACCCAATAACGCGAGCGCCAGAGTCGAGATAGTGGTCTATTCTGCGGGCGGCCTGGCCTACAGCCCGGCGACGGTTTATTCCAATGGTGACGTCACCGGCAACGGCTCGTCGTTGACTATCAGTGGTACGGATGCGTGCGGCATGGCGAGTAGCAAAGCGGGTATTTATACTAAGGACCCGGCCACCACGAATCTTAACGGCAGTCCAAACATTACCGGCGGCATCAATCATGGTCCGATAAGCGTTGACGTTGTGGATTACGTCAACAAACTTAAAGGCGGCGCGACGACGACGTTGACTGCCGATCCTACTGTTGCCGCAACTTACGGTAGTCCGACGAACTACGTTACGGTTTATTCCGACACGAGTAATCCGCCCAACAATCAGGGGCTAAAGCTTCAAAACGTTACCGGTTATGGAATATTGTTGGTCGCCGGCGATCTTGAGCTGGGCGCCGGATTTACTTGGAACGGAATCATCTTGGCCACGGGGTCTGTGACGCTGAACGGCGGTGGCGGTGGAATCAATATTCAGGGGCTGATTTTCAGCGGAACATCGACCCTGACCGATATCACCCTCAACGGCGGCAATGTCATCGTCTACGACAGTTGCAAGACAAAAAACGCGCTCAGCGGCGCCGGGGCAAGAGTCGTCAACTGGAAGCAGGTGTTAAATTAGCGACGCGCCTTGAGGGCTTCTTCGAGCGCATCGCCCATTTCAAAAATCGCGGTGAATTCGCGGAGATAGTCGTTGGATTTTCCGCTTGTCTGGATTTTGCGTTTCAGGTTCGTCAAGTCCGTAGAAAAATCTTGCATTTCCGATGTCAGCATCCCTTCCAATCCCTTAAATTTTTCCTTCAAGGCGTCGAATTCCTTGAATATCGGATCATCGGCCCGATTGACCTCGCTCTCCTGCGGCTTTGAAACCGGCTCTTGCTTCGGTTCCTGCTTCCCCTTGATGGGTGCCGATGGCCGCTTCACCTCCGGCTCCTCGATGATGGTAGCTAAAGGTGTCAGCGGTTTGTCGGAAGCTTCGATCTTGGTGACAAACTCTTTGTCAATGCCGAAGACTCCTCCGGAGGTGTCAAACAATATCTGACGACCTTCCGGCCAGTAGCGCGATGTAACGAACTCATTGCCGTTCCTAAGGCGAATTGCGTACGCGGCCATCGCGGTGTCGCCAAGGGGAATAAGGAAAAATCCCAGCAATAGACCCGTGCCGATCTTCAGCATTCGCGCTCTCCGATATTGTTTGTCATCTTACCACTATTTTCCGATCTCGTCATAGCCTGCTCGTGTCGGCCTCCGTAGCCGACACCGTTGAAAATGAGTAAATGCCGCCCAGGCTTCGTTGTTGCATTGCAGGAGAATCTCACGGTCCCTGTTTGACGATCATCGAGGGGGTGCCGGCGGGCTTTGCCATCGAAGTGGGCAAAAATTGTCATCCAGCCCTCTGTGGCGACAATTTACGCTTATCTGTTTTCAACATACAACGTAGGGACCTCGCAAAATCTTTTTAATCTCACTGTAGTTAGCAAGCCTCCGTGCCGGCTGGGTGGGCTGGTATATATCTTGCGGTGCTAAGCATTGAACGGGCGCCGTAGTTTATTGCGGGAGACGGCTGACATCACAAAAAAGTCAGCAGACAATTTGGCGTTGTAGGTCATTCTTATGGGTTGTTCTAAACTCTCAGGACGTTTGAGAAGCGATCGGGGATTTACGATGGCCGAGCTGATGGCGACACTCGCTTTGCTTGCCGTTGTCGCCGCCATCGCCGTGCCGAGTTTTCTATCGGCGCAGCCCGGATTGCGGCTCAATGGCGCGGCTAGAGAAGTTCTGGGTAAGCTCATGTGGACGCGCTCCAAGGCGGTGGAGCAGAATAGCACTTACGTCGTGACGTTTCCGACCGATCACACCTTGCTGATTACCTCGGGCGCGTGGAGTCAAACGATAGACCTCCAGATGGACTATTCAGAGATTACGCTAAGCAAGAGCGGTTCCGACCCGACGTTTAATGGGCGCGGGACGGCTTCGGGCAGCACCACGATCACCGTCAGCAACGGCAGTAGTTCGAAAACCGTCACGGTGAGTCCGACGGGAAACGTAAAGATCAGCTAGTTAAGAACCTACGGAAAGAAGAGTTTCGGAAGGATAACATGCGGCAAGCGCAAAAGGGTTTTACGCTCATCGAGCTGCTTATCGCGATCGCCATTTTGACGCTGGGCATCCTGGGCACAGCGGCTCTGACGACGGGGATCATTCACGGCAACTTCTTCAGCAAGAACATGACATCGGCCACGGCGATCGCAGAAACGGAATTGGAAGCTGTTCAACGAGAAGGCTACGTTAATGCCACTACGACCAAATTCCCCTCCAGCGCACAAACCGTTAGCATGGGGGGAGTGAATTTCAGCAAAACGACAACTATCGCCAATGACTCGCCCGCCGCTAACATGAAAACAATTACTGTAGCCGTAAGTTGGACCGAGGCGAACAACGCTGCTCGTTCGGTGAATTTGCATACGATCCTGGCGCAGTAGGCAATTTACATGAAGTGCTCAGAAAATCGAAATACCGGAGGATTCACACTGATCGAATTGCTGGTCTCGATGGGCCTCGGCGTGGTGGTTCTGGCGGCGGTGACCACGACGTTCATGAGCCAGACGAGGTTTTATGGCGCCCAGGAACAGGTCAATGAGATGGAGCAAAACGCCCGCGGCGCCTTGGACCTCATCACCCGGGAGATCAAGATGGCGGGGTATCGGCCAACTGGAATGACACTTACGGGGGTAACTTACAGCAGTACACAACTGCAAATTCAAGCTGATCTGAACGGCAACGGGGTGATTACACCGGTCGGTACGGAGCCCAACGAGATTATTACCTATGCATTCGATAACACGAATAGGCAAATCACCCGGCAAGACGGTACAGCGACAGCCCAAGTTTTAGCCGATAACATTACGGCGTTTACTATAAGCTATCTGGATTCCGACGGGGACTCGACGAACGTGACGGCCGACATACGGCAGGTTTCCATCAGCATCACGGCTACAACCGCGAAGCCGGATCCCAATTATACTGCCAACAGCGGCTATCGGACCTATATAGTGAGCGCCACCGTCACGCCGACCAATCTCGCGCTTTGATTGATCGGGAGGTTAATCGAACCATGCCTACGGATCAAAAGCAAAATCTCACGCTTAGAAAATTCGTCTCAACCCAAAAGGGGTTTATCCTCATCGCCGCCCTGACGCTGTTAACGATACTCACCCTGTTGGGGACGACGGCATATATTCTTTCTTCGACGGATATCAAGATCGGCGGTAATTTCAGGAACGCTACCAACGCCTTCTATTCCGCGGAGGCAGGACTTGCGCATAGCCGGCGTTACCTGTTGCAGTCAACCATCACCCCAGGTTTCAGTTCGCTCTTGACCGGCTCGACCGGCAGTCCTCCCACGCCGGTCGCTGTCGCTGCGCTGCAAAATATCTGCTCTTTCGGGTCCGGCGGGGGATGTTACAGCATAAGCTTAGCCAATAACACGCCGACAGATCCCAACTCGCAAATCGACACGGATGGGAAACTCTGGGTCACGTCCGTGGGAACATATCGCGGTAGCACGCAACGGGTCCGGGCCTTGATGGAGTTCAAAACAGTGATTGGTCCGCCTGCGGCGCTCGATGTTCGCAATGGGACTGATTCCGGCGGTCCCGTCAATTTGGAATTCGACGGGACGTCTTTCTTGGTGACAGGGAACGACACCGCCGCGCCCACCACCACGGGAAGCTGCGGGACTCCGGGTTCGCCCAAGAGAGGGATCGTGGCGCAGACCTCCGGAGCTTTGTCATCAGTGGACAGCGCAATAGACTCCAGCCAAGCAGCGCGCGTGACCGGTCTCGGCGGCAATCAGAGCATCGCCGTGGACAATTCACTCACCCTCGCTCAGATGCAGGCCCAGAGATCGGCATTGCTGCCACTAGTGACGCAAACCCTGTCTTCAGGAAGTTACAGCGACAACATCGGCACGTCGACCGCCCCGAAGATCGTGTACGTAAGCGACGACCTTGAACTTAGCGGAACGGGGAAGACGGGTTATGGCATCTTGATCGTCGATGGCCGTCTGCGAATGCGGGCGGGCTATGTCTGGGAAGGACTGGTCATCGTCATCGGCCAAGGGGAACTGGAGATGGAAGATGACGCCGCGATCTACGGTTCCATTATGGTCGCCAACACGGATGGCAGCAACTCGGGCGAATCCAGGATCAGGATTGAAGATAGCGCAAAGATCGCCTACAGCAGCCAGGCGCTGTGTCGGGCTTCGCAGAGCTTGCCGACGACTGTCCTCTCTTGGCAGCGATTGGATTAGCCGCGGGCCGCAGCCGGTTCGACCCATGCAAGAATCTGTTGGACCTCTGCTGGCTTTCGTCACTCCTCTCATCCCCTCAACTTCCCATAAGATTCCCGGTTTTTAGTCCGCTGTCATTTTCCTTCGACGCTCTGCGGATAAGTTGCCGAAAGGACTGCAGCATTTTCGCTCTCCGATATTGTTCGTAATTTACCACCATATTCCGATCTCGCCAAAGCCTTTAATGAGATCTCTTTCAGCGGCTAAAGGATCAGCCAGAGCACCATGGGAATCGTGAAGACGGAAATGAAAGTACTGAGCACGACGACCGATGCCGCCAATTGCGGGTCCTGGCCGTATTTTTCAGTGAGGACGAAATTGATGACCGCGGCGGGGAGAGCGCCGTAAAGGAGTAAGACTTGGCGGTTGACGCCTTCGGCGCCGACCAAATTCACCGCGAACCAGGCGGCGGCGAAGCCACCGAAGATTCGTAGTAGCGCGCCGCCGAGCGCATGGCCCCATTGGAGAGACTGAAAATTATGCAAGCGATATCCGAGCCCCACAAGCATTAACGGCAGCGTCGATTGGCCGAGCAGCGCAAGCGGCTGGAAGAGGAGTTCGGGGATCTTAACTTGCCCTAGATTGAACGATAGACCGGCGAGCGTGGCGTAGAGTAGCGGCAAGCGAAAGATTTCTTTCCAGTTGCTGCCCCCGGTGAGAATGTAGATGCCGAGGGAGTATTGAAACGAAGTAACGATGACGAAGAGCAAGGTCGCCCGCTGCATGCCGGGCTGGCCGAAGGCGAAGAGCGCCAACGGCAGCCCCATATTGCCGGCATTCATAAACAAGGATGGCATGGCAAAGCCTCGCGAACGAAAACGGAACGAGAAAAAATAAAGCTTGATCAGTAATCCTACAGCCGCGAACATGGTGACGGTGCCAGCGAAAAGCACCGCGATGTCGGTCGCGATAAGCGGCTTGCCGGCGAGGGATGTAAAGACGAGCGACGGCGTTCCCAAATAGACGATCAGTTCGGTAAGCGGCGCCAAGCTGATTTTTCTCCAGTGGGCGAAGACAAAGCCGACGGCGATGAGAAAAAAGACCGGGATAACCGGCGCTAGCGGTTTAAACAATTCCACGGAATTGGGCCTCGAATCGCGATGACCTACAGGGATGCGAAAAGGACGAGGCTCAAAGCTTCGCTCAGTTCTATGAGCGCGCCGAGGTTGTCGTAGCTGTAAGCGCCGTGGGACCGGCGCAGAACGCTGCGCATCAGCAGAGAAAAAAGCGAAACACACAAACCGACCCAAAGTCCCGTGCGCCCTACCAGATACACCGCCAGCGCCAGAGTTACGATTGTCGTAACCAGGAGGTGCCAAGCCCTGACCTTTCGCGCCACCGCAGCGACGGAGGCTTCGGCGTTTGGCGCGGCGCCGTAGAGAAAGATCACCAGCGACCAGCGCGCGAAAACCGGAGTCAGCAAGAGACTCATGGCCCGCGTGTCACCGATAACCTCGATGGCCCGGATCTTGAAGAGCACCACCAACAGAACCGCGAGCCAACCTTGAACGTGGGTCGGTTGAGCCGATTCGCCGAAGGCGGGTCCGTAAGTCAGGGTCTCAAAAGTTTGCAGCGTTCCATCCAAGTGCACCGCGCGAGTGATGAGGAGCATCGTCGCCGTCAACACCACCGCGAGCAGCTCGGATTCGAGATAAGGCTCGAAGGCTCGGTTCACAATAGCCAGGCCGAGACCGATAACCAGACCCACCATCGGAAAGAACAGCGCCGCTAAGGCCGATGCTTCATGCCTGCTCTTAGCTTCATCGAAACGCCCGCCAACGGCGAGGAACTTAAACGCGGCCAACACGCTTTTCATCGTATTCCTTTTCGCCTAGCGCAAAGCATCTGTCAATAACGCCGGGGCATAAATCTGTGACCCGTGCCGTGCCGCAACCGGCAATCGAGGCATGTTTTATCAACCGAAAAGAGACCCGGTAAGGGCGATTTTATCGCTTTACTTCTGAAACGTTTTCCGATACTATTTAGCAAGTTCGCAAAACAATCTAACTCTCTAAATTTACAGCGAAAATTTCCAACTCGCGATTGGTCGAATATGGCTCAATCAAACGCCTCGTCTCACGCCGATTATAATGCCGATAACATTAAAGTTTTGGAAGGGTTGGAGGCGGTCAGAAAACGGCCAGGGATGTACATCGGAGACACCGCTGAGAGGGGTCTCCATCACCTGGTGTTCGAGGTTGTCGACAACTCCATCGATGAAGCTCTGGCGGGCCACTGTGACAAGATCGATATTACCATCCACATCGACAACAGCGTCACGGTCGTGGACAACGGCCGGGGCATTCCCGTCGATATTCAC
>Ga0326597_10010832_pt1 | contig 12129 bp, 8 predicted proteins | sample RVTome_12_FD_203789 | JGI IMG/M metagenome (GOLD analysis project Ga0326597, IMG submission 203789) | Soil microbial communities from uranium-contaminated site in the Upper Colorado River Basin, Wyoming, United States - RVT100D185 | ecosystem: Environmental > Terrestrial > Soil > Contaminated >... | reverse complement strand
ACGATGTCGCTCGACGGATATATCGCCGGTCCTGATGAATCCGGGTTCGATCTGCTCTTTCAGTGGTACGGAAACGGAGATGTCGAGATTCCGTCGCCGATTGATCCGCCGATACGCGTCTCCGAGGCGAGTGCAGCAGTGATCAAGAAAGAGTGGGGTGGCACTGGAGCTTTGCTGGTCGGCCGCCATCTCTTCGACATGATGAACGGCTGGGGCGGCCGGCATCCGATGAATGTGACCACGGTGGTGCTCACCCACCACCTTCCCGACGACCGGCCGACCGAGGACGAGAACTTCGTGTTTGTCACCGACGGCATCGAGGTCGCCGTGGCCAAGGCGAAGGAACTCGCCGGCGATCGCAACGTCAGCGTGAATGGGGGAGAGATGGCGAGGCAGTGCCTCGAGGCGGGTCTATTGGACGAGATAGGTGTCGATCTGGTGCCGGTGGTGTTGGGCGCTGGCAAACACCTCTTCGAAGGAATGACGACTCCAACGCAGTTCGTGGGTCCGATCTCAGTGGTCGAGGGTCAAGGTGTCACCCATCTCCGTTACCGGGTCCGGGCACGATGAACAGGCAAAAGACGCCCGGGATCCAACCCGTTACGGTGAGCGGGTGAGTTACTCGATCGAGCAGACGGCCGATCGAGCCGGAGCAGCTGTCGATTCGGTTGATCGCCTCGCTCGCCTTGGAATCGTCGAGCCGGATCCTGAGGGAAGGTTTTCCCCCGCCGATGTGCGGCTGATCCAGGTCGTCCACTCGTTGGAACGGGCCGGGCTACCGCTCGAGGGCCTGGCGACACTGGTCCAGGCCAGAGTCTTTTCTCTCGATTTCATCGAGGCAGCCGGCAGTCGGGTCTTCGCTCCCCTCACCGACGTCACCTTCGCTGATCTTGGGGAGCGAACCGGGATCCCGGTCGACCTGCTGCTAGTCCTTCGCGAGGCCGTGGGCGGTCCCCGACCCGACCCGCAGGAGAGGGTCCGGGAGGACGAACTGTCTGTGTCGGCGCTGGTCGAACTCCAACATGGACTCGGTTTTCGACCGCAAGCGATCGAACAGGCACTGCGGGTGTATGGGGAGAGTCTGCGGAGGATTGCCGAAACCGAAGCCGAATGGTGGCGGACTGAGGTGCAGCAACCGATGTTGGCCGGCGGCGCCGCCGAAGGGGACATCGGCCGGTTCGCCGCAGAACACTCACCGAAACTGTCGGCGGCGTCTGACCAGGCAATACTGACGATCTACCACGCCCAACAGGCTCTGGCTTGGTTGACCAATATCGCTTCCGGGATCGCGGGGGCGCTGGAGCAAGCCGGTCTGCACACCCGTCCCGAAGTTGCGCCCGCCATGTGTTTTCTCGACATCACCGGGTACACCCGGTTGACCCACGAGCAAGGGGACCGCGCCGCGGCTGAGCTCGCAGAACGCCTCCGCCGGATCGTCGAGCGAACCTCAGTCGAACATGGCGGCCGACCAGTCAAGTGGCTAGGGGATGGGGTGATGGTCTATTTCCCAGATCCTGGCGCCGGAGTAGTGGCGGCGTTGGAGATGATCAGCGCGATCTCCGCAGCGGGACTGCTCAAGGCTCACGTCGGCCTCCACGCCGGGTCGGTCGTCTTCCAAGAGGGTGACTACTACGGCCAGACGGTCAATGTTGCCTCGCGGATTGGCGACTATGCCCGACCGGGTGAAGTCTTGGTGAGTCAGGAAGTTGTCAACCATGCCGACCGGTCATTGGTGCGTTTTCGTGAGATCGGACCGGTGGAATTGAAGGGGGTAGCGGAGGCTGTGGTCCTCTACGCTGCCGAGCCCGCCACCGAATCGCGTTGACGAGCCGGGGACAATCCCGGGCTCAGCGGAGCCGCAGGTAGCCGCCGACCTGGTCAGGGAGGATCCGAAGCGGAACTTGATTGGTTTGTGCATATCCGCGCATCGTCTCCAGCGTCGCCTCCGTCGGAGCGCCGTAGATCTCGAAACCCCCTGATTCGATGAACTCCGCCGAAGCGTCCACTCGTGCCTGGACCCCTTGGAGATGGGCATCGAAGGCGTCCGCGTCGGCCAGGACGTGCACAAACGAAACCTCGGTGCCCTCCTCGTTGACGTAGGCGAGATGTGTGAGTGTCCCGGGCTTCTCCGCTTTGATCACCTCGACTTCGGTGCGGTAGAAATCTCTGAACTTCTCAAGCGCTCCGGCCTTCAGGCGGTTGTGGCTTATGAAGACGATGGCACTCGACATCGGCGCCTCCCGTTGCGTAGACCCGGGAGGGTATCCGACGTCGCTGGAACCTGCGCCCTAGAGCTTGGCGATCATCACGTAGACGGTGAATAAGAGGATGGCGAGGTCCACGGTTGAGACCCGGCGCCATCTCCTCAAGGCGACGATGGGGTTGTCGCCGTCGCCTTTCACTGCGGCGAGGAAGCGCTCATCTGTCCGGTTCCCGACCACCGACTGCCAGATCCCGGACAGCACGAAGGCGGCGATCCCGATGATTACGAACGCATCGGTCCACCCATAGGCGTCCGAGGTCAGGACCAGGCTGACGCCGGACACCAAGACCAGGCCGCTCACCGCTCCGAAATACCAAGACGCCTTCTTGCCTATCGCCGCCAGGGAGTCGGCGGCAGCACTGAGAGCGTCTTGGGTAATCCGCGTGTAAGCGTATTGGGCGAAGAGGCCAGCGCCGATCCATCCGGCGGCGCTGACAATGTGGATCAAGAGCAAGAGGTTCCTCACAACACGTCTCCTGACGATCGGGCGACCGACGCTTTGGCGCGCAGGAACCGAGCGGGAGCGAAGGACTGAATGGCTCCCTTGTTGACCCGAGAAAGTCACCCGGATGGACCGTTAGAGGTTGGTAAGCGGTGTGTGTCAGGCTCGGAAATAACGGCCTCACTAACCAGGTGGCGCCCCGGACACCTCTGAAAGGGGTATTCCATGAGAGCTCGCACCATAGGGGTGGCGTTGACCACCGCCTTCCTCCTGACCCTATCAGGGGTGGCGTTGGCGACTGCCTTCCCGACCGGACCCTGGTCGCAGGCGGTGAGGGTGGAGGACCTGCCCGGAACCGATCCGTCCTTCAATACCCCGTCGCTCGATGGCTGCCCGTTCATCTCCCGCGACGGCAAGACGTTCTACATGGCCTCGGACCGCTCGGGCGGGCTCGGAGGGATCGACATCTGGGTCTCTACCCGGGCCAGCACCTCTGATGCCTGGGGCCCGCCGGTCAACGTGGGCGAGCCGGTCAACTCCAGTTCCAACGACTTCTGCCCGACCATCGATCGCGACGGTCATCGCTTCTTCTTCGTCAGCAACCGCCCCGGTGGCTGCGGGGGAGATGACATTTACGTGACCCGTCTGCGCGACACCGGATTCGACCCGGTCACCAACATCGGTTGCGACACGGACGGAGGGGCCAACAGCGCGGCCAACGAGGCCAGCCCCTTCCCGCTTCCCGAATCCGGGGACGGCCCCGTGCTCTACTTCTCCAGCACCCGCAGCGGCGCCGGCGACATCTACCGCGCTCGACACGAGGGAGCTGGCTTTGGGCTGGCAGAGCTGGTCGACGGGGTCAACACGGAGGCGGTGGAGGGGCAACCGAACGTTCGCCGCGACGGGCTCGAGATCTTCTTCTTCAGCACCCGTAGCGGCGGACTGGGTGCTCAGGACATCTACTCGGCGACTCGGGCCTCGACCGCCGATGCGTGGTCGACTCCTGTCAATCTCGGGTCCAACATCAACAGCGCGGCCGGCGAGACACGTCCTTCGCTCTCTTGGGACGGCACCACCCTTTACTTCGGATCAACCCGCACCGGCGGCACCGCCGAAGGGTCAAGCGACATCTACGTCACCACGAGGGGTTAGGAGTGCTTGGGGGTGGGTCCATGGGGACCTGCCCCCGAGCTCACTTGGGATGGACCGTTAGAGGTTGGTAAGGGGCATGTGCCAGGCTCGAAAAAATGTGCATCCCGACCGTATGCCGGCAGGACCAGTAGTTTCCGTGTTTGTGGACGTTCGTCTGCTCGGTTCCGTGCAGGTCCTTGATCGATCAGGCCAGAGCATCGAGATTCCGGGCGAGCTCCCGAAGGCGCTGCTCGCCGTCCTTGCTCTCGAGGCTCCGACGCCTGTCACCGGCGATCGGATCGTCGATGCTCTCTGGGCGGAGGAGCCTCCCGATTCCCCTGAGGCCTCGCTCCACTCGACCGTCTCCCGCCTTCGCCATGCCCTGGGGAAGGACATCATCAAACGTCTGGCCGATAGCTATCACCTCGAGATCCCGGTGGCCAACTCAGACGTGGCCCGCTTTCGGCGCCACGTGCAACGCGGTGTCCAATTCCGGACCCTCGGCCACCCCGCCAAAGGCGCTGAGGCCTTTCGCCAGGCCCTCGCCCAGTGGCGGGGAAGCGCACTCTCCGACCTCCGCCGCTTTGTATTCGCCGAACAGGCCAGCCGCCGGCTTGAGGAAGAGCGGCTTTTGGCCGTCGAGGCGCTAATGGACACCGAGCTTCTCGTAGGCGACCACGCCATGGTGCTCGGCGAGTTGAGCGGACTGGTCGAGTCCTTCCCATTGCGGGAACGCCTGTGGGGTCAGTTGATTCTGGCGCTGTACCGTTCGGGCCGCCAGGCCGAGGCCTTGCGTGCCTACGCCCGAGTGAAGGAGACCCTGGCCACCGAGCTCGGAGTGGAACCGTCGCCCGAGCTCGCCGCCCTCGAAGACCGCATCCTCCTCCACGATCCCGCCCTCACCGAGTTCGCCGACCCGACGCCAGCCGACTGGCTCGACAGCCCCGAGCTCATCACCTTCGCGACGGGGGAGACCGTGGTGCAAGAGGGGGGACCGGCCGACGCCGTCTATTGGATCGAGGCCGGAGAAGTGGAGATCTTTCGTACCGATGCCGACGGCTCCGAGGTGCCGCTCGCCCGGTTGGGTACGGGCCGTTATTTTGGCGAGCTGGCCTCGCTGCTCGGCACCGGGCGCACCGCTTCGGTTCGAGCCGCGGCTCCGACCACAGTTTCGGTCCACACCGTCGAGAGTTTCCGCCGCCGCCTTGGCATCGAGCGGATTCGCCCCGAGAGCGGCCCCGGTTCCGCCGACGAGGTCCGCCAACTGATCCGTCAGGCCCAGTACCTGAAGGCCTATGACCTCGCCGCCGGCCAACTCGAGTTGGGGAGTGGCGACCTCGAGCTCCGATACCTGGCGGTGCTCGCCCTCGCCCGGTCGGGAGCCACCATCCAGGCCCGCCGTCGCTACGACTCCTTCGGCCTCGCCTCGGTGGAGGGCGCTTCCATCGCCTCCCATTTGGGCGAGGAGATCGCTGCCCTCGATGCCCGCCTTGACAAGGACATCGCTCTAGCTCGTGACGGTGAGCAGCGCGGCTTATGGGCATCGCGCTCGGCGCGTGGCTACGGCGCCGCTTTCGACCGCTACCGCTCCCCCTATCTGGCCGTGAACGCGGCCACGATGTGGCTTGTCGCCGGAGAAGAAGAGCGGGCCACCGCCTCCGCCCGCCAGGGCCTCGACGTCCTCTCCGAGGCGAAGGCGGCAAGTTCCGAGGACCGTTACTGGTTGCTGGTCTCCGAAGCCGAGGCCGCGCTGGTGCTCGGTGACCGCCAACGGGCCGAAGATGCCCTGGGACGGGCCGGGCGGGGAAGCGAGTCCGCCCTCGCCCCGCGGGCGACCACGCTGCGTCAGCTCAAGCTCGTTTGCGAGCTCAAGGGTCTCGACCCGTCGCTGCTTTCTGCGATCGCCAACCCCACCGTGGTCCATTTCTGCGGTCATCGCATCGGCGCCCCCGGTGAAGGGAGCCGTTTTCCTGCCGCAGAGGAGCCGCGAGTACAAACTGATCTGAAAACGGCGTTCGACCGGCTGGGGGCGGGGATCGGCTATGGCTCCTTGGCCGCCGGGGCCGACATCATGGCCGCCGAGATCCTCCTCGACCGGGGAGCCGAATTGCACGTCACCCTCCCCTTCGATCGGGAGGAGTTTGTCCGCACCTCGGTGGCGCCGGCCGGTCCCGCCTGGGTGCGTCGCTTCGAGCGCTGCCTGGCCTCGGCCGCCGAGGTTGTCACCGCGGTCCACGGCGAATACCTCGACGACCCCACCCTTTTCGACTTCTGCGCTCGCATCGCCATGGGCGATGCCCTAGTCCGGGCTCGACAAATCGAGGCCGACGTCTGCCAAGTGGCGGTCTGGGACGGTATTGAAACGGGCCAGACAGCCGGCACCTCGGTCGATGTCGCCCGCTGGAAGGCGGGCGGTCATCCGGCCATGATTATTGCGGCCGGCCCTCCCGCCATTGCCGCCACCGGCCCCGCCGGCCTACCCAAACGACAGGTCCGGGCGCTCCTCTTCGCCGACTTCGCCGGTTTCTCCCGCCTCTCCGACGCCCAGGTGCTCCTCTTCCAAGAGAAGGTGATGTCCGAGATCGGCCGAACGGTCGAGAAGTTCGGCTCTCACCTCCTTTCCGGCCGCACTTGGGGTGACGGTCTCTATCTGGTCTTCTCCGAAGTAGGGGCGGCGGCGCAATGTGCGCTCGATCTGCAGACGACGATTAGCCAGATCGACTTCGAAGCCGCCGGGCTGCGCGGTTTGCGCGGGCTCCGCTTGGCCGCCCATGCCGCCCCGGTGTTCGAAGGATGGGATCCCATCTCCGGCGCCCGCCTGTTTTTTGGGGCGGGGGTCACTCAGACTGCCCGGATCGAACCCCGCACCCCCGAGGGCGAGGTCTACGTCACCCATCCGTTCGCCGCCCTCGCCGCCCTCTCCGGTGACATCTCGATCGTCTGCCAGTACGTCGGCACGCTCCCCACTGCCAAGGGCTACGGGTCGTTGCCTCTCTACGCCCTCCACCAGAAGGTGTAGTTATGGCTGCTGTGCAACAGCCCAAGACCGAGTCCCGGACCGGGCATGTCCGTTTCGACGGGTTCATCTCCTACAGCCACACCGCCGATGAGCTGCTCGCCCCCCGTCTGCAGGCCGCCCTCCAGACCTTCGCCAAGCCGTGGTGGAAGCGGCGAGCGTTGCGGGTCTTCCGGGACCAGTCGTCGCTTTCGGCCAACCCGCATCTGTGGTCGTCGATTACCGCCGCGCTCGATGCCTCCGACTGGTTCGTCCTCCTCACTTCTCCGGAGGCGGCGGCCTCGGCCTGGGTCGATCGGGAGGTCGCCTACTGGCGGGAGCAAAAGGATCCGGAGAGGATCATCCCGGTCCTCACCGACGGCACCCTCGCCTGGGATGAAGTCTCGGGTCGCCTCGATCCTCACTCGTCGGTGCCCCCATCGTTGCTCGACGCTTTTGCTGGCGAGCCCCGCTGGGTGGATCTGCGGTGGGCGGAGGAGGAGACCCAGCTCGATCTCCGCAACGGCCGCTTCCGCGAAGTGGTGGCCGACATCGCCTCGTCGTTGCGGGGCATCCCCAAGGACGACCTGGAGTCCGAGGAGGTCCGCCAGCACCGCCGCACCCGCCGCACCGCCTGGGGTGCGGGGATCGCCCTGGCCGTTCTCGCGGTCGCCGCCGTCACCGGGGCGGTGATCGCAGTCGATCAGCGCGACCAGGCCGAGGCGCAAACAGTCCGGGCGGAGTCGGCCGAGTCGCTGGCCCGCTCCCGCGAGCTGGCCGCCTCGGCGATCAACTTGTTGGATGACAATCCGGAGTTGAGCATCCTCCTCGGGCTGGAGGCGATCGAGTCGACCCCGTCGGGTGCTGAGCAGCCGGTCGAAGCGATCAACGCTCTGCGCGAGGCCACCCATGCGAGCAGGCTGCGCAGCCGGGTGGCCGCCTCTCCATCGGGGGGTTTCGTGGCGCTCGACCTCTCTTCCGACGGGACTCGGTTGGCCACCGTTGCCCACCTCGACGGCAAGGTCACCGTGACCGAGGTGGCGAGCGGCCGGGAAATCTCTTCGTATACCGACTCGTCGACCGTGGACGACTTCTTCTCCCTCTCCTTTTCCGCCGACGGTGAAGTGTTGGCAGTGGGGGTAGCTGACTCCGCTCGGCAGAGCTTCAGACTCGCCGACACGCCGACGACGCCCCGGCCGGGTTCGGAGATCCCCGACGACCTGCCGCCCAGGGTCATCCTCATGCGGGTCGCGACCGGGGAGGTGCTGCGGACCATCGACTATCCCTCCTGTGTCGAGGCGACACCGCTGCCCCGGTTCTCCCCCGACGGTGCCTGGCTGGCAGTGGCGGGTCTCCCCGGTCCCGACTGTCAGGAGGGACAGTGGGCGGTCGAGTTGCTCGACGCCGAGACGTTCGAATCGGTACATCGCTGGGAGACCACCGCCGACCTCGGGCTGTCATGGACCGCCGACGGATCGCGGTTCTCGGCGTTTGGCAGCGTCAACTCTTCTATATCGGGCACCACCGTCTTCGACGTTGCCACTCGGGAAGTGATCCTGCAACACCCCGCTGCAGGGATCCTCAGCCCGGATGGACAACGCTTGGTAGTAGACGGTAACGGAGGCCTCGATGTGATCGAGGTGGCGACCGGGATCCGAACCGACATCCTCACCGGTTTCGATCTGGTGGGAACGCTGAAGGCCTTCACTGCCGACAGCTCCCGGCTGATCGTGGGGACATCGGAGGATGAGGTGCTGGTCTTTGACCTGGAGTCGGGCAAGCTGGTTCACCGGCTGAGCCCTACCGTGGGTGCGGTTTCGTACGACTGCGCCGCTCAGTGCGAAACCCTGCTGCAGTCGAATCTCGACGGTGAGGTGCTTAAGTGGGATCTGTCGACCACGGCTGGAGGTGAGATCAACACGGTCGATACCGGCTATTGGGTGAACGCCAGCTCCCTCGCCACCGCCGGAGACACCGGTGTCTTCTTGGGTTTCTCCTCTCTTCGCATCCACCCCGATGCGGTGCCTTTCGACCGCGCTTCCGGCCAGATCAGCACAGACCGCCGTCCCACCGAGACGAACCGACCCATACCTCTTCCCGATGGACGCATCGTGCTCCTCGAGGTATCCGAAGACACGCCCGAGTATGGCCCGGTGGTGGCCTGGGATCCCGCCAACGACAACGTTGAGGAAATGGCCGGCTGCTGGACGACCCTGGAGGCCTTCGAACGGAGTGGCTCCGGCTCTACTGCGATCCCGTGCGCCGATCGGGAAGGCGACTACTTCTACATGGAGTTCGCATTCCTGAGCCCCGACGAGTCGAGCGTGTTGATTGCCGATCCGAGTGGCCAGGTGAAGATCTTCGACGCCCGCACGCTGGTGGAACAGACAGTGCCGGCCCTGCCGGCGGGGCATAGGACCGTCCTGGCCTACGGCGGGACCTGGCTCCTCAGCAGCGACGGACAAGTTGCAAAGGTTGTCGCCGTCGCCGACGGGCGGGTGGTGGCGACCCTGCAGTTCCGCTTCAGCTCCTTCTTTTGGTCCGACGTGTCCTCCAACGGAGAACTGGTGGCCCTCGTCAGGGACTTGGGAGAGCTAACCGTCTACGACACTGGCACCTGGCAGCCGACCACCTCCTTCTTTCCCGGCACAAATCGGGGGATCTCATTTTCTCCCGACGGCTCCAAGATCCTGACCGCCCAAAACGACGGCTACGTCCGCATCTGGGACACCCACGCCGGCACTGAACTCTTTCGGATTCCGCTACCCGGGGCCTCTGACGGCGTCTGGCTCGACGAGGCCCACATAGTCATCGGTTCCGCCACTGGCCTCTGGACGACTATCACCCTCGACCTCGACGAACTGAAGGACCTCGCGGCTTCGCGGTTGACCCGCGGCTTCACCGCCGAAGAATGCGAGACCTACCGCATCGACCCCTGCCCCGATCTGGAAACGATCACGAGCAGATAGAAACCTACCTCCACTTCTTGACTCGCAGGAACTCGGTCACGTTGATCATCCGAAGGATGAGCCTCACCACCCGGGGAGTGGCAGCCATACCGGCATCGGTGGGGATCAATGCCGGCTCGGCAATCCGGATCGTTTGCGAACGATGCTTGATCTCGCCTTCTCCCGCTGTGATGAGGTTCTTCACCCAGTCGACGTCCGACCCATAGGTAAGCGCGATCACAAAGCGCGATTCGGTCGGGAAGATGTTGACGGGGGTGCTGTACCGGTTCCCCGACCGGCGGCCCTGGTGGTAGACGATGGCGAACAGCGGCGCCCACCCGGCGATCCTGCGGGCGATCGGATTGGTGAGGTACCGGTTGAAGCGGGCGACGACTCTGGGGATCGGTAGCGAGGGCTTCGGTTCTTCGGCTTACGTCATGGAAACGTGTCGTGCTGCGCCTTCAAAATCCCTCGACAAGGGGTCGAAGGCAATTGAGATCCGGGCCCCAGACGGTGCCCCTTCCCATGGAGCTGGCACGAGAGCCGCCGTCAGAATGGAAAGCAGCGCCAGCATCGTCCGGGGTGTACAGCATGTGTCGTCTTTGTCGCGAGAGTCGAAGCCGCGGTAACTGTCGACGTTGGTGAGCTACTGAAATCGATGACGGTTAATGAGGTCTGGCTCGTCGCTTGTTCAGTCGGGTCAGGGCCGGCGGGAGGCTGGCTGCAAGTCACGGTGAGCAGCGCGCAGACCAGCACCCAAGCTGCCCCGAAGCGTGGACCTAACGGTCCTGTTGGCGGACGGTCGTGGCGCCGGTTCTCTTCAGAGTTCATGCGCGGAGCCTGGCAGCTGCCGCTTACCAGTCTCTAACGGGGCTCGAACGAAGGGTTCCACTCGCCGCGCAAAACGCCGAAACCGCGACGGACCGTTAGAGGTTGGTTAGCGGCATGTGCCAGCCTTGGACATGTGCGCCCGACCGAATAAAGCCAGGATCGGTAGTTTTCATGTTCATGGACGTCGACACCTTCCCCACCGCCAAGGGCTACGGGTCGCTGCCCCTCTACGCCCTCCACCAGAAGGTGTAGTCATGGCCAATGTGCAACAAGCCGAAACCGAACCCCGGACCGGGCAAGTCCGTTTTGATGGCTTCATCTCCTACAGCCATACCGCCGACGAGCTGCTCGCCCCCCGCCTGCAGGCTGCCCTCCAGACCTTCGCCAAGCCGTGGTGGAAGCGGCGGGCGGTCCGGGTCTTCCGCGACCAGTCGTCGCTTTCGGCCAACCCGCATTTGTGGTCGTCGATTACCGCCGCCCTTGATGCCTCCGACTGGTTCATCCTCCTCTCTTCTCCGGAGGCGGCGGCATCATCCTGGGTCGATCGAGAAGTTGCGTATTGGAAGGACCACAAGGACCCCGAGAGAATCCTGCCGGTCCTTACCGACGGCACCCTTACCTGGGACGACGCCTCGGGTCGGCTCGATGCCAACTCGTCGGTACCCCCATCGTTGCTCGATGCCTTCACCGGCGAGCCCCGCTGGGTGGATCTGCGGTGGGCAGAGGAGGAGACCCAACTCGACCTTCGCAACGGCCGCTTCCGGGAAGTGGTGGCCGATATCGCCTCGTCGTTGCGGGGAATCCCCAAGGACGACCTCGAATCCGAAGAGGTTCGCCAGCACCGCCGTACCCGACGCACCGCCTGGGGTGCGGGGATCGCCCTGGCCGTCCTCGCGGTCGCCGCCGTCACCGGGGCGGTGATCGCAGTCGATCAGCGCGACCAGGCCGAATCCCAAAGGACATTGGCCGAAGCGCTAACAGCCCGGGCGGAGTCGGCCGAATCGCTGGCCCGGTCCCGGGAGCTGGCCGCCTCGGCGATCAACGTGTTGGACGACAATCCCGAGTTGAGCGTTCTCCTCGGCCTGGAGGCGATCGAGTCGACCCCGCCGGATGCTGAGCAGCCGGTCGAAGCGATCAACGCCCTACGCGAGGCCACCCATGCCAGCCGTTTGCGCGGCCGGGAGGGCGCCTCTCCATCGGGGGGCTTCGTGGCGCTCGATCTGTCTCCGGACGGGACCCGGCTGGCCACCGTCTCCTATCTGGACGCAAGGGTCGTGGTTACCGATGTCGCCACCGGTCGGGAAATCTCCTCCTACATCGAGCCGGGAACTGTCGACAACCTCTTCTCCCTTTCGTTTTCCGTCGACGGTGAGGTGCTGGCGGTGGGAGTGACGGACTCGGCCCGGCAGGGCTTCACACTCCCCACCTCCGCGCCAACGATCCCCCGGCCGGGTTCGGAGATCCCCGACGACCTGCCGCCCAGGGTCATCCTCTTGCGAGTCGAGACCGGGGAGGTGCT
>Ga0326597_10010830_pt1 | contig 12130 bp, 19 predicted proteins | sample RVTome_12_FD_203789 | JGI IMG/M metagenome (GOLD analysis project Ga0326597, IMG submission 203789) | Soil microbial communities from uranium-contaminated site in the Upper Colorado River Basin, Wyoming, United States - RVT100D185 | ecosystem: Environmental > Terrestrial > Soil > Contaminated >... | reverse complement strand
AATAGGCCCAAGTGAATCAGTGCGTGAGCATATTCATGTAACCGCACGATGAACTCCAAATCTGACGGTTTACAATTAAAGGTCGCATCCGCGAAATACACGATGTTTTTATGAAAGATCTTTATCTTCCGACTGCGAAATTGGTAAATGCCCAGCAGTACGTCAATTGGAATCCAATTCTCTTGCTCTGGTGCTTGCGGCGTAAAACTAGGCTGATCGTCGGAGTAAACTTCCAACGGTGATGCCGGGCGGAATGTCTCTTCAAGTGCCGCTTGTGTCAGAATAGCTGGGTGTTCGATTCGCGGGAGCCTGCCAAGTTCAGTATCATGGCGATTAGGGCTACCGCCCAAAAGGTGCACACAAATTTCTGTCTTAGCCCATTCATTTAGATTTGGCGCGACAGCTTTCTGTGATCGCGGGTGACGCATGTGAATAACACTCGAAAGTTACCGTGAGGTGGACGCCTGTACTTCTATTTGGAGCGGCTCACTACCAGCCGCGAGACGGTTCCAGTTGGAAAATAGCTGCTGTTGCATGGAACCCGCCCACTCCAGAACGGGTGCCTCATATCGCCGTGGCATGTAACCAACAATACGCTCAAGAGTGTCGATAGCGTAAGAGGCTCTATACTGACCTTTAAATTCGATGTGGAAATGCGGCCGCTTATGCGGTCCTCGTTCCTGATACATCTCGACTTTAACATGGCCAAATCGCTCGATTAAAAGCGGGAGATTGTCTGGACTAGATTCCGGACGTTCTATTGACAGCTCTGCGACGGCTAGTGCCTGCTGTAATTGCTTGACGTCCTCAGTCGTAATCGTATCAACGCCCATAGTGCGCGCGGCGTGTAACGACCAAGCTAAGAGGCGCGGCCGCCCTTCGCCGCGTCCCTCTTAAGCGTCTGGTTAGGTGACGAATCCACTCTTCAAACGCTACATTTCTCTGGTTGGTTTAGACCAATTCTCCAAAGACCCAAGGAATTTGTCGATGTTGATGTAATTCCAAGCAATAGGTGACAAGATCTCAAGCAGCCTCTTGTCAAGGTCTGAAAGTCCGGCCTTTCCAAGGAGCAGTTGGGTTCTGTTCATGCAGAAAGCCGCGAAGTCCGCTAATTGAATCGGATGGATCGCCGACGACCGTGCGAAGCAAATTAGCCCGTCGGCAAAGACCTTTTCGAAGTTAGGGATACGAATCGCGATTCCGTTTTTCTTATATCCTTCGTCAACGAAAACCCTTGCCACACCCGGCGCTCGTTGGCCCTCAAGATGCCATTTGACCCGGAGCAGGAGGAAAAAAAGAGCAGCGTCAGTCGGTTTTCCGAGGTTGAAAGGACCCACTGCATCGGGGAAAGGTGCTCGGCGTCGGACCTGAGCGAGGCTATCTGGATCAAAGGTTTGCACTACGATTGGGAAACGATAAGTCCGAAAGATCTTTGCCATGAACTCAAATAGGGCAAAGCGAATAGCGATAGGTACGCCGCGGAACTCTCTCCGGCCAGCATAGATATCACCGAAGTGAAACTCCTCCGACGCCACAAGGTTGGAGAGTTCATCGAGAGCCTCTGGAAACTGCTCAAGCACATCTCGCATGTCTGTCGGGGATACGATCACCGCGACCCATGACACCCGCTCGGGGTGCAGGCCTAAATCTGCAGTTGCTAGCCCGGGCGAGCCGGTGTCATCGATAAAGACGCCGTAGTGTGTTCCTTGCGCGAGCTCGTCGAGAAAATCCTGATAGCGCAGCTTCTTCATTTGAGTCGGCCGCGACACTGAGTCGCCTAACTTATAGCGTTTTATCCAGACTGCCAGGGTAAGAAGTTTGCCGACAGCAGTTGAATTCCAACGCAGTCTGGATAAAACGTGTTGGACTAAACCGCTGAGCCGATTTTAGTTCTTTGCTATGGGTATTGTAAAACGGTGATGGTGGTGCGGGCAAGTACCTATGGTTAAGCCGTGGGGACGGCAAGGCCGTAGCAGGCGACCGGCGTACGAGGTCAGGGATAGTGATGACGGCTTAAAGGGAGCTTCTGAGCGAGGGTAAAGCACACCCCCGCGCAGCCGCCACGTTGATCCCTGTGATCTTGGAGAGCAAAGCCGTTTATCATGAGGAATTCCACGGGCGGGGCTTGGGCAGTTCAGCCATGATGACCATTGCCCCTTGGTGGCAGGCAGGGCAGCAGGAAGAATCGATGCCGGTTAGCTCCAGCAACAGATCCCGGGCTGAGCGGTCAGGGATGGTCCGCAAAGCGGGATTGAGTCCCAGGAGCTTACGGCATTGGGATAGGGCGTGCTTCTTGGCTCGGTTGGCGAGAAAGCCGAGAGGAGGTCGTTGCGATCGGGATCCGACAGGGAAATGTTTTGCCGGTCGATTCCTCGCACCATCACATGGTGGAGGGCACCTGGAATGCCGAGCCTTGGACCGCCCGGCATGCGCCGTCCCGAGCGGGCATTTTTCAGGTGGGCAAGACTCCAAAAGGCCAAGCTCACGCCGCCGAGCGCCTCTTGTTGTAAAGCTTCAGCCAAGCGCGGCGCAAAAATAACCCCAGCTCAAACAACGGACGCTTCGGACCTACGTCCCCCTTTACGGTCCCTATGTCGAGTTGTTAGATTCTGCCCCAGCGCCAACGAGCGGTTTATACGCCGAATGCCTTTATGAATTCGCTTACGCATGGTGCCCCCAGACCTATGAGACCAGCTGCGATTGCTGCCGCAAGAACGTTCATGAGGTTCCCAGCGAGGCTAATCGCCCACTTATGGGAAGAGCCCTCAAACTTACGCGCAACCCAGTAGGGGAGTGTCTTTATCCCAAGCCAGGCGACTATAAACAACCCGAAATGTGCAAGCAGTGCTACCGTATAAGCCAATCGTTCAAGCTGACCCAAAAATGGACCTGACGATAGGTATGCAGGCGTTGGAGGTAGTCCATGCCACACGAATAGGCGTGCCATTACGCGAAATGTTATGACCCCAAAACCTCCAATCAAAAAAAGTAGGACGGAAAAAATGGTCAGTGCTTCCTGGAGTACCCCGACAGACAGAAGCCCTACTTGTGGCAGTACTATCATTGGGGAGATAAGACCTAACAACAGCGCCAAGTACTCTCCACATCTCATGGTATCTCTCTGTTTCATGGTGCAGTCTGTAAAAGAACCGGCATCATGCTTCTTGAAAGCCTAACGAGGCTGTAGAAAAAGTCCCAAAATATTTAAAAGCGTCCAAACTGGGGGTACCCAAATGGTCTCCCGATCCGAGATCGTCGCTTTAAAGCCAGATACGGAGGTGAGTGTTTCTGTAAATTATTCGCTCTACCTTTTCCTACAGGGTCAACGTTCAGGATGAACGACGTGTTTTTCGGGTTCGCTCCATCTTTTTATTAGGCGAGCTGAAACGATTTGAACACGCGTATGTATTCAACCCGATCTTCGCGAGCGATTGGCAGGTCGGGATACTGACTAAACAACTGACCCTTCCAGTTTGTTCCGGTGTAGCCACATAAACAGCGCCCGCAGCGGCACACATAGTAGTGGCACTGTCTACAACCCAGTGCTCCTGTCTCAAGCGAGAGCACCACTTTGCAGTGATAGCAGTGTGTAGGGCCGACGTCAATCTGCTCGCGATAGGTCAGAGCATCAGTCGGCAAGAACAGGTAGCCTCGCTCTGCCGCCGCTTGGACAATGCGCTCCTTGTCGACTAAAGCCGCGGAAGCGTCGGCGAGTGCTCGAAGGTCCGGAAGCCCGACGACACGAAGGCCGAGGTCATCGCCGAGCTGAAGAATCTTGGCGCCTTCCGTGAGCATCCGCAGTACCACGACGATGTGACCATCGCTCGTAACCCGAAGTGGTTGTACGGGTAGTGGGGCACGGTCATCTGCCTGTCGACAGATGCCGCAGAACCTCGAGTCGAGTCCGTGAATGCATTTCTCAGCCATACCCACGCAGCCGGCTAACGATCTGGATGACCAGCCGGGGAAGCGCGTAGCGGTTGCCCCGGCCCGTGTCCATCCAAGGGTTAGCCAAAGCACCTCCTACGCTGCCCGAAGCGGCGCGAGATCAAAGCGCTTTACAGGTGGCAATCCCAGGTCGCGAAGCACTCGATTCAGCGCTGTGGCCGTTACCTTATCGGGGGCCGTGATCTCGATGCCGATCGGTTTGCCGCTCCGATTGAAGTCGACGACCAACCCAGGATACGCCTTAGTGCTCCGAAAGCTCTTCTCACCAGGCCGCCGTGCGAGGTAAAGATAGGCAGCGATTGCCCGGCCTTGACGGAAGGTCACCTCAAGATACGGTTGTCTCATCTCATTTGCCCCATACGGGATATGCGGTCACGACGACCAAGAGCTTGTTCTCGATGTCCGGCTCGACAATGACCTCCCATGGATGACGGCGATGTCGGGTCTCGATTACCCAGCGACCCTCAACGACGTCCGGTCGGTGAGACCGTACTCATTCGAGCATTAACCTAAGGTCCACCTCATTGAACCGCCGATCCTCCATGCGCTTGAGCAAGTGTGGACTGAGTTCGAGCTCCCAGTCCCACCACTCAGGCCAGCGTCGTCTACTCAGAATTTACCCCTAATCGGTCGCCACTACAAATCTGTCGCTTCGTGCTTGCGGCTATCGTACAGCGTTTTATCCAGACTGCCAGGGTAAGAAGTTTGCCGACAGCAGTTGAATTCCAATGCAGTCTGGATAAAACGTGTTGGACTAAACCGCTGAGCCGATTTTAGCTCTTTGCTATGGGAATTGTAAAACAGTGGTGGTGGTGCGGGCAAGTACCTAGGATCGGGGGACCGGGGACGTAGGTCTGAAACGTCCGTTATGATCAAAAAGACTCGAGCTCCCACCCGCGCAATACCGCTTCTCCCCGGCGGTAGAGGAGGTCGTTTCGATCGGTATCCGACAGGAAAATGTTTTGCCGGGCGATTCCCCGCACCATCACATGGTGGAGGGCGCCTGGAATGTCGAGCCTTGGACCGCGCGGCATGCCCCATCCCTAGCAGGCATTTTTCAGGTGGGCAAGACTCCAAAAGGCCAAGCTCACGCCGCCGAGCGCCTCCTGTTGTAAAGCTTCGGCCCAACCCGGCCGTCTCGCTCCGCTCTGCGATCTCCGCGCCCGTTACGCCGGCGCAAAAATAACCCCAGCTCAAACAACGGACGCTTCGGACCTACGTCCCCCGTTAAACATGCGAGCTCCTTGGTTAGCAGAAAGCATCGGCTACAGACGCCCCGCTTCCAGAAAGCTGAAGTACCCGCTCCGGTTGAAAATGATGTGATCCAACAGGGCGATGCCCGTGACGATACCTGCCGCCTTGAGTTGCTTCGTGACCTCAACGTCGGACGCCGAAGGCTCAAGACTGCCGGCTGGGTGGTTGTGCGCGACGATGATCGCCGAGGCGCGGTCTGACAACGCATCAGCGAACACCTCCCGCGGATGAACTGGTGTCCGGTCAATCAGACCGATAGACACGACTCGGGGTTCTTCCTTCAGGTGCGTGAACTTCTCGATGGTCTCTCGAATGTTGGTGTCCAGGGACTTGCGATCCGTCAGGACGAACACGACATCCACGAGCTTGTCGCTTGTGCCCGGCTTGAACAGGCAGTCCGTGGCGCATAATCATCCACAGCGGCGTGTGCTCCAGCTCCTTGCGCAGCGCGCGAAACACCTCTTCCCGCGCGTCCGTGCCGTAGTCGTCCGTCAACTTCTTGAGCGTGTCGGCCTGCGTCGCGTAGAGGAAAGCCCAAAGCTGGTCCTCGGCGATACAGTGCTCAGCATCCGTGATGTCGGACTGCTCCAGCACGCCATACTTGTGCTCTCGGACCAGGTAATCCGCAATGTGCTGCTGAAAGTTGATCTCGGGTTGTCGTTTACGTGCCATACTGTTCTGGCCACGCTTCTAACCGATCCAACCAGTCCCGGAAATGGGGGCACTCGCCGCGAATCTTATCGAGACCCATTTTTAGGGCCGCAAGAGTGCCCAACAGCGGTTTCTGATACCCGGCGACAAGCGCCTCCACGCGTTTCGAGGGAGCGGTGACGGGAGAGTCGTCTATCTCTTCGGGTGTGGCAAACTGCCGGCGAATCTCGCGAAATCGTTGGCCGAGCTGTGGTCGCGCGATTGCTTCGGCGAACGCGTCGCAATCACTAAACAGCAAGCCCTCATACTCGTGCATGACAACGAAGGGTATAAAACGACGCGCCTCAAATTGGTTGCCAAGTTCCTGAGCGATATCAGCGAGGAGCGATCTCTCAACCCGTGCGGCCTTCTGGTCGAAGGGTAGATTCCCGGCTTCGGCTCGCCCCGGCCAAGCCCGATCACCCGTCTGCGGTAACCCGTAGTAATCAACCATCGTGGTTGCCAAGCAGCCGGAATCTTCTTTTAGATGATTGAGGATATCTTTCTTTACGGTACTCCACGCCCGAATGCCGCCCCTCCTTTCCCGCAAACGGGCGTTTCCGATTAACCGGGCGCTGACGTGTTCGTAGCCAAAGTTATGCAGGTGAGCCGATAGAAGTTCGTTTACAAACGCCTCTTCCGTTTCGCCCTCGACATGGATCAGCAACCGCGCCATAGTTCATTCCGTGGCGGGGCGTCCGCCGATCTCATTTTTCTCCCAAAGCTGACCGAGGCTATAGTCTTCCAGCCAGGTGGCCAGTTTGGAGGACTCTAGTCGCGTCAACTGCGTGTTTCCTTCGACGCGATTTGCCACCAAAACGTCTTCCGGCCGGAAATGGTCGAGCAGGAGGGGCGACTGTGTGCCAATAATCACCTGCGTTTTAGTGGACGCCTGCTTGATCAGGGAAGCCAGCATTGTGATAGCGTATGGGTGCAAGCCCAATTCTGGTTCATCGACTAGGATCACGGATGGTCGATAACGGTCCGGTTGCAAAAACAAAGTAGCCAAGGCAATGAACCGTAAAGTTCCGTCAGAGATCATCGTGGCGTCAAAGTAAGCGTCCGAGTTCTTGTGCCGCCATTCCAGGATGATGCTATCAGGTTTGAGTTGGGCCGGCTCCAACTGAAAGTCGTCGAAGAACGGCGCCACTCGTTGTACCGTTGCGCGAATTAGACCGTAAGCTTCCTGATGTTTCTCGCGCAAAAGGTAAAGAAAAGCCGCGAGATTCGACCCGTCGGGCCGCAGGAAGCGGTTATCATTGAGTGAGGCCGTCTTTTTCATGGGCGACCCGGGGCTCGTGTCATGGAAGTGATATAATCGCCATCTTTGGAGATGACTGCGGACCCAGGTGGCGATTCCCTTGCAGTTAGGATCGCTTATGCCCGCCTCACGACCCCGAGGCACTAGTCCCTCGGGGAGTGGATTGGAATACTGTTTGTTCCAGAATAAAACGGTCTCACTCACCGGGTAGAGCTGATCGCCGGGCGCCGGTTTGAGTTGGATCTTGTATTGATTGACTTCATCCTTAAATGAGATGTGAAGTTCGATGGTGCCGGTCGTTTTAGACCCGAAGTGCAGAAGCTTTTCCGCACCACCGGCTTCCGCTACGTAGTCCTGCAACCGGCCCTCTTGGATCGCGTTCAGAAAAGCGAAGACGCCGATGAAGTTGGACTTACCCGACCCGTTCGGGCCGATGACCACGTTGATCGGCTGCAACGTCAACTTCTCGATGGACGAGAAACTCTTGAAGCCTTTGACGCTGATGTAATCGAGTTCCGGTGACGACATATAGGCTTTTCTTATCCTTTTGGGCACGGGTTGTCGAACCTGTGTTGCGCTCCGGCCTCGCTGAATATACGCTGCACATCCTCGGCCGGCCTGCTGCCGAACTCAAGCATCGGTTGGCAGATACCAGCCCTTGCGGCTGTCTCGGATACGATTAAGCATTGTGTTTTCAAGGTCTTGCATGTCTTCCGCCAGTCATCTTTTGTAACGATATATGACCAGTCTTCATTACAAGAAACAACCCAAATTACCGCACTGCCCACCGCACGTCCGCCTGCGGTGAGCCTGCCGATTCCGCCTCCGTGATCCGCCGCTGGCCGGTGACGCACTCGTGAATCAGCGACTTGCGGTAGGCGATGAGCGTGGCGATTTGGGATTCGATGCCGTTGACGACACGTCCCAACTCGCCAAGTTTCGTGTCGAGAAAGACGGCGATTTCGCGTTGCTCTTCGATCGGGGGACACGGAATCAGCATTCTACAATACCTCGTCGAATTGAGATTCGACTGCTGCACCGAGGGTATCGCCAGTTTTCTGGCGAACGAAAGAAACCCGCTGCTATTGACGAGGTAGTTCAAGAAGTAAGGATCAGCACGGTGATTTGTTCGCAACCGGACAAGGTAGGAAGCGAAAGTGATCTGGTCGGTTCTGCGCCGCCGAAAAATTGCTGCCTTGCCGACTTGGTCGGGACTGTTCGTTCGGTTGTAGAGTAAATCGCCCGTCTCCAGCAAGAGGTCGTCTGAAACCTCGTCTACGAAATCAAGGTCACGAAACTCGATTTCGCCGCGCTGGATGTGGCCCATCTTCAAGACCGGGTATTGCCCCTCTGGTTCGGTGCTCTCCGAGATGCCGTAGTCAACACGGGAGACGATTCGTTTGATTCGGCACACTTCCCAATGCGCTGGAATCTTGGTGATCCAGTCCTCGCTCACTGGCCGCATCGCTGTGTTGGGGCGTACTCCTTTGGTGACTCCAGATTCGATCAAGCTCGCCCTCACAGTATCGAGGGTTTCGAGTTGGCGGCGTTTGGCGGCCACCGCCGTGTCAATCGCCGCGCAGCTTGCGTCCAGATACGCCGCGATGCGCTGCTGCTCTGACAGCGGTGGAAGCGGGATAGCAAAAGAATTGAAATCCTTGTCGTCAACCGCTGGGTAGCCAAGGCCCTTCGCCGTCGCCTCGAAGTATTGCCGTGCTCCCTCAGAAAGCGGGATGAGCGAGTTCCCGAGGTACACCTTGGCCTGCTGGTCGTTCTTGATCAGCAGATCGGCCTGGCAGATGGCGTAGTTGGTTGGCGACATCTCCTGGCCATGGACGGTGACGTACTTCTCGACGGTGGCCTTCTGCTCCGGAGTGGCCGCACGGTCGAGCAGATGTTCCTTGGCCACCGACAGCATGCCGCCCGTGCCGCAGGCCGGATCGTAGATGGACATGTGCCGGTCAGGAATAGGAATATCGAGCAACTCAACCATCAGCCGGATCACTTCGCGCGGGGTGAAGTGTTCCCCGGCCTCCTCGCCGCTCTGTTCCGAAAAGCGCCGCAGCAACTCCTCGTAGATGTACCCCATCTCCAGCGGCGAGAGGTTGTCGGGGCCAAGTTCCAGTTCCTTGTACTGATTCAGGATCGGGGCAAGGCGGTTGTTCTTAACCATCTGCCCAATGGTGGCCCGGTAGTTGAAGTGCTCGATGATGTCGTCGACGTTCTTCGAAAAGCCGTTGATGTACTTCCGGAAGTTCTCTTCGAGGAGCGCGTGGTCTTCTTCGTAAACCCGGCGTAGCGTCAAGTGGGTCTTGTTCGAGAACGGGGCTGTGCTGGTTTCCAGGCCTTTCACCAGCTTGGCGAGTTCCTTCTCGGTGAGCTTGGGGCGCTTGGCGAGCACCTCGGCCGCCTTGTCCTCCCGCCATTTGATCAGCACGCACTCCAAGCGGCGGATTACGATGATCGGCAGGACAACGTTCTGGTACTCGTAGCCTTTGAACTTGCCGCGCAGTCGCTCGGCGGACTTCCAGATCTCGTCGGCGAGGTTATCAAACTTGGGCTTGTTCAGGGCGAGGGACATCGTTTCACGTTTCCTATCATCTGGTCTTCGGTTGCGCTCCCGCGACGCCGCGCAGAGGTAGCTCATGGGGTCGTCGCGCACTCGCCTCACATGCGCCTAACCCTTTAAGTATACTGACCGGCAAATTCCGGTCTCGATATTTCCAGCGCCTGCGGTGATTCTCTCGGGTTTTCCAACACTTGTCAAGATTTTGTAGCCCTAGGTCCCGCTGAGCATTCTGACCGGCATAATCCCGTTATGGCCGTCCACGAAGCAGGCTGATGGCCAGTCGGCCGGCCGGGCTTCGGACTACTATCCCGCCCTTGTTCAATACGAGGTGGTGTCGGCGGCTTTTTCCGGTGAACGGGTCGGTATAAAGCGTTTTATCCAGACTGCCAGGGTAAGAAGTTCGCCGACAGCAGTTGAATTCCAACGGAGTCTGGATAAAAGGTGTTGGACTAAACCGCTGAGCCGATTTTAGCTCTTTGCTATGGGAATTGTAAAACAACGGGGGTGGTGCGGGCAAGTACGTAGGACCGGGGGACCAGGGACGTAGGTCCGAAACATCCATCATGATCAAAAAGACTCGACCTTCCACCCCTTTTTGATTATCACCTGCTCGCCGAGCTCCATCCCTCTCAGGACGCTCTGCCTCGATACTCGCAGCAAGCTGCCGAGCCTCGTCGGCCTCAGTCCTCCGACTCGTACCGCCAGGTAGCTGACTACGCCTCTGGCCTCCACGACCTCCCGCCTCCGACTTCCGCCGCTCAACTCGGCGACCTTCAGTCCATACTTCTCGGCCACGCTCCTTAATAATCTCTCCAAGTAGGCGGTCACCTCCGCGGGGTTCCAGGCGCGACCCGTGCTGTCCACCCTTGCTGCCTCCTGCCAAATCCCCTCAATGAACTCGCTACTGCCCAGAACCCGCTCGTCATACGCCCACCGTGGACCTATGTCCCCCTTTACACGCGTAGACGCTCAGGCCCCACTGCAACACCGCTTCTCCCAGGCGGTAGAGGAGGTCGTTGCGATCGGCATCCGACAGGAAAATGTTTTGCCGGGCGATTTCCCGCACCATCACATGGTGGAGGGCGCCTGGAATGCCGAGCCTTGGACCGCGCGGCATGCGCCATCCCTAGCAGGCATTTTTCAGGTGGGCAAGGCCCCAAAAGGCCAAGCTCCCGCGGCCGAGCGCCTCTTGTTGTAAAGCTTCGGCCCACGCCCGGCCGTCTCGCTCCGCTCTGCGATCTCCCTCGCCCGTCACGGCAGCGCAATAATAACCCCAGCTCAAACAACGGACGCTTCGGACCTACGTCCTCCTTTATGAGTCAGATTCGTCGCCCGTCGCTTAAGCCACGCCGAGTAATACGCGCGGATTCTTGTTGGCAACGATGAGCAAAGTTCTTGCAGCACCTGAGGGTACTCGACGCCCCTGCTCCCAATCCTGTAGAGTGCGAACCGATACACCAAGTAGCTGGGCAAATTGCGCTTGAGAAAGTCCGGTCTTTTCTCGGATACTTGCAACCTGGGGAATGTTAATCACGCGCCCATAGTCGCCGCGCTTGATTTCACGAACGCCTTCAAGAATCTCACGACCGATGTTACGTTTCGACTTAGCCATTTTCAACCTCCTTGCGAATCTGCCGTAGAACATGGGCCGGGATATTCTCAGCCACGTTCTTCGGGTACATCGTCAGCATCCAGATCACGCCCTGCGAGATCCTGGCATAATAGATCACCCGATACCCTCCGCGCTTCCCGCGTCCCGGCGCGCGCCAGCGAAGTTTGCGTACCCCGCCTGAGCCGGGAATGACATTTCCAGTTTCAGGATTATCCATCAAGACCTTTTGTAGCTCACGATACCCATCGTCATCGAGGTAATCCTGAACGAGGCGAGTAAAGAGCCGAGTCTCGATGAAGCTAACCATTGATTCATTATACGGCAATGCCGTATGGAATCAAGGGTCACGGAGAGGAAAGCTATGTGAAATCTAACGAGCCTGTAGAAAAAGTACGTTTTGAAATGATTCCTTATTGGCAGAATGCCTTTTCATCTTTCAAGGCGGGATCGGGGCCAGTATTTCCGTTCCACGTTGTATGGAACACTTCACTGGTCATGAACTGCTCTCCCACGGTCACACCTTTGTCAGGCCGCTATGCAAAGGCCGGCCCGTAGCGGTGGATTTTCAACAGATTGCGCAGGATGCAGAACAGCTTCTACTGCGCGTCCACCTCTGGATGCTATCCCCCGCGAGTGCACGTACAGGACGATCTTCAACAAAACCACCGGGTCGTAGGCCGGGGCCCCCGTCTCATCGTTGCGGTAGCGCTGCTGGAAGATCGACAGATCCACAGATCGAATTCGTGGTCGATCAGATAAATGAGGGTGTATTCAAAAGTGCCGGGTAGGATCTGAT
>Ga0326597_10010829_pt1 | contig 12130 bp, 11 predicted proteins | sample RVTome_12_FD_203789 | JGI IMG/M metagenome (GOLD analysis project Ga0326597, IMG submission 203789) | Soil microbial communities from uranium-contaminated site in the Upper Colorado River Basin, Wyoming, United States - RVT100D185 | ecosystem: Environmental > Terrestrial > Soil > Contaminated >... | reverse complement strand
TGCTACAACGCGCCATCACCTGACACTGCTCGAGCGGGATGGGCTGGTGGTGAGCGAGAAGGCACGCCAGAAAGTAGGCCGGCCCCGCTTGGTCTACTCGCTGAGCCAGCAAGGCCAGGAAAACTTCCCCAAGGAATATCATCGTCTGTCCTCTTATATCCTGACGGAACTTAAGGCCGAGCACGGGTCTGACGGCCTCAACCCCCTGCTGCGCCGTATCGCCCAGAGGCGCCTGGCCGAGCGCGCCCCTCACCTGGAGGGGAGAAGTCTGGAAGAGCGGTCGGAGATCCTGATCACGGTGTTGGGTGAAGAGGGCTTCGTCACCACGTGGGAGCAGGTAGGGGGAAAGTCTCTCCTGATACAGCACACCTGCCCCTACCAGGTAGTCGTTTTTCAGCACCCGGAAGTGTGCCAGCTGGATACTGAGCTAATCAGCGGCGCGATGGGAGTCCCGGCTGAGAGGACGAGGTGCATACTTTTCGGCGATCAGGTCTGTACCTTTGAGGTGAAACCAGTCGCCTGAAGCTCCGCCGTTCCTAGAACCGGGACGTAGCCCCTCAGCACACCCCGGAGATACGACGGGCTGAACGGCTTCGTGAGGTAGGGATTCGCCCCTGCAGCTTGTCCCGCTTCCCGGTCCGCTTTTCCCGCAAGGGCGCTCACAATGACAATCGGCAGACCCCTCCGTTTCGGAGCTGCCCTTAGCCTCTTGGGCAAGGCCGGGCCACTGGCCCCCGGCAACATGACGTCCAGAAGGAGGATGTCGGGCTTCCAGGATGTCAGGATACCCATCGCCTCAAAAACGTCGGCAGCGTACCTTACTTCCAGGCGGCTCTGCTCAAGGACCTCGGCCACTACCATTCGAAAGGACGATCATCATCGACAACCAGGACTCGTGGCTTTCCCCCAGGATCCACTCGGACCTCCTTGTGAGCGCTCTCAGCTACCCATTTTGGTAACGGACCGGGTCCGCTATCCCAACTTACAGCCGCCTTACAAAGCGCCCCGCCCGCGACCGGAGGGGGCCGGCTACGGGCGGGAGCCGTTAGTCACGTCTCTTTTCCCGCGGATCTGATCCGATTGCCGCAGGTATCCGCCCGTGTCGGAGGGCGCGAGATCATCGCAAGGGATTAACCGGATTCCGGGCAAGGGCCTCGAGCGCTTGTGCGAGGTTCTTCAGGACCCTTGTTCGCGGGCTTGACCCCTGGGTCGCATCTGATCCACTGGTAGAAACTGGAAGAAACCAGTGTCGCAACGCATCGCCCTTCTCCAGTCACCCCTATCCCCATAGAAGCCGAAGTGGCGGTCGAGCCACCCATCACAGTTTGTGCATTGAAAATCAACACTTGTGGCTATCATCAATGCACAGACCCAACCTGTGGCTGATCAGTCAGATCACAAGCGTACGGCACACTGGCCGATTGAGGAATTCGGTCCCTTCCGCCGACTGCCAAGGGACTCACGCCCTCGACGCCGGCTCAAGTCCCCGATTCAACCTCGCAGACGCCGCTACCCTTCTTCACGACATCGGGTTCGACTGACGATTTATCAGTTTCTCACGTTGCCTTCGGCCTACACGTATCTCGACGCCCTAAACTCCTCTTGTAACCCCGAGAGCAAGTGCATAGGTTTGTATAGATTCTGTGTCTAAGAACCTCGCTTTCTCCAGCCGTTCGACATCCAACCGCGGTTTCGTGCCCCTCCGGCACGCGGCCGAGCTCCTCGGCATCCATCCCACAACTCTGCGCCGCTGGGCGGATGCGGGCGAAATACCCGTGGCGCTTACTCCAGGCGGCCACCGACGCTTCACCCGAGCGGATATCGAGGCCTTCGACGCCCGCCGGAAGAGATTCCGGACGATCGGGAGTCTCGAACAGGTCTGGGCCGACCGCGCCACGGAAGCAACCCGGAGAGACCTCGACCTCTCTGACGCCCATCCGACATGGATCGATGCCTTTGACGAGTCAACCCGTGAGCATCATCGCGTGCTCGGTCAGAAGCTCATGAAAATCTCTCTCTCGTACCTCAAGGCGCCCGATGGCGACATCGCCCTTCTCAAGTCAGCCGAACGCATAGGGGTTCACTACGCGAAGAGTTTCCGCTCGCACGGCCTCTCTTTGTTGCAGGTCTTGCCGATTCTCTTCTTCTTCCGCGACACCATCCTCCAAACCACCCTCCAGTTGCCGGACCTGGTGAACTTGACCTCCGGGTCGAGTCTGCCGATCTTTCGCGGCATGTGCACGGTGTTCAACGCCGTCGAACTTGCCATCGTGTCATCCTACTCGTCCGGCGGCGCCCTCGACAGCCCCCCATCCTGAGCACATCATGCACCTACACTGCCTCGGCACCAGCCATCACTTCGCGCCTCAATCGATCCGGGAGGCTCTCTTCTTCGACCGTGACCAACACAATGCCCTCTTGGCCCGGTGCGGTTGTGACCGAAATTCCTCTGACGGCCATCTGAGAGAGCTGGCCGTCGTGTCCACCTGCAATCGTGTCGAACTGTACGCCGTCACGCCTTGGCCGGACGCGTCTCTGCTCGCTCAGCTCCTCACGGAGGCCAGCCAACAGGACTTTCTGCACGTCTCTCCCTACCCTCTACCATATGACTGACCAGGAGGCCGCCCGTCACCTCATGCGGGTGTCCGCCGGGCTCGACTCGATGGTGGCAGGAGAGCCGCAGATCCTGGGCCAGGTGGCCGAGGCTTACACTCTGGCCCTTCGGCACGGAACGGCTGGAAGGGTGCTCTCGCGGTTGTTTCAGGCCGCCCTCCACACCGGAAAGCGCGCTCGCCACGAGACGGGGATATCGCGCCACCCGTCCTCGATCAGCGCCGTGGCGGTAAGCCTGGCCGCTCAGCGCGTCCCGGCCTTGCCCTCCTCCAGCGTCCTTGTGATCGGAGCTGGCGAGATGGCCGAGTTGGTGGTCCAGGCACTCCACAAGCGCGGGGTGCATCGCCTCACCGTGCTCAACCGCACCCTCGCCCGCGCGCAGCAGGTCGCGGCGCGCTGGAACGCCGAAGCTCGCCCGTTGGAGGCCTTGGGTCTAGAGCTGCGGAACGCGGACGTAGTCCTGACGTCTACCGGCGCGCCCCACATTATTCTCCGCCAGGAGACCGTGGCCGCGGCCATGGCGGAGCGTCCCTCCCGTCGAATGGTCATCCTCGACATCGCAATTCCGCGCGACGTGGAACCGGCCGTCGCCGAGGTCGGCGGGGTTTCCCTCTATGGCCTTGACGATCTGCAGGGGATCGTGGACGAAACCCAGGAACGACGCCAAGGGCAGATTCCCCAGGTGGAGGGCATCGTCGCGGAGGAACTAGAAGCCTTCCAGAGCTGGTTTGAAGACCTCGAAGTCGGTCCCCTGGTCGCCGAGCTCTATCAGAAGGCGGAGAGGATCCGCTCGCATCAACTCATGCATACCCTTCGACGCATGCCTACCATCAGCGAGCAGGACCGCAGGCGTATTGACCTCTTCAGCCGCGCCCTGGTCCGCAGGCTGCTGCACGACACGACCGCAACGCTGAAACACGAAGCGCTCAACGGCGACGCGGCTCTGTTCGTCGAAACCGCCCGCAGTCTGTTCGCCCTCGACGCTGCGACAGGGGCCGAATCCGGTAGTCCTCCTGACCGGTCGAGCTCCGCATGACCCGCTTTGCGTCTCACCCGCTTGTCTTCGGTACCCGTTCCTCCTCTCTGGCTCGCCGTCAGACGGAGATAGTGCAGCGTCTGGTCGCTTCCTCCTGGCCTGCCCTGCAGTTCGAAACTCGAGAACTGTCCACACAGGGCGATCGGACCCCCGACCGTCCCCTTCCCGAAATCGGGGGCAAAGGGCTATTCACACAGGAATTGGAGAACGCCCTCCGCCAGGGACAGATCGACCTCGCCGTGCACTCCTTGAAGGACCTCCCCATCGAGGCGGAGGGAGACCTCTGCCTGGGTGCCATCCCTCCGCGCGCCGATGCGCGCGACGTCCTCGTCAGCCGCTCGGGGCGAGGCCTGCAGGTTCTCCCCCCACGATCCACCGTCGGCACCTCGAGCCTGCGCCGACAGGCCCAGCTTACGGCGTATCGGCCTGACCTGGAGTGTCGACCGCTGCGCGGGAATGTCGAGACGCGGACACGAAAGGTCATGCAGGGAGAACTCGACGCCGCAGTGCTGGCTGGTGCCGGCCTCCTTCGCGTTGGCCTGGAGAGGGAGATCGCCGAGTGGATCCCCCTGAAAGTGATGCTCCCGGCGCCGGGTCAGGGAGCGCTGGCCATCCAGTGTCGGGCGGAAGACACCGAAGTGCTGGAACTCCTCAAACCTCTGGACGATCCGGCGACACGATCAGCGGTCACGGCCGAGCGCGCCTTCCGGAAGAGCTTGGGGATTTCTGTACGTTCCCGCGGACTGCACGCTGATACTTTCCGGCAGGCTCTGCGAGATCCGTGGCAGGCGCGGCCGGTTCATTCCACCGGTCGCCAGCACGACCGCACGGGTGAGGAGCTCGTCTTCCTCGGTCACTACGGCATACCCGCCGCTGGCTAACCTGCGCACCGAGGTGACGTTGGTGTGAGGCCTGACCGGCAGGTCAAAGGTACCGGCATAAGTCTCGAAATAGCTCAACAGCGCGTTTCGATCGACGAAACTGTTCGGCGCTTCGGGATAGAAGTCCATCCCGGCCAGTCCGTCACACCAGTTCGGCGTGTTGAGCGTGAAGGAGTCCCAACGCTGCGAGCGCCAGGACTGTCCGATTTCGCCGCGTTCCAATACGATGTGGTCTACCCCGCCCCGGCTGAGTAAATGGCTGGTCGCAAGGCCAGCCGATCCGGCCCCGATAATCACGACGTCGATCTGGCGACTCATGGCTGGTTCACCTGGCGTGTGACGCGAGAGAGGGGGTATCCAAATGGGTGGGAGTCAAGATCTCGACCTCTGTCCGGTTCATTCGCAAGGCGTTATTATCTCACCGCCACAGGCGCTGGCAAGACATGACACTGGGACGTCTCACGTCATCTCCTTGCGGCCGCAGACGAGGCCTTCCAGCGGCCTCAGGTGCTGCAAGGCCGCCCCGTCAGCCACCTCTGCAGAGCCGATCCGCCATCTTGATCAGCGTCGGAACCCTGAACGGTCCGCTCATGCTCTCAATCAACGCCGCCGCTCGTTCAGTTGGCAGGTGGATGGCGGACACGAAAAGCGGTCTGCGGCTTCGGCCGCGGAACACCGGCACGAACTGATCCGCCACTTTGAAGGGGCTCTTGGCGACCCCGATAACCGCCACGGGATACGAGACGGTTTCAGCTAGATGGTAGCCGAGACCTTTCACATGGGGTGGTTTCAAGTGGACGTAGCCGTCAATGACGATGACTTCAAACCTGGCGCTCACCCGTTCGATGGCGTGAAGCAGGCAGGGCAGCTCGCGTTCGAAGAAACTGCCCGGCACATAGTCCGCCTGAATTTCAACCTCCGAGATGTTCACGGCACTTGACTGGCTGTCGGTCCAAGCCCTGAACTGGACGCACGCCACTACTGCAGTTCCGTTTCCGTAGCAGACGTCGAGGATGGCGTTCATCGACATGCCTGGCGGTCTCGCTTTCCCACCAGACCCCGGAGCGAGGCGCAGCAGGTCAACCAGCCTGCCGTGGTGTTCGGAAGAGTGGCTTGGTCATGTCGCTAACAACTGGGCCGGATCGCCCCTCACGCCAGTGCATCTCTTGGATCATAGAAGATCCTTTCTTCCTTAATCCTGTCATCACCCAGGATGAAGAGCGACGCCCCTTGTATGGAATAATCCGCTCCACTCCGGCGCGACCTGCCACTCCAGGTCCACCCCCCGGCCCCTCGATCACCGAGCGCGAAGAAAGAGACATTCGAGAACGAGACCACAGGCAAAGAGAATAGCCGATCGAAGTACTCCCGCAACTGATCTTTGGCCGTGATCCGATCCTTGGTCGATGTGTCCTCAAACACAAACTCGTCTGCATACAGGGAAACCAGCTTCTCTGCATCCAGACCGACAAGCGCCTCTTCGGCTTCTTCGAGAACTGTGGTTGACATCGAGTTCCTTCTTCTGGGGGGGCGGTCCCCTACAAACGGGAGGAACGATTCAGCCCAACGGCGTCGGCCTCAGCCGCCCTCCCCATGCCGCGACGGCCCATGGCCTCTCTGGGGATGATACCGACGGGGCATGCGACGCCCCAGCCACACGACGGCCCCGAACCCGAGCGGCAACGCAGCACTCAGGCAGGGAAGGACGCCCGGCGCCGGCGTGCTGGTTGGCCCGCTCCCGGTCGCGGTCGTTCGCGTTGGACGGACGACGGGGGTGTTCGTCGGGATCGGAACGGGTGTTGGGCGGAACTCAGGACACGTTATCGGCTGTGTGGCTCCATAGAGGACACGGTTTGGCAGGCCTGGATCGGAGTTCACGGCATACACGCGCAAGATGTGCGCCCGATCGTCGTGCAGGATGCTCGAGGTTTGGAAGGAGAAACCGTGTTCGCCGCTGTCTCCCAGCACGGGCGCCAGATCGGCGCGCGGCCGAGCGGCGATCATCTGGGTCAACAAGGTCTCCGTACCGTCATCCCCCAGGTCATAGACCTCGACTTTGATGGGTGCGCCGGGCGTCTTGGGATCCCACGCCCAACCTGCCATCTCCCGGCAGTTCGCCACATCCACCCACCCGGTTGGGGGGTCGAAGTCTCCCGGATGAAGCGCAAAGAGCGCGCGCATCGCCTCCTGCACCTGGTCCAGCGTGCCCACGATGGCGAAACTGCGATATGTGTAAGTGATCTTCAGAACGGGTTCCTCTCGCACGACGATATTCCATTTGTTGGTACGGTCGGCCAGAGCGGGGTTGGCTGTGCCGAGGATGCTGTAGTACCGGACGGGTTCGGCGGAATAAGCGCCCATGGCGTAGGCCCCATCCCGCGTGGCCAGGATGGGAGGCAGGTTCCCCACATACTCAAACGACCATGGCCCGGTAATGGGCTGGCTTTCGGGTTTGATGAGCTCGGCGGTCTTCGGGTTGTAGAGCCAATAGTCGTTGAACTCATACGTCAGGTAGCCGGTGGGGATCTCCAGCTGGTTGCTGCGATAGACCTCCGGCATGGTGATCATGGCGGTGAAAACGATGACGTTGTCGATCCCGGCGTAGCCGATCTCGATGGTCTTATCCAGGATGTGGTCGGACAGGACGCTGTCGTTGACCGCAGTCGCCGCGCCGCCGGAACACCCCCCTGACTGGCCAGGGGCCAACCAATACGCCACCCGGGCGCTGGTGGTGAGGCTATTGTCGGCAGTCCGGCAGACGCTCAGCAACTGGGTCGTAGAGGTCAGGCCTCTGCCATCGTCGGCCGACCCCGGTTCCGTCGGGTTCAGGCACTCTCCAAAGTCGTTCATGCCCCAGGCGTAGCCGATTTGGCGGCCATGATCCCAGATGTTGATGAATTCCTTGCCCCTCCAGGTGAGCGACTCAACGGCCCCTCCAAAACGCGCGCTAACCGTGAGTTCGAGTGCATCCCCATCCACCATCCCGCTGATCGTTTGGGCATAGTCGTCGGCCGGTTCTACGTCGCAGTCCTGAGCCGCGGGTGTGGCCTGCTGCGCCGGCTGGATCGGCTCTGCGCCTGGGCGGAGATGTGGCGTAACCAGTAGAAGGACGGCCATCGAACCGAGGGCAAATACGGTTTTCCCCATTGCGATCATCTCCTCGATAGTCTCTTAGCCGATATTCCTTGAAATCGCGTCCTCAACGTGCCTGACGAGTTGCAGCAGAGCGGCCCGGCCAGGGCACCATCATCCGGGATCGCCGACCTGGCCAGCTAGACCCCATTTCCCCCAGAAACGTCGCGGATGGGAGCTCCTTGCCTGGGTGTTCTCCCGAGGTCATGGAGCATCCGCGGAGCGAAGCCATAAGGGCGCCCAGTCGTGTAGAAGGTGATTCCCCCGACTAGAACGCCGAAGCGAGCAGCATCAGAAATTGGTATGGGAAATAGCCCACGAAACCGCAGAGGAAGCTGACGACCAGGACGATCCCCAACCGCAAGCCCGTAGGGATCCGAACGAAATGATCAACCAGGATCACCAACGCGGCCACGACAACACCGACGATGATCGGAAACGGCGCGCCGCACAATAGCTGGAAGTACACATCACCGACGATCCCCCGGGCGAACTCGTCGGTTCCACCTGAGTCAAACAACGTGATGAGCCTCTCGGCGAACAGAACGTGGGCCAGGAAATACCCAACCAGGCACGTGCCGGCGCCGAGGGCGATTAAGAGGAGAACCTGGCTGGCTTTCATGAGTCCTTTACTTGGGCTGGCACACGGCCTTCGACGTCGATCGCGCCGAGCGGATCAAATTCAAGCTCGGCTCCGGCCGAGTTCGAGCGTGATTGTGCAAGTCTGGGGGTTGCCATCGAGCTTGGAGGTAAGGTGATCGTCGGTCGTCCGCCGTCTGTCGTCGGGTTCCTGCCCCACCTGTCCACCCAGGCAGGGCAATATGGAAGCGCAAGTCGAGTCCCCTCACCGGAGAACTGCCCCTGATTATCGCGCTGGATTCTAGGCGTCAAGGCGGCGGTCAAGGTCAACAGGGACGATGAGTCGGCTGCGCGACGAATCGCAAGGACGCTTCGGGCGAGATGGATCGGTCGCCCATCCAACTGGCTGTTTCGTCAACGATTCCGTCTGGCTGCTTCTAGATGATTCCCGATCGAATTGGCGACCCGATGCTTCCCCGACGCTCTCCAACTCCCCGGGTGGGGAGGCGACGCCTCCCCACCCGTTGTCGCATGGTTGTACTGTGTGATCTCAATCGAAGATCCTGAACAGCCTCAGGAAATCGACGCCTTCCACTCCATAGTCGCCCGCCCAACCACTGAGCATTGCGTCGATACGAACGGAGTACTTCCCGGTCGGTATGTCGGCGCAGCTGAAGCCGGTATAGCCAAGCCTGAAGTAGTAGACGATGTCACGGTAACCATCGCCGTTCACATCCAGTCTGGCCTGCATCGGGTGGTCGTCCCACCCGGTGCGCACCACTCCGGCTTCACTCCCGGTTCGGCCGAAGCGGATGCTGTCCGGATCGACGCTGGAGGCGTCGAAGTCCTGCTCGCTCAGCAGCGCCACCGGGATCAGCCCGGAGGGGAACCGGCATGCCACCATGTTCAGCTCACTCAACGGTCGGACATCGATGCCGATCGTTCGGGCGGCGCTCCGATCCACGGCGGTCTCGTTGCCACGCCCGTCCAGGATGGAGGACCGAACCGTGTTCCCCGGGACCAGATCGAAGCCGATCTCATCTAGATCCCCGGACCAGGAACCGGCACCGTCGGCAGTGACGATGAGAGGCTGGTCCCAGAAATACGGCCACAAGTGGATCTCCGCCATCGGCGCGGACGTCCCGCTGGCCACGTTCTCGGCCGGATCCATCCCTGTCACGTCGAGCGCCCTGACGGTGTGCATGGTGCTGCCGCTATCCCCGGCGAGTTTGACGAGATCCCCGGCCTTCACGTGATACTCCTTAGAGAAGTCGATCCACAGCCAGGGCGTCACGCCGTCCCATGGGGCGGCCTCGACGACGCCCTCCGTTTCATAGTCCGGCGAAGTGGGCGTGATTGGATCGTCGATGGTGAGCTGCACGGTCTCGCCGATCGGCCACTCCCAGCCTTCGACGACCCCTTGCTCAGGGAAGACGCTAAAGTGCGTGAAGGGGGTGCAGCGATTCACGATGGTCGAGCTGCCGCCCTCCCCCCAGGCTTCGGCGCCGATGCAGGCGCCCGGGTAGAGCACGGGATCTTCCAGGGCGGAAAAGTCGGCCAGCCAGCGCCCGTCGACGTCGGAGAGGGTGTAGATCTCGCCATCATCGGACCAGACGTGCACGGTTCCCTCGCCGTCGACCGTCCCGGCCACCGTTTGTGCATCCTGATCAAAGTCGGTGATGAACAACTGCTTGACAGTGTGGACTGCGGTGAAGTCGCCGTCGGTCATGGTGAGCGTTTCCCCGCGCATCAAGTCGTATCCGGCGAGATCGAACTCGGCCAGGCCGTCGTCGTTGGCTGTCGCAGTGAAATCGTGTCCATCGGTGGTGACCTGGACCGGTTCATTCGCTGGCCAGAACCATCCATCGATGAAATCGCGGTCAGGGAAGGCTCGCAGCAGAGGCAATTGCTCGGTGCAGGTCAGAGTCTTCGGGGTCCCGCCAAGTTGGCGCGTCTCCCCGGATTCGTCATCCACGACCTGAGCCCGGATCGGGTGTCGTTTGTCATGGGAGATCAAGTCCCACAGATTAACGGTGAAGCGACATGTGCCTCCAGGACAGATCCCCGAGTCTTTCATGTCCTGACCGAAGTCATCCGCCACGACGGTTGTGACCTCGACATCGTCGGCCAGGATGTGCACCTGAAGATCCCGGTCAAGATTATCCGGGTCGACGACCCAGCCGAAGGCGGTGCAGTCCTCCTGGCCGACGATCCCTTCAGCGCCGTCGTGAAAGCCGTCGGGCAAGGCGTTCTCGACTTGAGCTCGTCCATTTGAGATTCCACCCGAGAAGCCCGTCGCCCCCAGAGCCAGGGCGGATACGACCACTGCATAAAGCACCCCCTTGAGGTGCGTTCTCAAGCTATGTGTGTTCATCGTGTGTTCCCCCCGTTCGAGCCGAAGCTCGAAGGTGATCGAATATTCAGGCGGATAGGATTACGGAATGCGAGGCGCTGCCTCGCCCTGCAGGACAGACTCCATAGTCCCCTCCTCCGGACGGCCAGGGTTTGTGTGGCTCCTCCCTCCCCCGGGGGGAGCGGCCCCTGGAACAAGAAAGCGAAACCGACGGTCGGTTTCGCTATTGGCTCCCCGAGGCCCTCCCCTTTCGGAAGGTGCAGCGACCAGCTCCAGGCCTCAGATCCTCGCCCCCGATTGCAGATCAGCCGCGCAAAAGATGCGGGCAAAGCCGGTGTGTGAAGTTTTACACATTATTGAGCCGATTCTTACCCAGGTCAACCGGAATCCTTGGAGTACCGGCCAGGGCAGACCCCACGGGTCGAGGCTTGCCGGCCGCAGCCGGGCCTGAAGGGGGTCGGTTCCGAGCCATTGGAGCGCTGATCCAGAGCATGTTGGTAGGCGAGGCCGAGGCGTCGAAGACCCAATAGACGATCAAGCGCCGATCGGGCGATTATTCCGGGGCGAAGGCGTCCGTTTCGGTCGGGGTCAGCCGCATCGCCCCACCACCCTCGGGTGAGACCGTGTAGATCTGGAAGTTGCCATCGCGATGGGAAATGGAGGCGCACATCTCTGTGTCGGCCGGCTCACTCGGAAGGAAGGGATAGTTGAGGGTGATATGCGCCGGCATCCCGACCGCCGCCGACGGGTCGTATCGCTGGCGCAATCGCCCAACGAGCGCCCCGGCTTCGGGGACGAGGACGACGAGGGCGGATACGTAGGAGGTTCCACGTTGAGACATCGCCGGTGGTTATCCTCCGTCTGCAAGTCCTGCCGAAGGCGGGAGGAACGCTCTCATCGTCTCCCTCCTGGCCCGAATCCCCTCCGGCGTCTTCTCAATCAGACCGAGGGCCAGGAGTCTGTTGACATCGCGAGAGAGGGTCTTCTCGCCTTTCGTTGCGTACGCTTCGGCGATCCTGGCGGAAACGCGGCGGACCTCACCGATGGGCACGGGCTCATGATGCTCAGATAGATCGATGACGAGTCTACGTCTCCTTATGTCGGATGGGCTGTCCTTGTCACGGAACATATCATGGATGTAGTTGATCCAGTGTACGTGAAGTTGCTGCTCGCGGACGGTCTCGATTTGGTCATTGAGGCCGTCGACGAACCCCTGCAACGCATAAAGAAAGAATGGGAACACGTCCCCGCCAGATCTGCGGGAGATGTCCAGGTGCCGGTAATACTCCGTTCTGGTCTGGTTATAGTGGTTGCTGAGCAGATGGGCGGCCGTCGCAGGTACACCTACAGACAAGAGGATTTCAAACTCCGCCAGCCTGGCAGTCCTGCCGTTTCCATCTGCGAATGGATGGATCCAGGCCAGGTAGAGATGGGCGAGTATGGCCCTGAGAATGCCGAATCCAACCTCGTATCCGGACGGGGGGTTGAAGTCTTCGGCCAGCCACTCGCAGAGGCGGTGAGTCAGGTACTCGCAAT
>Ga0326597_10010828_pt1 | contig 12131 bp, 9 predicted proteins | sample RVTome_12_FD_203789 | JGI IMG/M metagenome (GOLD analysis project Ga0326597, IMG submission 203789) | Soil microbial communities from uranium-contaminated site in the Upper Colorado River Basin, Wyoming, United States - RVT100D185 | ecosystem: Environmental > Terrestrial > Soil > Contaminated >... | reverse complement strand
GGCTGATCTCTGGCGGCACACGGACGGCGTAGCGATGGCGATCTACCCCTCGCCCACGGGCGTCTTTGCCAGCGCCCTGAGCCGCTCCATCTTCATGATGAGCGGCGACAGCCAGAAGATCATGTCCATGTTCCGCGACGCGATGAGCAAGACGGGGGAGGCGGAAGGAATGGGCGGCGTGCAGTTCAGCGCCGAGTACACCCCCGGCGAAAAGGAAATCGGCGGCATCACCGCCGACGCCTACGCGGTGCGCGTGTCCGCTCCGCCCGAGATGATGGCGCAGGTCAAGCAGATGGAATCGATGCTCTACGGCCCGGCGGGCCTCCAGGGATACGTCCTCCCCGTCAAGGGCGGCGTCCTCCAGACCACCAGCCGCAACACCGAACTGATTGAGCGAACGCTCGCCTCGATGCGCGGCGAAGCGCCGGGGCTGGGCGCCAATCGCGTCCTGGCCTCCGTGGATTCGATGCTCCCGCCGAACTCTTCGATGCGCTTCTACCTCGGCCTGGGCGCGATCTCCAACACGGTCGGGCCCCTGCTGGCCATGGGCGTGCCCGGCCTGGACCTCGCGGAACTCAAGGCTCTGCCTCCCATCGGTCTGGGCGCTTCCATCAGCGGCGGCGGGATCGTCGGCTCGATGGTCATCCCCGCCCCCGTCCTCAAGACGATCGCCGAGATGGCGCAGCAGTTCGGCGGCGGCATGATGGGCGGTGAAGGGGACGAAGAGGAGCCGCCTCTCTTCTGAGTCGTCCACGCTTTCGTCCACCCTCGGTCTCGATCAATCGATTGGCGCGGGAGGGGTCGGCAGGCCCGTCCCGCGTCTGCTTTAGGATCGTCGTGCCGCGAGATTGACCCCGCGAGCAGGCGAGCAGGCGAGCGGCTCGCCTCGCGCACCACGCCGGGGGGATGGTCTAGAGCGTTCCCACCTGATGTGGAGCGGGTGCCGTGGTCTGAGCGATGCTCTGGGAGCGCAGGCCACGCGGGCGCGCGATTGACAAGAGAATCAGTTTGATCGTCCGGCCGCGCGATCGCGTGGCCTTCCGGTCGCAGAGCCTCCCTTCAGACCACGGCACCCACGCTCTCCATGAACTGCAATTGCTCTATCGGCCGCCTTCCATCGCGTCTTCGTCGGCCCCGGCGCCCGCCTCTTCAATCGGCGCCTCGAGGGTGATCTTGACGAGGCGCGAGCGGGTCATGCGCATGACTGAGAGGCGCAGTTCGCTCTGGCCGGCGCTGGCGAGGCGGAAGTCTTCGATGGTGCTCACCGGCTGGTCGTTGACGCTGGCAATGGTCTCGTAGGGCTTGAGTCCCGAGACGGAGGCCTTGCTGCCTGGTTCGATGCGGGCGATGATCAGTCCTGGATCGCTCTCGCTCTTCTGGAGTTGGCGGCGGACTTCATAGGTCATCGGCCGGAGGGTGAAGCCGAGCGGCTCGGACTTGAACTGCGGCGCGGCGTCGAAATGCACCGGCGACTGCGTGATCGCCATTTCCACGAACATGACTTCGCCGTCGCGCACGAGTTCCACGCGGATGGGCGTGCCGAAGCCGATCCCGGTGAGGGTGCGATTGAAGTCGCTGGCCACGTTGGGCCAGGGCTTGGGGATCATGTCAAAGTAATCTTCGGTGAGTTCGTCGAGTCGATGCCAGGGAAAGGCGGAGCCGATCTCGGCGTCCTCATCAACCATGACGTCGATGGGTCGCGGGCGACTCTCGACGTGGACGCGCAACAGGACATCGCCCTCCTGCACCCCGGCCTGCGCCGCCGGGGAATCGGGATAGATGAACGTGACGATGCCGCCGATGGTTCCATCATCGCTCAGTTCGGAGACCGCCATCTGGCGGGCGAGTTCGGTGTCGAGGCCCTGCATGACGACGCCGAGCCAGGCGACGCGGTTCTCTTCCTCCTCCGAGAGAGGGATGTTGCTGGTGTCCGCGTTGGCGTTGAGGTCGGAGAGGGCGGAGGCGATCTGCCGGGCCGAAGTCAGCGTCGGATAGGTGTCGCGCCAGGACTCCTCTTCGCCGGGGCGCTGGCGCTTGATGATGGGCAGGGCGATGAGCGAGCCGTCCGCGTCGAAGAGAAAGAGCGACTCATCGTCGCCGGCCACTTCGGGGTAGACGTTCCGCCGCCACCCGATGGCGAAACTCGAGACGCGATTGTGATTGAAGTAGGCGATGCGGTGCTCACCCTGAAGGGTGATCTCCGCGCCGATGAGGAGGCGATTGCGAAGTTGGCGGATGTCGGCGTGTGCGACGTCGAGCGCGCCGTCGAGAGGCTCATCGAGCGTCGCCACGAAGGCGCCGTAGTCGCGCAGGGAAGCGCGGAAGGTCGCGCTCACCCCCTCGTCGCGGCCGGGCGAGTAGACGGTGATGTGCTCGAGCCGCCCCGTCACGGCCGGCTTGAGGCCCGCCAGCACGAGCAGCGTCGATCCATCCACGTTCAGCGCCAGGGCATGAATCTCCGTCGACTCGTCATCTTCGTTCGAGTCGCGATACGACCAGCGCGAGTACGGATCATCCGTGACGCGCGGGCTGCGCAGGTCCAGCCGGGCCCGCAGCACGCCGGCGTTGCTGACGGCCTCGATCTTCTTCGTGCGCTCGGCAAACTGCGAGGCGGCGATCCACTCCCACTGTTCGGGCGAGCCTTTCCAGGCATCGCCGGGCGCGAGTTCGCCGGTGAGGTTCATGGCCACGGGCACGCCCTGTCCTGTCACGATCACCCCGCGATCGTTCACGGGCGAGAAGGGCGATTGCCCGCCGGCCACGTTGAGGCCGCCGATCGAAACGGGGTTGACGGTGGTGGTCCAGTCGCCGTTGAGCGTGGCGCAGGTCGCGGCGAACCAGGGGCCATCCTTGGTCGCGTCGAACTTCAACGGCACGCCGCCGCGGAGCGGACGATCGAGTTCGAGTATCACCGCGTTCTCGCGCTGCGCGTAGGCGACGGGGCGCGCGGCGACCGCTTCCCCGCCGAGCACGACTTCCGTCTTGCCCAGAAAGCGCGGATGGAGGAACTGATCGACGCTCAGCACGCGCGTGGGCGAGAGGAGATAGCCGGCGGTCTCGAGCGGGCGCTCTTCAGAGACGACGGTCGCCCCGCCATCGACGTGAAACTCGCCGCAACTCGGGCAGCGCTCCATGATCCCGGTACCCGCGGGCGGCTGGCCCTTGTCATACTGAAGCGTGTACTCGACGCGCACGATCGAGTTCTTCAGCGCCTCGGCGATCTGAACCGGGTCGGGATCGCCCGCTCGAACACATTCGGTCGCCGCCAGCGCCGCGAGAGCGGCCATCGAGAAGGACAGAATGGTCTTGGATCGCAGCATCATGATGGCATCTCCGTCGGAAGGTTGAAAGTCGGAGTGAAGAACTCAGCGGCGTTCGTAATCGCGGGCAATGTCGAGCACGACGAGGCGCGGCTGGCCGTTGCGCAGCACGTTGACCATGAGCCGCCGTTTGCCGGGCAATTGCTTGAGCGACTCGACGTGTACTTCGCGCACGTCGTCGAGGGTGTTGATGGCGCGCCCGTCCACCTCGATGAGAATGTCCTGGGACCGCAGGCCGGCGGTGGAGGCGTTGCCGGGGTAGCGCGTGGCGAGGATGAAGACGCCCGTCTGGCGGTGGAAGTGCAGGTCGGGGTTGTCGAACTGGTTGATGGCCTTGACGGTGAGATCCCAGCGCGGGCAGTCGAACTCCTCGCCTTCGACGCGGCCCTTGTCGCGCGGCGTGAGTTCCAGCGCCAGCCGCTCGCCACCGCGCTCGACGACGATCTGCGTCGCCTGATTCTCGGGGAGCAGGCCCAGCCGGCGCCGAATCTCCGGCAGGTCTTCTTCGGTGATGGCGCTGACGGCGACGCCGGCGACCTCGACGAGGCGGTCGCGCGTCTCGATGCCCGCGCGGCGCGCCGGGCTGTCGGGATCAGTCCCCGCGACGATCACGCCATGCGAGCCTTCAAAATACATGTTGCGATTGAAGTCGCGCAGAGGCTGGAGGTGCAGCCCCGTCCAACTCCACTGCACCTGCCCGCTCTCGCGCAGGCGGGGCAGGAGCGTGGCGATGGTGTTGGAGGGGACGGAGAATCCCATGTCGCCGCCGGCCATCACGCCGCGCGTGTTGATGCCGACGACCTCGCCTTCGGTGTTGACGAGCGGCCCGCCGGAGTTGCCGGGGCTGATGGCCGCATCGGTCTGGAGCCACAGGCTGTACTCGCTGTTCTCGGGCAGGAAGCGGCGCACGGATGAGATGATGCCGATGGTGACGGATCGGCTCATGCCCCACGGCGCGCCCATCGCCATGACGAAATCGCCCTCGGTGAGCAGGCTCGAATCCGCCAGCGCCGCGTGCGGCAGCGGCTCAGCGCCCTCCTCGCGCCTCAGGCGGATGAGCGCGAGGTCGGTGTCCTTGTCCGAGCCGAGGATGTCGGCGTAGTAAGGCGTGCCGTCGTAGAGCAGGCAGCGCACCTCGGCGGCCTTGTCGATCACGTGCCAGTTGGTGAGCACCTCCCCATCGGGCGAGACGAGCACGCCCGAGCCGGAGACTTCCTGCGTGACCTTTTTACCGGCATCGTGCGACTCGGTGAGGCAGCGGATGAAAACGACGGCCGGGAAGACGCGGTCCTTGGCCTTCTGCACGACCTGGCGGAAGTCGACCTGGGCCGGCGGGTCGGCGACGGATTGAGTCGAAGCGCTCTGCGCCGCGGCGATCGAGGCGCCAAGACACAGCACGAGTGCCGCCGGCAGTGAGTGCCGCCTGGATGACTTTCGCTTGGCCTCGAATGATTCGCCCATGCTCTGCCGCTCCCGTCGCGTTCGATGAATCTCCGCGGCCGGCCGGCAACCCGACCGCCGCATTCGGGGGATGTTACCAGTTCCGCGCGCCGATCACAAGCCCGCGCTCCGGTCTTCACCTGACCTGCGCGGCTCACTGTCCCGTCCGCTTGTCGAACCCGCCTACGATCGGGTTCACATCGCGGCCCCGCGGCCGAAGCGCACTCTTCGAGGAAAACGCTCCATGTCGGACACCCAATTCGATCTCATCATCATCGGCGGCGGCCCGGGGGGCTACGTCGGGGCCATCCGCGCCGCTCAACTGGGCATGAAGGTCGCCTGCATCGAGCGCGACCTGCTCGGGGGCGTGTGCCTCAACTGGGGCTGCATCCCCACCAAGGCCCTGCTCAAGAACGCCTACCTCTATAAAGAGGTCGCCCAGCACGGGGCCGACTGGGGCTTCGAGTTCGACCGCCTCACCCACAACTGGTCCAAAGTCATCGGCCGCAGCCGCGGCGTGGCGGACCAACTCAACAAGGGCATCCACTTCCTCTTCAAGAAAAACAAGATCACCCACTTCCCCGGCCACGCCAAGATCACCCGCGCCGCCCGGCCGACGCTGCCCTGCGAGGTGCAGGTCTTCGACAAGCCCGGCGGAACGAAGCAACACACGCTCACGGCGCCGAAGGTGATCATCGCGACCGGCTCGGTGCCGCGCGAACTGCCATTCGCCCCCTTCGACGGCACGACCATCATCGCCGCCAAGGAAGCCATGACGCTGCCCGTCCAGCCCAAGCGCCTGCTCATCGTCGGGGCGGGAGCGATCGGCGTCGAGTTTGCGTACTTCTACAACGCCTTCGGGACTGAAGTGACCATCGTCGAAATGCTCGACCGCCTCCTGCCCATCGAAGATGATGACATCAGCAAGGTGCTCGAACGCGAGTTCAAGAAGTCCGGCATCAACATCCGCACCGGCCACATCACCAGGAAGATCGAGAAGGGCAAGGGCGGGCTGAGCGTCACCATCGCCGCGACCAATGACGAGTCGAAGACCGAGACGATCGAGGCGGACATCGTGCTCGTGGCGATCGGTGTGCGCGGCCGCTACGACGGGCTCTTCGATGCTTCACTGAACATCGAAACCTTCAAGGACCACATCAAGGTCGCATACCGCGGCGTCGAGGATCCGACCTACCAGACGAGCGCGCCGGGCATCTACGCTGTCGGCGATGTCATCGGCCCGCCGTGGCTCGCGCACGTGGCGAGTGAAGAAGCGGTCGCCTGCGTCGAGCGCATGAACGATCACGACTGCGTCGGCGTCGATTACGACTCCATCCCCGGCTGCACCTACTGCCACCCGCAGGTCGCCAGCATCGGCAAGACCGAGCGGGCGCTCAAGGAAGAAGGGCTGGCGGCCGGCAAGGACTACAACGTCGGCTCCTATCAACTCAAAGCGCACGGCAAGGCGATCGCCGAGGGCGAGAACGTCGGCCTGGTGAAACTGCTCACGAGCGTCCCGCACGGCGAGATTCTCGGCGCCCACCTCATCGGCGCCGAAGCGACGGAACTCATCGCCGAATTCGCCCTCGCCCGCAGCCTCGAAGCGACGGCCGAAGACATCATCAACACCGTCCACGCGCATCCCACGATGAACGAGGCCGTCCACGAAGCGGCCCTGGCGAGCGTGGGGAGGATGATTCACGGGTGAGGCGCGCTGTCTTCCCCGGCACGGGAGTGCCGGGGCTTTATGCGACTCGTTCCCTCGATCCCTCGATGCCTTGACGCCTATCCCACCAGAAACGGATTGCTCCGCCGCTCCTGCCCGATCGTCGTCTCCGGTCCGTGCCCGGGGTAGATGCGCGTCTCATCGGGCATGGTCAGCAGTCGCTCGCGGATGGAGCGGAAGAGCGCTTCGCCGTCGCTGGTGGGGAAGTCGGAGCGGCCGATCGAGCCGGCGAAGAGGGTGTCGCCGACGATGGCCTGGTGTGACGGCGCGTGGTGGAGCGTGATCCCCCCGGGGCTGTGGCCGGGCGTGTGCAGCACCCGCCACTGCGAATCGCCCAGCGCCAGCGTCTGTCCGTCTCTGAGCAACTCATCCGCGGGCGGCGTGGTCACGTTCATCTCGACGAACGTTGAAAGATTGAGTACCGGATCCAGAAGAAACCCGGCCTCGGCTTCGTGGATGGCGATGGGGATCGGCCCCAGTTGAGCCAGCACCTCCCGCACGCCGGCAATGTGATCGAGATGGGCGTGAGTGAGGACAATTCGCAACGGCCGCAGCCCCGCCTGGCGGACGAGTCGGATGAGCGGGGCAGGGTCAAATCCCACATCGACGATCCAGCATTCGGGCCGGCCCGGCAGGGAAACGACGTAACAATTGGTCTCCCACGGCCCAAGCGTGCAGGATTTCACAATCGGGCTGTTCGGGTCGGTTTGAGACACGTGGCGCTTTCTCGGGAAGATCCCTGCACCCGCGCGAGGGTTTGGATCGTAAACTAGAGTAGGACGACAACGGCCGACGCGAAGGATTCCGCCGTGCTGATTCGCAACGTCAACGAGATGCCGGCCGCGCCGGTGACGATGGCCGGGGCTGAGCAGGTGGGCATGCGCCTGCTTCTGGGTCGCGGCGATGGCGCGCCGACCTTTGCGATGAGGCACTTTACCGTGCAGACCGGCGGCCACACGCCCAGGCACCAGCACAACTACGAGCACGGCATCTACGTGGTGCAGGGGCGCGGCACCATCGAAGTCGCCGGCGAATCCCGCGCGATCAAGGCCGGCGATTCGCTCTTTGTCCAGCCCAACGTCGAGCACCAGTTCCGCGCCGACCGCGGCGAGAACCTCGCATTCCTGTGCATGGTGCCGACCACCTTTGACTGCGGCCAGCCCACGCCCGGCGCCTGAGGCGCGAGGGGGCGAAGGCCGGCCGCGCCACGCCCCCGGGAGGTTTCAATGCGACGTTCACCGATCGATCTCTGGGTCATGGTCGTTTACGTTCTGCTGCTGGGCGCCAGCGTGGCGCTGGTGGTCCTCGGGCGCAACGTGGCCGAAGCGGGCGGCAGCAGCGCGCTGCTCGCCAGCGGCATCGTGTGCTTCATCTTCATTGCCGCGATGATCCCGCTCACCTTCGTTCTGATGCGCAGCCGTAGCGATCGGGCCGCAATGGGCGAGACGCTGAGCAAGCAGGTCGAACTGCTCACGCAGATTCACGAGCACACGCTCCTGTCGGACTCCGCCAAGCACATCGCCTATCGGCGCGATGAACGGGCCATGCTGGCGCGCGCCATCGAAGAAGACATCGCCAACGAAGACTGGCAGGCCGCCAGCGTCCTCGTTGACGAGATGCGCGAGCGCTTCGGCTATCGCGAGGAGGCGGAGGAGTTCCTGGCGCGCATCGACCGCAGCCGCGCGGATGGATTCAATCGCCGCATCACCGAGGCGCTCGATCACTTCCAGATGGTGCTCGACTCGCGCGACTGGTCGGCGGCGTATGCGGAGGCGGCGCGCATCGCGCGCCTCTTCCCCGAATCGCACCGCACCCGCGGCCTCGACCAGCGGGTCCGCAAGGCGTGGGAGAGCCACAAGAAGTCGCTCGAGCGCGAGTTCCTCGAAGCAGCCGGGGCCGGCCACGTCGAGCAGGCCATGCAACTGCTCCGCGACCTGGACATTTTCCTCACGCCCGATGAGGCGGCGCCCTTGCAGGAAGTGGCGCGAGGCGTGATCAACAAGGCCCGTGCCAACATCGGCCTCCAGTTCAAACTCGCCGTGCAGGATCACGACTGGATCACCGCGGTGCGCATCGGCGAAACCATCATCGACGAGTTCCCCAACACCCGCATGGCGGAGGAGGTGCGCGAGCGCATCGACGTCCTCCGGGCCCGCGCCTCGCAGGCGGTCATCATGACCCCCGGCGTCGAGGCGCTCTCGGCCCTCAGCGGCGTCGCGCGCTCTTCGAGCGATGACGAGGCGGCGACGTAGCGGCGCGTGGTGTGTGTGGCATGGCGTCGCGCTTCGCGTCGCTCTGCGGACTTGCAAAGGTGGGCGAACGTGCTTGCCCGCTCGATCGCGCTCCGCTGCGCAGAGCCTCCGCGTCGCGGCTAACCGAAACCGGCGCCCAATCCGGCGCCGCCTCACTCCACGTGATTCTCGATAAGGTGGGCGAAGCCGCTGCCCGCCTTCATCTCCTTGAGCGCATCGACCACGATGGGCGGAATGATCGAGTTGAGGCTGTCGAGGTTGCCCCCCAGCGCCGCGATCTGCCGGATCAGGCTCGAACTCGTGTAACTGAACGCCTGGTCCGTCACGATGAAGACCGTCTCGATGTTGGCGACCTGGCGGTTGGTCATCGCCAACTGGCACTCGTAGGCGAGGTCGCTGATGTTGCGGATGCCGCGCAGAATGATGGTCGCATCGACGCTGCGAGCGAAATCCACCGTCAGCCCCTGGTAGGTCTCGACGCGCACGGAGCCGGCGAGCGGATCGTCATCGCGCATGGCGGCGACGAGTTGCTCGACCATCTGCCGGCGGCGCTTGAGGGTGAAGAGTTCGCGCTTGTCGATGTTGCGGCCGATGGCGACGATGAGGTCATCGAACATCCGCCGCCCCCGGGCAATGACATCCAGGTGCCCGAGGGTGACGGGGTCGAAGGAGCCGGAGTAGATGGCGCGATGGATGCGCGGGGTGAAGGTCATGCGGGAGATGGTACGGGCGACAGTCGGCGCGGAACAGGGCGGCGGAACTCCGAGCACACGACGCACCCGCCGTCGTTTACTGACACCTGCAGAACTTATGTCCCCTCTGACCGGGGGGCAGTCCAACCCTCACCACAAAGTACACAAAGTCACAAAGGGGGCACAAAGAACAGCAGGGCCATTCCGACTTGGCACGGCAAATCGCGTCTCCCTCGACCTTCACCTTCCGGGGTTTTCCTGGTGTAGTCTTTGTGCCTTTGTGTCCTTTGTGGTGAGTGTTCAGTGTGTGGCACTCTACGGACGTTCGTTTTGCAGGAATCAGTAGCCGCGACCCGAAGGCTCTGCGAAGGGGAGCGCGACTGCGTGTCGGGAGTACGCGCATCGCCACAGAAAAGAGCCTCACCCTCTTGCGAGGGTGAGGCGAGTGATCTCATACGGAATGCGGCATCCGACCTTGTCGGCGGCGAATCAGATGGGTCCGGCGACGTTGCTCGTCGAGCAGTCGTTGGTCTTGATGCACTGAATGAACTTGTTGCAGGCGGGCGTGCCGACGGTGGTGCTGACCTGGCCGGTGCCGCCCTGCGTGCCGATGATGTTGTAGAGCGTGAGACCGCCTGGGCCGGCCAGACCCAGTTGAGTTCCCGCGCAGGGGCCGAAGGGGATGGTGTAGTTGCCCGGGCCGCTGCCGACGAGGATGCCCATCTGTCCGGAGCCGGCGCCATCCCATGCAAGGGTCTTCTGTCCGGGGCAGGGGCCGGTGAGGCGAATGGTGAAGCCACCGCCGCCTTCGAGCATGTAGGAGTTGAAGCCGTGGCGCCAGCCGCAGTCGACGAAGCAGCCGGGTCCGCCGAGGAAGAGAAACTCGGGATACAGCGGATTGCCGGGAGGGGCGACGTAACTGCCGATGAGTCCCGCGCCCGTGTCGTTGCCCTGCGTCTCGATGACGAAGGTCTCGCCGACGTTGAGCATGACGTTGGCGGAGGTCACGTCGATGAACATGATCTCATTGCCGCTTCCGGGCTTGGTAAAGAGGTTCTGGAAAACGACGGCGCCGGTGTTCCAGCCGTCGCCGACGCGGATGCGCACGTTGAACTGGGCGCCCGGTTCGCCGGCGATGGTCAACTGGAAGCCCTCGAGTTGCCCCGCCACGCCGACGCGGACCTGCTGTTGCCAGGTCAGCGATGAGGCGCCGATGTTGAACCAGGCGTTGGTCATCGGGCTCTGCTGATCGAGGGTGCCCGTCTGTCCGAGGGCGGCGGCCCCCAGACCGATCACCCCTGCGGCCAAAATGATCGACTTCTTCATGATCTCGCTCCTTCCTGAGAATTCCTGCCGGCGACCCGGCCGGGAGGGCCGTATCAGTCGCCGGCATGCATAGCATACCCAAAACTCAGCCCGACCATCGCGCGATTCCGCCGATTCGACGGAATTGGCAACTTCAGGGAGAGAACCCTGAGCGGGGAAGCCAACAGGCTCGAGCCGGGCCATGACCCATGAGGCTTCCGGCGGTCCCTGCGGGGCAATGAACCAGCGAACGAATGACGAACCTGTGGCCGCGAGGCCGCCTGCTTGCCGCTCGTACATCGGCTTGTCTTCGCTGATGTCCGCCGGGGAGCACAGCGGGCGTTTGCAACGTGAGATGCGTGCGCCCATCGCCTGGCACACACGCGCCCGGTCGCCTCATCGCCGCGTGGAGTACACGGCATCAATGAAACGACCCCGCGCGAAAGCGCGGGGTCGTTTGACTCAGCAGTGAGGTCCGTGCGAGGTCAGAGCCCGAGAGCGTTGCTGACACCGCAGGTCGTGATGTCGAGGGCGACGAGGCAGATGCGGCGGCAGGCGGCGGGCGGGACGTTGCCGCCGACGCTCGCGTTACCGCTGCCGTCGGCGGTGACGATCGAGATCAGCGTGGCGCCGCCAACCGGCAGGACGGTTCCGGGGCAGATGTTGCCGGGGATTGTCGTCTGGCCGTTGCATCGGCCGTGGATGAACGCGACGCGCCCGCCGGGGGTAGCGCCGGTGAGGTCGAACGTCATCGGACCGGGGCATGAGCCGTTGCCGATGCTCAGATTCAAGCCTCCCCCCACGAGCATGTAAGAGTTGAATCCGTGGCGCCAGCCGCCGTCGGCGAAGCAGCCGGGCGCGTTGAGGTAAAGGCACTCGGGATACAGCGGATTGCCGGGAGGGGCGACATAATTGCCGACAAGTCCCGCGCCCGTGTCGTTGCCCTGCGTCTCGATGACGAAGGTCTCGCCGACGTTGAGCATGACGTTGGCGGAGGTCACGTCGATGAACATGATCTCGTTGCCGCTTCCGGGCTTGGTGTGGAGTTGGTTGTAGACGATGGGGCCGGTGTTCCAGCCGTCGCCGACTCGAACGCGGGCGTTGAACTGGGCGCCGGCGTTGCCCTGGATCATGAGTTGGAACCCTTCGAGTTGGCCGGCCACGCCGACTCGCACCTGCTGCTGCCACGTCAGACTCGAGGCGTTGAGGTTGTAACTCGCGTTGGTCATGGGGCTTTGCTGATCGAGCGTGCCCGTTTGCCCAAGCGCCGCGGCGCTCAGACCCATCGCCGTGACGACTGAGATGATCGATTTCTTCATCATTTTTCCGCTCCTTCGTTGTGCCTGCTGTCCGCGGCGCGGCCACATCGGCCGACTCAACCACTGACCTCTTTCCA
>Ga0326597_10010827_pt1 | contig 12131 bp, 12 predicted proteins | sample RVTome_12_FD_203789 | JGI IMG/M metagenome (GOLD analysis project Ga0326597, IMG submission 203789) | Soil microbial communities from uranium-contaminated site in the Upper Colorado River Basin, Wyoming, United States - RVT100D185 | ecosystem: Environmental > Terrestrial > Soil > Contaminated >... | reverse complement strand
CATCGTGCGGCCGCTGATGGCGAGGTGAGCGGACGGCTTGAGCTGCTTGATGAACCTGGCCGTGAACGACTTCGGCCTCAGCTTGCCGCCTTCCGTGACGGGCTCGTTCGCGTGCGTGAGGATCACCGACGCGGGCTCGACCAGCTCGTTGATCGCATGCGCGCCGGAGAAGAAGATGCCCGGGTTCGCTCCGAGATTGAGCACGGCGAGGTTGGCCTTGTGGTACTCCTTGATGACCGTTTTCATCTCGGAGTGGATGCCGGTGTCGCCCGAGAGGTAGGCGGTGAGCCCGTTGGTGAACTTGACGACGAAGCCCGTGGCCGGGCCGTACTCGAGGACGGCGCCGTCCAGCATCAGGCGCTTGCGCTCCGCCGCGGAGAGCAGTGGAGGCGGGGCGTTGTTCACGTGCGAGGCGTACACGATCGTGATTTCCACCCCTTGCGACGCGCCGTCCGCCTTCGCGACAAAAACGCCGCCCATGTCGATCCGGGAGCTGCACGCAGCCTTGACCGGGACAGTGATGGCTGCAAGTGGCCGCGGGCAGAAGGGCAGCGGCTTGCCGGTAATCGCCTTGACCTTGTTGGCCACGAAGCCGGCCATGGCGCGGGTCGTCACCAGCACCGCGTTGTGCGCCGCGACGACTTCCGCGGTCGTGGAGTTCGGCGCGGGCGCCCTTCCCGAATTCGCGCACGTCCCGGCGCCCGGCGCTTTCAGCTTGAGATTGCCGAGGTGGTCGCCGTGCATGTGGGTGAGCAGCACGAGATGGACCTCGCCCAGCCGTGGATCGTCGCCGCCGGTCACGTTGTGCGCCGGGTCGTAGAGGAATCGAACGCCGGTCGGATCCTCGAAAACGATCGCGCGATCGTTTGCGCACAGCTCGCCGGGGTGGGAGCCGATCGGCGTTATTTTCACGTTCTGGGCGATCGCGGGGAACGCGGCGAGCGAAAGGGCGAGTGCTGCGCAGGCGGTCTTCATGTTTCTCCTCCAGGGGTTCGGGTGGTTGGTATCTGGATACGTTAACGCTGTATCCCGCCCATTGCTTCCATTGCGCGGGTCTTCATTCTGGCGGGCGCTTGTCGCCTAGGGGGGCGGCTCGCCGGCGAGGCGCATGCTCGCAACGCCCGGCGCCGGGCGCGGGCGAACGCTCGTGTAGCCCGCCCTGGCGGTATAGACCAAAACCATGCGGCTGTCGGGCGCGCCTTCGGAGAAAACCGCTTCACGTCGTTGATGTTGACCGCCTGGATTTGTCCCAGCTTGCCCATGAGCCCCTCCCGGCCGGTTGCGCCGGGGGAGCATAACAGCGGGCGCAGGATGGGAACAGTCCCGGATCAAGCGGCACTCAGACTTCGAGTGCCGGGGAGGTCGCGAGATCGGGAGATCGCGAGAGGGAAACAGGAGGCCGGCTTTATCCCCTCCCGCTCTCACGCACTTCCGCTCTTCCGGATTTTTTCGCTCTTCCGACTTCCCGCGCTCTCGCTCTCCCGGCCATATTGCCGCCTGAGCAACATCGAACGGGCGATGCCGATGGGCGGCGCGTGCGCGAAGGCGTATGGCTGGCCGCCACGCAAAGCCCCGAGAGACGATAGACGATAGACGATAGACGAGAGAGGGGCGAGGAGAGAGGCGTCAAAACAACCCGCCTTTGGCGGAGCGCTTTGACTCCTCTCGTCTCTCGCCCGGCGTCTCTCTGAATGCGCTCGCGCCCGGCGCGCTAGCGGCGCTTCTTGCGCACGGCTTTGCGGGGCGCTTGCGATTTCTGTGCTTTCGCGATCGTTTCCCCGCTGTGACCATCCAGCTTCGGCTGGATGTTGTCGTTGATCCACTTCGGGTCCCACCACTCGATCGGCAGAACCGCGACCCCGTTCAGGTAAACGCCGAAGTGGAGATGGTCGCCGCCGGCGAGTCCCGTCTCGCCCGTCCTGCCGAGGATCTGCCGTTGCTCGACCGAATCGCCGGCCTTGACCCCGATGGCGCTGAGATGGCTATAGAGCGTGAAGAGCCCCAGGCCGTGATCCAGGATCACGGTGTTGCCGTAGATGCCCAGGTCGCCGGTGAAGGCCACCGTGCCGCTGTTGGCGGCCTCGACAGGGTACTGCCGGGTGACGGACAGGTCGTAGCCGAGGTGGTAGGCGTGATCGACGACTTCGTCGCCGTAGCGGTAGCGCCGCGAATCCGCGAAGTTGGCCTCGACCTTGGAGTTGCTGAGCTGGTGGAAGGCGCCCCTCCAGAGCACCGACGGCGTGCCCTTCTTCGTGATCTCGGCGATCCGGCTCTCGTTCTCTTTTCGGAGATCCCGGTTGACCCGGACGAAGACCTCCTTCGGGCTCCCCTGGCGCGCGCTCGCGTCGTTCAGCAGGGGCGCGACCTTGCTCTGGATGAAGCTGTCGGAGACCGTGAGGGTGCTCTTCCGGTACTTGACGTTCTTCAGCACGTAGTCGAGCCGCATTTCCCCGGTGTTGCCCGCCTTGTCGGTGGCGACCAGCACGGTCCTGGCATCGGCCGGCACGTTGTAGGGATGGGCAAAAAACGCGACGAAGTGATCCGGATGGCTCTTTATCTGCCCCGGGTAGCCCGGAAAGAAGGCATCGCCGATCCTGACCCCGCTCGTCGCCGTATCGGCCGACGGCTGGTAGACGATCAGGCCGACGCCGCCGAAGTTCACGTATCGATCGTCCGCGACGAGCTCGACGGTCGGCGGCGTGACGTCGATGGTGAGATTCTTCTGGAGGACGGTCTCGTTGCCTTTGAAAACACCCCACCACGAGCTGTCCCGCGCGCTCACGCGCAGGACCGCCGCGCCGTCCTTGAGATCTTTGAGTTTCGAAGCCAGAACCGCGATCTTCTTCTCGGTCACGGGCTGGGCGTACCGCTCTGCGGCCAGCGTCTGCTCGGCGCCGCCTGAAGTGAGCGTTGCGGTCACCGATTTCAATCCCGCCCCCTGATCGCTCACGACGATCTCCAGGGGCGCCGTCCCGAGCAGGTCGGCGTCAGGCGTGAGCCGGATTTGCGGCGGCTCCCGCTCGAAACGCGGCCACAGGTACCCGGCGCCGGCGAGGAGCCCGATGATCGCGACAGAAGAAAGAAGCAGAGCAGTCCGATAGCGTCTGGTGGATGTGCCGGATTCGAAATCGCTCATGTCGCGGGGTCGAAAAATGGTCCTGTGCAGCTTTGTAAGCGCGCGCGGCCCGAAGTTCAGAAAAGCGTGACGAGGGATGAGGGATGATCCCCCGCGGCGCGGGCGGTCGCGTCACGCGAGACTGGCGACAAAGCGCAGCGACGCGGCGAACAGGAACAGCCCGAACGCGACCTCGAGCACGCGGCGCGACAGGGCGTGGGCCATTCTTGCGCCGTAGGAAGCGGTGACGCTCGACACCGGCGCCATCAGCGCAAACCCGATCAGCGACACGAAGCCGATCGACAGCGGCGGCAGTTGCGCCTGGTGCGGCAGGCCGGCAGCGATGTAGCCGAGCGTGCCGGCGAGCGTGATCGGCACCACGATGCCGGCGGAAGTCGCGACCGCCTGATGGATCGGCTTCCCGTAGAGCGTGAGCACCATGGTGGCGAGCGAGCCGCCGCTGACGCCGGTGAGCGAGGCCATCAGCCCGACCGCAAGGCCGTAGAGGTGCGCCAGTGGGTGCTTCGGCAGCTCGTCCCCCAGCCGCCACGATTGCCGGCCGAACAGGAGCTTGCCGCCGATGATGGCCGCCATCACGATGAAGGCGATCTTGAAGACCGGCGACGGCGCCACCGTGGCGATTCCCGCGCCAATGGCGATGCCGAAGATCACGCCCGGCGTCCACTGCCGCACGACATCCGTGAGCACCGCGCCGGCCTTGCGATGCGTCAGGTACGAGCGGATATTGGTCGGCGCCATGATCGCGAGCGAGGTGCCGATGCAGAGCTGCATGTGCACCGCGTCCGGCACGCCGAAGAGGCGGAACACCTCGTAGAGAACCGGCACCACGACCACGCCGCCGCCGACGCCGAACAGGCCCGCGAGCAATCCGGCCACCACGCCGCCGGCCAGAATGGCCGCGGCGAGGAGGAGCAATTCATTGAGCGGCACGCCGGGCACGGCGCTACGATAACAGCATCGGATAGACGAAAGACGAAAGACGAGAGACGAGAGACGAGAGACGAGTGGCGAGAGAGGGGGCAAGTCCGAGAGGCGCCAGGCGAGAGACGAGAGGCGCAAAAACGCCTTCCCCCCTTGCGGGGGAAGGTTGGGATGGGGGGTCTATCCGACACCATTGGGCGGGAGACGAGAGGCGCGTAAACTGCTTTCCGTCTATCGTCTATCGTCTATCGTCTATCGTCTATCGCCTGGCACCTGGCGCTTTTTGATTCTGGAACGCATCGGAAGGAAAAGGATATGGGCAGGATATTTCTCGTAGTGCCGGACGCGCCGCTCGAGGACGTGGCGCAGCTCAAGGCCAATCGCACGGTTGGCGATGGCATACGGCTCGGCGTGCTCGACAACAGCAAGGGCAATGCCGATCACCTCCTCAACTTCATCGTCGAAGGCGTGAAGAAGGAGTTCAAGGTCGCTTCGGTGGCGATGAAGCGCAAGCCCGCTTCCAGCGCCGCGGCGACGACCCGGATCCTCGACGAGCTGGAGAAGGAGGCGGACGTCGTCGTCAGCGCCATGGCCGATTGAGGGTCCTGCACGTCGTGGAGTGTCCACGACATGGCGCAGTTGACGAAGCGGGGTCTCATCGCCGCCGTGGTGTGTTCCGACAGCTTCATGAAGTTGGGCAAGGCGCAGGCGAAAGTGTTCGGCGTGCCGGACCTGCCGCTGCTGCAGATTCCCCATCCGCTCGGCGGACTCGCGATGGAGCAGGTGCGCGAGCGCGCGGCGGTCGCGCTGCCGCAGCTCGTCAGCTTCATCCGCGAGAAGCAGTCATGAGCGCCGCCCTGTCCGAGCTCCTGAAGCGGCCGGGCGCGATGCTCGAGTGCGACGACGATCCCGAGGCCGTCTTCGAGCTGCTCTGCGCGAAGGGATGGAGCGACGGCCTGCCGGTGATCCCGCCCACGCCCGAGCGCGTCGAGCGGATGCTGGCGTACTGGGACCGCGACCTCGACCGGCCGATCGCGAAGATTCCGCCGCGCTTCGGCGCCGCGACCCCCGTGCGCGTGGCGGCGAACGCCGTGATGGCGGGCTGCAGGCCCGAGCACTTTCCGCTGGTGGCGCTTGCGCTGGAGGCGATGGCGGAGGAGCCCTACAACCTCTACGGCACGCAGGCGACGACGCACCCGTGCACGCCGATGCTGATCTTCAACGGCCCCATCGCGAAGGCGCTCGGCATCAATGCCGGCCACAACGCGATGGGCAACTACTTCCGCGCCAACGCCGTGATCGGGCGCGCGGTGCGGCTCGCGCTCGTCAACATCGGCGCCGCCATCCCCGGCACCGGCGACATGGCGACCGCCGGCACGCCGGCGAAGTTCACGTTCTGCGTCGCGGAGAACGAGGCCGCGAGCCCGTGGGAGCCGCTGCACGTCGAGCGGGGATTCCCGAAAGAGGCGACGGCCGTGACGGTGGTCGCGGGCGAGGGCCCGCACAACATCAACGACCACGAGAGCCTGACGCCCGAGGGCATCCTGACGATGTGCGCCGGCACCATGGCGCAGACCGGCTCCAACAACGCTTACTACGTGGGGCAGCCGGTGCTCGCGTTCGGGCCGGAGCACGCGGCGACTGCCGCAAAGGGCGGCATGAGCAAGCGCGACGTCAAGCAGTGGCTGTACGACCATGCGACGATCCCGCTGTCGAGCTTCTCGAAGGAAACCATCGAGCGCCGCTTCCGCCGCAAGCTCGCCGAGCAGTTCGCCAACGCCCCGCTCGACACGCCGGTGCACATGTTCGCGAAGCCGGAAGACCTCGTCGTCATCGTTACCGGCGGCGCCGGCAAGCACTCTCAGTACATCCCGACCTTCGGCAACACCCGCGCCGTGACCCGGGCGCTCAAGCGCGCGGACGGCGAGTTGGTCCGGTCCATCGGGGAGCTGAAGCGTAGCTGAGCGTGAGGAGTGAGCCTCCTTCAGTCGCTGACCGGGTCCTGTCGGAACGGCCGGCGCCTGCTCCGTTCTCCCGGGCGCATTCTGGCAATTGACTTGGCCGTCGCGTTGTCTCGAGCCAGTACCAGTACCGGGAGAATCGGATCAGTCACCGGCCATTCCGCCACCCGGCCGCGGCTGGCGGGTCCGTCCCACAGAGTGGAGTGGGCCGACTAAGACCGCCCCCACCACCCGCCCTGTTATGCTCACGCGAGTACTTGTACAGCTGCCACTGGCACGATGGCGACGCGGTGCTGTGGGACAACCGCTGCACGCCGCACCGGGCGACGCCGTTCGACAAGACGCGCTACAAGCGCAAGCTGCATCGCACGACCATTGCGGGAAAGGCGCCGGACAGCGCGATTGCGACGATGCCGGGGCAGTGAGGCGGGAGGCGGGAGGCGTGAGGAGTAAACAAGCTTGCGACGCTTGGAATCGCGCTCCGTCGCCACATACTTAGAGCATCAATTCCTGCCCTGAAAAGCGCGTTCCAAGGCTGAAAATAACGGTTATTTTTAAAGGCGGTCCTGGGAAATCAACGGGTTGCACAGGGCGACCCGGAGATTCGTCCGATTTACGCCTTACGTCACCAGCTATTTACTCGACCTTGATGCCGAGGTCCTTGGTGATCTTGCCCCAGAAGGCCACTTGCTCGCGCATGAACTTCGCGAACTCCGCGGGCGAATCGCTGGTGATCTGCTGCGCGCTCACCTTGCCGTATTGCTGCCCCGTCCACGGATCGTGCACGACCTTCACGGCGACCTTGTAGAGCCGGTTGATGACTGCTTTCGGCGTGCCCCTGGGCACGTAGATGCCCTGCCAGGAACCCAGATCCAGCTCGGGGAATCCGGACTCGATCATCGTCGGCGTATCCGGCAGCGCCGGTATGCGCTTCTTGGCCACCACCGCCAGGATCTTGATCCTGCCGGTCTTGGCATGGGGCACGAGCGACGCGGTGGTAACCATCGTCGCCGCGACCTCGCCGCTGATCGTCGCGACCGTGGAAGCGCCCGCACCGCCCTTGTACGGCACGTGCAGGAGCTTGATGCCGGCCCTGCTCATGAAGAACTCGAAGGCCATGCGCTGCGCGCTGGCGTAGCCGGCCGAGCCGTAGCTCAGCTTGCCCTCGTTCGCGCGCGCGTACGCGACGAACTCCTTGACATTGTTCGGCGGCAGGCCGCCGTGGATGCCGAGCGCACCCGGGACATCCACGACCAGCGTGATCGGGACGAGATTGCTCGCGCGCTTCCGGATGGTGGCAAAGAGGTTCGGCCCAATGCCCAGCGCGCTCACGTTGCCGAGCAGCAACGTGTAGCCGTCGGGGGTGGCGGTGGCTGCTGTTTCAACGCCGATCCCGCCGGACGCGCCCGGCCGGTTGTCGACGATGACCTGCTGCCCCAGCCCTTCCGTGAGCTTCGGCTGGAGGATGCGCCCGATGAAATCGGACGCGCCGCCGGGCGCGAATGGAATGACCATACGCACCGGGCGCGATGGATAGGGCTCCGTCTGCGCGAAAACCGGAACCATCGCGGCGGACGCCGCGAATAACACTGCCGAAAGCAGGAATCGACGCAGTACCATGAGTCCTCCTCGAAGCCTCGTTGATATGCGGAGCTTGCTTTTTCAATTACTCTAGTCCTTAACGCGGATCACCACAAGGCGTGCAATTTGAACAGCCGCGCTCGCGGGCAAGTGTGCCTCGAAGCGCTCGCCGGAGATGATCCACCCTCCGGCAGGCTTTTTATGCTGCCTTCCAAATCATACGTAACTTGCATATAAGAACCCCGTGAAAGCCGTGTTCGCCCGCTGCCTGCGCACCAACGTCAGGACGCTCGAAAACTGGGAGCAGGGCCGAGCCAGACCCAATGCGCAAGCGGCCCTCCTGATCCGGCTGGTCGCCAGGTATCCGGATACCGTGAAGCGTCTTGCGGCGGTTTGATCAAGTTGGCTCGAAAAGGTGAGACGTTTTTCCGGCTCTCAGGCTGCCCTCTTGATCGGCTGGATTCCGGCGAGGCGGGGACCCAGCGCCTCGCGCGCCTGCACGAGATCGTAATGCGCCTGCAGGTTGAGCCAGAACTCGGCTTCCATGCGGAAGTACACGCCGAGCCGTGCCGCGGTGTCCGCGGTGACGGCGCGCTTGCCGGCGACGATCTCCACGTCCCACGCCGCTGGCTCACTTCGGCGTGACGATCACGGCTCCGAGCGTAGCCAGCTTGCGGTCGATGGTGAGCAGGCGATATCCGCCATGCTTCGCCTGTGCGTACAGCAGCCGATCGAATGGATCGGCGTGGGCCTGCCGCAACTCGCAGGACAGCAGCAAGGGTTCCTGGTGAATCGGCAGCGGCCGCAGCCCGTTGGCTATCGCCTGCGAGAGAATTCGCCGCGGCTGGAGGGCGATCTTGCCCTTGCGCCACTTGAGGCCGAGTTCCCAGAGGGATGCGTCGGAAAACCAGACGCTCTCGGCGTCTGCGATGCTCCGCCGAGCGCTGTCATCGAGTTGCGGCGAGTCCGTCAGCAGCCAGATGAGGCAGTGGGTGTCGAGCAGCAGCTTCACGCGCCAATGAGGTCTTCGTCGCGAAGAGGCTCATGGAAGTCGCCGGCGAGCTTGAGCTTATCCGGCCGGATGCCGCCGAAGCGCACGCCGCTGCGTGTGCCGACGGTATGGACAATCGGCGCAATCCGTGCGACCGGCCGGCCGGCGCGCGCGATCACGACTTCTTCGCCGGCCTGTGCCTTCTCGATCAGAGCCGACAGCCTTGCTTTCGCCTCATAGATGTTGACCTTCATGGCCGTTTCCCAGGGTCCAACTTGGTCAGATTATATCAGAGTTGACCAACAGGGCGGAAACGCCGGCGACGCAGCGGTCAGCGACGGGTTTCCCACTCCCCGGGCCGCAGGCCGTCGAGCGACCACGCGCCGATGCTCGCGCGTATCAGCCGCAGGGTCGGGTGGCCGACGGCGGCGGTCATGCGGCGGACCTGGCGGTTGCGGCCTTCCGTAATTGTGAGTTCCAGCCACGCCGTCGGAATGTCGCGCCGGTAACGGATGGGCGGCTCCCTGTCCCAGAGCCAGTCGGGTCCCTCGACCCGCTTTGCGCCCGCCGGCGCCGTCATGCCGTCCTTCAGCTTCACGCCGCGGCGGAGCAGCGCGAGCGCCTTTTCGTCCGGGATGCGCTCGACCTGGACGAGATACGATTTCCTCAAGCGGCGGCGCGGATCGGCGATCCGCGCCTGCAGCTTCCCGTCGTCGGTCAGGAGCAGCAGGCCCTCGCTGTCGTAGTCGAGCCGGCCCGCCGGGTAGACGCCTTTCGCCGTCACGAAGTCGGCCAGCGTGCGGCGTCCCGTGCCGCCGGTGAACTGGCAGAGGACGTTGAAGGGCTTGTTGAAAGCAATTAACACTTTTCGATAGACGCTGGGCGAGAGACGAGAGAGGGGTAGAACCGCTTTTCCGTCTTTCGTCTATCGCCCAGCGTCTCTCCGGAATGTCCGTCTATCGCCTGGCGTCTATCGCTTCATCGCCGGCGCTTGCCGCCGAGCACGCCCCGGATAATCGCTCCTCGATTTCGCGACGAGCGGCGGCTCAAGCTTGAGGGCTCCGCGTGATAAAATTTCCGCCATTCTAATCCTGCCCGGTTAGAGAACTACTAAGGTTTTCCTTCCCCCTTGATGGGGGAAGGTTGGGATGGGGGTGAAATCGTTTCGTGTCATCACAGTTCTCAACCCCACCCTAGCCCTCCCCCGTCAAGGGGGAGGGGATCGAAACTTATGGCGCAGCATGACCAACGAGTAATTGGCTTAGCGTAGAGGCAAGATGGCAGGGCACAGCAAGTGGGCGAACACCCAGCACCGCAAGAACCGTCAGGACGCCAAGCGCGGCAAGATTTTCACCCGCCTGATCAAGGAAATTTCCGTGGCCGCGCGGCTCGGCGGCGGCGATCCGAACGCCAATCCGCGGCTGCGGCTCGCCGTGGACAAGGCCTACGGCAACAACATGCCCAAGGACAACGTCGAGCGCGCGATCAAGCGCGGCACCGGCGGCCTCGAGGGCTCGAACTACGAGGAGATCCGCTACGAGGGCTACGGGATCGGCGGCGCGGCGGTGATGGTGGACTGCCTGACCGATAACCGCACCCGCACCGTGGCGGACGTGCGCTCCACGTTCACGAAGCACGGCGGCAACCTCGGCGGGGAAGGTTCCGTCGCGTTTCTCTTCAAGCACTGCGGCCAGCTCGTGTTCGCGCCCGGCACGCCGGAGGACAAGCTGATGGAAGCGGCGATCGAGGCCGGCGCCGAGGACGTCGTCGCGAACGACGACGGCAGCTTCGAGGTCGTGACGGCGCCCCAGGATTTCATCGCGGTGCGCACGGCGCTCGAGCAGAAGGGATTGAAGGCCGAGCTCGCCGAAGTCACGTTCAAGCCGACCGCCGAGACCGCCATGAAAGGCGACGACGCCGCGCGCATGCAGAAGCTCCTCGATGCGCTCGAGGCCGTTGATGACGTCCAGGAGGTGTACACGACGGCGGTGCTGGAAACGGCCTGATGCACCGCCGTCAGGAGTCAGGATTCAGGATCCAGGATCCAGGATTCAGAATCGAGGAGAAGCGGTGACGCGAAAGTCTGCAAGCTCCCGTCGGGTTTCCCTCGTGAAAACGGGGGGAAACGGCCCATCCGGATCCTCACTCCCCACTCCTCGCTCCTTGCGCCTGCCTCAATCCTCAATCCTGAATCCTCAGTCCTCGAAGGATTCGCACGCGCGAATCCTCGGCATCGATCCGGGCTTGCGCATCACGGGCTTCGGCGTCGTCGACCAGGCCGCCGGCCGGCTGACCTACGTGGCGAGCGGGCGCATCCGCACGCCCGACGGCGCGCTCGCGCTGCGGCTGAAGGCGATACTCGACGGCCTGGCGGAAGTGATCGCCGAGCACCAGCCGGGGCAGGTCGCGCTCGAGAAGGTCTTCGTCAACGTCAATCCCCAGTCCACGCTGCTGCTCGGGCAGGCGCGCGGCACCGCGATCTGCGCCGCGGTGATGCACGGCCTCGCGGTCGCGGAGTACACTGCGCTGCAGGTGAAGCAGGCGGTGGTGGGCAATGGCCACGCACAGAAGCGGCAGGTGCAGGAGATGGTGCGCCGGCTGCTGCGGCTCGCCGGGACGCCCAGCCCGGATGCCGCCGATGCCCTGGCGTGCGCGATCTGCCACGCCCACGGCGGGCAGGGCATCGGGCGCATCGCGACCGCCGGCTTCCGCGTGAAGCGCGGCCGATTGGTCTGATGATGCGTGACGTGATAAGGCGTGACGTGATGGAGCGTGACATGGTGATGCGTGACGCGGAAGAAGCCGTCAGCCGTCAGCCGTCCAGCCCTCACCCCCGCCCCTCTCCCGAATGGAGAGGGGAGGCTCGAGCCTTCCCTTCTCCTCTCGGGAGAAGGGGAAGGGAAGAGGGGATGGGCAGGAACTGCAAACGGGGTGGGTCGAGTCACGAGTCACGAGTCACGAGTCACGGTTCTCAGGCATGATCGGTCGGATACAGGGCACGATTATCGAGAAGCACCCGCCGCAGATTGTGGTGGACGTGCGCGGCGTCGGCTACGAGCTCGACGTGCCGATGAGCACCTTCTACCAGCTGCCCGCGACCGGCGCGGAAGTCACGCTCTACACCCATCTCGTCGTGCGCGAGGACGCGCACCAGCTTTACGGCTTCGCCACCGAGTCGGAGCGCGCGGTGTTCCGGCAGCTGCTGCGGATTTCCGGCATCGGCGCGCGCACCGCGCTCTCCGTGCTGTCGGGGCTGTCCGTCGCCGACCTGCGCGAGGCCGTGAGCGCGCAGGAAACCGGCCGCCTCACGAAGATCCCCGGCGTGGGCAAAAAGACGGCCGAGCGCCTCCTGCTCGAGCTGCGCGACAAGCTCGACGCGGTATCGGCCGCCTCCGCCGCGTCGAAAGGCGACGGCCCCGCCGGCGACGTCGTCAACGCGCTGCTCGCCCTTGGCTATAATGACCGCGAGGCGGGCTGGGCGGTGAAGCAGCTGTCGTCCGGGCTCAATGTCTCGGACGGCATACGCCAGGCGCTCAAGCTT
>Ga0326597_10010826_pt1 | contig 12132 bp, 11 predicted proteins | sample RVTome_12_FD_203789 | JGI IMG/M metagenome (GOLD analysis project Ga0326597, IMG submission 203789) | Soil microbial communities from uranium-contaminated site in the Upper Colorado River Basin, Wyoming, United States - RVT100D185 | ecosystem: Environmental > Terrestrial > Soil > Contaminated >... | reverse complement strand
GGTGAAGATTGCCCCGGCCGCTACCGACTCGCCGATCGAACCCACGGTCCGCGCGAAATTCTCTTCCAGCAGGCTGCCCTTCATGATTCGCAGCAGCGCCATGCCGATCACCGCCGCCGGGTAGGTGGCCGCGATCGTCATCCCGGCCTTCAGCCCCAGATAGGCGTTGGCCGCCCCCAGGATCACGCACATGAACAAGCCCAGGATCAGGGCCCGCAGAGTGAACTCGGTCATGCTGGAATCGGCCGGCACGTACGGGGCAAAGCGCTTTTCAGTCATCGAGTCTCCTCCGCCCACTTCGCCACACCCCGGGAGGCCGAGTGGCGGTTAGGGTCCGGCGGCATTCTACACATTTGTGTCCCGAGCGTCACCCGAGAGCGGCTCTCAGCCGACCTCACCGCCTTCCATACTCTCGTCTGAGATGTAAGTAGATAGCGCTGCTGGACCACCGCGATGAAGGACCAGAGGAGAGACCGGCCGGCACCTGGAGATCGTCTCAAAACTCGCGGCCGCCCGTTCCGCACTGTTTTCGGGCGGGGACAAGGAGCAACGGGCGCGAGGCGCCCGGGGAGCGCGAGGGCGGAGCCCTCGCTTTAGCCCGCATTTCTCACGACGTGTCGTAGCTTGGGCGGCCTAAATGGCTGTGGCTGCAAGGAATGCAACCGAGGCCCCCGGAGACGTACTGGACAGTACGTCGAGGACGGCCGACCGAGCATGACGCAGCAGACGCGGCCAGTTAGGCCGTCGTAGTAGATGCGTCGTGAGAAATGCGGGCTAGTTAGCGGAGGTTTGGACGGCCTTGCGGGCCAGTTCGTCGTCGATTATCGAGGCGATCTGCTCGTAGGGGACCGCGCCCGAGATGAACCTGCCGTTGATGAACAGCGCGGGCGTGCCGCTGACCCCGGCCTGCTCGCCGCTGGCGACATCTTCCTGCACTTTGGCGGCGTACTTACCGGAGTCGAGACAGCTATTGAACTGATCCGCATTGAGCTCGAGCTGGACCGCCTTGGCCTTGAGCCCCTCGACGCTGAGATTCTGCTGGTCTTTGAACATCGCGTCATGCATCTGCCAGAACTTGCCCTGCTCGTTGGCGCACAGCGACGCCTCGGCAGCCTTCTTGGCGTTGGGGTGGATCGAGAGCGGAAACTGGCGGAAGGCTACGCGCACCTTGTCGCCGTAGGTCTGCTTCACCTGATCGAGGGTCGGCTCGACCCGTGAGCAGAACGGGCATTGGAAGTCCGAAAAGAGCACCAAGGTCACCGGCGCGTTTTCCGGCCCGACGGCGGGAGCGCCGGCGACCTGGACATCGGAGCGTAGCGGTTCGAACAGCAACTTGACCTTGTACTTCTCTTTCAGCCCCTTGATGAACTCGTTCTGGAGCTGGCTGGCTTTTTGCTGCTGCAGGTACTGCTGGATCTGGGCGGCAATCTGCTCCTTGGGCTGTTTGATGCGGCCCTTGTTCTGCTCGTAGAATTCGTCGATCTGCGCAGCGCTGATCTCACCGACCTTGCCCTGCACTTCTTCGTTCAGAAGCTGCTCTCTGGTGATGCCGCGCTTGGCCGCTTCCAGCTCGCTGAGCTTTTGCTCGACTAACTGGTTGAGCGTTTGCTCCAGCACTTGATGCCGCTGTCGGTCGAGCTGGCGCAATTGGGCACTGGCCATATCTTCGAGCTGCGGCTCCGTGATCGGCTCGCCGGCGACCTCGGCTACGACCTGGCCGGCAACTGCGGCGGCCGGTTTGGTTTCCCCGGCCTTCTCCTCCGCGGCATGGGCGGGAAGAAAAGAGCTGCCGAAAGTGGCCAGTGCGAGACTAAAGCCAAAAGCTAGGGGACGGGCGCTGCTGCGGGTTGTGCTCATGTTCACTTCGCTCCTAACTAGTTGAAGGATTGAGACCTACGGCCAGTCCGCCTGGGTCGAGCAGAGGCTGTCCGTTTCCGGCCCTCGAAAGCAAAACCTTAGTTTAGCGGAACCGGTGCCATTTCGCACCACTACGCGCTCCTAGTGCGGTCATAGCCCCCGCCAATGAACCGTAGGGAGGGGTTTATCCCCGCCTGTCGCAAGATACAGGCGGGGACTCGTCCCCTCCCGTGATGCGTTTCTAGGTCTACGGACATCCCATTGGCGGCCCTACCGGGCCGCGCGGGCGGGGGTAAACCCCGCCCCTACTCGTAGCGCAGCGCCTCGATCGGGTCCAAGTGGGCGGCTTTGCGGGCCGGGTAGTAGCCGAAGAAAATCCCCACCGCCGCCGCGTAGGCGAACGCGATCAGGATCGAGCCCGGTGTGATGCTGGTGGGCCAGCCTAGGACTCGGGTGAGTCCCAGCGAAATTCCCACGCCGAGGGCGATGCCGGCCACCCCACCCAGGATCGAGAGGGTCACCGCCTCGGCCAAGAACTGCAGCAGGATATCGCGGGTGCGTGCGCCGACCGCCATCCGCAGACCGATCTCGCGGGTCCTTTCGGTCACCGACACCAGCATGATGTTCATGATCCCGATGCCGCCGACCAGCAGGCTCACCGAAGCCACGCTCATGAGCAAGCCGGTCATGGTCTGCGCCAGCTGCAGGCGGACCGAGGCGATCTCCTCGATGGTGCGAACCGAGAAGTCGTCTTCGGTCGGGTCCTGAATCTTGTGGCGCTGGCGCAGCAGATGGGTGATCTGGGAGGCTGCCGGCTCGACCGCGCCGCTGCTGGTAGCCGATACCATGATCTGATGAATGTAGGTGATCCCGAGCAGCTTTTTCTGCAGGGTGGTATAGGGGAGCACGATCAGATCATCTTGGTCCTGCCCCCACTGGCCCTGGCCTTTGGCCCGCAAGACCCCGACCACCCGGAATGGCAAGTTGCGGATCCGGATCACTTGACCAACCGGGTCCTGATCGGGAAACAGGTTGCGCGCCACGGTGTCGCCCAATAGGCAGACTTTGCCCGCCACTTTGATCTGGTTGGGGGAGAAATTCGCGCCGCCCGCGAGCGTCCAATTGCGGATCGCCAAGTAATCTTGGTTGCCGCCTTCCAACGACGTAGACCAGTTTTGATTGCCGGCGATCACTTGGGCGTGGCTGCGGACCACCGGGGTCAGCCGGGCCACCAGCGGCACCTGATCCAGGATCGCCTTGGCATCGGCCAGAATCAGCGTGGTGGTCGAACCGGCCCCAAAACGCACGCCGCCCCGACCGAAACTGCCAGCCGAAACATAGAGTAGGTTGGTACCCTGGCTCTGAATCTGCTCGTCGATCATGGCCCGTGCGCCGGAGCCGAGCGCGATCATCGCAATCACCGAAGCGACCCCGATGATCACGCCCAACGTGGTCAGCGCAGAGCGGATCTTGCTCGCCTGCAGCGCCTTGAAGGCGACCGAGGAAGTCGTGAGCAGCTCCATGGCCACGCTTCTCCTGTCACCGGACCCTGGGCTGGGGGCGCTGAGGAGCAAAGGGATTGCTCTGCTCGCTCTGCGTGGCTGGCGAGGCGCTCCAGCCCTCGTCAATCCCGGTGATCACTTTGGCCCCCGGCTCCAAGCCATCGAGCACCTCGACGAACTCTCCGTCTGAAATCCCGAGGTGGACCGGGGCTGGCCGCGAGCGGCCTTCGGGATCGAGCGTGAACACCACGGTCGGCCGGCCGCTTCCGTTGCCGCTGGATTGGGTAGGAAAGCCGCGTGCCGAGCTGCCGGGCTGAGCCTGGGGGCCACGTCCTCCGCCGGCCCATGACCGGGCGGCAAATGTCCCCCGGCTCGAGCGCCCCATCGTGGTGGAAGCCGGTTCTTTGGGTGGCATGGGCACGCGTAGCGCGCCCATGTGGAACCGGAGCGCGACAACCTGGAGGCGCACCGCGTCTGGACGCTGCTCGATGATGATGGAGACGGTGGCGGTCATCCCGGGCAGCAGGGCGAGGTCCTCGTTTTCCACCGAGATGATGGTGTTGTAAGTGACCACATTCTGCTCGGTGACCGGCTGGAGCCGGATCTGCTCGACCTTGCCGCTGAAGGTGCGGTCGGGATAAGCGTCAACGGTAAATGTCACCGACTGGGCCTGACGCACCTGGCCGATGTCGGCCTCGTCGATCGAGGCGTTCACCTGCATGTGGCGCAGGTCGCCCGCGATCACGAACAGGACCGGTGCTTGAAAGGAGGCGGCCACCGTCTGGCCCACGTCCACGCTGCGGTTGATGACCACGCCGTCGATTGGAGCCCGGATGATGGTGTGGGCCAGATCGACCTGGGCCTGGTGGAGGTTGGCTTGCGACTGCTCCGCCGCGGCTTGATCGGCCTTGACCTGGGCCTGGGCGGCCTGGAAGGTGGCCTGGGCGGAGTCGAGATCGCTGCTGGCGATCAGGTTTTGCGCAGCGAGCTCGCGGGCGCGGTCATACTTTTGCTTGGCATCGGCCACATTGGCGCGGGCGCGCTCGACATTCGCCAGGCCCATGGTCTGGTTGGCCTGCATCTGCGCCACCCGGGCTTCGAACAGCGAGGGATCGAGCCGCGCGATCACTTGCCCCTGATGCACCACCGAGTTGAAGTCGGCCCCCAGGGACTCGATGTTGCCAGAGACCTGCGAGCCGACCTGGACGGTGGTGACGGCTTGCAGGACGCCGGTCGCAGCGACCGCTTGGATGATCGGACCGCGATCGACGGTGGCGGTCAGATAATGGGTCTGCGAATTGTCGCGGCGCCGGATTACGAACAGAGCTGCAAGGACGGCGATCCCGAGGATGCTGATCAAAAGCAGACGGCGCAATAGTCGCATTCTACCTGAGCTGATTTATGCAAATCACCGGCCAGCCTATTGAATTACCCGAGCGCCGGCAAGTGCCTTGCTGAAGCCAGCTCCCACGGCCGGGTCTTCTGTTAAACTAGAGAGCAAGGACCGGACCAGTGGTCAAGAAGAAAAAATCCAAGAGCGGATCACCGGGTCGGTGGGCAGAGATCGTAGTCGCCGCGCTCTTGATCGTCGCGCTAGGATTGGCAGCGACCGCGCTGCTGGGTCCTCGGATTAGCTCTTGGTGGGCCCGGTCTCCGGTCGGTTCAAGCCATCCCTAACTAGAGCGAGGGCTCCGCCCTCGCGCTCCCCGGGCGCCTCGCGCCCGCTGCTCCGGCGAGGCGACGTGCCCGCGGGCCAGGCAAAGGCAACAAGATTCTCGTCAGCACGGGCATAACGCTCTAAGGAGGTTTCGGCGCCGCAGGTGGAGTCCTTTAATGACTGGCTGCGGTCGCTTTGGCGACGATCGAAAACTCGATGGTCAGCTGGTTCTTTACTTTGACCGACCCGACCGCCGCCGAGAACGGATCGATACCGTAGTCCTTTTGCTTGATCGGGAGCTCGCCGCTGGCGGTTAGGTGGCCGTTCTCGATCTGGACCTTGGCCGGGAAACTCAGCGAACGCTTGACCCCGTGCAGCTCGAGCTCCCCGGTAATGGTCAGGTCGTAGCCGGATTGGTTGCCCGGTTTTCCCGCCACCTTGGTGGAATGAAACTGGATCTCCGGATAGCGGCTCACGTCGAGACACTTGGCTCCCTCCATGGCCTCCTGAACCTTGGGCGCATCACCGGCCGGTTCCTTGGAGGCGACGACCCGCAGGCCGGAGCTCGCGAAGACCAGTTCCACCGAGGACTTCTCGAGGGCCGCCGCATCGGCGACCACCCGGCCTTGGAAGCCGGTCACTTTGATGTCGTGGTTGTGGCCCGCGAAGCTGAACAGGCCGGCCTTGCCGACGTGGACGACCATCGAGCTAGCATCTTCATCTACCTGGTAGATCCTCGGCTCGGCCGCCGAGCCGCGAGAGCTCGACAGCAGCAGCGCCAGGATCAAGCTAAGCTGGCTGAGGCCCGGCTTCATGGAGCATGGACCGTCCTTTCTTTCCGATATCATCGATGGAGTGGCAGCAAGCAACAAGCCGATGTCGTAACGTGGAGATCGTAGGCAAGTGCAGTGCCACGGTCAACGATCGAGTCCGGAAGCGCTTGGGGCGCTGGCGCCGCACAGTTGCAGGCGCTTTTCCAGGGAGTAAACTGTGGGCCAACCAGAAAACTTCGGGGAGGTGGACATGCGCAGCGTTTTTTCGCTTCTTGGGGCAGTCTGCTGTTTGGTCCTGGTGGCCAGTTGCTGGGCTGCCCCGCTCAAAGATGAGCACCCGATCGCGGATCTGGAAACCCTGCAGCGCAGCCAGGCAACCGCGCAGGCCGCCATCCTAAAGGCTCTCCGCAGCCAGCTCAGCGGGGACCTGTCGGAGTTGGTGGTGACCAATCCGGTGCCAGCTCCGGCGGCCGAAGCCGCGGGAGCGGACCCCCGCGGCGACCAGCCTCAGGTGATCAGCCGTGGGATCATCAACTGCTCGGTATTCGGAGATGTCGATTCCGTCCAGGTGGTCAGCCCGCTGTTCGGCGAGACCTATCTCATCTTCGTCATTCAGGCCCAGCAGCTGCTCGGCGGCAGCCTATTGGATCCGGTCGTTTCGATCACCGACGTTTTCAATAACCAGTTGTTCTTCACCAACGGGGCTCCGGTCAGCAACGACGACATGGGCGCGTTCACCACTGGAGCGCTCAGTGCGGACGGCTGGTCGTTTCTCTCGACCCCGTTCGGGGTTTCCTATCTAACCGCCGACTTTCGCGACAGCGGTCTGGCATTCATCTACAACAGCACCAATCCGTTTCGCATCCGGGTCCGGGGCTTTAGCAACGCGAGCTGCGGCTACTTCCTGCTCTGGATTCTGACGATTTGAGATTGAATCCCGGTCAGCCCGCGGGCTGGAGCTGCAGGGTCTGAGTTTGGCTGCGAATGGTCAAGCCGGCCTTGGAGAGATACCAGCACTGCCACTCGGCGGCAGGGTTTTCCGGGAGTGGCAGTGCGACCTCGAACTGCTGCCCGGCTTTCTGATCCAGCTCATCCAGAGTCAGGCGAACCTGGATTTCCCGAGTCAGCGAGGCAGAGCCGTCCGCGCCGGGCGGCTGACAGTGAAACTCCAAAGTGGCTTGTTGGACTCCGGCGACCTCCAGATAAGGAATGTCGGTATAGGAGATCGTGAACTCAAGGCGCCGGGGCTGCGGTCCGTGGAGCTCTCGAATCGCGAACGGCAAGTCGATTGAGTCGGCCTCCATTGTCTGGTCGGCGCTGAGCGCCGGGGGCAGCAGGTCGAGCGCCACTTCCTGGTGGTAGATGGCGGTTTGATTGGCCTCCTCGAACAGCAGGGGTGGAATGCCGTTCTTGCGGTAATTCAGATAACCGCGGCGGGCGTCTAGGATCGGAAAGTAGGCCCGTTTCTTGCTGCAACGGAACAAGGTCGGCAGGTTGGGATAGAGTGAGTAGTGTCCGTCGCGCTGGTCGTCGACCAACGAAAACACGAAATAGTCCGGGTTGTCACGGCACGAGTCGATCCGGTCGTGCAGATACCACCAGCGGATCACCGGGCGCCTGCTGGAGCGGACGCGAATCCCATTGTCGAGGGTTTTCTCGCTGGAGTCGGGCTCGCCGAGGACAATGAACAGGATGCCCCGGTGGGTCTCCCAGCCGGGCAGGTCTGGCTCGTGAAAACGCAGGTCGGCTTCGAGCACCCGGCTGCGAATATCGGATTCAAAAAGGTTGTGGCGCGAGCCGGGCTCGGGCGTGCGGCGCGCCCAGAACAGCTCGGCGAAGCGACGGACTTTTTCCGGGTCTCCCGCGATTGCCTGGAGGTGGTCGCGCTCCTCCTGGGTCAGCAGGTAGCGGACCGGTCCGGTCAAGTTAGACTTCCACTGCTGCCACAGTTGGTCCAAATCAACGGCTGGCGAGAATCCTGCCAAACCGTGCAGCAGGACCGATAGGATCGCCGTTCGCATCGACAACCGAGCTTCTACCTTCATTATAGGGAGGATTTCTCACCGCTCAGCCAAGCAAGGCAGGCCTACGTGCGGAGACCGATTGGGCCATTGCTGCGGACTCGGCGGCTAACGGCCGGTTCAGCGCTTCAGGACGAAGTTCACGGTCAGCGTCATGATGACGTCTTGCTGGCCGGGGGTGAAGCGCCACTGCTTGAGCGCTTCGATCGCCGAGTTGTTGAGCATCTCGTTGGCCGAGCGCAGCACGGTGATCCTATCGACACTGCCGTCTTGGAGAATAACCGCGTCGAGCACCACGGTCCCCTGAATCCGCGCCACCTTCGCCAGCGCCGGGTAGATCGGTTCGACCTTCTTGATCAGACCCGGACCTTGGCCGGGCTCGACCCGGATCGGACCGACAGCAGGCGCCAGCGGCTGAGGACTGAGGCCAGGAGCCATGGGTTCTTCTGGAATCGGTGGGGGCGGTTGGAGCGGCACCACCAACGGCTCGGGCTCATCTGGGATCTCGGGGCGGGGAATCTTCTTGGTCTTCGGTTCGGGGGGCCGGGGTTCGACCTTGGGCGGCGGCGGTGGGGGCCGCAGGAACTGGACCTTCATCACCTGGGCGGGGGCCTCAATCCGAGTCGGCGCCGGCCCCCAGTCAGGCAAGTGGGCCCACAGCAGAAGCGCGTGCAGCAGCAGGGCGGCGCTCAGCGCCGGGACCAGCAGGCGGCGTTCGCGGGGATCGGTCCGCATCCAACGCTCGGCCTGCTTTAGCTCATACGCGACGCGAGCATCGGAACCTGGCGCGACCGGCTTCATTCCACCTCCTGCAGACCGTACAGGCTCAGCTCCGCGCTGGTCGGAATCACCAAGTTCTCGACCCCCACCGCGCGGAGCTCGTCGAACACGTCGGTCATCGCCGAGTAGGGGGCGTCGAGGGCGCTCTGAAGGATCACCGACTTGGCAGGATTGCGCAGCAGCTTGGGGCGCAGGTAGCCGCGGAGCTGGGCGAGATTCATCGGCTTGCCGTCGGCCGTGAGCGAGCTGTCGCTGTGGATCTCGACCAGCACCGCCGCTTCCGGGGCGGCGCTGAAGTCCTGTTCGTCGCGCTTGGGCAGGGAGAACTGGATCCCCCGCGTGACACTATAGAAGGAGGCGACCAGGAAAAAGATGATCAGCAGGAACGCGACATCGGCCATCGAGGCGGTCGGGATTTCGCACGGGAGCTGGCGCCGGCGGACCTTCATGGAGTGGGCTCCGGGCGCGACAGCAGGGCCACGTCCTGGGCGCCGGCCAGCCGGAGCTGCTCCAATACCTGGTCGATCAGGCGGTAGGGCACGTTGCGGTCCGCCTTGATCACGAACGGGTGGAGCAGATTCGCCGCCGTAACTTGGCGAATCGCCGCGCCGAGGGCCTGCATGTCCGCCACCACCGCGACATCCTGCTCGCCGGGCGAGAAGCGCAGCGTGCCATCGGGAGCGATCGAGATGATCGCCGAACCTTTGGCGACCTGCTGCTGCTCGTGGGTTTGCGGCAGGGCCATGGGGGTGCGATCGACGCTGAAGGCGGTGGTCACCATGAAGAAGATAATCAGCAAGAAGGCGATGTCGGCCATCGTGGCGGTCGGGATGTGCGACTCGAGCTTGCGGAGCGAGGGTCGAATGTGCACCAGCACGCCTCGCTAGCTGGCGCGCACGGCGGCGGCCGCGCTGCGCCGTTCCTGTTCGGTGGCGGCTTGCAGATCGGCCGCCGCCTGCAGCACGAGATTGGCCGCCGCTTCCATGTTGCGGACAATGCTGTTGTTGCGGGTGACGAAGTAGTTGTAGGCCATCTGCACCGGAATCGCGATGATCAATCCCGCGGCGGTGGTGATCAGCGCTTCCGAGATGCCTTTGGCGACCTCCGCCGGGTTGTTGAGCCCGACGGCGGCCAAGGCCTCGAACGAGTTGATCATACCGGTGACCGTGCCCAGGAATCCCAACAGCGGCGCGATCATCGCGACCGTCGCCAGCAGCGGCAGCCCGCGCTCCAGGACCGCCAGCTCATGCGCCGAAGCGTCCTGCAGGCTCAGTTCGATCTCGTCCTTGGGCCGGCCGAAGCGCAGCAGCCCGGCTTTGACAATGGCGGCCACCGGTCCGTCCGACTGCTCGCACACCCGGATCGCGCCAGCGAGGTCTAGGTCCACCAGCTTGGGGCGCAGGCTGCGCAGGAACTCTGCGACGTTGCGGGTGGACTGGCGCAGCACGATCCAGCGCCAGAGCGCAACCGTCAGCCCGAGAACGGAAAGCAGCAGCAGCGGCCACATGACGGGTCCGCCTCTGGCGAAATAGCTCCACATGGTTCGGGGACCTCCTCGCTGGTTTACGGTTAAGTACTCGCAGGGCTTGCTCTTGCGAAGACTATGCCAGGGTTCCAACCGCGTTTTCAAGAGGCCTATGGCGCCCTAATCGACTCAGCTACTGCATATCTTACCGGCAGATCGAGCCCGCGAGCCCATTATTTCCCGCGGCCGAGGGAAGCCTTTCCGGTTTGGTCGTATATCCGCTGCAACGGTTGTGGCATGCTGAACGATCATGCGATTGAGAGTGCCTCGCGGGTGCACCGGCGCCGCCGTGGTCTCGCTTCTCTGCTTCGCCTTGAGTGCGGTTCCCAGCGGCGGCGCTCCGCGGCCTTTGGCGGCGCGCGTGCTCTTGGTGTCCGTGGATGGACTACCGACCGCTTGGCTCGACGATCCGACCCTTAAGCTGCCGCACCTGCGCGCTCTGCGCGCCCGCGGCGGGACGGCCCGCGGTCTGGTTGGCGTGCTGCCGACCACGACCTATCCGATCCACACGACCTTGATCACCGGCACTTTCCCGGACCGCCATGGCATCGTGGACAACCGCGTTTTCGACCCGACCGGAATCCATCGGGATGCCTGGTACTGGTACGCCGAGGATGTCCGCGTGCCGACCTTGCTGGATGCCGCCCGCAGCGCCGGGCTGCACACTGCCAGCGTCGACTGGCCCGCCACCGTGGGCGCCAAGGCCGACTGGCTGATGCCTGAATACTGGCGCGACCGCACGCCCCTGGACTTCAAGCTGCTGCGGGCGCTGTCCACGCCCGGCTTGTTCGAAGCAGCGACCTCGAGGTTGGGTCCCGCAGCGCTCTCGGGCTCACCGGACCGCGGGATCGCCGAAGTGGCGTGCGCGATTCTGGAGCGCGACGACCCGGCGCTGATGCTACTGCACTTGGTCGGCGTCGACGACGCGCTGCACGTTCACGGCCTGCATTCGAGCTTGGCCCGTCAGGCGGCCGAAACCGCGGATGCGGCGCTGGGCCGAGTACTTGCCGTTTTGGAGTCAGCGGGTCATCTGGACTCGGCCGCTGTTGTGGTGGTGTCGGACCACGGCTTCAAGGATGTGGAGCAGTCGATCCGTCCAGCTACCGCCTTGCGCTCGGCCGGTTTGCTCGAGGTGGACTCGGGACGGGTGGTAAATTGGCGCGCCGCGGCGCATCCAACGGGCGGCACCTGCCTGTTTTACCTGGCTAATGCGGACGACCACGAGTCGCTCGAGAAGCTGCTCGAGGTCGTGAGCAAGCTGGCCGCCGAACCCCAAAACGGGATCCGTCGCATCCTGCCGGCTGAAGAGCTGCGCCGGCAGCGCGCCGACCCGCTGGCCGTGCTTGGGTTGCTAGCGGCCGACGGCTATGCGTTCGCGCACTCGCTCTCCGGGCCGCTGGTGGCGCCAGCCTCGCGGCCGGGCGAGCACGGCTACGATCCGGCCGACCCCGACATGTTCGGCATCTTCATCGCCGCCGGCGCCGGCATCCGGCCGGGTCAGCGCCTGGAACAGGTCCAGGCAATCGATGTGGGACCGACGGTTGCACGTCTCCTCGGACTCGAGCTTCCCCAGGCTGAAGGCCACGCCCTCGACCAACTCTTACTGAAATAGCCCCTGCTCGAGAGGCGGGCACCGCGCAAACAGCTGGCATGCACCGGTGACATGGGCAAAATGTAGGGGAAGGGCTTGCCCCCTCCCGTGCTGCGCTGATGCCGGCATAATGCGGGTGGCATGGGCAGCGCGAAGCGGTGCCCATCTTCTGCCTCTCGCATGGCAGAGTGGCACCCTGCGCGGCCGGCATGGTGCGGGGTGGCATGGGCAATGCGAAGCAGTGCCCATGTTGTGCCATTCGCATGGCTGAATGTCAGCCTGCGCGGCCGGCATCCACGCGCGGATAGCTCCTGCTTGGGAACGGCGCGCGCCTGCCCTCGAGCAACCACTCCGAGCGCGCGCCTCGGCAGCGGCCGCGCGAGGGATCCAGGACTCGCTCTCCAGCCCATGCCATTGCGCGTCCGC
>Ga0326597_10010825_pt1 | contig 12132 bp, 15 predicted proteins | sample RVTome_12_FD_203789 | JGI IMG/M metagenome (GOLD analysis project Ga0326597, IMG submission 203789) | Soil microbial communities from uranium-contaminated site in the Upper Colorado River Basin, Wyoming, United States - RVT100D185 | ecosystem: Environmental > Terrestrial > Soil > Contaminated >... | reverse complement strand
ACGCCTGCAATGCAAGCGCCATCATCATGACCGACCCGCCGCGCCATACCCCGCACTCGACGAAGTCGCCGGCCACCCCGTGGCCCACGATGTACTCGACCGCCTTGTACAGCGCATAGAGCCGCTCGACCGAGGTCATGGTCTGCGCCCGGCAGGCCTGGCACAGCGGCCAGAACCCGGGGTCCAGGTCGGGCGGCTGATGGGGGAGGCTCATCGGCGCTCCACGCTACGCCCGCTTCAGGCGGAAGCTTGTTCCCTCTCACCCCGCCAGCAACAGCCGGGTCAGCTCCTCCGGCATGCTGAGCATCGGGTAATGCCCGGTGTCGAGCTCGGCCCAGCTGGCGTTGAGGCGCTCGGCGGCGCGGCGCTGATGCGCTTCGCCCGGGTTTTGCGCGCGCCGGCACCAGATGACGCTGGCCTTCCACGGCTGCGACCAGAACGAGTCGAGCTTGACCGGGTGCTCGTAAATCCCGATCGGATGCGGCGTGTAGCGTTCGACCGCCCAGGGCCGGATGTCGGGGCCAACGTCGGGGAACGCGTTCTCGGGCGTCGGCCCGCGGGTCAGGCCACCAGGGATCGACACCGAGGTCGAGCGGGTGACGATGTCGCCGATCTTCTCGCCGTTGAACAGCGCCAGCGCATCGACGAGGGCGATGCGGCCGACCCGGTCGCGCATCAATTCGGCGGCCCGGCACACGACCATGCCGCCCGAGCTGGTGCCGACCATGACGACATCCTTCAGATCCTCGTAGAACAACAGCTGCGCGATCTCGTCGGCGTGGCTCTCGGTGGTGATGCCCGGGCGCACGCTGCCCTTGCGCTCGCCGCAACCGTCGAGGCTCGGGTGATAGGCGCGGTGCCCGGCCGCGCGCAGCCGGTCCGCCACCTTCTGCCAGATCCAGCCGCCCTGATAGGAGCCGTGCACCAATACGAATGTCGCCATCTGTCAATTCCCTCCGGTTGCATCGATCGCGACGCCGGTCACGCGACCGGCGCCGGTTGAGCTGACCCGCTAGCCCGCGAGCTTGGCCCCGATCCCATCGCGGCCGAGGATCGCCGCCTGGGCGGCAACGTCTATGCCGTAGAGACGGGCCATGTTTTCGCCCAGGATCTTGCGCTTCACGTCGAGCGTCAGATCGACGTGGTACTCTTGCTTCAAATCGTCCGGCAACTCGTACGCCATGAATTTCTCGATCAGCCATTTGGGCGACCAGATGGCGTAGTCGCTGCCGAAGCACAGCTTGTCCGGGCCGAGCCAGAACAACAAATTGGCGATGATCTCGCCGAAATACCGCGGGCGCAGGTGGACAAAGGCCATCGCCACCGACAGCCCGGCGTAGACGTTCGATTCCTGCGCGGCGATCCAGCAGAAATCGTCAAGCCGCGGCAGGCCGACATGCTCGACGATGAAATTGAGCTCGGGGAAATCCGTGGCGGCGTAATCGACGTCGTGGACATCGAAGGCGTCGGCGCTCAACGGGTAGACGGTCGGCCCCTTATGGACATGGATGTTCTTGATCCCCAATTCCTGCGCCAGCGCCAGATATTTGTAGGCCCAGGGGTCGTTGAGGCGCCAGCCGCGCGAGCCGTCTTTCCACTCGGCCGTATAGAGCTTCAGCCCGTTGATCGGGTAGTCCGCCATCATGCCGCGGAACGCGTCGATGCCAGCCGCCTCGTCGCGCGGGTCGAACGATCCGCACAAGAGGAAGCGGTCCGGATACTTGGTCTTGATGACGTTGTTCTGGGAATGCGAGTTGAAGCCGTTCTTGTAGAACTCATAGAGATAGGTCGAGTTGAGGATCCCCATGTCGACATAGCCGTTGCGGAACAAGTCGTCGACGAGCACCGCTTCGCCGTACCGGCAGAATTTCTCGAACGGCCACACCTCCTCGGCCGGGCTGAGGCTGCTGTGGAACGCGTAAAAGCATTTGATCCAGCTTTCGCCGTACTTGGTGCGCCAGTTCTCGGGGTTGGCGTCCCAGAAATGCATATGGCCGTCGATCACAAAGAGATCGTGCCCATCCTGCCTGTACATGGTCTCCCCCTTGCGTGCTAAGGCGGCGCCGCGGCATTCGCATGGCGCAGGCTTAGGAGGGCGCGGCAGAACGAGCCGTTGGCCTCCATCGCGACGCGCACGGTGCGGACCGTCTCGTAGTAGGCCTCCAGCCGCTCCGCCGACAGTGGCTCGCCGTCCAGGTCGACGATCAGCGGCGCGGTGCCGGCGCAGTCGAGGCCAAGCTCCGCCCGGCGCTCCAGATAGCGCCGCAGGACTGCCGCCGGTCCGCTCTCGACCGGAGTACCCCCGGGGCGGCGAATAACGACCGTGCCGTTCTCCGCCGACGCGTCGCCGAGCCGCAGCGCGCAGATCGTTTCGGGCGAATGGCCGGCGGCGCGCAGCTCGCGCAACAGGCGTTCCTGACGGCCGAAAAACCCCTTGCGCTGAAACGTGAGGCGCAGCGCCGCGAGGCTCCCGGCGCCCTCGCCGGCGAAGGCGTCGGCAAAATTCCGTCCGTCGTTGACCGCCGTCTCGATCTCCGCCGCGGCGCAGTGGTCGCCGAGCCGCACCGTCACCCGCCGGATGCCTGCCACCGTCAGCAGCGCGTGCCGGACATCCTCTGCCATCAGATAGGCGAAATTGACCGCGCACCAGTCGGTCGGCAATCGCAGCGCAACATCGGCGTGACCGGCGCGAACCGTGAGCGCGCCGACAAAGCCCAGATGGAGGATCGACTCGTCCAATTCGGGATCGAGCACGCGCTCCAGCCGTTGCAGGATGGCGGTACCATCATAGCCCGGCGGGAAATCACAGGGCACGTTGCGGGGCATCGTCTGAGGTGCCTCTAGGCCGGTTCAGTTGCCGCCGGTGACGTCGATCGTGACGCCGGTCACGAAATCGGCGTCGCTCGAGGCGAGAAAACAGATGACCTTGGCCTGATCGACTGCCTCGGCGACGCGGCGCAACGGCGTGCGGTCGATCTCGGCCTGCTGGTCCTCCGGGCTCGACTGGTTCCAGCGCGGCCGGATCCGCTCGGTCAGGGTGCGGCTCGGGGCGATCGCGTTGATGTTGATCCCATAGGGCCCGAGCTCGAAGGCGAGCTTCCGGGTGAAGGCGATGATGCCGCCCTTCGCCGTCGCATAGGCGCTGCTCGATGAAATGCTGAGGCCCCTTCCGGCGATCGACGACAAATTGATGATTTTCCCCCGCCGCTGCCCTTTCATCACCGGGACGACCGCGTGGGTGAAGAGGAAGGTACCACTGAGGTTGAAGTCGATCAGCTTGTGCCAATCGGCAAAGCTCAATTCATCGACCGGGGCGCCCGATTTCGCGATGATCGTGCTGCCGCCGACCGCGTTGACCAGGATGTCGATCTTGCCGAACTCGCGCGCGACCCCTGCGACGAGGGCGTCGACCTGGGCCGGATCGAGCGCGTCGCACAGCCGGCCATGCGCGCGCCCGCCCGCCGCGCTCAACTCCGCGACGGCCCGGTCGAGCCGCTCCTCATTGTTGTCGACGGCGACGATGACCCCGCCTTCGCGCGCCATGATGTCGGCGCTCGCCCGGCCGATCCCGCTCGCCGCGGCGGTGATCAGCGCCACCTTGTCCTGAAACCGCATCCTTCCCCCCTTTTCGCGCGGATCTGGTCGCGCCCATCTGGCCAAACCGGGCGCGCGCCTGCATGCTGGGCCAGAGACCAGCACGGGAGGACGCGCGATGCAACTCGGGATTCATCTGCCGCACGCCGGCAGCCAGGCGACGCCGGCCTTGATCCGCGGCCATGCGATCCGCGCCGAGGCGATGGGCCTCAGCGACGTCTGGGTTAGCGAGCACATCATCGTGCCGCGGAAGCAGTTTCCGCGCTCGCCGCTGTTCTACGACCCGGTCTTGACCCTGACCTGGGTCGCCGCGGTCACCCAGCGGGTGCGGCTCGGCACCAGCGTCATCGTCTTGCCGATGCGCCATCCGCTGCCATTGGCAAAAGAGTTGGCGACCCTCCAGAACCTGTCGGGCGGGCGCCTCATCCTCGGCGTCGGGGTCGGCTGGCTCGAACCCGAGTTCGCCGCATTGGGGGTGCCGTTCAACGAGCGCGGCCGCCGGATGGACGAGGGCATCGCGATGATGCGCGCGGTGTGGTCCGAGGACCCGGTGTCGTTCGAGGCGAAATACATCCCGACCGTAATCGAGGACATGACGATGCTGCCGCAGCCGGTCAGCCCGATCCCGATGTGGCACGGCAGCCGCTCGGAGGCCGCGCACCGCCGCACCGTCAGGATCGGCGACGGCTGGCACGGCAGCCAGGTGACCCCGGAAGAGGCCAAGACCGTCGTCGCCCGGCTGCGCCGCGACCGCCCCGAGCCCGAATTCACGATCTCGATCCGCTCGCACTGGGACGGCAGGGACGTCGGGATGATGAAGGAGCGCGTCGCCGCCTATGCGGACGCCGGGGTGCAGCACATCATGGTCCACCCGCAGGACCGCGAAATCGACGACTGGAACACCGTCATCGAAGGCGTCGGCAAGGTGGCGGCGGGGTAGGGGAGGTGAAGTGTTAAGCCAGAGGATTTTCCCAGCGCAGCCCCGGAAATCGCGCAAAGTCGCCATCGGTCGAGCACAGGGTCAGGCCGTGTTCCATCGCCAACACCGCAAGATCAGCGTCGTGGACGAGATTGGCCCGAACACCCGGCAGAGCGAGTAGCTGGGCGAGCAGTTCCGCGTGCCTCTGGGTCGGCACCGGTATCCAGGCGACATCGGAGCCGAGCCAGCGTGCGACCTGCTTCCAGGCGTCGACGGTCTCAGTGGGCCGGGGAAACAGCCGCGGATGGGTCGCAACCCTGAGGAATGCCAGCAGGCTCGGCCACGGGAGACCGACGCGCACCGGACCGGTCAATCGTGCCTCCAGCCAATCCTTGTCGACGCCGTGCTGCGTGGCGGCGGCGTTGTAGGCGTAAATCAACAGGTTCGCGTCGACCAGGATGGTCAACGATACTTCTCGGCGTCGAGCTCCGTCAGGATCTCGCCGATGCAGTCGGTTTTTCCGGTCAGGGGCTGACCGAGATCGACCGGTTGGGTGAATGGCTGCTGTCGCGATTTTTTCGGCACAGCGAGTTGCCTCAACCCTTGCCGCAGCGCGTCGTTGACGAGCGTCTTCAGGCTGACCTGGCGGTCCTTGCGGAGCCGCGCGAGCTGCGCCGCAATGTCAGGATCGATTGTCAACGTCGTGCGCATGTCGCATAAATCAGGGCTGATGTCTTGATGTCAATCCGGTCGCGCTGGAGTGAGGCAAGATGAGCCAACAATCCGCAAGCCCGTCGCTGAAAACATTGGCCTTCGCTCAGAAGACCGAATGCCGGCGCTATGAGGGCCGGGTCGCGGTGGTGGCCGGGGCGGCGACACCCTCTTCCTGATCGCCGACGACCGGCGCAGCCTCGCCTCGCGCGTCAGGCAATTATTGAGCGGCATCACCTGGGCCGAAAACCCGCGGTCGCGCACCCGCCGGATGGTGACCAACGTGCGGTTGCTCGAAGTCGTCGGCGGCGCGGCGCGCGCCACCGCGAATTTCGCGGTCTGGCGCTTCCAGCACGACCAGACCGACGTTTATGTCGGGCGCTATCTGCACGTCTTGGTGCGCGGCCCATCCGGCCTCATGTTCCGCGAGCGGCGCGCGGTGCTCGACCTCGAAACCCTGCGCCCGCACGGCAAGCTCAGCTTCATCCTGTAGCGGCTGCCGCACCGCGATCCCGGTAGCCGGCCCCTCACCCGTCCGCCGCGCTGCGCCGGACACCCTCTCCCCGCAAGCGGGGCGAGGGAATAGACGATGCGCAAATAAACCTCTCCCCGCCGGCGGGGAGAGGGAGGGGCCCGCGCCGTGAGGCGTGGGAGGGTGAGGGGCAGGGTTCGACCTACGCCACGTCGCGGTCGAGGAGCTCGATCAGCACGTTCTGCGGCCCGCGGACAAAGGCGATGCGCACGCCGGGGCGGATCGTCTTCGGCTCGACAGTGAATTCGGCGCCCTTCGCCTTCAGCTCGTCGCAGACCGCGTCGATGTTCCTGACCCTGAGGCCCATGTGATCGAGCCCGACAAAGCTGCCTTCCGGCTTCTCTGCGAGGCCGGCATCGGACGGGACCTGGGCGATGAAGAACATCACGCCGCCGAGCCTCATGTCGGTGCGCGCAAGCCCGTTCGACATCACCGATTTGATGATCTCGGCGCCGAACATGCGCTCATAATAGGAAGCGGTTGCATCCGGGTCCGGGCTGCGCAGATGGACGTGATCGTAGGTGAATTCGGTCATCCTAGGCTCCCTCGCTGGTGGCTCGGGCGACTGTAGACCGCGACCGGCGGTTTGGGGAGGGTCAAACAATGCGTTTCGGGCTGGCGTTGCCGAGCTATTCCTTTGCCGATCTCGATTATGAAAGGGCGGCCCGGCTGCGCGAGTTCGCCACCGGCGCCGAGGCGCACGGCTACGAGTCGCTGTGGGCGATCGAGCACCTGTTGACCGCGCGCGGGCTCTACGGCACCGCCTGGCTGTCGCCGCTCGAAACCTTGAGCTTTGCCGCCGGGTGCACCAGCCGGATCACGCTGGCCACCGGCATCCTGATCGCGGCATTGCGCAACCCGGTGTTTGTCGCAAAGGAGATCGCCAGTCTGCAATTCCTCTCGGGCGGGCGTTTTGAATTGGGCATCGGGGTCGGCTGGGACGCGCATGAATACCAGGTCGCCGGTGTGCCGCTCAGGGAACGAGGCCGGCGCACCGACGAGATCCTCGGCATCCTCGCCCGGCTGTGGACCGGCGAGCCGGTGACCCACCATGGCCGCTATTACCATTTCGACGACGTCCAGATTGATCCTCCATTGCCGAAAAAGCCGCCGCTGTGGCTCGCCGGCGGCTCGAAGATCGCGACCGAATTGTCGCCCGACCCGGAGAACATGGCGCCGACCGTGCTCGAGCGGATCTGCCGCCACGGCGACGGCTGGCTGGCCCGCGCCGCCGGCTCGACCGACAGCGTCATCGCCGACTGGGCGCAGATCCAGGGGCGCCTCGCCGAACTCGGCCGGGCGCCGGACAGCGTCATTTTCGGCCACCTGAATTTTCTCCATATCGTGCCGACCGACGACGCGGCGGCAGCGCATCTTGTGCAGCGACCGCTGATCGAGCGGATCATGGGGACGCACCGCTCGTTCGACCATCTGCGGACCTGCTACCTGCTCGGCACCCCCGGGCAGATCCGCGAACGCATCACCGAACTGGCCGCCGCCGGCCTCGAATACCTTGTTCTGACACCGCTCGATTACGATCTCGACCAGCTCGATTTGTGGGAAGAAGAAATACTGCGCCATTTCCGCAGCGTGTAAGATCGCCCTGCCGAGAGGAGGTTCACCGGGATGGCGGAGCGGGCCGAACGGCGGCTGACGACGATCCTGGCCGCCGACATCGCCGAATACAGCCGGCTGATGCGCTCCGACGAGGATGCGACGATGCGCGCCCTCGGCGCCTGCCGCGCCATCATCGACGCCCTCGTCGCCGAACATCGCGGCCGTATCGCCAACACCGCCGGCGACGCGGTGCTCGCCGAGTTCCCCAGCGTCGCCGACGGCCTCGCCTGCGCGCTGGCGATGCAGCAGGCGCTCGCCGCCGAGAATGCCGAGGTGCCGGCCGAACGGCGCATGCTGTTCCGCATCGGGCTTCATCTCGGCGACGTGATGACCCGCGGCGGCGACCTGTTCGGCGATGCGGTCAACATTGCGGCCCGGCTCGAAGCGCTCGCGGAACCCGGCGGCATCTGCGTCTCGGCCGCGGTGCGCGAGCATGTCGGCACGCGAATTGCCGCCGCCTTCACCGATATCGGCCGACAGCAGGTCAAGAACATCGCCGAGCCGGTGCACGTCTTCCGCGTTGGACCACCCGCGGTCCAGGTGCAAGCCACCGGCCCGTTGGCCCTGCCCGACAAGCCGTCGATAGCAGTCTTGCCGTTCGCCAATATGAGCAGCGACCCCGAGCAGGAGTTTTTCGCCGACGGCATCGCCGAGGACGTCATCACCGCGCTGTCGCGCTATCCCTCGCTGTTCGTCATCGCCCGCAACTCATGCTTCACCTACAAGGACCGCGCGGTCGATGTGAAGCAGGTCGGGCGGGAGCTTGGCGTGCGGTATGTCCTTGAAGGCAGCCTGCGCAAGTCCGGCAACCGAATCCGGGTCACCGCGCAGCTCGTCGAGGCCGAGACCGGCAACCACCTCTGGGCCGAGCGCTACGACCGCGACCTCGCCGACATTTTTGCGGTGCAGGACGAGATCACCGAGGCGGTGACGGTCGCCATCGCCCCGGCCATCGCCGGGGCCGAGCAACAACGCGCGATGCGCAAACCGCCCGTCAGCCTGGACGCCTGGGGGGCCTACCAGCGCGGGATGTGGCATCTGAGTAAGGCCAACGTCGAAGACAACGCGCGCGCCGAGACGTTCTTTCGACGGGCCGTCGATTTAGATCCAACGTTTGCAGGAGGGTACAAAGGCCTGACCTACGTGATGACCAACGCGGCCGGCGTGTACGGCACCCGCAGTCTGTCCGAAGGCATGGCATCGGCTGAGGCGTTGGCGCGGCAAGCGATTGAACTCGACAGCACCGATGCTGAAGCGCGTACCCGCCTCGGGGTGACGCTGTGGATGCGTGCCGATTATTCCGGCGCGATTGCTGAGGTTGATCGGGCACTCGCGATAAGTCCGAACCTGGCTCACGCGCATGGTATCCGCGGCTCGATATTGATGTTTTCGGGCAAACCCAGGGAGGGCCTTGCGGCACTCGAGCGGAGCATCAGGCTCGACCCGCGTGATCCGCACCTCGCAGCCCGCCTCAATCATGTCGCGCTGGCGCTGTATCTCTGCCGGGATTACGAGGCCGCGATCGAAGCGGCAAAGCGGACAATCCGATCCTATCCCAAACATCCGTTGGCCTATCGCTGGTTAGCCGCCGCGCTTGGACAGGTCGGTCGGTCGGAAGAGGCGAAGCTGGCACTGGAGCAAGCGATAAATATAGCTCCGGTGTCATTCGGCACCTATGCCCGGAGAGAGATCGCCTGGTTCCGGCCGCCGGATCACGCGCATTGGCTCGAAGGGCTGCGCAAAGCCGGGTGGGAGAGATGACGGCGGTTTGCGTCCCTTGCCTGCTATTGACGGCGCGCCTATCGTCTGGTCGATGGACTACCGCGATCGAATTGTCATCGACCCGGCGAGCCGCTTCGGTAAGCCGTGCGTGCGGGGAACGCGGATCACGGTTGGCGATGTCCTGTCGTACCTCGCCTCGGGTATGCGCGAGGAGCAAATCCTCGGCGATTTTCCGCAACTGACGAGCGGCGACATCCGCGCCTGTCTGTCCTATGCCGCCGAGCGCGAGCGCCGCGTGGTGGGTGCGCCGGCGATGTGTAGGATGGGTTGAGCGGAGCGAAACCCATCAGGTTGCGACAACCGGCCGATGACGAGCCATCACCGCAATTTCACGACGGGCGGCAGGTATTGGCTCGCCGTGAGAAGACCTATGATCAAGAACGCGGTTTTCGGCGCGCATTGATGGGTTTCCCCCGGCTTTCGCCGGGGTCAACCCATCCTACGAACGCGTGCAAATGAAAGCTGACCGGCTAATTGGACGCCGGGGAGGGACGCCATGCTCTACAGTACCGATCGCATTCTGGTAACGCATGCCGGCTCGTTGCCGCGGCCCTCTGATCTGCGCGCGATGGTTCTCGCCAAATCGGCCGGCCAGCCTTACGACGCGGCCGCGCTCGACCGGCGGCTGACCGAGGCGGTGGCGGAGACCGTGCGCCGGCAAGCCGAATGCGGCATCGATGTCGTCAACGACGGGGAATTGTCAAAATACAATTTCACCGACTACGTCCGTCTGCGGATCGCCGGCTATGAGGCGCGGCCCGGTTCGGGGCGCCGGCGGCTCAGCATGACGGCGCGCGACGAGGTGAAATTCGCCGATTATTTCGCCGCCATCCCGCGCGCCCAGGCATTGGGGCCGCCGACCGTGCCGGTCTGCGTTGCGCCGTTGCGCTATGTCGGCCAGGCCGAATTGCAGAAAGACCTCGACAACTTCGCGGCGGCGCTCGCCGGGGTCGATGTCGCCGGCGCTTTCCTGCCGGCCAACACGCCGGGGACGATCGAGCACTGGATCGCCAACGAGCACTACAAATCGGACGAGGAGTTCGTCTTCGCGATCGCCGACGCGATGCACGAGGAGTACCGGGCGATCGTCGATGCCGGGTTCCTCCTGCAGATCGACGACCCGGATCTGCCGGATGGCTGGGCCTGCCTCCCCGGCATCAGCCTCGCCGATTACCGCAAATACGCGAGCGTGCGGGTCGATGCGTTGAACCACGCGCTGCGCGGCATCCCCCGGGAGGGGGTGCGCCTCCATGTCTGCTGGGGCAGCTTTCACGGACCCCATCACGACGACATCCCGCTCAAGGACATCATCGACCTGATCTTCCGGGTCAATGCCGGCAGCTATTCGATCGAGGCCTCGAACCCGTGCCACGAGCACGAATGGCGGGTCTTCGAGGACGTGAAGTTGCCCGAAGGCGCGACCCTCATCCCAGGCGTTGTCGGCCATTGCACCGATTTCATCGAGCACCCCGATCTCGTCGCCGAGCGCCTCGTGCGCTATGCCCGGCTCGTCGGGCGCGAGAACGTGCTGGCCGGCACCGATTGCGGGCTCGGCACCCGGGTCGGCCACGCATCGATCTGCTGGGCCAAGTTCGAGGCGATGGCCGAGGGCGCCCGGCGCGCGACCAAGATCCTGTGGGGCCGGGCGTGATTGCAATCAGCCGAGCGCCGGAGCAAGGACCTGATTGAGGTATCCGGCGACGGCTGCCCGATCCGCCTGAGCCACAACACCGAGCTTGTCGGCATCCCGCGCCTCGATCGTAGCAATCTTTGCCACGCGGATGATCGACGGGATTGGCAGTCCTGCGGACTGCAGATCCGAGACCGGAACGTCGCCGGGCCACCCGCGGTTGGCGGCGCTGGTGATCATCGCCAGCCAGAGGAGTCCGTGTTCGGCAAGGAGTTCTCCGGCAGCAACCACCAGGGCCGGGCGGCGCTGGCGAACCGGGCGATCCGTATACGGAAAGGGTACCTTGACGACGTCCCAGACCTCAAAGCTTGGCATAACCCTCCCGGTCGCTCTCCGATGACCACTCGCTGAACGTGGCGAACGGGTCGTCGACCGGAGCTCTGTCCGCCTTTGTCAGAATCACGCGGTCGCCGTCTATTGCGTAAACCAGCTCATCGCCAGGCCCGAGGCGCAGCGCGTTGCGGACCGGGAGTGGTATCGTTGTCTGCGCCTTGCTGGTCAGCTTACTCTTGATCATCGCGTTCTCGGCGGCGGGGTTGACCGCTTTCCATGTAAGGATGTTCCTTACCGAAAATCAACGATTGAAGGTGGCGATGAGAATCAAATCGGTCGAAGCTTACTGGGTTCACATCCCGATCCCGCACGAGCGCCAGCATACCAGCGATTTCGGCCGGACCCTGTCGTTCGACGGGACGCTGGTGCGCATCGATACCGCATGCGGCATCACCGGCTGGGGCGAAGCGAAGGCGCAGGTCGGCGGCATGGCGCAGAACCAGGCGCTGACCGCGATGATCAACGAGGAGTTCGCGCCGCTCCTTCGGGGCGAGGACCCGCGCGACATCACCCGCCTCTGGGAGACCCTTTACAGCGGCACCCGGGCGCATTACGCGCTGCGCGAGGGCCGCGTGTTGCCGGTGCTCGGACGGCGCGGCATCACGATCTCGGCGATCGGCGGGGTCGACTGCGCGCTCTGGGACGTCCTGGGGAAATCGCTCGGGGTGCCGGTGTGGCGGCTGCTCGGCGGGCGGCGTGCCGAGAGGCTGCCGGCCTACGCCTCGGGCGGCTGGGCCGGGGCCGACACGATCGGCGAGCAGCTCTTGGGCTATATCGCCGGCGGCGGGTTTGGCGCGGTCAAGATGCGGGTCGGCATCATCGACGGCGACCCGCGCCACTCGGCGGCCCGGGTCAAGGCGTCGCGCGAGGCGCTGGGGCCGGAGGTCGGGCTGATGTGCGACGCGCACGGCACGATGTCGGTGGCCGAGGCAAAGCGCTTCTGCCGGCTCGTCG
>Ga0326597_10010824_pt1 | contig 12133 bp, 7 predicted proteins | sample RVTome_12_FD_203789 | JGI IMG/M metagenome (GOLD analysis project Ga0326597, IMG submission 203789) | Soil microbial communities from uranium-contaminated site in the Upper Colorado River Basin, Wyoming, United States - RVT100D185 | ecosystem: Environmental > Terrestrial > Soil > Contaminated >... | reverse complement strand
CACCATCACTCCGAGTTCCATTTGGCGGTCGTGCGGTGTGCCGTCTCGTTGAAGTTCCTCTTTTGCTTCCCCTAAGAGTTCCTTCACCTTTAAGATCTCTTCGAGGCTCGACACCATCGGCACAAGCAGCCGGACCCGCCCCAGATCACCCGCGCGCAAGATCGCGCGCAGTTGGGTCTTGAAGATCTCTTCGACTTCCAGGGAGATACGGATCGAGCGCCAACCCAGAAATGGATTGGGTTCGCTGCCGACGCTGCGCATATAGGACGGATATTTGTCGGCACCAATGTCCAGCGTGCGAATCGTTACGGGTTTTCCCGCCATTGCCTCAACCACACGTTTGTAGAGCGCGAATTGCTCTTCCTCGCTGGGGAAATCGCGATGAGCGAGAAATGCGATTTCAGTGCGGTAAAGGCCGATGCCTTGAGCACCGTGAAGATGGGCGAACGCCACATCGCTTAGAAGTCCGATGTTTGCGTAGAGCGACACGCGGTGCCCATCGAGGGTTTCTGCCGGCAGGTTTTTAAGTCCGTCCAATTCACGGTTGAGTTTCAGATAGTCAAGCTCCAACCGATCATATTCACGGATGATCTCGTGGTTGGGATTGACATAAACGACCGCCGAATTTCCGTCGACGATCACCAAGTCGCCTTGATGAACCGTGTCCATGAGACCGTCAACGGCGACGACGCCAGGAATTTCAAACGACTTCGCCAGGATCGAGGCATGGGACGTCACGCCACCGGTGGCGAGCACGATGCCTTTGAACTTGTCTCCCTCGAGCGTGCTCAGGTCCGCCGGCGAGAGATCCTCCGCGACCAAGACTGCGTCCTTGGGTATTTCGATTTGTCGGCCCTGGGCCCCCGAGAGATTTTCCAGCAGCCGCTGCGCGGCGTCTTTGACATCGGTGGTCCGCTCGCGCAGATAATCGTCGTCGATTTGTGAAATAGTCTGCAGATAGCGCTCGAACACCACCCGGATCGCGTATTCGGCGGTATAGCCTTGTTTGCGGATCTGGGATTCGATCTGTTGGATGATCGCCGGGTCCTCGAGAATAAGCCGATAGACGTCGAAGATCGCCCCTTCCTCCTTCGAGATTAAGGTACCCATGCGGTTCTTTACAACGTTGATTTGCTCGATGCCGCTCTCGACGGCACCGCGAAAACGCTCGATTTCCCGCTGCGGGCTTGAAGCCTTTTTCTTCTTGATGCTGCTAAGATCCATCCGGGGTTCCAAGACGAAGGCTTTGCCGCGACCGAAACCAGGGGACGCCGCCAATCCGGTCAACCGACCGCGCCACTTCAAGTGGCCCTTCGCCACCTTTTCTCGGCGTTTACCCTCATATGAGCGCAGCTTGCGCATCGCTGCGTTCATACGCTTTTGGAATTCCTTTCGCTCTTCCTCTTTAATTCTCAGGGAGTCAGCCAGGCGGGCCTGCACGATAACACTCGCGGCTTGAGCGGAAATGGTCGTGAGGAGCCGAATCTCATCCCGGGCAAACTCCCGCCGCCGAGAAGTTTGCACGACGAGAACTCCTGAAGGCATTTTATTATCGATCAACGGCACGCCGAGAAAGGAATGAAAATGTTCTTCATGAGTTTCCGGGAAGTATTTGTAACGCGGGTGAGCCAGCGCATCGACCACCATGACCGGCTTCATTCGCTCGATCACCAATCCGGTCAGACCTTCGCCGATGGCCATCGAGACTTTGCCGACGGATTCCGGGTCCAAGCCCATGGTCGCGTGCAGGGTGAGCCGCTCCTTGCGCTGGTCAAGGATGTAGAGCGAGCAAACTTCGGTTCCCATCCGTTCCGCCACAATGGCAACGATGCTATTGAGGGTTTCCTGGAGATCGTGAGAGTGGCTGATGAGGGTGGTGATGTCTTCCAGGATGGTCAGATGCGGGTGCGCTTCGCGGATTTTTTTTCTATTGTTAGCCATTGGCGCAGATTCGCTTGAATTCAAACCTCCTATAAAACATAAATTCCCGTTTTTCGCTAGGAAACGGGAGGCAGCGCGCCTACAGAACTAGAGATTTCGGTTTATCTTTGTGTGCCGGAAAACCGCCGGCGGCGAACCGTCCGGGGATCTCCTCGCCGCAGGAACAGTGATTTCCCTTAAGGTTGTATTCCAGAATATCGTGCCATGAACGGCGGATGAGAACGCGATGACAGGAGGGGCAGAACGTTGTCTGTCCTTCGTCGTCGAAGACGTTGCCCACGTAGCAGTATTTGATTCCCGCCGATAGCGCGGTCCGGCGGGCATGCCTTAGCGTCGCCGCGGGCGTTCTCGGCTTGTCCATCAACTTAAAATCGGGATGAAAGGCGGTGAAGTGGAGCGGCACGGCGTCGCCCAGATTCTCGACGACCCAATCGCACAGCCGCTGAGTTTCGTCCGGGTCGTCGTTTTCGCCGGGAATCATTAGGTTGGTGATCTCGAACCAGATGTCGGTTTCATTTTTCAGCCAGCGCAGCGTGTCGAGCACCGCATCGAGATGGGAGAAAGTCAATTTATGGTAGAAACGCTCGCTGAAGGCTTTCAGATCGACGTTGGCGGCGTCGATGTAGCGATAGACTTCGGGCCGCGCTTCGGCCGTGATGTAACCCGCCGTCACCATCACGCTTTTGATTCCGCGCTCCCGGGCGATGCGCGAGATGTCGATGACAAACTCGCCCCAGATGACCGGGTCGTTGTAGGTGAACGCGATGCTGGGCACTTGATTACGTATCGCCAGTTGCACAACCTGTTCGGGACTCGCGCTGAGACTTTGCGCTTCATCGAGCTTGGCCTTGCTGATGCTCCAGTTCTGGCAAAAGCGGCAGCCGAGATTGCAGCCGGCGGTGCCGAAGCTCAAAATTTCGCTGCCGGGTAGAAAATGGTTCAGCGGCTTCTTTTCAATGGGATCGATGGCAAACCCGGTGGAGGTTCCATAGCCAAGCGAATAGAGTTTGCCGCCGATGTTTTTTCGGATGTAGCAGAAACCGGCCTGGCCGTCGCCCATCCGACAAAAGCGCGGGCAGAGCGTGCAAAGGATGCGTCCGTCGTCTTCTTTATGCCACCACAGGGCTTCTTTCATAGTAAAACTATCCCGCTTTTATAGTTGCGCCGCAAGAGGAGCAGACCCTTGCCGGCGCCGCCAATTTATCGCGGTTATGCTATAGTGCGGCCATGAGCCGGATCACTGGATTGAAAGGGACGCGGCATATTGCCCTCGCAGCGCCTCTTTCTATTGCGCCGGTCCGGACGGGATCGTGATTCAAATGCTCTATGAGCCTCAGCTCAGTAAGCAATCGTTAAGCGCGAGTAACGAACAATCCCGTCCTTAATCGCATCCCGTAGTTGTCATTCATCGCATCTCGACTGCGCTGGTCGGCGCTTCTCATTAGGCGATCGTGCCGTCTCAAGGGGTGGTTCTGGTTTCGCTTCGGGGGTAGGTCTTCAAGCTGTGCGTGCTGTCCGTGCGCACCATCATTTCAGCGGTTTGAATGCTGGTTGCCAAAGCGTCGAGGACCGGCACGCCAAGTTCCCTGCTGAACTCTGCCGCTGCATACTGCACCGGCACCATGGTCACGCCCATCGGCACGATGATTTCGGCATCGTCCCTTTCAACGAGCTCCCGCGACATTTGCAGAAAGCGCTCGCGCATGGCTGCGCGATTTTGCGTGCTGTCGAGCAGAGGAATTTCGATGGCACGGATGCCGACTACGAAATCCAAAACCCGCCAGGCGTGAAAATTCTTGCGCATATAGGGAATACTCGTGGTCTCATAAGCAATCACGCCGAGACGGTTGCTCAGTTGGGCGCCCAGATGCATGACTGATTGGCCGGCGCCAACGACCGGGATGCGAACCAAGTTGCGCGCTAATTCGACCCCGGCGTCCAGTGTGCCGAAGGGCACCACGGCATCGAAGCCGTTGGCCTCCGCTTTCTGGGCAATCTCTGCCACCAGCGGTCCGGCGGCGAGCGCGTTGATTTGCGCGTTGGCGCGTATGAAGAATGTCGCCTTGATCACGCCGAAGCCGATCTCGGTTCCCGGCGACGCGCACTTGAGCACCGCCGCTCGTCTGCGTTCTCGCTCTTCGGGCGGGTACTCGCCCATCACGACCATGATTTTCACGAAGGCCTCCTCCCCAGCCGGGTCGTTAGTTGAAATGGTTCCCGGCATGGCTCAAGATCGTTCCGATCATAGCACAGCGCGAGTTGCACGTGCAGTGCGGCGACCGCCCAGACGGTGACGTAAATCCTACCGCCTCGACATTGCGGAATACGTTCAGGACTTTCCGGGCGACGAAACCCGCATGATTCAAAAAGCCACCGGCGTAACTTCCGCGGTGGTGAATCGGGAGATCGTTATTGAGAGCGGCGCGCCCACCAGTGCCTGCCGGGAAAGAATATTGCGACCGCGCCCGTTGAAGAACCAACTTGAGTTGGAGTGAAGGAGTTTTTGGCGTAATGGGTTATGGGGCGCGGGCTTTTTCCGCGAAGGTCCAATCCCGCACCACCTGCGGTTTGACGCTGATTTTTTCTTTGGCGCGAAAAGTTCCGACGGCGATCCATTCCTCGACGACGGAGTCTGGCGCCGTCAAGTCGGGGTTATACTGATCGCGATAGATCGCGTAAAACCGTTCGGCGGCGGCGCGGTCGATGTTTAACAATTTTTCCAGAAGCCCGATGCCGACCTCGCGCTGGCTTTGCAGAAACAGGATCGCGGCACGCTGTCCTCTGAGCATGCGCACGATCTCGTCCGGCTCCTTGTCGATTTTTCGCTGCGTCGTGCTCAAACCAACGATTGGAATTTTGACGAACTCGGCCACCTCGCGCACGGACAACAGCGTCTTAAAACCTTTCTGTTCAGCCCGGTATTCGAACGGACTATTGACGACCGTGGCGTCGACCGAGCCGCCGATGAGCGCGGCGAAACGAGCGTCCGGGCTGCCGGCGACGGCGAGCAGCGTAACGTCTTTGTTCGGATCGAGGCCGTTGCGGCTGAGCAGTTGGTAAATCGCAAAGTCCGCCGAGCTGCCGAAGGTGTTGATGGCGATGCGTTTTCCCTTGAGCGCCTTGACGCTGTCGATGTCCGGCCGCGAGATGATCGCGTAACCGCTGGCCTTAGTCGTGGCGCCGACGATCTTGACCGGCAGTCCGCGCGTCGCCGCGCCGGCGATGAACGGCAGGATCGTGACGTAATCCAGCTCATTCGCGAGCAGAGCGCTGAGCATGAGGTTGGTACCCTGGAACTGGATGTAGCGAACGCGCAGCCCCTCCTTTTCAAAAATCCCCCTTTCGGATGCGATCCGATCCGGCAGCGCGGTCCAAGCCGACCCGCCGGTCCAGCCGACGTTGATAATCTTGGGCTCCGCAGCGCCGGCAAAGGAAGCCCAAAGGGCAATGAGCAAGATTATCGCGGTAAAGCCGGTGCTATTGGATCTGATTCTCATGGATGCTTCGTTATCGGCCACTTCCGACGCGGGCTAGGGGGTCGGGAGTCCTGAATTCAAAGACTCCCGACCCCTTTCTCCTCTTGGTCAACCTGCCGCCGCGGCTTTCTTTGCGGCGACACCGCTCAGATGCCTATTAAAAAAGTCCAGAGTCCGAGCCCAGGAAGTCTTGTCGTGATCCGGTTTGTAACCTTTCCAGCCACTGTGGTTAAAGCCATGGGGCGCCTCGGCGTAGAAGAAAAATTCATGTTCTTTTTTTAACCTCGTCAGCTCGGCGTCCAGGGTGCGCATCTCGTCCGGCGGCGGGTTTTTGTCCAACTCGCCGAAGTGGCCCTGAATCGGACATGAAACATCGGCCGCCAGCTCCGACGGGGCGGGGCGATCATTGCCCCATTGTGAGTAGACGCCGCCGCCGTAGAAATCGACGGCGGCTTTGAAGGACTTGCTCGCCGCGGCCATCAGAAACGCCACACGCCCGCCCATGCAAAAGCCGACGATGCCCAGACGTGACGCATCGACGGTGGCGCAGCCGCGCAAGAAACCGACCGTCGCGTTGATGTCGTTAATCACATGGGTGTCGCGGCGAAAGTTCTTGATATTCGCCGTCTCCTCTGGGGTATTCGGTTCACCTTCGCGGTGATAGAGCTGGGGCGCGATGGCGACGTAGCCCGCCTCGGCAACCCGCCGGGTCATTTCCTGCGTGAATGACCGCACGCCGTCTTGATTTTGGATCACCACGACCGCCGGATACGGGCCGGCGCCCTCCGGCTGGGCGATATAGAGCCCCATCGGGCTGTTATCGACCGTGACTTTTTCCCAAGAACTGTTCATCAAAGACCTCCGGAAGCTTTAAGATATTGCCACTGCATTCTTATTGCGCATTGCCTAGGCATGTCAACCGGAAAGGGTTTTCGCCGGCGCGGGATACAAATAATCTGCTACTGTTGCTATATATGATGTGCGCCGTCGGTGGTAGCTGGGGCGCGGTGATCTAAAATTTCGATGAATCTCCTCATCAAGACAAGTCCAGCAGCCTGGACCGTCCGGACTAAATGCTTCTTGGCGGCGTGCCTGATCGCTGCTGGGCTCGGCAGCGCGGCTTTCGGGTTATCGGTCGCTTCCGCTCCGGCGAGTCACCGTTCGGGACAATCCTTCGACGTCGCCTTCAAAGAATTCAAACTCAAGAACGGCTTGCGCGTCATTCTCGCCGAGGATCACAGCGCGCCGACCTATTCGATCTGCGTCACTTACAACGTCGGCTCGCGCGATGAGCGGCCAGGGCGGACCGGCTTCGCCCATCTCTTCGAGCATATGTTGTTCCAGGGCTCCGCCAATGTCGGCAAGGGCGAGCATTTTATCTTGGTGCAAAACAACGGCGGCAGCGCCAACGGCACCACTAGCGCCGAGCGCACCAACTATTTTGAGATTTTGCCGGCGAACCAGTTGGAGCTGGGGATTTTTCTCGAGGCGGACCGCATGCGCTCGCCGAGCATCACCCAGGCCAATTTCGATAACCAGCGGCTCACGGTGCAAGAAGAACGGCGGCAAAGCTACGACAACCGCCCCTATGGGCGAACCTACGAAACGGTCATCGACACCGCCTACGACAACTTCGCTTATAAACATTCCACCATCGGCTCGATGGACGACTTGAACGCCGCAACAGTGGAGGACGCCGCCGCGTTCTTTCGCAGCTACTATGCGCCGAACAACGCGGTGGTGTCGTTGGTGGGGGATTTCAAGACGGACGCCGCGCTCGCGCTGATCAAAAAATACTTTGAGAATATTCCTGCCCAGCCGCCGCCGCCCGTGCCCGATGTCGGCGAACCGCCGCAAAAAGCCGAGCGGCGGCGCACCATCGAAGACGCCTTCGCCCAGGCGCCGCGCATCGATATCGTTTATAAAATTCCACCCGGCAACACGGCGGATTGGTATGCGCTCGCCATGCTGGGCCAGGTGTTGTCGAGCGGCGTGTCGTCGCGGCTCTACCAAAAGTTAGTAAAGGAAAAGGAGCTGGCGTTGGGCGTATCGGCGGGACCGGACGAGCGGCGCGGGCCGTCGCTCTTTTGGTTTACCATCAATGCCCGGCCGGGGACCGATCTGGCGGCGCTGGAGAAGCTCTTGTACGAAGAGGTCGCCCGTTTGCAAAACGAGGCGGTGGCGGATTCGGAGCTCGACAAGGTGCGCATGCAACTCAAGCGGCAGCGCGCCCAGCAACTCTACAGCAGCCGCTCGCGCGCCAACACCCTCGGTCACTACGCCGTCTATTACAACGATCCGCAGCTGATCAATGGGGTCTGGCGGAAACATGACCAGGTCACCAAAGCCGACATGCAGCGGGCGGCGCGCGCTTATTTTACCGAGAGCAACCGCACCGTCGTCACCACCCTGCCGAAGCCTGAGGTGGGGCGCGGCGGGGGAGAATTAAAGGCGCGATAATGATGCGATCGGGAGGTCTCGGAAAACTCGCACTACGGCTATACCGATTGGTTTTCTTAGCCTTGTTTGCTATGCCATGCGCGCTCGCCGCGCAGGAATCGGCGGAGACGCCGCCGAGCAAAGTCGAGCGCAAAAACCGGGCGCCGGCAGCGCGAGAAATGCTCCGGGTGAAAATCCCTAAGCCCACCGAAGCCAAGTTGAAAAATGGCCTGACCGTGCTGATCCTGGAAGACCGCCGTTCGCCCTCGGTTACCGTCCAACTGAACATCGGCGGCGCCGGCGCGCTGTTCGAGCCGGCGGCGCTGGCCGGTCTGGCGGGCACGGCCGCGCAGATGCTGCGCGAAGGCAACCGGTCGCGCACGAGCATTCAAATCGCCGAGGAAGTCGATCGTCTCGGCGCTACACTGGGCGCGGGCTCCTCCTTCGGCTCGCCGGATGCCGTGCTCAGCGCCTCCGGCCTGAGCGACAATTTCGACGCCTGGTTTGGCTTGGCCGTCGAGATTTTGCTCGATCCCAGTTTTCCCGTCGATGAGCTGGAAAAGCTCAAACAGCGCCAGCGTGCGCAGTTGCGCCAGCAGCGCGCCGCCGCCAATTTTCTCGTCAACGAGCGCTTCAGCCGGGCGGTCTACGGCGAGCACCCTGCTGCTACCGTTTCCGCCACGCCGGAGTCCATCGACGCGATCACCCGGGAAGCGCTGGTCGCGTGGCATCGGGAGCGTTACCGGCCGCAGAACGCGATCCTCGGCATCGCCGGCGATGTTCGCGCCGCCGATCTCATCGGGAAGTTGGAGAAATGGCTGGCGGGATGGCAAAGGAGCGATCTCGCGGAAGTCTGGCCGCGCAACCCCGCCGCTGCCGGCGCGCGCAAGATCTTTCTCGTCGACCGGCCCGGCTCGGTGCAAACCACCGTAGCGCTGGGCAATATCGCCATCGACCGGCGCAGTCCGGATTACCTGCCGATGGTCGTGATGAATCATGTGATCGGCGGCGGCGCCGCCGGACGATTGTTTCTCAACCTGCGGGAGGAGAAAGGCTACACCTACGGCGTTTACAGTAACTTCACTGCGCTGCGGTACCCTGGACCCTGGCAAGCGGGTGGCAACATGCGTACGGAAGTCACGGCCGGCGCGCTGGCGGAATTTTTCAACGAGATCCGGCGCATTCGCGAGGAAAAAGTTCCAGCGGCTGAATTGGCGGCGAGCAAGCGGGCGATTGCGGCCAGGTTCGCGCTGTCTCTGGAACAACCGGCGGCGATATTGGGACTGGCGATTGCGCGCAAGCAGTATGACCTGGCCGCCGACTATTGGGATAGTTATCCGGCGAAAATCATGGCGGTGAGCGCCGATGAGGTGCAGCGGGTAGCGCTAAAATATCTTAGCCCCGACGCCATGCAGTTGGTCGCCGTCGGCGACGCGAGCAAGCTCAAAGGCGTCTTGGCGCAATACGGCGCCGTCGAAGTCTACGACGAGGCGGGGCGCCCTGTTCGCGCTGGAACGCAACCGAATTAAGAAAGGAGAGACTCACCGGTGGCTACGGCAGAAAATAATTTGGAACCGAGCGGCGCGCTCGCCGGGTTGCGCGTTCTCGACCTTACAGGACGCAAGGGTGGCTATTGCGGTCACCTGCTCGCCAACCTCGGCGTCGAGGTGATTCTTATCGAGCCGCCGGGCGGTGATGCCCTGCGGCGCGAGGGACCGTTCAGAGATGACCGGCCCCATGTCGAAGCGAGTCTTTCCTTTGCCGCCTATCACACTAATAAGCATGGCATCGTTTTGGATATCGATACCGAAGAGGGACGAGCAACATTGCGCGACCTCGCGCGCCATGCCGACGTATTGATCGAAGATAAGCCCGTCGGTTTTCTCGATAGCATCGACTTGGGTTACGAGTCGCTCAAAGGACTCAACGCGGCGCTGGTGATGACTTCGATCACGGGCTTCGGCCTTTCCGGTCCCTACCGAGATTTCAAAGCGCCGAACCTCGTTGCCTTCGCCATGGGCGGCTTGATGAATCTCTGCGGCCACCCCGGACGCGCGCCGCTCGTGGGTCCGTGCGACATTGCTTACCACTTGGGTTCCGTGCATGCCGCCTTCGGCACGTTGGTTGCGCTTTTTAACCGGCGCGAAACCGGCCGCGGCGATCATGTTGATGTCTCGCTCCAAGACGTTTTGACTGCCGACCCGTTCTTGCGCATCATCACGCGATACAGCGTGACCGGCGAAATTCTCGAGCGCACCGGCCACAGCCAGGCGACCACGGTGGCCGAGACCTATAAGTGCTCAGACGGTTACGCGCGCATCTTTTGCAACCAGCCGGACCATTGGAAGCGTCTGGTCGCGTGGCTCGGCAATCCGCCCGAGCTGATGGACCCAAAGTACGAAAACGTGCAAAACCGTTTCCCCTTGCGTCCCGTGCTCGACCGAATCATCGAAGCGCGAACTTGCGAGAATACGACGATGGGATTCTTCGAAGAATTCCAGGCTGCGCGGCTAGCGGCTTCGCCGATCAACTCGCCTAGCTCATTTCTAGCCGATGCGCAGACGCAGCATCGCCGGTATCTCGTCGAAGTCGATCATGCTCACCTGGGCCGGCACCGCTTCCCCGGTGATCCGTATAAGTTTTCTGAAACCCCTTGCCGCGTCGCGCGCGGCGCGCCGCTGTTGAGCGAACATCAAGGCATGATCGCTGAAGATTTTTCACGGCCATCGCAGTGGCTGGCTGAGCTTGCCAAGCGCCCGCGCCAAACCACCGTGCTGCCCTTTGCCGGCGTGCGCGTGATCAGCTTTCCCACAGGTATTGTCGGCCCAGCATTAGCCGCTCTCTTTGCCGAGCATGGCGCCGAAGTGATTTCCATCGAAGCGAGCAGAGGATTGCGCAGCCCGCAGCGGGGACAACGATTTCAGGTCGCCTCGGATTTTGAAGCCAACCGCAACAAAAAGCGCGTCGTGATCAACATGAAGCACCCCGAAGGCTTGGCGCTTGCCAAACGGTTGATCGCCGTCTCCGACGTGGTGGCGGAAAACTACAGCGCGCGGGTCATGGCAAGCTGGGGACTCGATTATCCGCGCATGCGCGAGGTGCGTCCCGACATCATCATGGCGAGCTTGCAAGCCTTCGGGCAGACCGGACCGCGGCGCGATTTCGTCAGCTTCGGACCGATCCTCATGGCTTTCTCCGGCATGACTTACCTCTGGCGCGACCCGGAGGTCGAAAAACCTGGCGCCGCTTGCCAGACCGCTTTTCCCGACTATATCGCGCCGTCCTACGGCGCGCTGGCGATTCTCGCGGCGCTCCACTACCGCGCGCGCACGGGCAAAGGGCAATATATCGACATCTCCCAGGCGGAAACTGCGGCGGCGATGCTCGGCACGGCCTATCTCGAATACTTAATTAATGGCCGCGAGCCACAGCCACAGGGTAACTTCAGTCTCTGCGCCGCGCCGCACGGCTCTTACCGCTGCAAAGGCGACGATCGCTGGTGCGTCATCGCGGTTGAAACGCAGGAAGAATGGATGCGCTTCTGCGAAGTCGTCGGTCACCGGGAGTGGGCGGCCGATCCGCGCTTCGCCGATCTCGCCGCGCGCGTGGCGAACCGAAAAGAATTGGATAGTCTGGTCGAGTCCTGGACGACGCAGCGCACGCCGCACCAGGTGATGATGACCTTGCAGCGCGACGGCATCGCCGCCGCCGTCGTGCAGACGGCGGAAGATCTCTATCGCGATCCCCACCTGCGCGAGCGTGGCTTTGCCCGCGACGTCTTTCGTCCCCAGGTGGGTTGGGTGACGAGCGTCGGGCCGTCGGCGCGGCTCACCGAATCAGGTTTCACGCCGAAGGACGCTGCGCATTCCGCAGGCGAGGATAACGAAGCCGTGTTCGGCGAGCTGTTGGGGCTGTCAATGGCACAGATCGAAAAATTAGCGGAACGGGAAGTGCTAAGGTGACAAGGGACGCTGCATATAGTTTCGTTCTGGAAGGCAAAGCTGCGCTCTACGGATCCTCAGTCGAAAAGGCGATCCGTAAAGCGGAACGACACTTGGCCAAAATCGATGCTGTGATGAAGCGATTGATCGCCCGTCACGGTCATTGCCCGCTGGCTGAGCGAGAATTCCAACCGTTTCACATGCTGGCGAATTCGATCATCAGCCAGCAGCTATCCAGTAAGGCCGCCGCGACGATCAAAAAGCGAGTCGGAGAGATTGTTGGAGTGCCATTCCATACGGAGAGGGTTCTTTCGGTATCGACTGAGAAATTGCGCG
>Ga0326597_10010823_pt1 | contig 12133 bp, 11 predicted proteins | sample RVTome_12_FD_203789 | JGI IMG/M metagenome (GOLD analysis project Ga0326597, IMG submission 203789) | Soil microbial communities from uranium-contaminated site in the Upper Colorado River Basin, Wyoming, United States - RVT100D185 | ecosystem: Environmental > Terrestrial > Soil > Contaminated >... | reverse complement strand
TCGGCGGTGCTGAACCCCACCGGAGCCCCGTCCGCTTCGATGCGCGTTCCGTCGCGCACGCACTGCCGCAGCGATGGCTCGAACCCGAGGACGCCGAGCAATCCCCACAGCGCCCGTATCCCCGCCGCATCGACCTCCTCGAGCGGGACCCGCACCAGGGCGTCCAGACCGGCGGTGAGCGCGACATACGCCGCGGGAAGCGGCGCGGGGGGGGCCAGCTGCACCATCAACTCGGCGAGCGCGGCGGCGGCGGCGAACCGGCCGAGATCGCGCGCCAGTTCACGCCGCAGCTGTTCCACATCGAAGGCGGCGAGGGTTTGGAGCTCGCGGCTATCGCGGTGATACAGCTGAGCCGTTCCCTCACTCAACAGCTCGAGTCCCGCCCCGAACCGGCTCCTCGGCCTGAGCGCTCCCTTGGCGATCGCGCTCTGCACACCGAGATCCCGCGTCGCCAGCCGGACCACCTTCGAGGTCTCGCTGTAACGGTACGTGCGGAGGACGACGGCGGGAGTCATCACCAGGGACATGGTGCAAAGATAGCTCCACTCCCGGCCCTCATCCGGCGTTCACGGCACCGCCTTACGGTGCGAAGCTGGCCCGCCCGCCCAGAAACAGGGTTCGGCCGCGGGTCGGAAAATTGACTACCTCCCGCCGCTGGTCGTCGAACAGGTTCTCCACCCGACCCGTCAGGGTTAGGGCCGGCGCGGTCGCCCGCCCCGAGAGGATCGTGACGCTGACCGACGCGTTGGCACGAGTGCTGGGCGCCAGGGTCACCCGCGGAAACGGGAAGCTCGAGAAATCGAGGTCGTCCCGCCTTCCGGTGTAGCGCAGCACCAGCCCGGCCGTGGCCAGGCGGCCGCCCTGGTATCCGAGGGTCAGGCTGGCGCTGTGCGTCGGCCGGCGCAACAGGCGCCGGCCCGCGGCGAACGCCGCGCCCGAGGTCTGATCGAAGCCGGCGTTCAGTACGCGAGTGGCGAGGTAGGTGTACTCGGCGTCGACGCTCCACGCCGCCCCCAGCAGGGCCCGCGCGACCGCCTCGAGCCCGCGCGCGCGCGCCCGGGCGACATTGCGGTAGCTCGGCGTGCTGTCGAACGAGAAATCCACCAGATCGCGGAAGCGCTGATCGAACCAGGTGAGCGCCACCGTCGCCCGGACCCCGGCGAGCGTTTGCTCGATGCCCGCCTCCCAGCTCCGCGAGTGCTCGGGCTTCAGATCGGGATTGCCCGACACAAAGCCGCTGGCGAAGGTCTCAAAGAACGTCGGCGCCTTGAAGGCGGTGCCCACCGCGACCCGCAACCGCGTCGCCGAGGCCACGCGATAGGTTGCGCCCGTCCGGTAGGTAACGAAGGAGCCGAAGCGATCGTCCTGGTCCAGCCTCGCCCCGGCGACCAGCGACGCCCGGCCGCGAACGGTGAGCGCCTGCAGAGAGTAGCCGCGATCGACCCGGGCGGTGTCCATTCCCGGGCTGCTGCAGTCGCCGAAGCTGCCGGTGCAGCGGTTGGTGCTGTGCAGCGTCGCGCGCTCGACACTCACGCCCGCCGAGAGGGTGGTCGCCGACGCGAGGTGGTAGTCGACCCGCCCTTCCACGCCGGCCCGCCCGATGCGGTCACGGCCGTGGAAGTCATAAGCGAAATCGGTAGTGTCCCCGGCCGAGTCCTGCGGGTCCTCGAGCCGCCGGGTGGAGCGGTGCAGCGCCAACAACGCCCGAGCGACGAGCCGCGCGCCGAACGGATGTGACACCTCGAACGAGAGCGCGGGCCCGGTCTCGGCCTGCTGCTGGTTCCGATCCACCAGCTGTCCCGCGGAGTTCGTCGGATAGTGAAATACGCCGTCGCCGTAGCGCGCCACCAGCACCGCCCGGCTCGCCCCCGGCCGACCGACCCGCAGCCGCGCCGACACGACGCTGTTGCGGTACTGGTTGTTGAATGCAAACACCCCGTCGGACTTGAACTGGTCGAGCCCGAACGAGTAGTCGGCGGCGGCGCCGCCCCCCGCAACGTGGGCACCGACCCGGGAGGAGCCGTATCCCCCCACCTCCGCCCCTGCCGTGATCCGCGCCTTTCCGCGCCCCGCGTGCGTGAAGATCTGAATTACCCCGGTGACGGCATCGGACCCATAGAGCACACTCGCGGGCCCGCGCACGATTTCGATCCGATCGACGTTGTCGGTCGTGAGGTTGGCGAAATCGAAAGCGCCCCCCGGCTGATTCAGGGGCACGCCGTCCAGCAACACCTTGGCGTAATCGCTCTCCCCGCCGCGCAGAAACAGCGACGTTTGACCGCCGAACGACCCGGTCTCCACTACCTGGGCGCCGGGGACGGTTCGCAACGCCTCCGCGATGGTGCGGATTCCCTGCGCGCGGAGCCGGTCGCCGGACAGCACCGTCACGGCCGCGGGCACCCCGTCGACGGCCGTGGGAACGCGAGTCGCGGTGACGACGATCGGAGGGAGCTGAATGGTGTCGGGACCCTGAGCCGACAAGGCGAAAGGCGTAAAGAGGGACAGCGTAACGAAGAGGCGCACGGAAAAGGCGTAGCGCATGCCGAGCTCCGGTCAGCTGGGCCGTCTGAGAGGGGTGATTTGGGGGCGACCGTCGAACGAGGACACGGCGAGCGGCCAGCCGAACACGTCCTCCGCGACATCGCGGCGTAACACGTCGGCCGCCGCGCCGGCGGCGACGACGGCTCCATCGGACAACAGCACCAGGCGGTCGGCGAAGCGCGCCGCGAGGTTCACGTCATGGGTGACGATGACCGCGGCGAGTCCTTCCCGCTCCACCAGTGTGCGGACCAGCTCGAACAACTCCATCTCGTGACGCACGTCGAGCGAGGCCGTTGGCTCGTCCAGCACCAGGAGCCGCGGCTCCTGGGCCAGGGCGCGCGCGATGCGCACGCGCTGGTATTCGCCGCCCGAGAGGGTCCACAGCCACCGATCCGCCAAGCCGGCCACATCGCAGCGCGCCAGCGCCCGGGCCACCGCCGCATGATCCTCAGCCCGCTCGGCGCCCCAGGGCGACAGCCGGGCATAGCGACCGAGCAACACCGTCTCGCGCACCCGCTGCGGAAACAGATTGTCCTCGTGCTGCGTCACCACTCCGACGACGCGGGCAAGCTCGCGCCGCGGCCAGGCGTGCGCCGCCCGGCCGAGAATCCGGGCGGTCCCAGCACGCGGGGCATGGGCGCCCAGGGCGACGCGCGCGAGGGTGGTCTTCCCGCTGCCGTTCGGCCCGAGCACGGCCACCAGCTCAGCGCTGCGCACGGCACACGTCACGCCACGCAGCGCATCGCGGCCGGCCTTGGGGTACCGGAACGTGACGTCGGTGACGTCGAGGATCAGTACGCTGTCCATCGCCTGAGCAGCAGCACGAAGAGTGGGACGCCGACGAGCGCCGTCACGACTCCCACGGGAAGCTCGCGCGGGGCCACGGCGACGCGGGCGAGGGTATCCGCGGCCACCAGCAGCGCGCCGCCGGCGAGGAACGAGGCTGGCAGCAATGAGCGGTGCCGCCCGCCCCACAACGAGCGGGCCAGGTGCGGCACGATCAGGCCGACGAAGCCGACGACCCCCGCGGTCGCGACTGCGGCGGCGGTGAGGAACGACGCGGCCAGGTACACGCGACGCTTTACCGCGGTCACGTCGGCGCCAAGATGGCGTGCCTGCTCCTCGCCCAGCACCAGGAGGTCGAGCGGGCGCGCGGCGCCGAACAGCACGAGCAGCGGCAGCGGCACATAGACCAGCAGGACGCGCACGGTATCCCACGAGGCGCCGGAGAGCCCACCCCACAGCCAGAGAAACGCGTTGCGCAACTCGCTGGCCTCGGCGAGCGAGACGATCGCCGTCGTCACGGCGGCGCAGAAGGCCCCAACCGCGACTCCGCCGAGCAACAGAACACGGGGATCCAGCTCGGCTCCCCCCACCAATCCGAGTCGGAAGACGAGCCCCAGGGCGCCCAACGCGCCGGCGAAGGCGGCGAGGGGTAGCGCCCACGAGCCCGGAAGGTGGAGTGCGATCGCCGTAACGGCTCCGAGCCCCGCCCCTCCGGAGAGGCCGAGGAGAAACGGGTCGGCCAGCGGGTTGCGCACCAGCGACTGGAGACTCGCGCCGGCGACGCCGAGCGAGCCGCCGACCAGCATGCCGAGGACGGCGCGCGGCACCCGCAGCTGCCAGACGATCGGCGAGTGCCCGAGCTCCCCGAGCGGCACCGCGGCCGGACCGAACACCACGGCGGCAAACAGGACCGCCACGAGCCCGCCGGCGAGCGCCAGCCATTTCATGGGGTCGCCTCGAGCAGCCGCCGCAGCGTCGCCACCGCCTCAGGCGTCCGCGGCGACGGCTGTCCAAACAGCTCGGCGGGCAGGTACAGGAAACGCCCGGCCCGCACCGCCCGGACCACGCGCCACTCGGCGCGGGTGCTCCACGCCGGCGGCCGCGACGCGCTGTCGGTCAGAATCAGGATCCAGTCGGGATCGCGCGCGGCGATCGTCTCGAGTGAGACGGTCGCCGAGGCCGACCGGATGTCGTGGAATACGTTCTCTCCGCCCGCCAGTCCCACCAGCTCGTCGAGGAAGCTCCCGCCGCCGATGGTCATCGGCGGATTGTCCCAGACGACGAAGGCGAGACGCCGCCGCCGGATCGCGGCGGGCGGCGGGACGGCGAGGATGCTATCGATCAGTCGCGCCAGCGAGTCGCCGGCCGACGGTCGGCCGCTCAGCCGGCTGAGGAGTCGCGCCGTGCGGCCGACGTCAAGCAGCCGGTCGTGGCGCAGCACAAGTGTGGGGATGCCAAGCGCCGCCAGCCGGCCCGACGCGGACTGGGTGAGCGCCGAGCGGTACAGCACCACGAGGTCCGGCCGCCGCGCGGCGATCGCCTCGACGTTGGGGTCGAGGCCGTCGCCCACTGAGGGGACGGCGGTCGCGGCCAGCGGGTATTTGCACCAGGTGGTCCGGCCGACGACGCGGTCCCCCGCCCCGATCGCGAACAGCAATTCGGTGATCGACGGCGCGAGCGACACGATCCGCCGGGCCGGGGCGGCGAGCGCCACGGCGCGACCCGCGTCATCGACAACCGAGAACGGTCCGCCCCTGTCCGGCGTGGAGCGCCGATCGGCGGAGCTCCGGCACGCTCCGATCGCGAGGGCGAGGAGCCAGCCGGCGAGGGGGGCGCGATGGGCCCAGCAGCGCATGCAACAAACCCACCCCCGGCGGAGCGGAGATGGGCGAGCGGCAGCGCCTCGGTGCGCTGCGACGCCACCCTCCCTCCCGCGAGGGACTACAGGTGGCGCGAACGAAGACGTCTCCTGGCTTCGGGCTCCGGGTCTCGGGCCTTCCCGGTTACCCGGTGGCGTCCGAGCCGATCATGAACCTGCCCGTTACAGTGGCGGGGCCGCGCCGGATTCGCACCGGCTTCCGTGAACCGCGTTCGCGATTGAACTGATGCGAGTCTAGCGCGCAGAATCTGGCTGCGCAAGCCGTCAGCTGTCAGCCATCAGTCGTCAGCCAATCACGGCGGACCGCCGGCGGCTGATGGCCGATGGCTCTTTCTCAGTGCGATCCACAACCCGGCGCCGAGCGCCAGAACGATCGCCCCCACCAGTACCGGCAACAGTCCCTCCGGCCGGAACGGGGCGGCGGGAAACGCAATCGCGACCAGCGCACCGGCGGCGAGCGGGCCGGTGCGGTAGCGCGAGAACATGCGGCCTTCGATCTGTTCCACGCCGCCCCGCTCGAGCGACGGCGCCGAAACGGCGGCCAACGTGTCCTCGACCAGCAGATCGAGCTCGGCGGTGGGTTGGTCGATCGGCAGGGTGAGCGTGCCGACCGAGCGCGGCAACACATAGCCGTAGGAGAGCTGGCGCCCGCCATCGGGTTGCACCGGCCCGAACACGAGCACGCGCGCGTCTTGTCGAACGACCGCATCAACGGAGAAATCGCCGCTGCCCGCCTGAAACTGCAACGCCGCCGGCGGGATCGCTCCCGCCCAGGTGGGGTGCTGCGAGTCAGCGGCGACGCGCGTGGTGCGCCCGGGGTTCTCGAGCTCGAGGATCTCCAGCACATCGCGGCCGCCGTCCGGCTTCGCCCGGGCGACGGTGACCAGGCGTCGCCGGAGCCGCACGGGCGGGCCGCGCGAGGTCGTATCGTAGACGACGAGCGTATCCGCTATCGTGGCCTGGGCCGCGACCAGCAGGATCGGTTGGGAGAAGTAGGCGAGCCCGTCGTGCACCGCGCTGACGACGTAGACGGCGAGGGTATCCACCCGGGGCGCCCGCAACCGCCAACGACCACGCGCGTCGCTCCGCACCGAGTCCACCGGCGCGCCCGCCTGCATCGTGACCTGATGCAGCACGATCCACCGGGCCGCGAGCGGCGTGCGGCCGTTCCCCCCCCGCACCAGGATGCCGGACACACTCGCGCCCTGTGCCGCGAGGCCCGCGCCCGCCCCCGTCGCGAAACCGATGAAGACGGCGAGCGCCTTACGGCGTAAACTTGCCGAAGTCCTCAGGATCGAGATTCTGCAGGTAGTTCTTGAGCGCGTCGGCGTCGAGTGCCTGGGGTCCGCCCTCGCCTGCCAGCTCGGAAGTGTCGATGGCGGTGTTCTCGAGCAGCTCGTCGCTGGTGAAGATCGGCGCCTTGAGGCGCAGCGCCACCGCGATCGAGTCGGAGGGCCGGGCGTCGATGTTCACGATCGCGTCGCCCCGGTAGATGTGCAGCTCGGCGTAATAGGTGTTGTCCTTGACCTGCGTGATGATGACTTTGCGGAGGTCGGCGCCCAGCCCCACGATTACCAGCTTCAGCAAATCGTGGGTGAGCGGGCGGGCGAATTTCATGCCGGCCAGCTCCATCGCGATCGCGCTCGCCTCCGCGGGACCGATCCAGATCGGCAGCACGCGATCGCCGCCCTGCTCTTGAAGAATCACGACCGGCGTGTTGGTCGTACGGTCGAGGCCCAGGTGGGCGACGCGGACCTCGATCACAGCGGACATCAGGTGCCCTGGTCCCAGGACGCGAGATACCGCTGCTGTTCGGATGTCAGCACGTCGACCCGGACCCCCATCGCCGCGAGCTTGAGACGGGCGATCTCCCGGTCGAGCTCGGCCGGAATACGGTGCACGTCGCGCCCCAGCGTCGTCGCGCGCTGCACGACGTACTCCGCGGCCAGCGCCTGGTTGGCGAACGACATGTCCATCACGCTCGCCGGATGCCCCTCCGCCGCCGCCAGGTTCACGAGCCGCCCTTCAGCCAGCACGAACAACCGCTTCCCGTCGAGTCGCCACTCCTCCACGGATTCGCGCACGCGGGTCGGTCCCTGAGCCGCCCGGGCCAGCCCCACGAGGTCGATCTCGACATTGAAGTGTCCCGAGTTGGCGATCACGGCGCCGTCCTTCATGCGGCGCATGTGTTCGAGCCGCACCACGTTGACGTTCCCGGTGAGGGTGACGAAGACGTCGCCCAGCGGCGCGGCGTCGCCCATCGGGGTCACCCGGTATCCGTCCATCTGCGCCTCGAGCGCCTTGAGCGGGTCGATCTCGGTGACGATCACGTTGGCCCCGGCGCCGCGCGCCCGCAGCGCGAAGCCACGGCCGCACCAACCGTACCCCGCGACCACGACGGTGCTCCCCGCGATGAGGAGGTTCGTGGCGCGCAGGATGCCGTCGAGCGTCGACTGGCCGGTGCCATAGCGGTTGTCGAACAGGTGTTTGGTGTCAGAGTCGTTCACCGCGATCACCGGGAACTGCAGCACCCCGTCCTTGGCCATCGCCTTCAAGCGGATAACGCCGGTGGTGGTCTCCTCGGTCGATCCGAGCACGCCCCGCACCAGCGCCTCGCGATCCGCGGGCGCCAGGGTTTCCACCCAGCGACGCACCGGCGGCGCGAGGTCGTCGAGCCGGTTGAGCGCGATCATGTGCAGCGCGCCGACCAGATCCGCCCCGTCGTCCATCGTGACGTCGGGCCGGTGGGCCAGCGCCGCGCGGATGTGGTCGTAGTAGGTGGCGTGGTCCTCGCCCTTGATGGCGAACACCTTGATGCCGTGATCGCGCACCAGGTGGGCCGCGACGTCGTCCTGGGTGGACAGCGGGTTCGACGCGCACAACGCCACGTCGGCGCCGCCCGCCTGGAGCGCCACAGCGAGGTTGGCCGTTTCGGTCGTCACGTGCAGACAGGCCGAGAGACGCCGGCCCGCGAGCGGCTGCTCGCGGGCGAACCGCTCGCGGATCTGCCGCAGCACGGGCATCGAGCGCTCGGCCCATTGGGTGCGGCGGCGGCCCTCATCGGCGAGGGCCAGGTCCTTCACGTCGGAGGCGGCGCGTGGAGCCGTCGCGGTCATGCCCGAGCCTTGGCGGTCTGGTAGTGTTTGGAGCGTTGCACGGCAAGCCGCAGATCCTCCACGCGGTTCGTGTGCTCCCAGCTGAACAGCTCAACGTCGTGGTCGCCCACGCGCCGGGTGTGCGGCTCGCGGCCGAAATGCCCGTAGGTGGCGGTGGGCCGGTAGATCGGGGCGCGCAACCGCAGCGCCTCGATGATCCCCGCCGGAGTGAGGTCGAACACTTCACGCACGGCGTCTTCCAGCGCTTCGGCCGGAGCCGTCGCGGTCCCGAACGTCTCCACCATGACCGAGACCGGCTCCTTCACGCCGATAGCGTACGCCACCTGGCACTCGCAGCGCCGCGCCAGGCCCGCCGCGACGATGTTCTTTGCCACCCAGCGCATCGCGTAGGCCCCGGAGCGGTCCACCTTGGAGGGATCCTTGCCGCTGAAGGCACCGCCGCCGTGGCGGGCCATCCCCCCGTAGGTGTCCACGATGATCTTGCGCCCGGTGAGCCCGGCGTCTCCCTGCGGTCCCCCGACCACGAACCGTCCGGTCGGGTTCACCAGGACGTCGGCGTCGGCCACCGAAAACCCTTCCTTGTCCAGCACCGGCCGCACGACCTGCTCGAGGATCCCGGCGCGCAGGTCGGCGTTGTCGACCTTGTCCGAGTGCTGCGTCGAGACGAGCACCTTGGCGATCCCCACCGGCCGGTCGCCCTCATAGACGACGCTCACCTGCGTCTTGCCATCGGGGCGCAGCCACGGCAGATCGCCGCGCTTGCGCACCGCCGCCAACTCTTCCGCGAGCCGGTGTGCCAGCACGATCGGCAGCGGCATGAGCGAGGCGGTCTCGTTCGTCGCGTAGCCGAACATCATCCCCTGATCGCCGGCGCCACCGCGGTCCACGCCCATGGCGATGTCGCCGGATTGCTTGTCGATCGTCGTCAACACGGCGCACGTCTGGGCGTCGAAGCCGAAATTCGCGTCGGTGTAGCCGATCGACTGGATGGTGCCGCGGACGATGTCGGGGATGTGGACGTAGGTCCGGGTGGTGATCTCGCCGGCGACGACGGCCATGCCGGTGGTCACGAGCGTCTCACACGCCACGCGGGCGGTGGGGTCGCTCGTCAGAATGGCGTCGAGGACCGCGTCGGAGATCTGATCCGCGATCTTGTCGGGGTGTCCTTCCGTGACCGACTCGGAAGTGAAGACGTGGCGCGTGGACGGCATGTTGACCTTGGAAGCCTCAGGTTTTCAAGCTAGCCGAGCGTCGTCCGGCGGGCAACCGGGCGTCGGGATCGAGCAACGCCGGATCGAGGCACGCCGCCACCGCTTCGCGCAATACGTCCAGCACCTGTGCGTCGGTGCGCGCGTTGAGGGCCGCGGCGGCCGCGGCTTCGGCCTGACTGCGGCTGAGTTGGCGCACGACCCAGCGGATGAACGGCAGCGCCGGAGGCGCGACCGAGAACGTCTCGTAGCCGAGACCGATCAGCAGGAACGCGGACAGGGGATCCGACGCCATCTCGCCGCACACGCTGGCGGGCTTCCCTGCGGCGCGCGCCGCGTCGGCCACCTGTTTCAGCAGTCGCAAAACGCTCGGGTCGTGCGGCGTGAAGCGGTCGGCGAGGCGCGCGTTCCCCCGGTCCACCACCAGCGTGTACTGCGTCAGGTCGTTGGTGCCGACGCTCAGGAAGTCGCTCGCCGCCGCCAGGCGGTCGGCGAGCACCGCCGCGGCGGGCGTCTCGACCATCACGCCGACCGGGAGCGTGGCGGCCGCGCGCACGCCGTCGCGGGCGAGGCGCTCGCTCTCTTCGGCGACCATCTCGCGGGTGCGATCGATTTCCTGGAGGCGCGTTACCAGCGGGATCATGAAGTGAATCTGCGCGTCGGCCGCCGCGCGCAGCACCGCGCGGATCTGGGCGCGGAACATCTCCGGCTGGTCGAGGCACACGCGGATCGCGCGCCAGCCGAGGAACGGGTTCGCCTCGGGCGGCGCCTGGAATGCCGCCGGGAATTTGTCGCCGCCCAGATCGAAGCTCCGCACCACCACCGGGTGCCCGGCGAACGCCTTACCGACGCGGGCGAAGTAGTGCGCCTGCTCGTCCTCGGACGGTAGCGCCGACTGCCCGGTGACGAGAAACTCGGTCCGCAGCAGGCCCACGCCCTCCGCCCCGTGCCCGCGCGCCGCCTCGATCTCGTCCGGCAGATCCACGTTGCCGCGCAGCGCGATCCGCAGACCGTCGGTGGTGACGGCCGGCAGATGCACGACGCGCTCGAGATCGGCCAGCAACTCGTGGCGTCGGTTGTCGCGCTCGATCGCTTCGGCGATTTCGGGTTCGGTCGGATCGAGCAGCACCGTTCCGCGGGTGCCGTCCAGAATCAGGGTCGTGCCCGATTCGATGCGGTCCACGGCGCCCCGCAGGCCCATCACCGCGGGCATGCCCATCGAGTGGGCGAGGATCGCCGCATGGGAGGTGCGGGTCCCCTCCTCGCTCACCAGACCCACGACGTGCTCGCGGTCGAACTGAACGGTGAGACCCGGCGCAAGCTCCCGGGCGACCACGATGGACGGCTGCGACATATCCTCCCACAGGTCGTCGGCGGCGAGGTGCATGAGGTGACGCACCGCGCGGATCGTGATGCCGTTCAGGTCCGCGATCCGCTCCTTCAGGCGGGCGTTGCCGGTGCTGGTCCAGGCATCCCGCATCTCGAACGCCTTGAATTCGAACGCTTTTTCGGCCGTGAGGTGGTTCTCGCGGATCAGGTCCTCGATGCCGCCGATGAATTCGACGTCCTCGAGCATCAGCATCTGCGCGTCGAAGATGCGCGCCTCGTCGACGCCGGCGCGGTCTTCGGCGCGCTCCTTCAGCTCCCCGATGTGCCGCTGCACGTCGCGCACCGCGGCGCGCAGCCGGCGCACCTCCCGTTCCACCTGCGAGCGCGGCACCACCCGGTGGGGCACCTCGGGGAGCGCCCAGCGCACTACCGCCGCCGGACCGATGGCGATCCCGGGCGACACGCCGATGCCGCGCAGCAGCCGATCGCTCATGCCGGGGCCTGCTCGGATTCGGTCTCCGGCTCCTCGTCGTCGACTTCGGACCCAGTGAGGTGCATTTCGTTGAATCCGGCCGCGACGAGCGCGAGCAGGGCTTCCATCGCCTGTTCGGCGTCCTCCCCGTCGGTGCGAATCCGCATCGCCGAGCCGCGCTCCGCGGCGAGCATCATGACTCCCATGATGCTCTTGCCGTTCACCCGCAAGTCGTCCTTGCTGACCTCCACCGCGCAGCGGAAGCGGCTCGCAATCTTCACGAACTCCGCCGCCGGCCGGGCGTGCATGCCGAGCGGGTTCACGATCTGCGCGTCGCGCTCGATCACCGCCATACCCACCCCGCGACCAGCGCCGCCCCAACGGCGGCGAGGCCGAGGCGCAGTCCGGTCACCAGGCCCGGCCGCCAGCGCAGCAGCGCCAGACCGACCGCGGCCACCCCGAGCATTCCGAGCGCCGGCCCCCGCGGCAACGGCTGCGCCAGCCAACGGGCGGCGAGCGGCAGGCAGAACCCGCTCACGAGCGCCATCGTCGGCAGGACCAGGCGGAGCGAGCGCTGCACCAGCGGGTGCCGCAGGGCGCCGGCGACATCCGCGCCGGCGTTCCAGCCGGCCGAGAGCGCCCACCAGCGCACCGTGACGTGCCCGATGTTGTAGATGACGAGGAACGCGACGATCGCCTCCCAGCCCGCGCCCAGGGCGACCGCGACGATCGCCGCAGTGGAAAGCAACGGCAGCCAGCCGACCCAGAACAGCCGGTCGCCGAGCGAGCCGAGCGGCCCGAT
>Ga0326597_10010822_pt1 | contig 12133 bp, 9 predicted proteins | sample RVTome_12_FD_203789 | JGI IMG/M metagenome (GOLD analysis project Ga0326597, IMG submission 203789) | Soil microbial communities from uranium-contaminated site in the Upper Colorado River Basin, Wyoming, United States - RVT100D185 | ecosystem: Environmental > Terrestrial > Soil > Contaminated >... | reverse complement strand
GGGCCGGGATGCCGCAGCTCACCGTGGCGCTGCTCATTCCAACCTGCAACGAGGCGCCCGACCAGGTGTTCGGCAATGCGGTCGCGATGCTCAAGGCGCTCGAGCGCCACCCGACCCAGCATCGGTTTTCCCTGTTCATCCTGTCCGACAGCACGCAGCCGGAGATCTGCGCCGCCGAACTGAAGGCGTTCGCCGCCGCGCGCGGAGCCTGTTCGGGCCCAGGCCGGCTCTACTACCGGCGGCGCCGATGCAATGATGGCCGCAAGGCCGGCAACATCGCCGAGTGGTGCCGGCGCTGGGGCGGCCATTATGATGCCTTTCTCACCCTCGACGCCGACAGCGTGATGGGCGCGCGCGCGGTCACCGGCCTCACCGATGCGCTGGCCGGCGATCCGTCGGCCGCGCTCGTCCAGTCGGTGCCGCAACTGGCGCGGTCCGACACCCTGTTCGGCCGCATGCACGAGTTCGCGACCGCCGTCTATGGCCCGCCCCTGGCGGTCGGCCAGGCCCTTTGGTCGCGCGGCGAGGCCAACTACTGGGGCCACAACGCCATCATCAGAACCCGCGCCTTTGCCGCCTGCGCCGGCCTTCCCCGTCTTCCCGGCCGGCGCCCGTTCGGTGGCGAGGTGATGAGCCACGATTTCGTCGAGGCCGCGCTCCTGCGCCGCGCCGGCTGGCGGGTCAGGATGCTGCCCGAGCTCACCGAATCGTTCGAGCAGACGCCGCCGACCCTGGTCGACACCGCGCTGCGTGACCGGCGCTGGTGCCAGGGCAACCTGCAGCATCTGGGCGTGGTCGGCGCCGCCGGCCTGCATCCGGTGAGCCGGTTCCATCTGCTTCAGGGGATCATGGCCTATGTCTCGTCGCTGTTGTGGTTCCTGTTTCTGGCCGCCGGAACGGCCGTGGCGATGCATGCCGGGGCGATGCCGGTCGACTACTTCCCCGAGCCGCATGTCCTGTTCCCGTCCTGGCCGATGATCGATGCCGAACGGGCGGTGTGGCTCTTGCTGGTGACGGCCTGCGTTCTTCTGGTGCCGAAGATCGCCGGGATCGCGCTGGTGGCGTTCCGCGGCGGCGTCCACGCCGGCTGGGGCGGCATTTTGGCTTTTCTGGCCTCGGCGCTGGTCGAAATCGTGCTTTCGGCGGTGATCGCGCCGATCCTCATGGTCCAGCACTCGCTGGCCGTGGTTCGGACCATCGCCGGCATCGACGCCGGCTGGACGCCGCAGCGCCGCGCCGCCGGCCGAATCCGGTCCGGCGCGCTGATCCGGTTCCATGCCGCCGAGACGGTGATCGGCGCCGGGCTGGGCGCCGGCATACTCGCGAATGCGATTCCGCTGTGGCTGGCGCCGATCGCGCTGAGCCTGGTTTTCGCGGTCGCCGTCTCAGCACTGAGCGCCCGCGCCATGCCGCGCCCGATCACGCGCCTGTTTGCCGTGCCCTGGCGCCTCGATCCGCCGCCGGTCCTGACCGCCGCGTACCGCCACGGCGCCCAGATCAGGGGCGGCGGCATTCTGGTTCCGTCGTCCGCGTTCCGGCGGTGATGATCCGCGCCAGCTCCTCGTCGGCAAACCCGGTGATGCCGTGGCTTTCATGACCGGTGAGATTGGCGGAGACGGAGACGCCCCATGGCCCTTCGAACTCCCGGCCGCCGGCGCCAAGCTGAATCTCGAAGTCGATTTCGCCCGCGACCTGCGGCGTGTGGCATTCGATGCAATGACCGAGCGGGCCGGCAGGATGGGCTCCGTACCGCGCGCCGGTACCCTGCTCCACGTCCGCGACCGCGCCGACAGGCGGCCCACAGCTCCGCGCCAGCGCGATCGGGCAGGTCGAACCGGGAGTCTCGTTTTGAACCGGCGGCACCTTGAGTAGACGGGCGACGATCGCGTGCCGGCGGAACATGATTTCGCGCCGACTTGGTGCCAACATCACGGGCGCGAGGGCGGTGATTCGGTAGCCCGAACAGGTGCCGCCCCGCCTGATCATGGAGAGTTCATGTCCGCCACCAGGCGAGCCGCGGCCAGGGTCCAGATCGAGATCGCCGGGAGCAAGGTTCCGCTCGCGGTGAACTGGCATCCGCGCGCCCGCCGCTTCACCCTGAGTCTCGATCCGGCCACCGGCGGCGCCCGGCTGAGCGTTCCTCAAGACGCCGATCTCGACGCCGCGATCGCGTTCCTCAAGCGCCATGAGGGCTGGCTTTCGCGTCAGCGCGCCAAACTGGCCGAGCCGGTTGCGTTCCGTGACGGGGCGCGGATACCGCTGCGCGGCGAGCCGCATCTGATCTGTCACTGGCGCGGATGCGGGCGACGCATTGTCATGGTCGGCGAGGGGGACGGGCCGGTGATCCGGGTCGCGGGGCCGCCCGACATGCTGGCGATCCGCCTCAGGCGGTGGCTCATGGCCGAGGCGCGCCGGGACCTGTCGGCGGCGGTGGCCCGGCACGCGGCGCATTTCTCCGTCAGGCCGGCCCGGGTCGTCGTTCGCGATCAGCGCACCCGCTGGGGATCATGCTCAACCAACGCGGCCCTGTCGTTTTCCTGGCGCCTGATCCTCGCGCCCTCATTCGTGCTCGACTATGTCGCCGCCCACGAGGTGGCGCATATCCTGGAAATGAACCACGGGCCGGGATTCTGGAAACTTCTGGGCGGCGCCGAGGTCGAGGTCTCCAGGGCGCGGAACTGGCTTGCCCGCCACGGGCAGAACCTGCACCGCTACGGCGTTGCCGGTTGAAGCATGATCTTTTCCGAACGAAGGTCCCATCCCTGATCATGTCGGAGACAGGCATTTTTCGCAATCAAGCGCCAGCGGGACGCGCGGCGGATCGGACAGCAACATGGACAGCACGAAGAACGGCTTCACCATCAACCTCGCGGGCACCGTGTCGGTGGTCATCGGCTCCAGCGAAGGCATCGGCGCCGCGATCGCGGTCGGGCTCGCGAAGGCGGGCTCGAGCGTCGTCTGCGGCGGGCGCGACCGCGAGCGGATGGCGGCGACGATCGCGGCGATCGCGGGGGCCGGCGGCTGCGGCGAGGCGGAGATCGTCGACGTGCGCGAAAAGGAGAGCGTCGGCGCTTTTGCCGCGGCCGTCCTCGCGCGCCACGAGGCCGCGACCATCCTCGTCAACTCCATGGGCGGGACGCTGATCAAGCCGATGGCGGAGGTCGAGGTGGGCGAATGGGACAATCTGCATCAGACCCATCTGCGCGGAACGCTGCTCACCTGCCAGGCGTTCTTTGGCGCCATGCGCGCCGGCGGCTACGGCAAGATCATCAATCTGAGCTCGCTCGCCGGAACCCGGGTGAGCCCGCGGCGGGGCAGCTACTCGGTCGCCAAGGCCGGCCTCGACCAGCTCACCCGGGCGCTCGCGGCGGAATGGGGCCGGTACGGGATCCGGGTCAACGCCATCGCGCCATCGACCACCCGCACGCCGCGGGCATCGGCGCAGCTCCTGCGCGAGCCGCAGCGCGAGGCCGACATCGTGTCGCGCACCCCGCTCGGCCGGCTGGCGAGGCCGGAGGACATGGTCGGTCCGGCGCTGTTCCTGGCAAGCCCGCTGTCCGATTTCGTCACCGGCCAGACGCTCGCCGTCGATGGCGGCATGCTCTCATCAAGGTGAGCGTTGCCGGGAACCGGCCCGGGGCGACCGCTTCATGACCAGCACGCGCCGGGTGACGCCTCAGTTCAGCGGGCCGGCATAGTCGAGGGTCAGCGTCTGCACCGCGGCGGCGACGCTGAGGCCAGTCTGAACCTGGACGCTGACCGGCTGCAGCGTGAACGACCCGGGTCCGCCGCCGACGAGCGCGTTGGCCCCGACGCCCAGCCCCACGCTCGCTTCGGCGCCGGCGCCGCCGTAGGTTCCGGCAAGCGTTCCCGGCGCATAGTTGGGCCCGATGCTCGCCGCCGGCCCGAATACGAGCCAGGTCAGCGACGTCCTGCCGGTGACACCGATGTCGAGGCCGAACTTGTCGATGATTCCATAATAGCTTTCGCGCACCGCCCCGTTGGAGGACGAGAAGGTGCAACTGAACGACTTGGTCGAGGCGATGATCAGGCCCCAGCCGCCCTCGCCCTCGCAAACGAGAACGCCGGCCTGAAGCGTGGTCTGGGCGCGGGCGGCGGGCGGCGCCAGCACCATGATGGCGGTCGCGAACAGGGCCGCGGCCAGCATCGTGGCGCGGCGGCGGTGATCGGTGGGGTATCCTGTCATGCGGAATTCTCCATGATTCGGCCCGTGATTCGACTCGTGGTTCGACGCCTGATTCAACGCCGGGCGCGACACCGGGCTACGGAACACGGGGTCCCTCCGCCCGGCTCGCCGCCGCTGCGGCAATATCATCATTGAGTGTGGCGGTGTGAAGATTTTCGCTCGCCCGAGCGTAAGACGGTCCGCGACGGCCGGTTCAGGCGACCCGCGCGGCCTCGGGCCCGGCCTCGGTGATCAGCCGGACAAAGTCGGCTTCCGGCTCGGGCCGGCCGAAATAATAGCCCTGGCCGAAGTCGTATCCCGAGCCCCGCAGCAGCGTGACCTGCTCGGCGGTCTCGACCCCTTCGACGGTGGTGGTCAGGCCGAGATTCTCGGCCAGCGCCGCCACCGTGCGGACGATGGCGAGCGCGCCCCTGTCGGCCGGCAGGCCACGCACGAATGACTGGTCGACCTTGATCTTGGTGAGCGGGAAACGGCGAATGTAGCTGAGGGACGAATAGCCGGTTCCGAAGTCGTCGAGGGCCAGATCGATCCCCATTCGCCGAATCGCATCGAGAAGCGCCGCGGTCGTCGGGCTCTCGCGGATCAGCAGCGACTCGGTGATCTCGAGTTCGAGACGGCGCGGGTCGAGCCCCGTTTCGGCCAGGGCGGACTCGATGCCGGTCAACAGGTCTGTCTGGCTGAACTGCTGGGCGGAGAGATTGACCGCGAGCTTCAGCGGGCGCGGCCAGCGGGCGGCGCTGGCGCAGGCGCGGCGCAGGACCCAGGCGCCGAGCTCGGGCATGAGACCCATGTCCTCGGCGACCGGAACGAACTCGGACGGCGGCACGCGGCCGCGCTTCGGGCAGTTCCACCGGACCAGCGCCTCGGCGCCGACGAGACGGCCGGTCGCGAGCTCGGCCTGGGGCTGGAAGAACACCTCGAGCTCCTCGCGTTCCAGCGCCCGCATCAGGTCGAGCTCCAGATGACGGCGGCGGACGAGGCGGTCACCCATATGGTCGGCGAACACCGCGACCGCGTTTGCGCCGCCGGTCTTGGCCGTGTTCAGCGCGGCGTTGGCGCGGCTGACCAGCTCGCCCGCGCTGCCGCCGCCGGGCATCCAGACGACGCCCGCCCGCGAGCCGACGATGACACGATAGTTCTCGATCTCGTAAGGGGCGGAAATCCGTTCGACCAGGCGCTCGGCGAGACGCCGCGCGCCGTCCTCGGTGGCGAGGCCGGGCTCGACCAGCACGAATTCGTCGCCGCCGAGGCGGGCAACGAAGCCCTGGTCCGATGTCAGCGCGCCCGCCCGCCCGGCGACCGCCTTGAGCACCAGATCGCCGATCCGGTACTGGAGGGTGTCGTTGACGGTCTTGAACCGCGAGAGATCGAAGTTGATCACCGCCAGCGGGGCCGGCGGCCGGCGAGAGGTGTCGAGCAGGCCGGCCAGGACCTGCTCCAGCCGGTTGCGGTTGGCAAGGCCGGTGAGCGGATCGAAGTGGGCCATGTAGGCGATCCGCGCCTGGGCGCGGTTGCGTTCGGTGACATTGCGGAACGTCAGACAGACGATGGTTCCGTCGCGGCCCGGCGCGCCCGGCTGACCCTGCGCCGCCTCACGCGTCGACGGACTCGCCACGAATTCGAGCACGACGCGCTCGCCGTCGATCTCGCACTCCGCTTCCGCCGGAACCGAAACCGGCGTGTCGCCACGGGCAAAGGCGGCGACGACGTCAGCAACATGGTCGTGCAGCAGCGGCGGCAGCGCCGCGGCGGCATGGGCGCCCTCGAGCCTCGATTGCGACCGGGACCGCAGGATCGCGGCCGCCGCCCGATTGGCCGACAGGACGGTCAGGTCCTCGTCGACGACAACGATGCCGTCGAAATTGTCGGCGATGACCCGTTCGAGCACGCCCCTGGTGTTGTTCGCGTCCGCGCGCGCGATCCTGACGAGGAGGCCGCGAAGGTCGACCTCGCTCGTCATCATACAGGCTCCGGCGAGCAGGACGGCGAGCTGCAGCGGCGCAGTCTCGACGATGACCGGGAAGGCGACCTGGGCCGCCACCGCCGCCGCCTCGGCCGCCACCATGAGCGCGCCGAGGCCGGCGGCGTGCCAGCGCCAGGACACGCGCCCACACAGCCAGACGGACGCCAGGACAACAAGCGCCACGACCGCGAAGTTCGCGCCCGGCCCGGCGCGGGTGAGCGCGCGGCCCTGAACAATCGTCTCGGCGCCGATCGCCTGAAGCATCGGCCCCGACAGGACTCCATGATGGGGGACCGCGAACTGGTCGCGCAGCTCGGCCGCACCGGCGCCGATCAGGACCTTGCGGCCCTCCACCGCCCCTGGCGCCATGCGGCCGTCGACGACATCGATGTAGGACAGACGCGGCACGCTCGCCGGATCGATCGACAGGTCGAGCGTGATCGCCTGGCCGGGGCCTTCGGGGATGCCGCCGTAAAGTGCCGCGATCGAGGGGCGGAACTCGCCGGCGATGGTGTCGCCGACCGGCAGGGTGCGCACGCGGCCGTCGGCATCGGTGAACACATTGACGCTCACCGACCAGGCATGGCGTGCAAAGCGCGGCAACGGTTCGTTCGCGTGCTCGCGCGTCCGGTCGGTCGCGCCGGACCAGGCCTGGCGAAATGTTGGCAGGGCAACGATGCCGCCGGCGGCCTCGAGCGCCCGCTCGAACTTCGCGTCCTCGGCCGGATCCGAGGGCAGGGAGAAGTCGACGTCGAACGTGATCTCGGAAGCGCCCGCGCCCTGCAGCGCCGCTATGGCACGGGCGTGGATTCCGCGCGGCCAGGGCCAGCTTCCGACCGCCTCGAGGCTGCGCGGGTCGATCTCGACCAGAACGATATCGCCGCTGGCGTCGCGGTCACGGACGGCGAACCGCCATTCGGTCAGCCAGTTCTGCCAGGGATCGAGAAGTCCGCCAATCTCGGCCGCGGCTACGGCGATGATGATGAGCAACGCCTGCGACGCGCGATGCCGGGTCATGATTGCGGCTCCCCCGCTCGGCCGCGCCGGCGCCCCTCGGCGGGTGCCCGCGTCAGGTGGCGCTAATTGCCGGTGCCCCTGGCCTTGCCCTTGCTCCTGGCGCCGCCGCTGTTGCCGTTGCCGTTGCCGTTGCCGTTGCCGTTGCCATCGCTGTTGCCCTTGCTCTTGGCGCCGCCACTACTGCCATTGCCATTGCCATTGCTATTGCCATTGCCGCCGCCGTTGGCCTTGTCATTCCCGCCGGACCCTGCCGCGCCGCCACCGTTACCGTCGTCGCCGCGCGCCGGACCATCGCCGAGGCCAGCCGTCCGGCCGACAAGACCATGGGCATTACCGCGGGGCAGCGCCGGGCCGGGGCCATATTCGCCGGCGAACGGACTGCCGACCGGCCGTGCCATCGCGGCCTGGCGAAGCCGACCCGGCGCGCCGGTGCGAACGACCGGCCGGCCGTATTCATCGTGGCCCAGCGGCTGAACCACCGGCGCCCGGGACGGGCCCGGCACGACCTGCGGCAGATCGCCGGCGCCGCCGAGGCTGAGGCCGCCGGCGCCCGAAGCATCCGCGCGCGCCGTCTGCCCGGCGCCGATCTGCGCGCTCTCGCCGCTCACGAGATCGGAGACGAGGACGCTCCCCTCAGCCACGCTGACCTCGGCCGCGGCGGAGCCAACCATCACCCTGAATCGGGTCCCCTTGACGACGGCGGCAAGATACGGGGTCTCGACCGAGAAGTGGCGGACCTCGCGCCTGTCGACTTCAAGGAGCAGCTCGCCTGCCGCCTGCAGAACCCTGGTCAGCCCGGCATCGGAGCCCGGCAGCACGACAACCGAATTGGGCGCGAGCAGCATTTTCTGTTCGCCGCGAACCAGAAGCGCGCGCCCGTCCGTGCTCGTCGTCACGATCGAGCCGGCCTGGAGCTGCATGCCACTGTCGAGCGAAACCGACTGGACGCCGGCGCTGCCGACCCAGACCTGACCGCTCGCCCGGGCAAGCGTCCATTGCTGCGCGAGCGCGACGCTCACGCCAGCACCGGTCAGCATGACCGCCAGAACCAGCGCGGCAAAACACTGCTTTGTCATGTTGCTCATTTTCGACATCCACCTGCGACAACCGTCGTTCGTGGTCGTCATGCTAAGGAGCGAGAGGTTCAGAAACCTGGCTCCGGTTTCCGGGAAATCCACCGACGTGGTTCACCGTTGATTCACCTCGCCGCCCGGGAGCGGGGCTGCGACCGGCGGAATCTTCCTATGCGAGACGTCCGGGTTAACCAGTTCGCAGGCAATCCGCGCTACCTCAGGCCCAATGACGCGTGCCAATGACGCGTGAACGGGGGGTCGACGTGAACAAGGATGCCGGCAGGCGCAGCGCACCACGACTGCGGGCGCTGAAGCCCGGGCGCATTTATCCTTCCGGCCGGGCCATCGGTCATGACTGCACGGTGCGAAGCCTCAACCGCACCGGCGCCGGGGTGGAACTCGTCCGTCCGGTCGAGCTCGAAGGCGCGGTCGAGTTCTACTTCGTCACCGAGAACGTCCGGGTCCCGGCCGAAATCGCCTGGCAGGCGGGCAACCGCATCGGCATCCGGTTCGCGAGACCGCTCGACTGGCTGTTCAGCCGCGGTTGAGACCGCTCGCGTCCGACCGGGCGCCCCCTCGCGGGCGGGGACCCCTCAGCGCGATTCGACCAGCCGCATGGCCTTCAGTCCGAGATGCGCGGTGACGATCCCGGTCATCGGCAGGACCGACATGATCGCGTCGAGGACGTGACCGCGGCCCATCCCGTAGGCGTAGGCGCGGGCCATATGGTCGGCCGCGAGCTCGACCTCGCCGCGGGCGGCGAGCGCGGCGATGGCGACGAGCTCGCGCGGACCGGGACCAAGCAGCGGCTCGGCGCCGCCCTCGCCGTCGGCCAGGAGGCAATAGTCGACCCAGCCGGCCGCGCGGCGGGCAAATTCCTCGTCGAGACCGAGGGCGTACTGCCATTCCCGCTCGTCGAGCAGCGATTCGCTGCCGGCCTCGCGCCGGACGCGGCCCATCTCGAGTTCGGGAAACGGGGTGAGCTCGCGCGGCGCACCGCCCTCGGGAAGCGTGCCGAACGGATAGTCCGGGCTCAGCGCGGTCATCACCGCCTGGGCGACATTGGCCAGGGTCGAGAACCCGGTGACGGTCGAATAGGCGGCGGCGGCCTCGAAGATGACGCGGTTGGTGAGGCCCATCCGGTACATCCTGCGCACATGGTTGGGAGCGTAGCGGACATCAGGCTTGGCGCACAGCGCGGGGGTCGCGATCAGCTCGCGCATCGGTCCGGACAGCTCGTCGGAGGCGGACTCGCCGCCGGCGTATTTGTGGAAATAGCCGCCGGTGTGCTGCAGACGCTCGAACAGCTCGGGCTGCGCCTCGGCGACAAAGCGCCATTCGGGGTAGATATCACCGCGCGCGGAAACGGCGCGGGCCAGGATCGCTTTGGGGCTCATGTCGTCGGGCTGGCTGGTCATCTTCCTCCCTCCTCGAGGCATGCGCCCATCGCCTTGCGGCCGCATCTCGCGGGTCCGTCGCGACGGCGGGCAGGTGGAGTCCGGGCGGAAAACTCTCTAGACCTGCGGGCATACGGCCGCAACAGCCGGCGGGCCGACGCGCCGGCCCACGACGATGGGAGGGGTTTGCCATGAGCACTGATCGTCCGGCGATGCATGCCGGGGAAGCGGTCGCCGAAGCGATCCGGGCGGAGGGCGTGGGCGCGGTCTACAGTGTGCCGGGCTCGCATATCCATCCGATCTACGACGGGCTCGCGCGGGTCGACGGGCTCGGATTCGTCACCGTCAAGCAGGAGCCCAACGCGTCGCTGATGGCCGATGCCTACGGGCGGCTCACGGGCAAGCCGGGGGTGTGCGTGGTGACGGCGGGGCCCGGCTGCATCAACTCGATGGCCGGTGTCGCCCAGGCCTATGGCGCGGCCTCGCCGATGGTGCATATCAGCGGCGCGGTTCCGCTGAACGCCCACCGCGAGGCCTTCCACGGCGTCGACGAGCCCGACTTCGTCAACCAGATGTTTCGCCCCATCACCAAGTGGACGGCCCGGGTCGAGCGCCTCGAGGACATTCCCGAAGCGCTGGCGAAGGCGTTCCACATCGCCCGCAGCGGCCGGCCGGGGCCGGTTCATGTCGAACTGCCGCGGGTGTCGGACTACAGCGAATACATCCTCCAGGAGGAACCCGGCCGGCTGGCGCCGTACCGGCGCCTCGAAACGGTGGTGGCCGCGCCCGACCCCGGCGTCGTCGACCGCTTTGCCCGGCGCCTCGTCACCGCCCGATCGCCGGTCATCGCGGCCGGCAAGGGGGTGATCCGCCAGGGCGCGCTCGGCGAGCTGGCCGAGCTCGCCGACAGGCTCCGGGCGCCGGTGGTGTTCGCCCAGGATGCGATCGGTGTCATTCCCGGTGACAACACGTGGTCGGCCGGCCATTTCGGCGGCATCCAGCCGCATCCGATCTGCGCCATGGTGCTTGGCGAGGCCGACCTCGTGTTCGCGATCGGCATGCGCATGTCGACCGCGGAAATGGCGGCGCTCGACACCGCCGTCGGCACGACGCCGGTGCTGGTGGCCGGCTTCGACGACGCGGCCGACGAGCGCTATGGGGGCGAGGAGCGGACGGTGGCCGACCCGAAGCTGTTCCTCGCCGCGCTGACCCGCCGCCTCGGCAACGCCCACCGCCCCGGAGGCGAGGCGACAGTCCAGCGCATCGCCCGGATGAAATCGTCGATCGCGGCGGGGCTTGCCGCCCAGACCGCGCCCCATTCCGGGGCGAGGCCGATCCATCCCGGCGTCGTCATGCAGGCCATGAACGCGGTTCTCGGCGACGATGCGGTGGTCGCCAGCGATGTCGGCAACTGCCAGATGTGGGCGCGGCTTCACCGCCGCATCGCGACGCCGTTCTCATTCATGCAGTCCGGGGTGTGGAACGCCATGAGCTTCGCGCTGCCGACGGCGCTCGTCGCCGGGCTGGAAATGCCCGACCGCGACGTGGTGGCGCTGGCGGGCGACGGGGCCTTCCTCATGACCTGCGGCGATCTGCCGACGGCCGCCGAATACGGCGCCAACATCCTGATGGTGGTGATGAACAACGGCGCCTTCGGCCAGACCTACATGCAGCAGCAGAACATCTACGGCCACACGTTCGGGACCACGTTCACGAGCCCGGACTTCGCCGCCATGGCCCGCTCGTGCGGCGCCGAAGGCATCCGCGTCAGCGATCCGGGCGCGGTCGAGGACGCGCTTCGCGACGGCCTCAGGGCGACCACGGACCGGCCCGTGCTGGTCGAGATGATGGTCGCGGACTATCCCTATCCGTCGCTCGGGAATGGCTGAGCAATTCACGGTTTGACCGCACCGGCCCACTCCTCACGAGCGCAAAATGCGCCCGGGCCATCGCCGCCCGGGTCAACGCGGACCCTGTCCCGGCGCGGCCGTGCCGCCGGCCATGCGCCAGCTACTTGATGCGAATAACGGCTAAATTCTCGAAGTACAAATTTACAAGCTATCAAGTTTTCCCGTCTAAATTGTTGACTGTTACGCCATGCGTCCCAGTGCGTGTGCATGAGACGCAGGCTTGCTGGTGGAGACAACACGCTCGGAGAACGATCATGCCCGCCGCCGCGAAACTTGAACCAACGACTCATAGCGAGCCGGGACCGCTCCGGATCCTCGTTGCCGAGGACAGCGAGATCACGTCCAACCTGCTCAACCTGCTGCTGACCAAGCGGGGACACTCGGTCACCTGCGTTGAAGACGGCAAAGCCGCCCGCGACCAGCTGTCGGCGCACGATTTCGACGTCTGCCTGATCGATTTCCACCTGCCGCTGCTCAACGGCCTGGAGGTCGTAAAGCAGTTTCGCGACAGCGACGACGCGGACGGACGGTCCACCTGCTTTATCGGCATGACCGCCGATGTGGAG
>Ga0326597_10010821_pt1 | contig 12133 bp, 13 predicted proteins | sample RVTome_12_FD_203789 | JGI IMG/M metagenome (GOLD analysis project Ga0326597, IMG submission 203789) | Soil microbial communities from uranium-contaminated site in the Upper Colorado River Basin, Wyoming, United States - RVT100D185 | ecosystem: Environmental > Terrestrial > Soil > Contaminated >... | reverse complement strand
CCGACAACGAGGGCGGCCTCGTCATGAGGCTCTCCACGCGAGTCGGCTACCTCGAAACGCCGCCTCCGCAGGCGCTCGGGGAGGCCGGCGATCTCGCCGCCACCGAGCTCGAGTCCCGGCGCATGGGTGCCACGCTCCGCGAGGCCGGCATCAACTGGAATCTCGCCCCCGTCGTGGACGTGGCGGTCAACCCGTTCAACCCGGCGGTGGTCACGCTCGGTCGCACTTTCTCGTCCGATCCCCAGCAGGTCATCGCGCAGGCCCGCGCGTTCATCCAGGGCATGCACGACGCGGGCGTCCTGACCTCGCTCAAGCACTTCCCGGGCCACGGCTCGAGCCGGACGGATTCGCACCACGGCTTCGTGGACGTGACGGACACGGCCGACCTCAAGGCCGAGCTCGAGCCCTACCGGGCGCTCATCAAGGAAGGGCTCGCCGACAGCGTCATGACCGCCCACGTCTTCAACCGCGGCATCGACTTCTTCAAACCCGCCACGCTGTCGCGCTATGCCATCGGGTGCTATCTCCGCGGCAAGCTCGGCTACAAGGGCCTCGTGGTCTCGGACGATCTGCTGATGGGCGCGATCCGCCAACGCTACGGTCTCGAGGAGGCCTCGGTCCTCGCGCTCCGGGCCACCGTGGACATGCTGCTGATCTCGCAGAACCAGGGCAAGGTCGAGCGCGGCGCGGCCGAGCGGGTCATCGCAGGCATCCGCCAGGGGCTCCGTGACGGCCGGCTGTCGCCGAAAGCCCTGGCCTTGTCGATCGAGCGTGTCCGAGCGCTACGCGGCCGGATCGCACAGTAGCTCGTGGCAGGGCCTGCGTAGCCTGGTGGCGAGCGCTTCACCGCCTCCGCGTCAAAGGCTCGCCCGGACCAGGTCGAGCATCTGGTCGATTTCATCGCGCGACACGGTGAGCGCCGGCATGAACCGGAGCGTGTCCGGCCGGGGAGCGTTGATGAGGAGTCCCCGGTCGAGCGCGGCACGGGAGACGTCGGCCGCGTCGCGGTCTTTCAACTCGAGGGCGACGAGCAGACCGCGACCGCGCACCTCACCATGGCCGAGCTCCACTGAGAGCGCCCGCAGCCGCTCGATCAGGTACTGCCCCTTCGCTGCGACGGCGTCGAGGAATTGTGGGTCACGCACGGTCTCGACGACGGCGCACCCGACCGCAGCCATGAGCGGGTTGCCGTTGAACGTGCCGCCCTGGTCGCCATAGTCGAAGCAGCTCGCGCGCTCCCCGGCGACGAGGGCGGCGAGCGGTACCCCTCCGCCGAGTCCTTTACCGAGGGTCACGATGTCCGGGTCGATGCCGGCGTGCTCGTATCCGAACAGGCGTCCCGTTCGCCCGATCCCGGTCTGGATTTCGTCGGCAATCAGGAGGATGTCCAGCTCTCTGGTCAGCCGCCGGAGATCGCGCAGCCAGTCGTCGCCGGCCACGAACACTCCGGCCTCGCCCTGGATGGGCTCGAGCATGACGGCCGCGGTCTTGGGCGTCACCGCCCGCCGCACCGCCTCCAGGTCGCCGAAGGGGACTTTGGGGAAGCCGGGCACCTTCGGCTCGAAGAGGTAGTCCCAGCCCGGTTTGCCGGAGGCGGCCATCGTGGCCAGCGTGCGTCCGTGGAAGCCGTGCTCCATCGTGATGATCTCGAAGGCGCCGCCCCGATACCGCGCGCCCCACTTGCGGGCCAGCTTGATGGCGCCCTCGTTGGCCTCCGCGCCACTGTTGCACAGGAAGACGTCGCGGAGCCGGGTGCCATCGGCGATGAGAGTGGCCAGCCGTGCCATCGGCTCGTTGTAGTACGCCGGACTACAGTTGATGAGTCGCTGGGCCTGCCCGTGGAGCGCCTCCACGATGACCCGGGGTGAATGGCCGAGGCAGTTCACGGCCCAGCCCTGCACGAAGTCGAGGTATCTGTTGCCCGCGTCGTCCCAGAGCCAGGACCCCTGTCCCTCGACCATGACGATCGAGGGGCGGTCGGCCACCTTCATGACCCGCGCGATGTCCTCGCGCATGCCTGCCCGTGATCCCGACACGCTCGGCCTCATCCGCCGTGGCGCTGTTCGCCCGCGGCCATGGCCTCAGGCGCGCCGAGGGCCGGCGCGCGGCGCTTCTCCATGAGCCGCTCGGGATACCGCGCCTCGTGGAAGCCGTACTGGCGATACAGTCCGTGGGCATCCCTCGTGAACAGGGTCCACAGCCGGAGGCCCTGGAGATCGGGGTGCGTCGTGATGCAGGCCATGAGCCGCTTCCCAATGCCGCGCCCGCGGTGGCTCGGGAGGACGAAGACGTCGGCCACGTACGCGTAGGTCGCCCGGTCGCTGATGACGCGGGCGAAGCCGATCTGGCGCTCCCGGTCGAGCGCGCCGACGCAGATCGAGTGCCGGATGGAGCGCTCCACGACCTCGCGCGCCACCCCGGTGGCCCAGTACGACTGCGAGAGAAAGGCGTGAATGACGTCGAGGTCGAGACGCGCGGGGTCCGTAGTGACGAGAATGTCGCCCTCCCGCTGTTCGTGAAACATGATAGCTCCCCCCTTTCGGGTCAGGCCTCGGCTCGCCCGGCGGCGCGCCGGGGGCCGAGGGCGGCGCGGAGCCGCCGCTCGAGACGGAGCGCGGCCGGCGCGCTCGGGGTGGCCACGAACACCGTGTCGTCACCCGCGATGGTACCCACCACCTCGTCGAGGTCCGCCTCGTCGAGGGCGCGCGCCAGGGGGTGGGCGCCCGCCGCCGGCGTCCTCAGTACGACCAGCGCGGCCGCCGCCCGCACCGAGAGGGCGAACTCCCTGAGGGCTCGATCGAGCGCGTCGTGCCGCACCTCGGCTGGGATGAAGACGGCCGCGGGCGGCGTGACGTAGCCGGCCGGGGTCTTGGCGAGGCCGAGCGCCTTGAGGTCGCGTGAGAGCGTCGGCTGCGCGACCGTGATACCCCGCCGGCGCAGCCGCCGCTTGATGTCCTCCTGGGAGCGGATCGAGCCCCCTCGCACGAGCTCGAGGATCTCGTTCCGCCGCCTCAGACCGTTTCGGGAGCGGCTTGTGGATGCATTATTATTTACCATACCGAATACTAATACATGGCGGACCGGTGCGTGTCAAGTGCCGCCGCACGGGCGGCCCTCCACCGATGCTCAGAACCGACCGGCACCGTTGGTTCGATTCAGGGGCCCGCAAGCTGACCGTGCGGACCTCCCGCCGACTGTCGCAGCTAGCGCGACCCGTCGAGGGAGCGGAGGAAGGCTTCGACCTCCGCGCGCACGGGCAGCGAGTCCTGCGCGCCGCGCTTGGTGCAGGCAAGAGCGGCCGCCGCGTTGGCGAGCGGAACGGCCTGCTCGAGCGTGCCGCCTGCCGCGAGCCCCACCGCCAGCGAGCCGCTGAAGGCATCCCCGGCAGCCGTCGTGTCCACCGCTTCCACGGGGAAGGCTGGGAAGTGTGCGGCGCCGTCACCGCCGCAGGCCAGGACGCCGCGCTCGCCCAGCGTCACCAGGACCGTTCCCGCCCCCAGGGCGAGCAGCCGACCGGCGGCCGCGCGCGCGGATTCGAGCGAATCAACGGCGAGGCCGGTGAGCCCCGCCGCCTCGTGCTCGTTTGGGGTCAGAAAGTCCACGAGCGCGAGCATCCCGGCATCGAGAGGCTGGACCGGCGCGGGATTGAGGATGGTCGTGGCGTCATGGCGTCGCGCTTCCCCGAGCGCCCAGCGGACCACCGCCAGCGGGGTCTCGAGCTGGCAGGCGACGACGTCCGCCCACGCGATGCTCTCGGCGTAGGGCGCGACCATCTCCACGGTCAGACGGTGGTTGGCGCCGGGGGCGACCGCGATCTGGTTGCGCCCCTGCGTGTCCACCATGATGAGCGCAGTGCCCGTCGCGGCCTCGCGCGACGCGCGGAGTCCATCCACGCCGATCCCTGCCGCCGCGAGGCTCTCCCTGATGCGCCTGCCGTCGGCGTCGTCCCCCACGCAGCCGATCATCCTGACTTCGGCACCCAGTCGCCGCGCCGCCACTGCCTGGTTGGCGCCCTTGCCGCCCAGGTTGACGAGCAGCGTGCCGCCTGAGACGGTCTCGCCGGGTGACGGCAGGCGCGGCAGCGCTGCAGTGTAGTCCACGTTCGCCGAGCCGATCACGCAGACGCGCGGCATACCCGCTCCAGGAAGAGCTTCAAGAAGCGCGGGGCGTCCACGTCCAGGGCGGCACGGCACGTGGGCGCGGGCCCGGGCCTGTTTGGCCGCCTGTCCGCCACGGTCATGCCGCGCGTCAGGCGTCCCTCGCACTCGACGGCGATGTGGAGGGGCTCGAGGGTGACGAGGCCCGGGTCCACAGCCACGCCAACGGCCAGCGGGTCGTGAAGCGCCATGCCTCCATCCCCGCGCCGCGCCTCGAAGTCGAAGCCGTAGGCGGTGAAGTCCTCGACGAAGCGGGCCGTTCCGCCGCCGTGGCGCGGAAGCGCCGCGCTGAGGTCACCCAGGGTCAGCACCACTCGGCGCGTCACGTCGAGGGGCACCAGCTCGATGGGCAGCCCCGAGGCGAAAACCTCCGCCGCGGCCTCGGGGTCCACGTGCATGTTGAACTCGGCGGCCGCGGTGACATTGCCCGGCGCCGCCACGGCCCCGCCCATCACGACGATCCGGGCGGCCCGGGCCAGGCGCCCGCGGTCGCGCCGGAGCGCGAGCGCGACATTGGTCAGCGGCCCCAGGGCGACGACCACGAGGCGTCCCGCGAAGCGTTTTGCCGTCTCGAGAATCAGATCGGCCCCGTCGAGCATCTCAAGTGTGCGTGACGGTTCGGGGTACCGGGGCCGTCCGTCGGGCTCCCGGAGGGCGCCGAGGTTGCCAAGGCCGTCCTCGCCGTGGACGTGGGCTGCTGTCAGGAGCGGGCCGGCGAGCGGGGCGCCGGCGCCCCGCGCCACCCTCGGGCGGCGCCCGGGGCGAGCCGCCTCGAGGATACGGAAGACATTGGCGGTGGCGAGGTCGACTTCGACATTGCCCGCCACCGTGGTGATGGCCTCCACGGAGACCTCGGGCGAGCCGAGAGCCAGGAGGATGGCGAGCGCGTCGTCGATGCCGGGATCGGTGTCGATGAGGATGGGGGTGGTCAATTGACAGTCCGGCGCGGGCTCCGTATCATAGCCGGCGGCGGTCATCACATCGAGCAAGGGAGGATCGGATGAACATCCTGATCACGTATTGCGGGGAGTGAAACTTCCTCCCCCAGGCCTCCAGTTTGCAGGCCGCCATCAAGACCAAGTACGGCATCACCGCCGAGCTCAAGGAGAGCGCGGGCGGCGTTTTCTTCGTGGACATCGACGGCAAGCGCGTCTGGGATAACCTCGTCACCTACCGGTTCCCCGAGGACGCGGAAGTCTTCGCCGAGATCGACAAGCTCAAGACGTAGCAGCCTCGCGCTCCAGCGAGTCTCTGAACGCCGGGTGGGCGACGCGGCACAGCTCCCGCGCCCTCCCGGCGTCGCTTTTCCCGCGCAGCGAAGCCGTCCCCCACTCCGTCACCACGCAGTCCGCGATGAAGCGCGGTGTGGTCACCCGCGCCCCCGCCGGCAGCCGCGCCACGATCCGGGAGACCTTGCCCTGGCGGCCCGTGGAAGGCAGCGCGATGACCGAACGGCCGCCCGCCGCCTGCCCTGCCCCCAGGACAAAATCGAAGTGCCCGCCGATGCCCGTGACCTGCCGGCCCTCCACGCTCTCGGCATTGACCTGCCCCAGGAGATCCACCTCGATGGCCGAGTTGACCGAAACAAAGTCGCCGAGGGTTCCGACCACCTGCGGGTCGTGCACGATGTCCGAAGGCTCCATATTGACCATCGGGTTGTCGTGGACCCAGCGGAAGAGCCGTTCCGTGCCCATGATCTCGCAGACATCCATGCGCCCGCGGTGGAGCCGCTTCCGGGAATTGTTGATCACGCCGGATTCGATCAGCGGCAGCATGTGGTCCACCAGCAGCGAGTGCACGCCGAGGTCGCGCTTGCCCGGGAGCGCCTCCATCACGGCCTGGGGAATGGAGCCCACCCCCACCTGCAGCGTGGATCCGTCGGCGACGAGGTCGGCCACACGGCCCGCGATCCGGCGCTCGACCTCGCCGACGGGGGTGGGCGGGTACTGCGCCAGCGGGTGCTCGGCCTCCGCCCAGCAGTCCACCTGGGAGCGGTGAAGGAACGCGTTCCCGAGCGTCCTGGGCATCCGGGAATTGACCTGAGCGATCACCAGCGGGGCGCGCCGGGCCGCGGCGAGCGAGTAGCTGACGGAGACGCCGAGCGAGAGGTAGCCGGCGCCGTCGGGGGGCGAGCAGTGGACGACCACGGCGTCCGGTGCCCACGCGCCGCCCTCGGCGAAGACGCTGACCGTGTCGAGGTACCGGATGGGGACGAAGTCTACGTCGCCTCGCGCCTGCGCGTGGGCCAGCTTCGGCGAGTGGTGCCATGTCGCGAAGCGGAGCTTGCCCGCGTACTCGGGCGCGGCGAAGGGATAGCCGTCGACGCGCAACCCCCCCATGAGCGTCAGCGGAGCGAGGCGGTCCGCCTGGCGCAGGATCTCGGCGAGAAGCGCGGTCGGGTCGCCGCAGCCGGCCGGCAGCAAGACTTTCATGCCGGGGCGGAGACAGCCCACGGCGTCGGCCAGCGTGACCTTCTCGAAGAGACGGGACATGGAGGCGCGGGTAGTATAATCGCCGCCGGACGAGCCGGACAATGGATGTGAAGCACTGGCTGAGTAGCACTGCGGCGGAGCGCTGACGCCGAACACCCGCTAGTCCTGAGGAGAGATCCATGGCCAAGCTCGTGCAGCCAGTGAACCCGCCCAGCCTCGCCAAGCCCGCCGGCTACTCCCACGGCATCGAGGTCCAGGGCGGCAAGACGCTCTACGTCGCCGGGCAGGTCGCCTTCGACAAGGACGGCAGGCTCGTGGGCGCAGGCGACCTCGTCGCCCAGTTCAGGCAGATCTGCCAGAACCTCAAGGCCGTGCTGCTCGCGCGCGCCGGCCAGATCAGCGACATCGTGAAGCTCACCATCTTCGTCCTCGACAAGTCGGCCTACAAGGCACGCGCCAGGGAGATCGGCGCGGTCTACCGCGAGTTCTTCGGCCGGCACTACCCCGCGATGACGCTCCTCGAGGTCAAGGGCCTCTACGACGACGACCAGGGCTGTCTCATGGAGATCGAGGCCGTGGCCGTGGTGGACTGACGCGGCCCCCATGCCCATCCCGCGCCACTGGGTCACCACCGCCTTCGCCTTCGAGGGGTCGAGGGTCGTCGCCAACCGCGGCGTCGTGCGGGGCATCACGGTGCGCTCCCGCAACGTCGTCGCCAACATCGGCGCCATGATCCAGACCCTCTTCGGCGGCAACATCACCCTGTACACGGATCTGTGCGAGCGGGCGCGCGAGGAGGCCTTCCAGCTCATGCTCGAGCACGCCGCGGCCGCGGGCGCCAACGCCATCATCGGCATGCGCTACGACGCCAACGACGTGGCACCGGGCGTGACCGAGGTGCTGGCCTACGGCACAGCGGTCGTCATCGAGCCCCCGCCCCCGAGCTAGATGCTGCTGACCAAGCGCGTGTACGACAAGCCGGAGCGGGCCGACGGGACACGCGTGCTCGTGATGCGACTCTGGCCGCGCGGCATCAGGAAGAGATCCGTCGACGTCTGGCTCAAGGACCTCGGCGCCGAAATCGCCAACCTCCGCGCCTTCAAGGCGGGGCGCATCGGCTGGCCCGAGATGCGGCGCCGCTACCTGGCCGTCCTCAAGCGCGAGCCGGCGGCCTCCGCGCTCGGGCGCCTTCGCGCGATGGCGAGGCGGGGGCGCGTCACCGTCCTCTGCTCCTGCGAGGACGAGAAGCGCTGCCACCGGAGCCTGATCCGCGCCGCGCTCGGGATCGTCCTGGCGATGGGCATCCTCGCCGCGCCGGCGGCGGCCGAGCACGAGGTCCAGTTCCGCTACACGGTCCTCGGCTACGTCAAGGATGCCGCCGGCAAGCCGCGCAAGGGCGTGGGGCTCGAGGTGACGCGCCAGAAGACCGGCTTGTTCTACCCGGGCGAGACCGACGCCTCCGGCTTCTATGTCATCGTCACACGGCTGGCCGACGAGAGCCGCGGCGAGCGCTTGCTGGTCCGCGCCGGCCCCGCCAGCATCTGGATCGTGGCACGGTTCGAGCCGACCAATCACACGGCTGAGCGCGGCACGCGGGTGGATTTCACGGGCGGCAAGGCAACCGAGCGCCCGGAGATCTTCGCCGCCACCCTCAAGCAATTCCTCAGCAAGTGATGGACAAACCGGATCCATTCTATGCACTTGTGAGGTTGACGGGACGCTTTTGGATCTGGTTCTTCTTTCGCTCCGTGGACGTCCAGCACGCCGACCGGGTACCACGGGGAGGGCCTGTGCTTCTTTGCATCAACCACCCCAACAACCTGATCGACTCGCTGCTGGTGGGCGCAGTGGTGGAGCGCAAGGTCCACTACCTGGCGACGGCGGCGCTCTTCAGAAACCCGATCGTGGCCCGCTTCCTCAAAGGCGTCGGCGCCATCCCCGTCTACCGCCGCCAGGACGACCCCGGCAAGATGGACAAGAACGTGGGGGCGTTCGAGGCCTGCGTCACGACGCTGGCATCGGGCGGCCTCATCGGCATCTACCCTGAAGGGACGACCCATTCGGAGTCCCGGGTCCAGCGCATCAAGACCGGGGCGGCGCGCATCGCGCTGGACTACGAATCGCGGCGCCGCGCAGGCCTCTCTTCCGGGCCTCTCACTCTGATCCCGACGGGGCTGACTTTCGATGCGCGGAAGTCGTTCGGGGGACGTGTGCGCGTCTCCTTCGGCGAGCCCGTCGCGCTGGCACCCTATCTCGACCTCTACACCCAGGACCCCGTCAAGGCCGTGGACGAGCTGACCACCGCCATCCAGTGGAGCATGGAGGCGCAGGTCGTCCATGTCGAGCGCCTCGACAGCGCGTCACTCGTCCGGGAGATCGAGGCGATTTACCGCGACCGGCTCGTACGCGAGCTCCAGGAAGAGCGGGGGCTCTCCGGGGGCCAGATCGACACCGTCCGCCTCTCCCGCTCCATCGCCGACGCGGCGGCCTACTTCGCGAAGCATGCCCCGGAGCGGGTGGCTGAGCTCCGCGACCACATCGACCACTATCGCGCCATGCTCGCCGCCTACCAGGTGCGCGACCAGGCCGTGCGCGAGCGCATGGAGCCTCCCCCGGCTCGGCAGCGGCTGAACCGCGGCTGGAAGGCCGCCGTCGGGCTGCCCGTCTTTGGCTACGGCGTCGTCACGAGCGGACTGCCATATCTGGTGCCGCGCTGGATCGCCCGGCGCACCTCCACCAAGGAAACCAACTACGCGACGACGCGGCTCCTGGCCAGCGTGGTCGCCTTTCCGCTCTTCTGGGGTGTCGAGACCTGGCTCGTCTGGCGGCTCGCGGGCGCGCTCTGGGCCGCGGCCTTCTTCCTCTCTCTCCCGGTGAGCAGCATCCTCGCGTACCATTACCTCAGGGGACTCGTGCGGCTCCGGGCCCAGGCGCGCCTCGGCGTCGTGGCGCTCACCCGCCAGCAGGCCGCCACGCGGCTCCTGGCCGAGCGCCGGCGGCTCATCGAGCTGCTCGAGCGCGCCAAGGACGACTACCTCGCGGCCACGAAAGGATCGAGCTTTTGAGCATCCACCTCCTGGAAGAGCTCTCGAGCCCGGCGCTCAACGCGCTGCCGCGCGAGAGCACCGTCGTCATTCTGACCGCGAGCCCGCTCGAGACCCACGGCCCTCACCTGCCCCTCGGGGTCGACGCCTACACGGGCCGGTATTTCGCCCAGGCAATGGCCGAGCGCCTCGTCGCCGAGCGCCCGGGCTGGCACGTGGTCCTGGCGCCGACGCTGCACCTCGGCGCCTTCGCCTTCGAGACGGTGGGCACCGTCACCATGCGGCAGCGCGTGGTGCGCGATCTCCTCGTGGACTATGGCAGCGCGCTGGCCCGCACGGGCTTCCGCCACATCCTGATCTCGAACGGCCACGGCGGCCCGGGGCACCTCGTCGCCCTCGAGGAGGCCTCGACCATCGTCTCGCGCCGCTACCGCGTCACCATGGCGTCGGTGACGGGCTATCTGGCCTGGGGGCTCATGTCGGGGCGATACGTGGCCAAGTTCGAGGCCGCCCTCGGCCGGCCCATCACCGACGAGGAGCGGGCAGCCTTCTCCGAGGACGCGCACGGCGGCTGGTGGGAGACGTCGATGATGCTCCTGCTGCGGCCCGACCTGGTTGGCGGCGGCTGGCGCGATCTCCCGGCCGCCCGCTATTCCATGGCGCACCGGCTCATCCCCAACTACCCGGTGAGGAACGGCGGGCAGGGATACGTAGGCCATCCCGCGCTGGCGGACCCTGAGTTCGCCAAGGCGACGCTGGCCGTCCTCATGGACGAGGCGATGGATCTCGTGCGCGGGCTCCTGGACGGGAGCATGCGGCCGTCGCGCGGCCGCTCGCCGTTCTTCTCGATGCCGTTCTTCCGCACCAATTTCTGGCCCGTCGCCGCCGGCCTCGGCGCCGTCGCCCTCGCGCTCCTGTGCTCGAAGAAGAAGGCCCAAGGAGGCAGGACATGAAAGCCTACGTGTTGATCGAGACGGCGGCAGGCAAGACCAAGCAGGTCAAGAAGACGCTCGCGAAGGTCAAGAGCCCGCGCGCCAGCGTGTCGGCGATGGACGCCGTCACCGGCCCCTACGACTTCATCGCCGTCGTCGAGGGCCAGACCCTCGACGCCATCGGCAGTCTCGTGACCGACGCCATCGGCATCATAGACGGCGTCACCCGCACCACCACCTGCGTCGCCGTCACCGTGGGGTAAAGGCTCGTAGCCGCGCCGCACGGAGCAGGAAGGCGCCCGCACTTTTCCGCTTGACAGCTTCTGCGGGATGCCATGGTCACGCGGCGGCAGCGCTCTGAAGGTGCCGGCCCAGCGGCCCACAGACGCAAGCCGGCGCGCGTTCGAGCGGGGCCGAGTCAAGAATCATTCCCCGTCTCGAAAACACGCACCCCGGGTGCTCGACGGAGGCGCGGAAACGGGGGTGTAGAGTCGGCGCAGGAGGGCTCGCCATGCAGAGCCACGTCTCACCTGTGCCTGCCTCGCAGCATCCCTTTGCGGAGCTCGATCGGCTCGGCGACGAGATCGCCGAGCTATCCGCGCACCTCGACGCCGCCACCGCGCGCCTTCTCTCCATGATCCGAGAGTTCGACGCACGAGGGGGATGGAACACCGGCTTTCGCTCCTGCGCCGCCTGGCTCTCCTGGCGGGTCGGGCTCGACCTGGGCGCGGCGCGTGAACGGGTCCGCGTCGCGCGCGCCCTTGAAACGCTGCCGCTCTTGGCCGAGGCGCTGGGGCGCGGGGGGCTGTCGTACGCCAAGGTCCGCGCCCTCACCCGCGTGGCCACGCCGGAGACCGAAGCCCGGCTGCTCGCGGTGGGGCGCGCGGGCACGGCCGCGCACGTCGAGCGGATCGTGCGCGGCTGGCGACGAGTGGATCGGCGGGCCGAGGCCCGGGAGACCGCGCTGCGGCATGCGAGCCGGGCGCTTCACGTCCATCAGGACGAGGACGGCATGGTGGTCCTTCGGGGGCGGCTCGAGCCGGAGGTCGGGGCGCTGTTCATGCAGGCGTTGGCCGCGGCCCGCGAGGCCCTGTACCAGCGGGCTCGCGTGCCGGACGGGGAGGCGGGGCGCGCAGGCGTTTCCGAGGAAACACCCTCGCTGGCCCAGCGGCAGGCCGATGCGCTGGCGCTGCTTGCGGAGACGGCCCTTCACCAGGGGCTCGATCCCGGCGCCCCGGGCGAGCGCTATCAGGTGGTGGTCCACGTCGATGCCCCCGTGCTGGCCGATCCGGATCAGCCCGGCCAGTCGGTCCTCGAGGGCGGCGCGCGCGTTTCCTCGGAAACGTCCCAGCGCCTGGCCTGTGACGCGAGCCGGGTGGTGATGCGCCATGATGAGGAGGGCCGCGTGGTCGAGATCGGGGCCCGGACCCGGACGATTCCTCCCGCCTTGCGACGCGCGCTCCACCATCGGGACCGGGGCTGCCGTTTCCCCGGCTGCGGCGTCCGCTTCGGCCAGGGGCATCATCTCCACCACTGGGCCCACGGGGGCGCGACGACGCTGTCGAACC
>Ga0326597_10010820_pt1 | contig 12134 bp, 8 predicted proteins | sample RVTome_12_FD_203789 | JGI IMG/M metagenome (GOLD analysis project Ga0326597, IMG submission 203789) | Soil microbial communities from uranium-contaminated site in the Upper Colorado River Basin, Wyoming, United States - RVT100D185 | ecosystem: Environmental > Terrestrial > Soil > Contaminated >... | reverse complement strand
GGCGCTGACCGGCAACCGGCTCCGGCCCCTGTCCGACCGTCACGACGCCGTCGAGACGCTCCAGGCCGAGCCGGTGCGACTACCCACCCGATTGGCGGAGGCGCTGGCGGCGGGGCTCTCGTTGAGCGCCGCGGAGCGGCCGCCGACCATGCGCGCGTGGCTCCAGGCGGTGGGCGCGGCGGAGCGGCCCCATCGGCGCGCACTCACCGTCGCGGCGCTGGCCGCGGCCGCCGTCGTCACCGTCGCGGGCCTCCTAGCCGTCATGCTCACGCCTTCGGAACCGGTGCCGGCCCGACGCGAGATCGTCGTCGTATTCCCGTTCCTGGACGCCACGCGGGATCGGCTGGGCCACGCGCTCCCGGCCGTGTTCGAGGAGGAACTCCGGTGGGTGCCCAGCGTCCAGGTGGTGCCGGTCGCGGCCGTGGCGGGCGCGGTGGGTGGCGCCGACCTCGTCACGCCGGCCGCGCGCGACTCGGCCATGCAGCTCGTGTTCGCCCGGTTCGGCGCGTCGGGGATGATCACGGGAACGCTCGAGCACGACGAGGGCACCGGGCTCCGCCTCAGCGCGCAGCTGCGGCGCGCCGACGGCACCTCGACCACCGTTCCCACGCTGCATGGCGTGCCCGACAGCCTCGCCGCGATGGTGGTCACCGTGGTCCTCGGCATGTTCGAGCTGGCGGAAGACCAGGCCCCGTACCGTCCCGCCATGCCGGGCGGCGGCCTCGCAGCCCGCATGGCGCTCCGGGTGGGCGACAGCCTGTTCCAGGCCTCGGACTACGACGCGGCCATCGACCGGTACGACCGGGTGCTCGAGCTGGACTCGACCTACGCGCTCGCCGCGTTCAAGCGCACGCTGGCCGAGGTGATGCGGTCGCAGCCCACTCGGGCGAGCCGCGCCGTCCGCTCCGCGCTCGAGCCGGTGCGCCGGTATCGCGAGTACCTGGACCCGCTGAACCGCGATCTGCTCCGGGTCTACGAGGTCCTGGCCGTCGAGGGCGACGTGGAGGGCGCGCACCGCCTGGTGACGGATCTCGTCTATCGGTATCCGCTGTCCGTCGACGCGCGGTTCGTCAAAGGCTACCTCGAGTTCTATTTCGGGCCGCTGTTCGGGACGGAGCCCGGTGCCGCCCGCTTCACGCTGGAGCCCGCGGCGGATCTGGCCCCGCAATTCGCGGTGATCCACGGGCTTCTCGCGTTCGTCGCGTTTCAGGAGGGCGACAACGCCCGCGCCCGGGAGGAACTCCGCGCCTACCTCGCGCTCGACAGCACGTCGACGTGGGCGGAGGCCGCCCAGCTGGCCGACTCCATCCGGTTCCGCGGCTGGCGCGCGGCCACCCGGACCGTCCTGCGGCTCGAGGAGCGCCCGGCGGCGACGCTCGAGCTGGTGGCGCTCGCGGGCAAGAGCCTGGCGCTCGGGGCCTCGGAGCGCGCGCTCGCGGATGCCGCGGCGCGCGCCCTGCGGGACCGCGCGACGAGCGCCGACGAGCGGGCCACGGCGTTCCGGCTCCAGCTGGGCAACGCCGTGGGTGCGGGCCGCGCGGCCACCGTGGAGACGCTCTTTCAGGAAGCGCCGCGGAGAAACGTCCCCGGGGTCGAGCTCGATCGCAGCACGGTGCTGCTCGCCGTCACGGGCCTCCGGGGCGAAGCCGCGCCGGAGGCGGAGGTCGAGGAATCCGCGCGGCGGCTCCTGTCGGACACGACGGCGCCGGACGGCCCGTGGCTGGCGGCCCGGTGGTTCCACGGCCGGAACGCCGCGGAGGCGCGCCGCGCGCGGATGGCGCTACGGCGGATCGCGGACGCGGGCGGCGGGCCCGCCCTGCTCGCCCGCAGCCTCCTCGAGGATCTCGACGCCCTCGATCGGCTGGCGGCGGGGGACACGCTCGCCGCCTACGCCCTGTGGGCCGCCGCCACCCGCCGGTACCAGTTCGAGGAGGTGCCGTTCGGGCTCGTGGCCTCGCTCTGGCCGCTCCGGCTGGCGTGGGCCCGCGCCGCCGCGACGCGCGGCGACCACCACGAGGTGGTCACGGCCACGGCGACGTTCGAGGTGAGCCCCGGCTTCATGGACCAGGTCGCCCGTCCCATCGTCCTGCCGCTCCGCGCCGACGCGCTCGACGCCACCGGCGACCGGATGCCCGCACGAGACCTGCGGCGGCGCTACGCCACAGTCCTGCGCGACGCCACCGGACCCTGGGCCGTGGTGCGGGACCTGCTGCGTGCGCGGGGCGGCACGCCGTGATCCGGCTCCGCCTGTTCGGCGCCACGGAGCTGGTGCAGGCGGACGGGGCGGAGGTCACCAACGTCCTCCAGCAGCCCAAGCGCCTGGCCGTGCTGGCGCTGCTCGCGGCAAGCGGCGCGGGCCGCTGGCACCGCCGCGACACGCTCCTCGGGACCTTCTGGCCGGACATGGACGACGAGCGCGCGCGGGCGGCGCTGCGGCGCACGCTCACGTTCCTCCGGACCTACGTGGGCGACGCCGTGATCCGGACCCGCGGCGACGAAGTGGGGATTGCCGCGGACGGCCTCTGGTGCGACCTCACGGCCTGTGAAGCCGCGCTGCGGGACGGCCGGCTCGCGGACGCGGTGGACCTGTACCGCGGCGACGTGCTCGCGGGCCTGCACGTCCCGTCGGCGCCGGAGTTCGAGCGCTGGCTCGACGCGGCGCGCGAGCGGCTCCGGCGCGAGACGAGCGAGGCGGCGGCCCGCCTGGCCGCGGATTCCGAGGGAGCGGGCCGGCTGGCGGAGGCCGCGGCGTGGCGGCGCCGTGCCCTCGAGATCCGCCCCGACGATGAAACCGGTCTGCGCCGGCTGCTCACGCTCCTCGACCGCCTGGGCGATCGGGCGGGCGCCATCCGCGCCTACGACGACTTCACCCGGCGGCTGGCGCAGGACCTGGATCTCACGCCGAGCGCCGAGACCACCGCGCTCGTGGCCGGCATCCGGGCCCGGGCCGAGGCGGCGCCGGCCGCGGCCCCACCGCCCGCGAGCCGTCCCCTGCCCAACGTGGTCGCGGTGTTCCCGTTCGCCGTCCGGGGCGCCGCTGACCTGCACTATCTGCGCGAGGGGATGGTGGACCTCATCAGCACCAAGCTCAACGGCGCGGGCGATCTCCGGACCGTGGATCCCGGAAGCGTGCTCGCGCGTGCCGCGGCGCTCGGTGAGGCCCCGATCGACCCGGCGGCGGTGCGTCCCATGGCCGGCGAGCTGGGGGCGGGGACGTTCGTGCTCGGCAGCGTCGTCGCCGACGGCGAGCGGGTCCTGCTGCGTGCCACCATTCACGAGACCCTGGGCACCGCGGAGCGGCGTGTGGACGCGGAGGCCACCGCGGCCACAGGGATCTTCGACGTGGTGGACGACCTAGTCCGCCGGCTGCTGGCCTCGCAGAGCCAGTCGCTCGGCGGTCACCTCACGCGCCTGGGCGCCATGACCACCGATTCCCTCCCCGCGCTCCGGGCCTATCTCGACGGGGAACGCGCGTTCCGGCGCGGTCGCGCGCACGAGAGCCAGGCCGCCTACGAGGCGGCGGCCGAGCTGGACTCGGACTTTGCCCTCGCACACTATCGCCTGGCGGCGGCCCACGCCGCGTGCGGCAATCCCGTGGCCGCGCTCCGCGGCGTGGAACGCGCAACCGCGGGTGCCCGCCGCCTCAATCCGCACACCCGCCTCCTGCTCGCGGCCCAGACCGCGCTCCTCGAGGGCCGGTTGGCCGACGCGGAGCGGCACTGCCAGCGGCTGCTCGCGGACCGTCCAGACGACGTCGAAGCCTGGTATCGGCTCGCGCGCGTCCTGCTGGACGGGAACCGGTTCCGCGGCCGGCCCGAGGCGGATGCCCGGATCCCGCTCGAGCGCACGTGCGTCCTCGACCCGCGGCTCGTGGCGGCACTCGGCGAATTGGCCCGCCTCACGTGGACCACCGGCGACCGGCAGGCGGCGCGTGACTACGCCCGGCAGTACCTCACGCTCAGCACCGACGGAGACGACGCGCCTATCATGGCGGCCATCGGCCAGACGGACGACGCCGCCGAGCGGCTGGCCGTGGCGCGCCCCGCCGCGCTCCGCCAGATCGCGGCGCTCCCGATCCTCGGCGGGGCGGTTCCGGCCGGGCACGCCGCGGCCGCCGGTCCCTGGCCCTCGCTCCTCGCTGCCCATGTGGCCGCCGCCCGCAACGCGCTCGACGAGGCGCGGGCGGCGCTCGCCCGCGCGGCACAGGTGGATCCGGACCTCGCGCTCGACCACGAGGCGTTTCTTGCAACGATGCCGGGACGCGGTGCGGTGGGCGGGGACACCCTGATGGACCGGCTGCAGGCCCGGGCGGCGGGCGGGGGCGACGCCTCGGGAACGACGCCGGCCGCGGCCCTGCGCGCGCTCACTACCCTCCACAGCCTGGGTCTGCTCCTGCTCGACCGCGGAGACCGGCACGGGGCGGCGGCATGTGCCCGCGCGTGCGCGGCGGCGGCGGTTCCGCCGTGGGCCGCCTCGCTGCCGGCGGCGCTTGGCCTGGGCGTCGACGCAGGCATCGCGGCCGGGCGGGGCGAGCACGAGCCCGCGCTGACCGCGCTGGCCCGCATCCCGCTGGGCCCGTGGATCCATCTCGCGGGCGAGGTGCCCGAGTGCGGGCTGGTGGCCGAGCGCATCCTCCGCGCCCGGACCCTCACGGCGCTCCACCGGGCGGAGGAGGCGGCGGCGTGGGGGATGCCGCCGGCCATGCTCCGCCCCCTGGAGTGGGCCGTCGCCACGGCCGACTACGGCAAGACCGTCAGCTCGACGTAGGACGGCCGCGCCGCGTTACAACCCACCTTCACACACGGTTTACGAGAACTTGCATGGCCGGTGCGCACCTTGGAACGCGCACTACCATGAACCTAGGGCCGCCGGCCGGCGGCCGCGACCCAAGCCGGGAGCCGCAGCGTGCCGATGCTCCAGTTCCGCGACCTCGACGACGTCATCACCCTCGTGCGCGACCGCGGCGTGCAGATGGTGGATCTCCGCTTCTGCGGTCTCTGGGGGCAGTGGCACCACGTCAGCCTTCCGGCCCGCCGTCTCGGTCCCGTCCTGCTCGAACGGGGGGTGGGCTTCGACGGCTCCGCCCTGGGCATCAAGTCGGTCAAGGCCGGCGACATGACGCTGGTGCCGGACCTCGCCGCGGGGTTGCTCGATCCCTGGGCCGACGCGCCGACCCTGGCCTTCATCTGCCAGGCCTACGAGGCCGGGACGCGTGAACCCTCCCCATACGACCCGCGGCTCATTGCGCGGCGGGCCGAGCAGGTACTCGTCGAGAGCGGAGTTGCGGACCGCAGCATGTGGGGCCCGGAGTTCGAGTTCTACCTGTTCGACTCGGTGGCGATCGAGAACGGCCTCCAGGTGGCGAGTTACCGGATCGAGTCCGCGGAAGGCGCGTGGCGGCGGGCGGCGCCCGGCAGCGGGTACGTCATTCCGGTCCACGGCGGCTATCACGCCGCTCCGCCGTTCGACCGCCTGGACGGCGCGCGCACCAGGATCACGCTCGCGCTCGAGGCCATGGGGATCGAGGTGAAGTACCACCACCACGAGGTGGGCGGCCCCGGCCAATGCGAGGTCGAGATCCCGCTGCTCCCGGCGCTCCAGGCGGCGGACGCCATCATGCTCGTGAAGTACGTCGTCCGCATGATCGCGCTCGAGCTGGGACTCACCGCCACGTTCCTGCCCAAGCCCCTGCACGGCGAGGCGGGGTCCGGCATGCACTTCCACCAGTGCCTCTGGAAGGAGAACACCAACGTCTTCCACGATCCGGCGGGCTACGCGCACTTCAGCGCGGCCGGGCGGCAGTACATCGCCGGCCTGCTCGTGCATGGCGCGGCGGTCATGGGACTCACCAACCCCACGACCAATTCGTACCGGCGCCTGGTGCCGGGGTTCGAGGCCCCGGTGAGCGCCATCTTCTCGCTGGCGAACCGCAGCGCCGCCATCCGGATCCCCAAGTACGCCGATCGCGCGGAGAGCACCCGGATGGAGTTCCGGCCGCCCGACGCGATGGGCAATCCGTACCTCTCCGTGGCCGCACAGCTGCTGGCCGGTCTGGACGGGATCCGGCGGGAACTCGACCCCACCGCCCTCGGGTTCGGCCCCGTGGACGACGACATCTTCGCATGGCCGGCGGAACGCCGCGCCGCGATCAAGGCCCTGCCCACCGCCCTGGGCGAAGCCCTCGTGGCCCTCGAGCGCGATCGGGAGTTTCTCACGCACGGGCAGGCGTTCACGGACGAAGTGCTCGACCGCTGGATCGCCAAGCGCCGGGCCGAGGAGCGCGAAGTCCAGGTGCGGCCCCATCCGTACGAGATCGAGCTGTACTACGGGATGTAGCCGGCCGGGGTCACCGCCCTTTCCCCACCCCGGTCCCGGGCGATAATATGGCGGCAGCCAGCACCAAGGACCGGCATGAGCCAACACGACGAGCAGTTCGCCACCCGCTGGGGCATTCTTCTCGCGGCCATCGGCATGGCCGTGGGCACCGGCAACATCTGGCGCTTCCCGCGCGTCGCCGCCGCCAACGGCGGCGGGGCGTTCCTCATCGCGTGGCTCGTGTTCATGTTCGCCTGGTCCATCCCGCTGGTCCTCAGCGAGTTCGCGCTCGGCAAGCACACGCGGCGGGGCCCGGCCGGCGCCATCGGCCACCTGATCGGCGCCCGCCACACCTGGCTCGGCGCCTTCGTGGGTGTGTGCACCTGCTTCATCATGTTCTACTACTCGGTCGTCACCGGGTGGTGCATGAAGTACTTCGTGGCGACGCTCTCCGGCGGCCTCCACGGAGCCGACGCCCAGGCGTACTGGGAGGGCTTCACCTCCGCCAGCGCCGAGCCGGTGTTCTACCATTTCGCGGCCATGGCCATCGGCTGCTGGATCATCTCCCGTGGCGTCGTGAAGGGGATCGAGCGCACCAACCGGATCCTGATCCCCATCCTGTTCGCGCTGCTCCTGGTCGCGGCGCTCCGGGCGCTCACGCTGCCCGACGCCATGAAGGGCCTGGGCTTCCTGTTCACGCCCGAGTGGGGACAGCTCCTCTCCCACAAGGTCTGGCTCGAGGCGCTGAGCCAGTCCGCGTGGAGTGTCGGCGCCGCGTGGGGTCTGGTGATGACCTACGGCGTGTACCTGAAGAAGAAGGACGATTTCGTCCTCACGAGCTACACCACGGCGTTCGGTGACTACGCGGCGTCGTTGCTGGCCGGGATTGCCGTCATGTGCACCGTGTTCGCCGTCCTGCCCGAGGTGGACGCGCGGGCCGCGCTTGGCGCCGGGAACGAGGGCCTGACGTTCATCTGGCTGCCCAAGCTCTTCGAGCAGATCCCGGCGGGCCGCCTGTTCCTGGCACTCTTCTTTCTCGCGCTGAGCTTCGCCGCCATGTCGTCCCTGATCGCTATGATCGAGATGGCGACCCGGATCGGCGTGGACCTGGGGATCCCGCGCCGGCGCGCCGTACCGCTGATCGGCGTCGTGGGCTTCGTGCTCGGCGTCCCGTCCGCCTGGAAGCTCGGGATCTTCCAGAACCAGGACTGGGTCTGGGGACTGGGCCTCATGGTCTCCGGCCTGTTCATCGCCATCGCGCTCGCGATCTTCGGCACCGACCGGTTCCGGCGCGAGCTGATCAACACCGAGGATGAGCCGCATCCCGTCGGCGCCTGGTTCACGTTCGTTATGCGGTACGTCGTGCCCCTCGAGTTCATGGCCCTGATGGTGTGGTGGTTCTATCAGTCCGCCGCCAACTACGACCGCGAGGGCTGGTGGGACCCGCGCCACACCTACAGCGTGGGCACGACCGTGGTCCAGTGGGGGCTCCTGATCGTGCTGCTCCTGCTCGTGAACCGGTGGTGGGCCGCGCGCGTCGGCGCCAAGGAGCGATAGATGCAAGCCAGCGGCTGGATCATGATGGTCGTCGTCCTGGGCGGCGTCTGGGGCGGGTTCGTCTACCTGCTCGTGAAGAGCGCCCGCCAGGGCGACCGGTGAATCACGGTCAACGTCTTCGGGAGGGAACCATGGCCGGCATCAACACGGGACGGTGGCTCGCGGGCGGCGTCGCCGCGGGTGTCGTGGTCTGGCTGCTCGAGGGGGCGGCCAGCGTACTGTACATGGACGACATGCAGGCGGCGCTCCAGCGCCTGGGCCTGTCCATGGAGATGACCCCCACGGTCTGGGTGCTCAGCGTGGTCCTGAGCCTGATCCTGGGCCTCGCCCTGGTGTTCTTCTACGCCGCCGCCCGCCCCCGATTCGGACCCGGACCCCGGACCGCCGCCATCGTGGCCGTGGGCCTCTGGGCCAGCGGCTACCTCCTCTCCCTGGTCGGCTACTACATGCTCGGGATCTACCCCAACGGCATGCTCGTGATGTGGGGCGTCGTGGGCCTGCTCGAGATGGTGGTCGCGGCCATGGTAGGCGGGTGGATCTACCGGGAGGCAGCCGGCTGAGCCGGCGGTAGGGCTCGGCAGGGTCGCCCCGCCCCCGGGGCGGAAACTCCGGCGGATCTCTCGCGTATGGAGGGTGTCAGGCGCGCCCCGCCCCGCCCTTCCCGCGAGAGGTCTGAACCGTATGTCCCCACGCATGATCCCGCATTCGCGCTGGCCGGCGCTGGCCGTGGCAGTCGCCGCCTGCTCCACCGCGGGCGGCAATGCGGACTCGCCGGCGTCCGCCATGAAGGTCGGCGTCGCCGACCGCGGGTTGGTCCGCGTCACGATCGAGGAAACTGGCCTGGTCGAGCCGGAGCGGCAGATCGTCGTCAAGTCGCCCATTTCCGGCGTCGTCCGCGACCTGCCCGTGCAGCCCGGCGACGCCGTGCGCGCGGGCCAGGTCCTGGCGGTGGTCGTCCCGGACATCGCGCAGGCCAACGCGTTGGCCCAGCTGGGCAGCGAGCACGCATCGGCCCGGATCGCGGTGGACAACCTGCGCCGGGAATACGAGCGCGCGCAGGAACTCCAGCGCCGGAACCTGGCGTCCGAGGCCGAGCTGGAGACCCGGCGCACCGCGCTCGACCAGGCGGAGAACCAGTTCCGGGCCACCGCCGAGCGCCTCCGGCTGATGGAGGCGAGCGGGGTGCGGGCCACGGCGGATTTCCAGTCGGCCCGGATCACGGCGCCGTCGGCGGGTGTCGTCCTCCTGCGGGGCGTCGAGATCGGGGAGACGGTGGTCGGTGGGACCAGCGCGTTCGGCGGCGGGACCGAGCTGTTCACCATCGCCGATCTCTCGACCCTGCTCGTCAAAGCCGCCATCAACGAGGTGGACGTCGGAAAGGTCGCGGCCGGCGACACGGTCCGCATCACGGTGGATGCGTTCCCCGGCGATACGGCCCGCGGCGTCGTGCGGCTCGTCCCGCCGGCCGCGCGGCAGCAGGACCGGATCCGGGTGTTCGACGTCGAGATCGTCGTCACGGCCAACGCGCGGCTGCTCCGGCCCGGCATGACCGCCAACGTGAGCATCGCGGGCCCGGTGCGGGAGCACGCGCTGCGCATTCCGGTCGAGGCCGTCTTCTTCGTCGAGGGCCAGCCCACCGCGTATCGCGTGGCGGGCGGCGCCACCACCCGCGCGCCGCTCACGCTTGGCCTCACGGACCTGGCCTACGTCGAGATCCTGGACGGGCTGGCCGAGGGCGACTCGATCGCGCTCGAAGACCCGGCGGTCGCGGCGCGGCGGGCCGCCACGGGGCGCTGACCCATGCCGCTGATCGAGGCGCTCGGGCTCACCAAGGTGTACCAGCTCGGCCGCGTCGAGGTCCGGGCGTTGCGCGGCGTGGACGTGGTCGTCGAGCGCGGGGAGTACGTGGCCGTCACCGGTCCCTCCGGTTCGGGCAAGAGCACCCTCATGCACATCCTGGGCTGCCTCGATTCCCCCACCAGCGGCGCCTACGAGCTGGACGGGGAAAGCGTCGCGGGGCTCCGCGGGCGCGCCCTGGCGCACGTCCGGAATCGCAAGGTGGGATTCGTCTTCCAGACGTTCAACCTCATGCCCCGCATGACGGTCGAGGAGAACGTGGCGCTGCCGCTCCAGTACCGGGGCGGCTATTCGCGCCGGGCGCGTCTCCGGCGGGCGCGGACGCTGCTCGAGCGGTTCGGACTGGGCGAGCGCATCGGCCATCGTCCCGACGAGCTGTCGGGGGGCGAGCGCCAGCGCGTCGCGGTGGCGCGTGCCCTGATCGGGGACCCGGCCATTCTGATGGTGGATGAGCCCACGGGGAACCTGGACTCGGAGGCCGGCGCGGAGATCCTGCGCGCGTTCCGCGAGGTGCACGCCGCCGGCAACACCATCGTCATGGTGACCCATGACGCGGCGGTCGCGGCGGAGGCGGACCGCGGCATCCACATCGCGGACGGCCAGGTGGCCGCGTGAGCCTCCTCGAGGCGCTGCTCGTGGGACTCGCCGAGGCGCGGCGCCACCTCGGGCAGACGCTCCTCTCGCTGCTCGGCCTCATCCTCGGCACCAGCAGCATCGTGACCGTGCTCGCGCTGTTCGGCGGCCAGTCGAAGGTGACGCAGGATTACATCGCCGAGGTGGGCGGGTTCGGCACGGTGATCGTGCGGGATCGCGAGCAGTCGCAACGGCCCACGGCCCGCGAGCTCGCCTCCGACCGGCTCACCTATCGGGACGCCCGATATCTCAAGGAGCGGGCCACCACGCTGAGCGCCGTCGCTCCCGGGTACTTCAGCGAGTTTGAGTACCGGGCGGGCGGGATCCACTTCCGCGGTCCCGTGATCGGCACGACCCCAGACTACGCCGCCATCAACGACATCACGCCCCTGGCCGGTCGCTATCTCAGCGACCTCGATGTCTGGCGCAAGGCGCGGGTCGCGGTGCTGGGATGGAAGTACGCGGACTCGCTCTTCGGCGCGCCGGACGCGGCCCTCGGGCGGCTGGTGGACATCGGCGGGCGGAGCTTCACCGTGGTCGGCGTGCTCGAACGGGAGTACTTCTCGTTCGCCGTCTGGGCGGGGAACGAGCTCGAGTACCGCAACGAGCGCGCCTACATCCCGGTCACCACCGCCTTCAACCAGTTCACCGGCAACGACGACCGGCTGAGCTTCCTCACGCTCAAGGCGGCCTCTCCCACGGGCGCGCGCGTGGCCCAGCAGCAGGTCACGGCGCTGCTCCAGTTCCGCCACGGCGTCGAGGACTTCGATATCACGCCGTCCGGCGGCGGCGGCAGCTCGGATGCCGACTTCTTCATGCTGTTCAACTTCATCTTCCTCGTGGTGGGCGTGGTGTCGCTGGTGGCGGGCGGGGTCGTGATCGCCAACATCCTGCTCGCCTCGGTGGTCGAGCGGGTACGCGAGTTCGGGACGCGCATGGCGCTGGGTGCCACCGGCTTCCAGATCTTTGCCCAGGTGCTGGCGCAGGTCGTGGTGGTCGCGGTCATCGGCGGCGCGCTCGGGCTGACCCTGGGGTGGGCGCTCACGGGCACGGTGGCGTACTTCATGAAAATGCCGGCCGCCGTGACGCCCCTGATCGCGACGCTCGCCATCGTCACGTCGCTGGGCGTCGGGTTCGCGGCGGGGCTGTACCCCGCCTTTCGCGCCGCCCGCCTCTCGCCGGTCGAGGCCCTGCGGTATGCGTGACGGCCGGACCGAAGCGGCTCTCGCCTGGGTCGCCGGCTGGGGGGAGCTGGCCCTCGAGGCCCTGCGTGAAGTGTGGAGCCACAAGGTCCGCTCGCTCCTCACCCTCTTCGGGATCGTCTTCGGCGCCGCGTCGGTCGTCTCCCTCACGTCCCTTGCCAGCGCGCTCAAGAACATGGCGTACGCCGAGCTGACGGCCATGGGGATGCCGGCCACCGTGGCCTTCAGCGACCGGCCGCCCCCGTTCGACGCCACGCGGGCCGTGGACCTGCGGTACGCGGGGCTCACCCTGGCCGACGTGGAGGCGCTGCGCGGCCGCCCGGATCTGGCCGGCGTGTACGGGCGCAACTACGCGCGCCAGGTGCTGGTGACGACATCCGTGGACCAGCGCGTGGTCCCGGTCGAGGGCGTGGATGCCGGCTACGTCACTTTCCGGCGCTGGCGCATCGTGCGCGGGCGCGAGTTCGTGCCGCTCGACGTCCGCAACGCGTCCCGCGTGGCGGTGATCGGGGAGGAGCTGGTCGAGCCGTTCTTCGGGACAGCGGACCCCATCGGGCGCACGCTCCGGAT
>Ga0326597_10010819_pt1 | contig 12134 bp, 13 predicted proteins | sample RVTome_12_FD_203789 | JGI IMG/M metagenome (GOLD analysis project Ga0326597, IMG submission 203789) | Soil microbial communities from uranium-contaminated site in the Upper Colorado River Basin, Wyoming, United States - RVT100D185 | ecosystem: Environmental > Terrestrial > Soil > Contaminated >... | reverse complement strand
GCGTCGCCCTGTTCACGTATATCCGACGCGACGACTGAGCTGGCCCACACCCCATGAAGCACACGTCCGGCCATCCGCGCGGGGCACAAAGCGACCCCCGGAGCATGGTGACGCCGGACGCGTTCGTCGTCTCCGAGGCGCTGCTCGGGATGCCGCTCGCGTCCCCATCCCGCCGGCTTGGCGCCATCCTGATCGATCTTCTGGTCATCGGCATCCTGACCGCGGTCACGAGGAGCTTTTCGCTCGTGCTCGGGATCGTGATCGCCGTGCTGCTGGTACGGGCTGGGTTCAGGCGGGTATCCGTGCCCGGCAGCGCATTCGGTCGCGCGATGCGGGCCTCGGTGGGATGCCTCGGCGTGTTCATCGGCTTCGTGACCGTGGTGCTGTGGATCGCCTTCGGCATCGACATGGCCGCCTCGGGCGGGGCAGCGGGGACGCGGGCTTCCGAAGCGGCCGAGGTGCCGGGCATCGAGCTCGACATGGCGAGAGCGATCACCGGAGCTGCGACCGGCATGGCCTTCGCGAACGCACCGGATCTCCAGTCGGCGGAGGAGGCTGGGGCGCGACTCGTCGACCTCGGCCGCGAGCTGGGGTTGGAGCCGGGTGAGATCCGTGAGATCCTCGTGGATCTGGCGCCCTCGGATGCGGCGTGGCGCCAGGACGCTGACGCGCTCGTGGAGCGACTCGTGGGGGTAGAGGATGCGGCCACCGGCCAGGACACGCTTGCCTCGCTCGAGGGTCAGGTGGAGGCGCTCGTGGCGGAGGCGCGGCGTGCCCGTGAAGAGGCGGCCGAGGCGGAGGCGAGCCGCTCGGGTGGCCTGCTCGCCTGGCTCCGCGGCGTGGTGGACGAGCTCGGCTTCGGCTTCGGCTGGGCGACTCTCTACATGACCGTGACGCTTTCGTGGTGGAAGGGGCAGACCGTCGGGAAGCGCCTGCTCGACATCCGTGTCGTGCGGCTGGACGGGGAACCCATCACGTGGTGGACGGCGTTCGAGAGAGCGGGAGGGTACGCGGCGGGGTTCGCCACCGGCCTTCTCGGCTTCGCTCAGGTCTACTGGGACGCCAACCGGCAGGCGATCCACGACCGGATCGTCGGGACCGTCGTCGTCCGCGAAGGCATGCCGAAGATCATAGACTGGGAGTCCGCGTCGTGAGTGAATCCAAGACCGACAGGTATTTCGAGACCGAAGCCGCGCCCGATCCTTCGAGCGTCGTGCGGGCGGTCGACGAGCGTTTCGAGCGGCGGATCAAGATGACGGTCCCGGATCGACACAACCCTAAGCTTCGTCGGGCCATGGAGCTCGTGAACGCCGATGAGGACCTCTACGGTCTCTGGCTCGCGGCCAACGTGAACGCGGTCGAGCGCCTCGGCATGACGGACCATGGGCCGGTGCACGTCAAGATCGTGATGAACATCGCGGTGCGGATGCTCCGGCTCCTCGTCGACGCGGGCGTGGAGCCGAGCGTCGTCAGGAACTACCGGATGGAGGCGGAAGACGCCGAGGTGGTCGTGGCGCTCGCGGCGCTCCTGCACGACGTCGGCATGTCCATTCACCGGGAGGACCACGAGGCGTTCAGCCTGTTCATCGCGACGTCGAAGCTCCGGGAGATCCTTCCGGACATCTACGACCGGCGGCGCTGCACGATCATCCGCTCCGAGATCCTCCACGCCATCATTGCGCACCGCTCGGGTGGCAAGCCTTTGACGCTCGAGGCCGGGATCGTTCGCATCGCCGACGCGCTCGACATGGCGAAGGGCAGGTCGAGGATCCCGTTCTCGGCCGGATCGCTGTCCATCCACTCCGTCTCGGCCGCGGCCGTCGACTCCGTCTCGTTCGAGCGGGGGGAGGAGAAGCCGATCCGGATCACCGTGGAGCTCACCAACTCGGCGGGGCTGTTCCAGCTTGATCAACTCCTGCGCAACAAGCTGAACGGAAGCGGCATCGAGAAGTACCTCGAGATCGAGGCGACGCTCGGAGACGAGGAGAAGCGGCTCCTCACCAACTTCAGCCTGTGATCGCGCCCGAGTTCGTCGGGAGGCCCGAGGCTGCCGCCGCGCCCGATATCGTCACGGAGTGCGAGATCGACGCGGCTCCCGACGTCGACGCGGCTCCCGACGTCGACGCGGTCGCTCCCGTATCCGCGAGCACGCCGCACATCTGATGGACGTCCAGATCTCGTTACCCTTCGCGTTCGTCGCAGGGCTCGTGTCCTTCCTGTCGCCGTGCGTGCTTCCGGTGGTGCCGAGCTACGTCGCGTTCGTGTCCGGCCTCACGCTGGAGGAGCTCCGTGGCGGGGCACCGCCCGCGGCGCGCAGGGTGGCGGTGCTCCACTCCCTCTTGTTCGTGGCGGGCTTCTCCGCGGTGTTCATGACGCTTGGGCTTGTGGCCACTTCCCTCGGCACCCCCATCGCCCGGGCCCTTCCCTGGCTGTCCCGCTTGGGCGGTGCGGTTCTGATTCTGCTCGGCCTCTACATGATCGGGTGGCTCCCGATCCGCTGGTTGGGTCGTGACCTGCGTCCGCGTCCCTCGGGAACGGCCGCCGGTCCGCTGGGGTCCATCGTGGTGGGCATGGCGTTCGGTGCCGGCTGGACACCGTGCATTGGACCCATCCTCGCTTCGATTCTACTGTACACGAGCCTGGAATCGACCATGATGGAGGGCGTGGGCCTGCTCGGTGCCTACGCTCTCGGACTCGGCGTGCCGTTCGTGGCCGCCTCGTCCGCCCTGAACGTCTTTCTCGCAGGAAGCGCGAAAGCGCGCAGGTGGCTGGTACCGCTTCAACGCGTCGCCGGCTCCGTCCTGGTGATCGTCGGTCTCTTGATGGTCACCGGACGGTTCGCCGCGCTCACTGGTGTGCTCGCGGGTATGGGACAACTCATCGATCTGGACATGCCATGACGCAGGGAATCACTGTCGAAATGCTCACATACGCGCGCCGGATGCTGCTCCTCGGCGTCGTGCTCGCGGCCGGCGCCACGTGTGGGGGCGAGCCGGAGGCTGGTGCCGGCGGGAGCGACGTGACGCGTGGTCTCCTCTCCGCGGCGGGCGAGACCGCCGCCGCGCCGACCGGACGGCCCTCGCCCGTGCGGGACGTGCCCATCGAGGAGCTGGGGTTCAACCGCGGTAGCTCGGAGGCGCCCATTCGGGTCATCGAGATGTCGGACTACGGGTGTGGTTACTGCCGGCAGTTCCACCTCGAAACATTCCCCTCGCTCAGGGAGGAGTTCATCGAGAGTGGTATCGTGGAATGGAAATTCGTCCCCTACGTGACCGGCATGTTCGACAACTCACATGCGGCCCTCCGGGCGTCCGAGTGCACGTTGGAGCAGTCGCCGCAGCTGTTCGAGCGCGTCAACGAGCGCCTCTGGCACGAGCAGTCCGCCTGGAAGGGGAGCGACGACGCGGCGGGGTTGGTGCGGTCGTGGGCCGACGAGGCCGGAGTGGACCTGAGCGCCTTCGACGACTGCCAAACGAACGGCAGGAGGGCCGACCGGATCACGGCGGCCTCGGCACTCGCCCGCGAGTTGGGCGTGCGCGGGACGCCGACATTCCTCGTCGTGGGCTACGGACCCCTCCAGGGCGCTCTGCCGCTCGATACGTTCCGGCGGATCCTCCTCTCGGTCCAGGAGCAGGTGACGGGTCGGTAGCGCCGAGCGGCGCCAGCGAGCGGCTGGCGCCGCCCTGCCCGCCTCCGCACATTCGGGCGCGGCCGGCCAGGCGACGGGATTCATCCGCGCACCACCGGCCGCCCATCGCAGGTTCGTCACCGTCCCGGATGTCGTGGAGGAGAAGTAATGGTTCAGCGTATGATGGGCGTCATGTGGATACTCGCGCTGCCGATCGGGCTCGGCCCCATGCCCCTGGCGGCGCAGTCGGAGGACGAGCTTCCCACGATCGAGGAAAAGACCGAGGGAATGACCCGCGCCGACGGATACATCCCCATGTACTGGGATGACCGGGCCGGAACGCTCTGGCTCGAGATCGGGCGCTGGAATCAGGAGATCCTGCACTACACGTCGCTCCCGGCGGGGATGGGGCAGAACGACATCGGGCTCAACCGCGGTGACCTCGGCGGGCGCCATGTCGTGGTGTTCCGCCGGGTCGGCCCCAAGGTGTTCATGGAGGAGCTCAACCAGGGGTTCCGCGCCGGCTCCGACGATGCCCTGGAGCGCAGGTCGGTCCAAGACGGATTTCCAACCTCCATTCTCTGGGGCTTCACGGCCGCCGCCGCGACCGGCGACCGGGTGCTGGTGGATGGTACCGGGTTCTTTCTGACGGATTGGCACGGGCTCGAGACCACCCTCGAGCGGAACCAGGGCTCTTGGAACCTCGAGGCGTCCCGCAGCGCCATCTACATGCCGCGCACGAAGGGCTTCCCGACCAACACCGAGGTCGAGGTGACGCTGACCTTCACGTCCGACAACCCGGGCGCGCTCGTGCGGAGCGTTACACCGACCGGGAGGGCGCTGACGGTCCGCCAGCACCATTCGTTCGTCGAGCTCCCCGCCCTCGACGGCTCTTTCGAGCCACGGCTCGCCGACCCGCGGTCGGGGTTCGGCGGCCCGAGCTTCATGGACTTCGCGCTGCCCATCGAGGACGATCTCCGGGTCGGCTACATCGCGCGTCATCGACTGCACAGGCAGGACCTCGCGGCAGAGCGCTCCCCTCCGGTCGAGCCCATCGTCTACTATCTCGATCCCGGGACGCCCGAGCCCGTGCGCTCCGCGCTCCTCGAAGGCGGCGCCTGGTGGAACCAGGCTTTCGAGGCGGCGGGCTACATCGATGCGTTCCGGATGGAGGTGCTGCCTGATACCGCGGATCCCATGGACGCGCGGTACAACGTGATCCAGTGGGTGCACCGTTCGACCCGGGGCTGGAGCTACGGCGCGTCCGTCCAGGATCCCCGCACCGGCGAGATCCTCAAGGGGCACGTCACCCTCGGGTCCCTGCGAGTCCGCCAGGACTATCTCATCGGTGAGGGACTCATGTCCCCCTACCTCACGGGCGACGAGAGTCCGACCGACATTCGTGAGATGGCGCTCCAGCGTATCCGCCAGCTGTCGGCTCACGAGATCGGGCATACGCTCGGGTTGAGCCACAACTTCGTCTCGAGCGCGCACACCGACTCGGGAACGATGTCCGTCATGGATTATCCTCACCCGGTATCGAGGCTCGAAGGTGGCCGCGTGGCTCTGGGCCGAGACTCGTACCCCGACGAGATCGGCGCCTGGGACAAGATCGCCATTCGCTACGGATACACGGATTTCCCCGAAGGCGTCGACGAGCGTCAGCGTCTCGAGGACATCCTGCAGGAGGGCATGGAGCAGGGAATCGTCTTCCTCAATGACGTAGGAGCCGGAAGCGCGCATCCCAGCGTGCATCAGTGGGACAATGGAGCTTCCGCCGCGGACGAGCTCGAGCGCATGATGGACGTGAGGCGGGCGGCGCTCGACAATTTCGGCGAGCGTTCGATTCCGCTCGGGGACCCGATGGCGACCATGGAGGAGGCTCTGGTCCCGCTCTATCTGCACCACCGGTACCAGGCGGAAGCGGCGTCCAAGGCGGTGGCCGGCCAATACTACACGTACGCGCTCCGCGGCGACGGGCAGACGCCCGTGCGTCCGGTCCCCGCGGTCGAGCAGCAGCGGGCCCTGAACGTGCTCATGCGCACCCTCGGCCCCTCCGAGCTCACCATCCCGGAGGACGTGCTCGCGAGCCTGCCCCCGCGCCCGGCACGTTTCGGGGGCGACCAGGAGCTCTTTCAGCGCCACACGGGGATGGTGTTCGACGCCATCGCGCCCGCGCGGGCGGCCGCCGAGTCGACGCTGAGCTTCCTCTTCCACCCGGAGCGGGCCGCCCGCCTCATCCAGCAGCGCGCCCTCGACAATGCGCTGCCGGGGCTCGAGCAGGTGATCGCCCAGGTCAGGGAGGCCACGTTCGGCGCACAGCCGGTGGGGGCATACGAGGCCGAGATCGGCCGGGCGGTCGAGCGGGCCTTCGTCGAGCGGCTGATCGCGCTGGCCTCGCAGGCACCGATGGCCCAGGTACGGGCGGTGACATCCTACCAGCTCGAGGAGATCGCGGTGGCGGCCGCCGAGGACTCCGCTCGGGCGAACCCGGCGGACCGCGCGCACTACCTGTCGCTGGCTTCCGACATCGCGCGGTTCCTCGAGCGCCCGTACGCGCCCGTGCCGACCCCTGCGGCACCCGACATGCCGCCGGGCAGCCCGATCGGGGACCCGGGCATGCGCTGGGTCGACCTCTCCTGCCCCTGGGGGTAGGCGGCCCGGAAGGGCGGCGGGTGCTTCGCCCGCCGCCCGCCCGGTCCGGCCCGGATCCCCTTGGGCGTCGCCCTCCCTCGCGCCTTGACGGCGCTTCACCGCATCGACTATAGTTGCACATGGCAACCATCGAGACGCAGCGCCGCCGGCGCGAAGTGAAAGAGGCCACAGGAACCGCGCAGCGGGACACCGAAGCCTTTTCCCGTGCGCTCGGCGATCTGATCCGCGTCGTTCAGTTTCGGGACCGGGACCGGGCGTGCTGCCACGGTCTGAGCGTCACCCAGTGCTACGCGCTCGAAGGCGTGGTCGAACGGGATGGCCTCACCGTGAACGAGCTCGCCGCTTTCCTCTATCTCGACAAGAGCACCGTCAGCCGAGTCGCCGGCGGGCTGGTCGAGCGGGGACTCGTGCGGCGCGAATCGGACGAGGGCGACGGGCGGGTGGTGCGACTCGTGCCGACCAACGACGGGCGGGTGACGCACGAGGCTATCCGCCGGGACCTGGAGCGAGACTACGGCGTGCTCCTGGATGACCTGAGGCCGGAGGCCAGTGCCTCAGTGGTCCGTTTGGTCGAGCGGCTTGCGCGCGGCTTCGCGGCCGGCGTCGATGTCGCCGGGGGAAGTTGCTGCGTCGTCCAATAGAAGAACCGTTTTTATTTCACCAGATAGTTGCATTCAGCAACAAGGGAGCATCGATGTCGAACGCGGAGACGAAGGGCCGGGAGATCACCCGGACGGTGCGGGAGCGATACGGGCGGGCCGCGGAGGGTCAGGCCGAGTGCTGCGGATCGTCCTGCTGTGGAGGGGAGCGGGACGCCGCCGAGGTCAGTCGGGCAATCGGCTATACGGAAGCGGAGCTGGCCACGCTCCCGGAGGGCGCGGATCTCGGGCTCGGGTGCGGCAATCCGACCGCCATCGCGTCTCTGGCCGAGGGTGAGGTGGTCATGGATCTGGGGTCGGGTGCGGGCATCGATTGCTTCCTGGCGAGTCGTCAGGTGGGAGCCACCGGGCGCGTCATCGGGGTCGACATGACGCCGCAGATGCTGGAGCGGGCCCGCGCGAACGCCGCCCGGGGCGGCTTCGACAACGTGGAATTCCGACTCGGTGAGATCGAGGCGCTTCCCGTGGCCGACAGCGTGGTCGATGTCGTGCTCTCGAACTGCGTCCTGAATCTCGTGCCGGACAAGGCGCGCGCGCTCTCCGAGGCCTACCGTGTCCTGCGGCCGGGAGGACGCCTCGCGATTTCCGACATGGTCTCGGACGTGGACCCGCCGTCCGAGCTGAAGGACGACCTCGACGCGATCGCCGCGTGCCTTCCCATCCGAAGGGACAGCTACCTGCGCCAGCTCGAGGAGGCGGGCTTCGAGGACGTCAGCATCGTGAGCGAGCGACGGTACCCCGCCGAGCACCTGCTCGCGGACCCGGGCGTGAAGCGGGCGCTCGAGGCGCATCCCGAGCTCGCGCCGGCGATCGAGCGGTTCGCAGAAGGCATCTACGGTGCGCACTTCGAGGGTGTTCGGCGCTAGCGACAGCAATCACTGGCGCTGTCGCGTCGCGGGGAAGGGGTGGAGACAGGCGGTGGTTCAGCCCCAGACGTCGAAGAAGTCGACGTCCTCCTCCTCTTCCCCGTCCTCCTCGGTGTCGGTGCGCCCGGTGAGATATCCCATGAGAAGCTTCTGGCCCTCACGCACCAATCGTTCGCGCTCGAACGGATCGCCCGTATAGGGGTCGCCTGCTTCCACAGCCCCGCTCACCGCTGCGAGCCCCAGGCGCACGGCGAAGTCGGGGTCGGGATGCTGGATTTCGGCGCGGCGCTCGAGGAGCAGGTCGGCAAGGCCGCGGAGGATGTACCTCCGGAAAGAGGCGTAGCCGTCACGGCCCCCGGCGCCCATCCGGTCGAGCGCCTTCAGATACGTCGCGCGCGAGCGCTGGGCGTCGGCCAGCAGACGAATCGCGCCCTCGGCCACCGCTTCCACGGGGAGACCCGCCCAAGTGCGGTCTTCCAGACCGGCTTGCCACCGGTCCCGTGCCTCGTCCCACACACGCTCGCCGAGGTACTCCAGCAGCTCGTCCTTGCCGGCGAAGCGGGCATAGAATGAGCCGATCGAGGACTCCGCCCGAGCCACGACCGCCTGCACCGTGAGCCCGTCCGGCCCCTCGCTCTCCAGGATCCCGAGTGCGGCACGCACGATGCGTTCGAGGGTCCGACGGGACCGGGCCTGCTGTGGCGGATTGACGTGACCCTGATCGGGCACAGCGGCTCCTTATTTAGAATGGATGCATGATTCTAGAATGAGCTAGGGGGACGGACAAGGTGGAGGGGGCTGGCGCGCCATCGCTTCGCCCGATGGACCCGCACGACCCGACCATCCCGAATCGCCGCGCCGCGCCCGGTCATGGGCGCTCAGCGGGTGCGGCCCTTAGATTCCGTCCGAGAGATTCGAACGGCGACCGACTCATCGCTCGCCCTTCCGTCACGCCGGACCGGAGGCAATGGTGATCGACAGTTGGAAGGAAGTCCTGCGACTCGTGGACGAGGGCGGGCCCCGTCCTCCGCGGCGGGTGGAGCGGAGCCCCGAAGAGTGGCGGAGGAAGCTCACTCCTGAACAGTTTCGCGTCACGCGGCAACAAGGGACGGAACGCCCCTTCACCTCGGAGATGTGCAGTCGTTTCGAGCCTGGGCGGTATGCGTGCGTCTGCTGCGGCACAGTCCTTTTCGACGCCGCCGAGAAGTTCGAGTCTGGGACCGGGTGGCCGTCCTTCACTCAGCCGGTCTCGCCGGACGTGGCGGCGCACGTGGACGACAGCTCGCACGGCATGCGCCGGGTCGAAGTGACGTGCAACGTGTGTGATGCGCACCTCGGGCACGTCTTTCCGGACGGACCGCCGCCCACCGGGCTCCGCTACTGCATCAACGCGATCTCGCTCGCCAAGGTCGAGGAGCGCGCCGATGCGTGAGGAAGCGTCGGGGGGAGTGGCCGCCGAGCGAGTTGCTTCGCAATGGTGGGCGAAGGGTTTGCTTTTCGAGAACTGCAACTGCACGGCGGTATGCCCGGGGCACGTCCACTTCAGCCAGCCCTGCACGCACGAGGTGTGTCACGGCTTCTGGGCGATCCGGGTCCGGGAGGGCGAGGTGGACGGCGTGCGCCTCGACGGCCTCGACGCGGTCGTCGTCTACGAGAGTCCCCAGGTCATGATCGACGGCGGGTGGCGTGAGCTACTCCTGATTTCGGATCAGGCGACCGAGCGACAGCGCGCGGGACTCGAAGCGATCCTGACCGGGTCGCTGGGCGGACCATGGGAAGTGCTCGGACGCTTCGTGAAGGAGTGGCTGCCAACCCGGGCGGTGCGCATCGAGATCGAGGATGAGCCGATGTCGAAGAAGGTGCGCATCGCCGGCTTGCTCGAGGGCGCCGTCTCTGCCATTCGCGGCCGGAATCGTGCCCAGCCGGTGACATTCGAGAACATCTACAACCAGATCCACGATCCTCACCAGGTGATCGCGAGGGGGGAGACCCGTTTCGATGACGGAAGGATCGTCATCCGGACCGAAGGTACGCACGGGCTGTGGTCGAACTTCACTTGGGGACCGTGAGGTCGAAACTTCTGTCAGCCGCCACTCACTGGCATGGATCCGAACCAGAGTTCGTGTTCGTCTTAGCTATGTGGTCGGCGATGACCGCGGTGATGATGACGCCAGTCGCTTGGCCCTGGTTGCGCGCGCTGCAGCGGAGCGGGCCGGACCAGGCGGCCGGGCACACGGTCCCCATGTTTGCACTCGGGTACAGCGCGGCGTGGGCGGGGTTCAGCGCCGTGATGTCGGGCGGTCAGCTGCTCCTGATGCGGAGCGGGATCACGACCCCGATCACCGCGAGCGCGCCGGCTCTGGCCGGTGCTGCCCTCATGCTGGCCGGGGCGTTTCAGTTCACGGATCTGAAGAACGCCTGCCTCGCACACTGCCGGAGCCCCTTCGGATACTTCGCGGCGCACTGGCGACCCGGGGCGCGGGGCGCGGTCTCCATGGGGGCCCGCCACGGCATCTTCTGCCTGGGATGCTGCTGGGCGATCATGGCCCTCGCGCTCGTCGTCGGCATGATGGACCTCCGCATGATGGCGGTTCTCATGGGCGTGATGGTGCTCGAGACCCTCACTCCATCGGGGGCGTGGCTGTCACGTCCGATCGGCGTGGTTCTTCTGCTCTGGGGCCTCGCCCTCTTCCTCGGTTAGTCGGGCCTCCCTCCGGAACCTGTAGTGCCCGACCAGCCACTCGCTTCCCTCGACGAGGCTCCTGGCACGTTGGAATCCGGCCGCGCCATTTACCGGCCAGCGCGGAAAGGGTAAGGTGAGGTGGCGAACGGTCGTAGAACAGTCGCGTTACCCTTCAACGGTCCCCCATGACCATGCCGCTGCACCCCATCCGCCCGGATGGCCCACGCCGGGATCCCTCGTGAACGGTACCCATCGGGGCGGGCCCGGCGCGCGCGATCAACGGCCTCATGTCGCCATCGCGGAGTATCACTACCGGCACGAGGCCGAGTTCGCGGCCGGCTTCCTGCGCGGCGCGGGCATTCCGTTCAGGCTGCAGATCGACGATGCCGGAGGCGCGGACGCCGGCGTCACCATCGGCCGTCCCGCCGTGCTCTGGGTCCGTGCCGACGACGAGGAAGAGGCGAGGTCCATTCTCGCCCTGGACGATTCCTCCGCGGCGGTGGCGCGGCGGGACTCCGACTACGACCCCGGCTCCGACGAGCCGCAAGGAGCCGATGCCGGCCCCGGTTCCGGCGAGCCGCGACCGGCGCCGAGGCCCCGGTTCGCGTTCGTGCCGCTCTGCCAGAGCGAGCGCATCCTGGCGGGCGTGCTCGCCCTCGCGCTGTTCGGCCTGGCGTCCTACGGCGGAGAAGGAGCCGTCCCGTGGGTCAGCGTATGGGAGTCCATCGCGCTCGCACTCGCCCTGGGCCTCGGGCTGAGCGCCGTCTCGGGGCAGACGCTCGCGTCCATCCGGGCCATCTTAAGGACGCTGTCCGGCTTCCTCCCCTGAGGGCGCCCGGCTCGCCGCATTCCTTCTAGCCCCCACCGACATGCGTGCAGTCAGCTTCAACGTCACGATTCCGACCTATCTCGTCGGCAAGAGCCTCGGTCGTGTCACGCAGGCCGCCATCTTCGGGGGGCTGAGCGGGGTCCGCTTCGGGGACGTCCCGGAGCCCGAGCTACCGGGAGAAGACTGGGTCCGGGTGGAAGTGCTCAAGGCCGGGATCTGCGGTACGGACATCGGGACCCTGAGCCTCGAGGCGAGCCCCGCGATGGAGCCGTTCGGGTCGTTTCCGGCCGTGCTCGGCCACGAGATCCTCGGACGGGTCATCGACAAGGGGCCCGGTGTGCGGGGCCTCGACATCGGGGCGCGGGTCGTCGTGGATCCCATGATCTCGTGTGGGACCCGGGGTTTTCCGGAACACGATCGGTGTCCTTCCTGCGGCGCTGGCCTGCACTGCACCTGCGAGCGCAGTGGGGAGGAAGGCCTCGTGGAGGTCGGCGGCCACCCGCTGCGCCGGGGCGCGACCATGGGCTTCCATGCGGACCTGCCGGGCGGGTGGTCGGAGCGGGTGATCGCGCATCAGGATCAGGTTTTCACCGTGGACGACGCCCTCCCCGATCACGTCGCAGTCCTCATCGAGCCCCTGGCGGTCGGCATGCACGCGGTTCTCGGCGTGCGACCGTTCCCGCGAGGCCCGGCGCTCGTCATCGGGAGCGGCCCGATCGCGCTCGGGACCATATGGGCGCTCCGCTCGGCGGGCTTCGACGGCGAGATCGTCGCACAGATCAAGCGCAAGCACGAAGCAGACATCGCCCGGGCG
>Ga0326597_10010818_pt1 | contig 12135 bp, 12 predicted proteins | sample RVTome_12_FD_203789 | JGI IMG/M metagenome (GOLD analysis project Ga0326597, IMG submission 203789) | Soil microbial communities from uranium-contaminated site in the Upper Colorado River Basin, Wyoming, United States - RVT100D185 | ecosystem: Environmental > Terrestrial > Soil > Contaminated >... | reverse complement strand
CTTCAACGTCCTCATGAACTGGATCTTCGTGTTCGGGAATCTGGGGATGCCCGCGCTCGGCGCCGTGGGATCGTCGTGGGCCACGAGCCTCAGCCGCTGGTTCATGGCCCTCGTGCTCATACGCTCCAGTTGGACCTTGCTGCGTCCGGCGTTGCTGCCGCTTCGACCGGAGGCCGCCCGCTGGAAGCCCCTCGCGCGCATCTTCGGGGTGGGAGCCCCCATCGGGGCCCAGCAGTTCCTGGAGTTCGGCGTGTTCGGGGCAGCGGGGCTCCTCATGGGGTGGCTCGGCACGGTCGCCGTGGCAAGCCATCAGGTCGCCCTGCAGCTGGCCGCTCTCACCTTCATGGTGCCGGTCGGCGTGGCGCAGGCCACCAGCGTGCTCGTGGGGCAATCGGTCGGACGGGCCGATCCGCCGGGCGCCAGGCGGGCCGCCGGCGCCGGCATCCTGGTGGGTGCCGGCTTCATGGTCGTCACCGCGGTCCTCCTGCTGAGCTTTCCGCACACCTTCGCCCGCTGGTTCAGCGACGATGCCGAGGTGGTCGCGGCCACGGCCCTCCTGCTCCCGATCGCGGGCGTGTTCCAGGTCTTCGATGGGCTTCAGGTCGTGTCGTCGGGCGCCCTGCGTGGTGTGGCCGACACGCGGGTGCCCATGGTGCTCACCCTCGTCGGCTTCTGGTTCGTCGGCCTGCCGTTGAGCGCGTGGCTGGGCTTCGGCCTCGAATGGGGACCGCCGGGCATCTGGTGGGGCCTCGCGGCGGGGATCGGTGCGGTCTCCGTCTTGCTCGTCGCCAGGGTGCGCACCCGGTTCGGACGGGCGCTCAGGCGGTTGGTGATCGACGAGGCCACGGAGCTGGTCTGAGCCGGCCGGCGGCGCCGGGGCGAGGTGCGGCCCACCGGCCGACGCGCGGGCGCACTCCATCCGCCCGGCGTGAGCCCCGGCCCCGGCCCGGTCTCCTCCGTGCCGGACCGCTTGCCGTAAGCCTGGGTGCGGACCAGGTTTCGCCGTCCATCTCCCCGATCCGCGAGCCATGTCCTTCCAATTCGAGCGCCTCGACCTCCCGGAAGTCGTTCTCGTCACCCCGCTGCGGCGCCAGGACGCCCGAGGCTGGTTCACCGAGACATATCGGCGCAGCGCGTTCGAGGAGGCCGGAATCGATCTCCCGTTCGTGCAGGACAACCTCGTGCGGTCCGTCGGCGGCGTTCTCAGGGGGATGCATTTTCAGATGGCCCCCGCGGCGCAGGGCAAGCTGGTGGGCGTGGTGCGGGGACGCATCTTCGATGTTGCGGTGGACGTCCGGCCCGAGGCGCCGACGTGCGGACGTTGGGTGGGACGGGTCCTGGACGGCGAGACCGGTGACTCCCTCTGGATTCCGCCGGGCTTCGCGCACGGCTACGCCGTCCTGAGCGATACCGCCTACGTCTCCTACAAGGTGACGGCCGAGTACGACGCGTCGCGCGACCGGGGTTTCCGCTGGGACGACTCCGAGGTCGGCATCGAATGGCCGCTGACGGACCCGATCCTTTCCGAGCGCGACCGACGGCTTCCCGCCCTACGGGAGCTCGATGCGGTCTCCGGCGGCTGAGGCCGGACGCGGTGGGTGACCGGAGCCCGGGCGGGCGCGGGGTCGAGCACCACATCGAAGTGCCGCGAACCGCCCGTTACGTGACACTCGGCCCGGTCGCCGCCACGGAGGTGTGGATCGTGCTCCATGGCTACGGGCAGCTCGCGGGACGATTCCTGCGACGCTTCGAGCCGATCGATGACGGGAGCCGCCGTATTGTCGCGCCCGAGGCGTTGTCCCGCTTCTATGTCGGGAACCAGGCGGGGCGGCACGGGCAGAGCTCGAAGGTGGGCGCGACCTGGATGACGCGCGAGGATCGACAGATCGAGATCGCTGATTACGTGCGGTATCTGGACGTCCTTGCCGAGCAGGCGCTCGCGGGCGCGACGAAGGTCATCGTGCTGGGCTTCTCACAGGGCGTCGCGACGGCCGCCCGGTGGACGACGATGGGCGCGGTCCGGCCCAACCGGCTCGTGCTGTGGGGTGACTTCCTGCCGCCCGATCTCGATCTCGGAGCGGCGAAACGGCGCTGGCGGGACATCGACGTCGTCCTCGCGCGCGGCGATGGGGACCGGGCGCTCGGCTCAGAGAAGCTCGCCGGCGAGGAAGCCGAGCGCATGGCCGAGGCCGGCCTGGCGCCACGGACGATCCGGTATGACGGCGGGCATGACATCGATCCCGAGACGTTGATGCGGCTCGCCGCAGGCACGCGCTAGAACGAGCCCACGAAGCTGATCTCCGGCTCGAGCTCGTGGCCCGTCTCCCGCGCGACGGTCTCCTGGGCCAGGTCGATCAGCGTTCGGACATCGGAGGCGCTCGCGCCCCCGAAGTTCACGATGATGTTCGCGTGCTTGTGGAAGATGCCTGCGGCGCCGTGTACGTGCCCCTTGAGGCCGCACTCGTCGATGAGCCGTCCCGCGCCGATTCCCTGGATCTTCTTGAAGATCGAGCCGGCACAGGGATAGAGCCAAAGATCGGGATGTCGCGCGTCCCGCCATTCGAGGTTCTCGCGGACCACCCGCCGGAGGTCCTCGACCGGCGTGGGATCGAGCCGGAACGTCGCGGACAGGACCAGGTCGTCCCGGTCATGCAGCACGCTCTTGTCGTATCCGAACTCGAAGTAGTCCACCCCCACGGTCCTCACGTCGCCCTCTTCGGTGAGGATGTCCGCGGATTCCAGGATCTCCTCGATGAAGACCGTTCGCTCACGCTCGGGCGCGGGCGAGAGGAAGTGCAGATTCTGCCAGAGGGCGCCGCCGACCGTGCTCGGGATGCCGACGAAGTGGTGGAGCCCCCCGAGCCCTTTCGCGACCGTGAGGTCCGTGAGGTCCGGGTAGGTCCGCACGCCCGCGCCCACCCGGAGCCGCACTTCGTCCAGGAACGTCACGTCTCCGATCTCGCATCGGACCACCAGACCTCGGAAGCCGCGGTCTCCCACGAGGATGTTGGCGCCCGTTCCGAGCACGAAGCAGGGAACGCCGAGCTCGCGCGCCGAAGTGACCGCGAGCGCGAGGTCCTCCGGTGAGGTCGCCTGGAAGAACAGGTCCGCCGGCCCGCCGATGCGGAAGGTCGTGAGCGGCCCGAGGGGCACGTCGCGCTGGACGCGTTCCTGGCCGAGACGTCTGGCGAGGGGCTCCAATGCGTACGTGTCGACCGGCATGTCGGGTGCGCCTTCGTGTGGGTCGGGTGCCGCGCGGACCCGTGCGTTCGGGCCAGCGCTCGATGAGCGCCCAACTATAGTCGGGAGGCCGGAGACCGGGTACCGAGCGGGATGTCCGGGTTGTTGCGGTGACGATGGCGAACCGGCGTCGTCAACGGTAGGTTGTCGCCGCCAACCCATGATCGCATACCCACGTCTGGAGGACGGGCGCGTGAGCAGCACCGGCAAGGATCTGGCCCGCGTTGTCGGGCGCGAGCTGGACCGGGTCGTGGAGGAGATCGCCGCATATCGCGACGAGCGGAACCTCTGGGTGACCCAGGGCGCCCAGCGAAATGCACCGGGCACGCTCGCTCTGCATCTCGCCGGGAATTTCCAGCACTACGTCGGGGCGGGCCTGGGCGGCACCGGGTACGTCCGGGACCGAAACGCGGAGTTCAACGACCGGGACGTGCCCCGGGACGAGCTCCTGGCCCGGCTCCGCGAAGCCCGGGCCTCCACGGTACGTGTCCTCTCTTCCCTCGACGAAGACGTCTTTTCCCATGGGCGCTTCACCGTCGATCTCCCGGACGCTTACGCGGACATGACGGTTCGCGCGTTCCTCATCCATCTCACCTGGCATCTCGGGTGGCACCAGGGGCAGATCTACTACCACCGCCTCGCGGTCGAGCCCCCAGCGAGCGAGTAGCGCGCTGGTTCGCCCCCGGGGCGCAACTGTCCGGTTCTGGGACGGGCCGTCCCGATATCGAACCGCGGGGGCCATGGCCCCGCGTAGTCGCCCGCCCGCCGACACGGCTTGAAACAACGATTCCCGCCCTCTCGTAGGTCATGGCACGACCCTTTCACTAAGTGGGGTCAGCCCGGTGAGATCAGCTCGGCCGGAGGGGGTGATGGGGGGGACGTGTGGATGTCGGTGATCAGCCAGCCGGCTCCGGTCGAGTGCTCACGGGATTCTATCGACGATCAAGGCGAAGGCCATGGGAGAGGTGGGGTGGCTCGATGACGAATGATATCCGGACGAGATGGACGGCGAGGCGACATCGAACGGTGCTCGCGGCGCTGTGCCTCGCCTTATCCGCGACGGCGGTGGAGGCACAGCAGCAGCCCGACCGCCTGACCCTGGACGAGGCGGTGGAGCTCGCGCGGCAGAACAATCCCGGCTTCCTGAGCACGGAGAACGACCGAGGTCCGGCGGCGTGGAATGAGCGCGCCGCCTTCGGTGCGTTCCTGCCGCGGCTCGACGCGAGCGCTTCGGCCGGGTTCACCGAAGCCGGAACGCAGCGGATCGGGACGCTGGACTTCGGATCGCAGAGCACCGACTGGTATTCTTCGTCGTACAGCCTCGGGCTCACTTGGACGATGAGCGGCAACACCATCTTCGGGGTTTCGAACGCCCGCAACAGCCGCAGGGCGACCGATGCCAGGGTCGATGCCGCCGCGTTCAACCTCGAGTCTTCGGTGGCGTTCCAGTACATGACGACCCTGAGGGCCGGCGACCAGCTCGACGTCGCGCAGCGGCAGCTCGACCGGGCCCAGCAGAACCTCAGGATCGTGACGACACGGGTATCGTCCGGGGCCGCCGCGGGCACCGAGGGCAAGCAGGCCGAGGTCGATCTGGGTCGCGCGGAAGTGGGGCTCATCCAGGCGCAGCGGGATGTGCGCCAGGCGAAGCTCATGCTGGCGGAGCAGATCGGCGTGGCGCTGCCCGCAGACATCGAGCTCGTGAGCGAGTTCACCGTCTTCGAGCCGGACTTCGACGTGGACGAGCTTGTGGACGCCGCGCTCGACATGCATCCCTCCCTCAACGCGTTCCGGGCTCAGGAGGGCGCGCGGCGCGCGGCGGCGCGCCAGACCAAGACGAGCCAGTATCTGCCTACGGTGAGCGTGCAGACGGGATTCAGAGGCAACACGCTGCAGGCGCTGAACGAGGAGTTCCTGATCACGTCCGCCGAAGACCGGGTGGAGAGCCAGCGCGAAAGCTGTGAGTTCCAGAACGCGATCAGCGCGGGACTCAGCTCGCCGCTTCCCGGGTATCCGCGCGACTGTGGTGGGTTCGTCATGACGGACGAGATGCGGCGTGACCTGATCTCGGCAAACGACGTCTTTCCGTTCAGCTTCACGAAGCTGCCGTTCTCACTCTCCGTGCAGGTGTCGCTGCCCATCTTCACGGGCTTCTCGCGGCAGTCGCAGGTAGCGCAGGCGAGCGCGGCCGCGGACGACGCCGAGCACGATCGCAGAGCCGAGGAGTTGCGTCTCCGGACGGCCGTGACGAGCGCGGCGGACAACCTCGAGTCGGCCTTCCGTGTGCTCGAGGCGGAAGAGCGGAATCTGGCCCTCGCCGAGGAGCAGCTATTCCTGCAGCAGCGCCGCTACTCGCTCGGCGCCGCGGCCCTGCTCGAGCTGCTCGATGCCCAGACGACCATGACCACGGCGGACCAGGCGTACCTCAACGCACTCTACGACTTCCATTACAGCCTCATCCAGCTCGAGGCGGCCGTCGGACGGCCGCTTCGCGACGGCTGACGCGGAGACGACGATACCTTGGACATCATCAGGGACACCAAGCCGCAGAAGAGGCGGAAGAAGCTCATCTGGAGCCTCGGCGCGATCGTGCTCCTCGGGCTGACCATCTTCGTGCCGCGCCTCCTGCCTACCGCCGCGCCCACCGTGGACGGAAACGTCGTATGGCGTGATACGGTCGAGTTCGGGACGCTCATCCGGCAGGTGCGCGGACCCGGGACGCTCGTCCCGGAGCAGCGTCGGTTCATCACGGCCGTGACGCCGGGCCGCATCGAGCAGATCATCTCGCTGCCGGGCACCCAGGTGCAGGCCGGCGACGTGATCATGCGCATGAGCAATCCCGACGTCGACATGCAGCTTCTCCAGGCCCAGCAGCAGCTGTCGGAGGCGCGCGCGCAGCTCGCGCAGCTCCGCACCAACCTGCAGACCGGGGAGCTCACGCAGCGAGGAACCGTCGCCACCGTGCGGACCCAGTTCCTGGACGCCAAGCGGAACTACGATACCAACCAGCGCCTCTTCGACGAGAACCCCGACCTGGTCGCGATGGCCGATCTCGAGCGCTCCCGGGAGTCGATGGAGGAGCTCGAGCTGCGTCTACAGATCGAGGAGGATCGGCTCCGGGTCATGGAGACGACGGCGGGCGTCCAGATCCAGGCTCAGGAAGAGCAGATCGCGCGGCTCCAGGAGATGGTGCAGTTCAACCGCGACCGCCTCGAATCGATGGACGTGACCGTGCCCGTGACCGGAGTGCTGGCGCCCACCGAGCTCGCGCTGCAGGAGGGCCAATGGGTCCAGTCCGGCCAAACGCTCTCGCTCGTGGTGGTGCCCGGCCGCCTCAAGGCGGAGGTGCGCATCACGCAGACGCAGGCGCAGGACATCGTCATCGGGCAGACCGCACTCATCGACACCCGGAGCGACACGATCCAGGGGCAGGTCGTGCGTATCGATCCCGCCGTCCGAAACGGGACCGTGACGATCGACGTCGCGCTTCCGCCGGATCTTCCGAGCTCGGCGCGTCCGGACCTCAGCGTGGACGGCAACGTCATCATCGAGCGACTCGACGACGTAACGTTCGTGGGCCGTCCGACGTTCGGCCAGGCGAACTCGAGGGTCAGCATCTTCCGGGTCACCGCTGACGGACAGTACGCGGAGCGCGTCAACGTCCAGCTCGGGGCGAGCTCCGTGAATCACATCGAGGTTCGCGAAGGGTTGAGGGAAGGCGATATCGTGCTGCTGAACGACATGTCGCGTTGGGACGGATTCGACCGGGTCAAGATCTCCAATTGACCTGCCGACTCGTGGGAATCCAGGTGGTTCGGATACACAACACTCAGGGGAGGGGATGATGGCGAAGGATCATGCGTTGATCGAGCTGAACGCGCTGAGCAAGGTGTTCTACACGGAGGAAGTGGAGACGCACGCGCTGTCGAACATCAACCTGTCGATCAAGACGGGGGAGTTCGTGTCGATCGCGGGTCCGTCGGGCTGCGGGAAGACGACGCTCCTTTCCATTCTCGGACTGCTGGACAGCCCGACGGGCGGGAAGTACCTCCTGGACGACACGCCCGTGGAGAACCTGACGGCGAGCCAGCGGGCGAAGATCCGCAACCAGGCGATCGGGTTCATCTTCCAGGCGTTCAACCTGATCGGCGACCTGACCGTGTACGAGAACGTGGAGCTGCCGCTCACGTACCGCGGCATGCCGGGGAGCGAGCGTAAGGAGCGCGTGCAGGCCGCACTGGAGCGGGTGGGCATGGCGCACCGGATGACGCACTACCCGAGCCAGCTCTCCGGTGGTCAGCAGCAGCGCGTGGCGGTGGCCCGCGCCATCGTGGGCAAGCCGCTCATCCTGCTGGCCGACGAGCCGACGGGTAACCTGGACTCGAAGAACGGCAACGCAGTCATGGAGCTCATGAACGAGCTGCACGCGGACGGCGCCACGATCTGCATGGTGACCCACGATCCGCGCTACGCCGAGGTCGCCGACCGGGCCATCCATCTCTTCGACGGCCAGGTGGTCAGCGAAGACGAGGTCCAGAAGCACGCGTTGGAAGAGGCCGGCTTCGACGTCTGAGCAGCGTCAGTCGCCTGCTTCCAGCTTGGGCCACTCGCCAGGCACGTTGTAGGCGCGAGCCACGGCATCGGGGTCCGCTTGGTTGCGGCGCTCGGACATGAGAAAGGTATAATACCCGCAATTCGGGCCCTCGGGAAATCCGCGACACACCTCGGGGCGAGCCTCGTGCACGGTGCACAGGCGCGTCTCGAGATCCAGGAAACGACAGGCGGATCCGAAAAGGTCGTCTTCCTGATGCTTCAGCACGCGCTCCCGCGACGTCCATCCGGGTTTGGTGAACTGCTCCCAGGCCTCCTCGGGCGTGAGGTCGAACCGCTTGGCCAGACGACGCACGTCCCGCTTCGTCACGGCGATGCGCGGATACGTGCAGCAGTGGGCCGGACAGTTCAGGCAGTTGTAGAAGACCGGAAGGGGCGTGCTCACGGGCTATCCGTCGCGGCGCCCCCGACGTTCCCGGCGGACGCTCGCGCCCCGGTACGTGTCCGCCGAGACATCAGAGCTCGTCGACGCGCTCGAAGATGTGCACGCCGCGGGCCTCGAGGTGATCCCGCACGCTCTGGTAACACGCTTCACTGCGGCCGACGATCTCGGGCGTGGCCAGCCCCGGTTCCTTCCACAGCCCCCGCGCGACGAGGCGCACCATGGCGGTGCACGTGTACCCGGTGGTCCTCGCCATGGAAGACGTCTCGGTGTCCGGGTTGTAATAGTCCAGGAGGTTGAAGGTGTGGCGCACGTCCCGGCCGTCCTTCGTGCCTTCCACGACGATGCGCATGACCGTGAGGTCCGGCTCACCCTCTTCGAACTGCCAGGCGCTGAAGAGCAGCGCCTCCGTCACGTCCCGCGGGCGTACCGACCCGGATGCTGCCTGGATCTCGCGGCTGGAGAAGAATCCGGCCTCCCTGAGCACCCGCATGCGCTCCGCGTGCCCGGGATACCGCATGGTCTTCTCGACCATGTTCGGCGTATCACACGTGTGGAGAAGCGACCGGAGACCGTCCGTGTTGAACGCCTCCAGCGTGCCGAGACCGGGAAAATTCACGAGCTCCGGCTCGGAGAGCGCGGGAAGCGTGATCTCCTTCCCGTCCCGCCGCACCCGCGCGGGCCTCACGTACTCCTCGATGACGTCACCCGGCGAGAACGGGGCTTTGTAGTCCCAGGGCCAGGTGCGCTCCACCGGAAGGCCTCCGACGAGGCATTGGAACGAATGCGTGTCGTCCAGCTCCTCTTCCATCCGGCCCAAGATGAGATTCGTGAACCCGGGAGCGATCCCGCAATCCACGAGGCACGGGACCTCGGCCTTCTTCGCCAGGTCCTGCAAGCCGCGCGCGTCTTCCGGGAAGAAGGAGATGTCGACGACCGGCCGGCCCTCCTGGAGAACCCGCTCCACGGTCTGGTATCCCATGAATCCGGGCACCGCTCCCACGACGAGATCTGCTTCCGTGGCGGCCAGGGCCCGGCCCACCGTGTCCGGCACCGAGAGGTCGGCGACGATGCCGTCCGCCCCGAACTCCGTGAGCTGCTCGACCGCGACCGGGTCGACGTCCACGACGACGACCGAGAAGTCGTCTTCGGCCGCGAGGTCACGCACGATGGCGTGGCCCACGCGTCCACCTCCGAGCACTACGATCTTCAGGATCCACCTCCAGCGGGAGCGTGCACGGCTCGCTCGGAGCCGAGAGAGGAATCAGCGCAGAACCCGTTCGGTGTGCAAGGGGGGAGACCTCCGACGTCAATGAGGGTAAGGAGCGGGCCAGAGGATGGCTCTCGGACCCGACTCCGAGCGCCCTGTGTCTCCTGCGTGGGGGTTTTCGTTGACCGACTGGAACGAGATCTACCGGAGCACGTTTCCGGACCTCGTTCGTTTCCTGCACCGGAAGGTGTGGGACGACGAGCGGGCCCGGGATCTCGCTCAGGAGGCGTTCGTCCGCGCCCTGCGCCACGAGCCGAAACGCCCCAGGGCATGGCTGTTCCAGGTGGCGGCGAACCTCGCGAAGGACGAGGCCCGGATGGTGTTGAGAAGGAAGAAGCACCTGGCGCTCCTCAAGAGCGAGAGGGAGCTCGAGTCGGGCTCCGATCCCGCTTCGGAGCTCGACGAGCGGGCGCGCTGGCGTCTCGTGAAAGAGGCCCTCGAAGGCCTCTCTGACCGGGACCGCGATGTGCTCCTGCTCTGGGACGCGGGACAGAGCTACACCGAGATCGCGGAGCACACTGGCCTGGCGGTGGGAGCGATCGGCACGACGCTCTCCAGGGCCCGCAAGAGGCTGGCCGAGAACTATAGAGAGAGGGAGGAGGCGGATGTCGCACGTCGATGAGGGCGCGCTGCACGCCTACCTGGACGGCGCGCTGGACGAATATCCGACCGGGCAGGCCCGCAGGATCCGGGCGCACCTGGAGCGTTGCGAGCGATGCGCGGAGGCGTTGGGCGAGGCGCGGCAGGTGCGGGAGCAGGCCGAGCGCATCCTCGCTTCACCGGAGCTGAACGTCGCACCGCCTCCCCTCGAGGAGCTGAAACGCCTCGCCCGTTCTTCGGAGACGGCCCAGCGGCGTACGCGGCCCCTGGCCCACCGTTTCGGATGGGCCGCGTCCGTGGTCCTCGCTTTGGGCGTCGGTTGGATGCTGCGAGGCGGGTCGGTCCCTGTTCCTCCCGAAAGCGTCGGCCGCGGCGCCGCTTCGATGGCCGCCGAGTCCGGGCAGGCGGAATCGGCGGCGCAGGATGCGGTCGCCGCACTGGTCGGAAGCAGGGAGACGGAGGCGTTGGCGTTGGACGGCGCGCGCACGCAGGCACCAGCCACTTCAGCTCTGCCCGTCGCGCCCGAGCCCATGCGGGCGCCGTCGGTGGAGGTCGCGCCGGTGCTGGTGGTCGGTGAGGACGAGGCCCTGCTCGATGAGGTGCTCAGCGAGAGGGTCGCGTCCGTCCCACCGCCGGCCGGAGCACTGTCCCGGCCGGACACGGATGTCGCGGCGACGGAGGCCGCGGGAGCGGAGCCGCCCGCGCCCGCGGCGGACGACCGGAGCACGAGCCTGTCGGGAGCGGACGCCCGTGTCGCCCTCTCGACCCGGGTGGACGGCGCAAGCGGGCTGATGGGCACGGGGGCCTTTGACCGGGGACGTGAGACGATGCGTGCTGCCGACCGGGCGGACGACGGCGAGCCCGGATCCCTGGTGGTTCCGGGACTCGAGGTGCTTTCCATCGTGTGGCGCGAGGAAGGGGTTGCTCCGGCGGGGGTGAGGGTCCTTCAGCGCCTGGACGGCGGCGGTGAGCTCGAGCTCATTCATTTGCCGGAAGGCTTCGAGCCCGGGCTCGTGGCCCCCCCCGCGACGGGCGTGACCGAGCTGGTCGTACCCAGGGACCAGGGGTGGCTCATCCTTCGCGCGGCGTTGGATGAAGCCGCCCTGCGCGAGCTCCTGCGGCGGCTCGACGAAGCGCCGCCCATGTAGGGGCGAGCGTCCACATTGTGCCCCTGAGCCGTCCTCCCCAGGGGACGATGACGGCCGTGGGAATGGGGCCCCCGCATCGCGCGCGGCCCGCCGTTACGGCACGAAAAGAGCCCCGGTCCGCGTCGCGGACCGGGGCTCCGGCCTTCCCGACCATGTCGGTTCCGTCAGTTCAGCTGATCGGACTCGGCGGGATAGTGCCGGAAGAGATGATCCAGCCCCATAGCCTGCAAAACTCTGGCAGTTTGCCAGGGAAGCGCCCGCACCCATACGCTCTCGCCTGGAGCGGCACCGAGACGGGCCGTGAGGATGAGCGCCAGGTCGCATACGTCCGGCCGCTCGAGACCGGTGAAGTCGAAGACCACGTGGCCTTCCTCCGCGGTGGGCCGTTCCGGCTCCCGCTCCTGGGCCTGCAGGCGCATGTCCCGCCTGTGCTCGTCGTCGCGTCTCATCTGTGCCTCCCCTGGTTCACGAAGTGTTGGAACTCGAGGCTGTTGCTATAGCAGTACAAGAGTCGTGCCATAGCCGCGACGCTCGGACCTGCCAGATCGGCGCGAACGACGGCTCGCTGGCAATCGCCGGGAGTACAGTCGAGATTGAAAGCGTGGACATGCGTTTGCATCCGTACCGGAGCAGGACTATCTCGTATATCGGGGTGAGCACCCCCGGATACATCCGGGACCCGGTCACCACGGCACCGCGCGGAGGCGACACCCGGTGGAATGGACCAAGCGAAGGGGGCTGGCGGTTACCGCGGCCATGATGGTTTCCTGGGCGACACTCCCGTCGAGCGTCATGGCGCAGGGCGGGAATGATGCCCGCGCGTACCTGCGCGCCGTGGCCGAGTACTTCGAGACGCCGGCGGCGGAGGTATCCATCCTGGCGGA
>Ga0326597_10010817_pt1 | contig 12135 bp, 11 predicted proteins | sample RVTome_12_FD_203789 | JGI IMG/M metagenome (GOLD analysis project Ga0326597, IMG submission 203789) | Soil microbial communities from uranium-contaminated site in the Upper Colorado River Basin, Wyoming, United States - RVT100D185 | ecosystem: Environmental > Terrestrial > Soil > Contaminated >... | reverse complement strand
CTGGCCGACCAGGTAGCCGTGCGCCCCGTGGATCTCGATCAGATCGAATCCGGCCGCGACGGCGCGCGCCGCGGCGGTCGCGAACCGTTCGACCAGATCACGGATTTCCTGGACGGTCAGAATCCGTGGCGTCTCGCCGCCTGCAATCGCAGCACACGGCACTGCCGAAGGCGCTACCGGCTGAGTCATCGTAACCGGCGAGGAAGTTTCCCGACCCGCGAAATATATTTCAGCCCCGACGAGTGCACCGCGGCGATGACAGGCCTCGACCAGACGGCGGTAACCCGCGACTAGTTCGTCGTCATGCATGCCGAGTTGGTAACGGTGGCCCATGCCCGCCGGGTGCACGTACATCGATTCCAGCATGATGAGCCCTGCCCCGCCTTCAGCCCTCGCTTCGAGGTAATCGATATAGCGCTGGGTGATAGCTCCGGTTGGCAGGGCGAGATTCTTTTCCATCGGCGCCATAACGATCCGGTTGCGCACGACGAGGCGTCCGATGCGGCCCGGCGAGAAGAGATGCGGGAAAGTGCTCATGCGGTCAAGTATGGAATACGACGAACATATTGAGCGGCCGGCGCAGGCCGTCACACGCCGGGGTGACGAAATTCACCAACAGCGAACCACGAGCCACGTACCACTGTCACTCAACGGTGATACCGACTTCCTTGATCACCTTCGCCCACGTCGCGATTTCCTTCTTGATGAAAGCCGAGAACTCCGCCGGCGAGCTGCCGACCGGATCCGCACCCAGGCCGATCATGCGCTCTCTCACTTCGGGAATCGACAAGGCCTTGGCGAACGCCCGATGCAGCCGGTCGATCACCGCGGAGGGCGTTCCCGTCGGCACGACCACGCCGTTCCATTCGGCCGATTCGAATCCGGGGACACCGGCCTCGGCTATGGTCGGGACATCGGGAAGCGCGACGTTGCGCTTCAAGGTGCTTACGCCGAGCGCGACCAGTTTACCGCTCTGGAAGTGCTGGAACGACGAAGGAATGGTGGCAAACAGGAGCGCGGTTTCACCGCCGACCAGGGAAACGACGGCGGGGCCGCCGCCCTTGTACGGAATGTGCACCATATTGATTCCGGTCATGTACTTGAATCGCTCCGTTGCCAGATGATTCGCGCTGGCGTTGCCCGCGGATCCGTAATTCAGGCTCCCCGGCTTCGCTTTGGCAAGCGCGATCAGTGCTTTGACTGATCTCGCCGGCACCGACGGGTGCACCGACAGCACCAGCGTGACCATCGAAATCTGGCTCACCGGCACGAGATCTTTCTCCGTATCGAACGGCATGTTCTTCCTCAGGCTGGGGTTCGCCCCGAACGTGATGTTGGGCACTCCCAGCGTGTGCCCGTCGGGCGGCGATTTGGCGGCGATGTCCAAGCCTATCGTCGAGGAGCCCCCAGGCCGGTTCTCGACCAACACCGGTTGGCCGAGATCCTCGGTCAACCGCGGCGCAAGAATGCGGAACACCACGTCGGTGGAGCCGCCTGGCGAGTACGGCACGACTATGCGTACGGGTCTGGTGGGATAGCTTTGCGCGTCTGCCGCACCCGCATAAATAAACGGTACGGACCATAGCGCCAGCAAATAGCGACGCAGCGTGACATTCATAGTGTGCTCCTTCGATCGTTGGTAATTAGGAATACTTCCTGCCGGGGCGAGCCGCTTTGTTGCCATAACCTCAAGCCGCAAGGTGGATTGTAGAGCTTTTTTCGAAGGACGACGCCAACAGAGTCATCAGCCACCGGTCGCTGTCCATCCACCCGGGATGATGTCTTGACATCAGATTACGAGGCATCTAGCATGCCCCGGATGCGCACAACGCTCACCATTGACGATGACCTTGCCGGACTCCTCAAGCGGCGCGCGCGCGCTCGGTGTGCCGTTCAAGGAAGCGGTTAATCAGGCCATCCGATCCGGCCTGCGCGAGGCGGCCAGGCCGCGGCGCGGGGCGGCCCCCAAGACGATCCCGCACTCTTTCGGGTTTCGACCCGGCGTCGATCTCGACAAGCTGAACCAGCTCGCCGACGAGCTCGAATCGGAGACCTTTGTCGCCACCTCGCAGAGGCCGCGTGATCCTGCCCGACGTCAACGTACTGAGGCTCGCGGCGTCACAAAAGCAAGCTTGCGGCGACTGCTGGAAGCCTTAGAACCTAATTTGAACCAGCTTTGTAGTGAATGGAGGAAAGTCCATGGCGATCTCTGAACAGGCTATTGATGCAGCGCTCAAACGCGGTCAGGACTTGGCGAAAGCAGAACATCGGGCGATAGGCGCCCGCTTGGATGCCGCTCGCGGTCGCCTGGTGATCGAGTTTGATAACGGAGTGGAAATGTCTGCCCCGATTTCCCTTCTGTCCCCGGCGCTTGCCGGCGCAGACAACAAGAAGCTGGCCGACGTTCGCGTGGAAGGCGGGGGCCACGATTTGTATTGGCCGGAGTTGGATGAGGGCCTATACATTCCAGGACTGTGCGCAGAAATAACCTACGGCAAGCTCGCTGCCTAAGCTGTCAGCGGGCTTAAGGGGAATTCAGAAACTCGGAAGGCTGTTGAAAATCGACCCGTCACCCCGGCGGAAGTCGGGGTCCAAAGAACGCGCTTCGAAGAGAATCAATGCTTAAGGCACCTGCGTAATCGGCGCCGGCCTGCCGATGCCGAAGCCCTGCGCGTAGTCGACCCCGGCCTCGCGCAGTTTCGCGATTGTGTCCTCGCCTTCGACGAACTCCGCGATCGTGCGCAGGCCGAGTTTCCGCGCCCGGGTTGCGATTTCCAAAATCCGCGTCAGATCATCCGGGCTGGTCAGCATGCTGTGGATGATGGCGCCGTCGATCTTGATGAAATCAAACGCCAGATCCTTGAGCGGCGCGAACGACGCCTGGGTCTTGCCGAACGACTGGACGGCGAAGCGGCAGCCGAGCGGCCGCAGCGTGTCCATCAATTTCCGCACGTTGGCCAAGTGCTGGCTGACATGCGGTTCTGCGATCTCGAAGCACAGGTTCGCGGCGGGAAATTCGCTGCGCTCCAGCTCGCCCCACACGTAGGGCGCAAACCCGGGATCGCTCAGCGATGCCGCGGCGAGGTTCACGCAATAAAGCGGCGGCTGCCACGTCGCATCGCCGCCCTGCTGGTCCGTGCACCACTTGATCAGGTTGCGCACCACCCACCGGTCGATCTCGCCCATCAGGTTGCAGCGCTTCGCCACCGGGAAGAACCCGCCTGGCGGCAGCGCGCCCTGCTTTTCGTCCTTCAGGCGCGGCAGCAATCACCGCGGTCGACGTCGCCTTCTGAATGTCGGTGAGGATGGTGCGCACCTGGCCGGTCGCCTGCCGTGACTGCTCGGCCAGGCTTTTCACCTCCTGCGCCACCACGCCGAAGCCCTTGCCGTGCTCGCCCGCCTTGGGAGATTTGTGCCGACTTTTGCGCGCTGTCGGAGACCTGTGTTGCTTTCTGGCTCGCCACCTGCGCCGTTTGCCGCACTTCTTCCACCGTGGTGGTGGTCTCGCTCACCGCCGCTGCGGACTCGCTCGCGCTCGCGGCAAGCTGGGCAGTGGAGGCGACAATCTCGCTCGCCGATGCACCCAGCACATTCGCCCCTTCGATCAGATCGCGAATCTGTCCGCGAAGATTCTCGGCCATGCGCGCAAAGGCGTGGCCCACAACGTCCTCAGAGGATTGAGGCTTGATGGTGGAGCGCAAATCGCCGCCGGCCATCTGCTCCGCCGCACCGGCCATCGCGCGCAAAGACTGGATCATGCGGCCGAACGCGCGTGCCAATGTCCCCACTTCGTCGAGGCGCGTATCCGCCGGCACGCTGACGTTCAAGTCACCGACGGTAATCCGTTCGGCGACGGCCGTGAGGGTCCGCAGCGGCAGGGCAATGACCCGGGTCATCAGCAACGCCATCGTCAGTGCGAGCAGCACTGCGACGACACCGACGAAAATAAAGGCTTGCATTGCTTGTTCGGCTTTCAGCTCGGAGGTGGCCACGGAAGCGCGCGCCTTCTCGTCAGCCGTCTTGCTCTGTTCAAGTGTAATTTCCCGCATTCTTCGATAGCGCTCGGCCTGCACGCCAAGGATCAAGGCTTTGGCCTGTTCCATCTTGCCCTCGTTAATCAGCGGGATCAGCTCAGCATCTCGCGTCTTTTCGAATTCAGCCCAAATTGCCTGGTACTCTTTGGGCCCGGCCGTAAGGTGCGTGTTGTTGCGATTGCGCACCAGGATCCGGTGCAGGGTTTCGGCGATCAGCTTGCTGCGATCTTTCACGTCCTGACGCCAGATTTCCCGCTCGGACTGCGTGCTAACCTCGAACATGGTGAGCAACGCGGCGCGCACGCGGTTCTGCTCGGAACGCAGGGTCACCAGATCCAAGGCATTGGCAAAGTCTTCCTGGTAGAGCGTTTTCTGCGAAGCCTGGATTGCGGATATGCCCGAATAGGCAGTCGCGATTACGATTGCCAGGAAAGCGACCATCGCGCCGAATCCGAGGAAAAGTTTGTTGCGTGTCGTAAGGTCGAGAAACCATTTCATCATTGCAAAAATCTCCTTGAGTGGGTTGCGTTCACGCTTCGGCTTCCTCGTGTACGATGATTTTCGGATCCGTCAGCAGGCGCGCCAGATCGAGCACCACCAGGCGTTCCGCCGTCACGCCTTTCAGGTATTCGGCGCGGATGCCGGTGAGAGTCGGCAGCGAAGGCTGCAGGCTGCCCACCGGGATAATCCTCACGCCCACGATCACATCGGCCAGCAGACCGAGTTCGAGATCATTGCCGTGGACAAGAATGATGCGATGCAAATCGGTCAGGCCCTGCTCGGGCAGATCGAAGAATTTCTTGATGTCGAGCACCGGCAGAATGCGGCCGCGCACGTTGACAATTCCGCGCACGAACGGCGGGGTACAGGGCAGCGGCGTCAGATCATTCAGCCGCAGCACCTCACCCACATGCCGGGTCTCCAGCGCATAGCTTTCCCGCGCCAGACGGAACTCCAGCAATTCGAGCGACGTTGTCGCGGCCGCGTCGCGCTGCGGCGGACGCGCCAAGGCGCGCGCGCGCTCACGCAGGACTTGCCCTGCATCGGGCACGAAGTTTGCGGGGGAGAGACGAGACGCGCATCGTGTTCTTCACGGGGTGTTCTCCAAAGCAGTCATAGCGGTGATGATTTCAGTCGGCCGGCCGGCGGTGAGCCCGTCGGATTCGGGCAGCAGATCGCCCGGCAGATGACCGCGCGCAGGTAGTGGCCGGCGGGATCCACTTTGTCGGCGGCGACCCAGCGCTCGCACCACGTCAGTGCCTCGGCGAGTTTGCCCTGGTTGGCCTCGGCCCGCGCCAGCAGTGAAAACGACTGTGCGTTGGGCGCGTGCCGCATAAATGAGGCCACCAGGGTGTCCGCCGCCTCCGCATAACGGCCTTGCTGGTAGAACGATTCCGCCACGGCATAAGGCGCGGGCGATGTTTCGGCCGGCACCGGATCCTGCCGCGGCGGCGCAGCGGGTGCTTGTGCCGGCAGGGCAGGCGGCGCCCACGGCACGGGCACTTCGCTCGCGGGTGCGGCGAACCAGGCTGTTTCGCGCAGCGGCGCCGGCGTATATCGTTGCTCGTTCCGGGGCGTCGCATCGCTCTTTTGATAGAGAATGGCGCCGGGAAAATTCACCATGGCAAACCGTGAAAACAACGCATGCGAGGCTTCGCTGGGCGCGACTGCCAGCCACCCTCCGTCCACCAGCGCATGGTGGAGCTTCCCGATCACCTTTTCGATCTGGGGTGGCGTGAAATACATCAGTACGTTGCGGCAGCAGATGAGATCCATCGCATTGGTATCGGTCACCGGCGACGGATACGCGTCCGCCACCAGGTTCAGGTGAGTAAAGCTCACCAACTGCCTGATCTCCGGAATGACGGCGTAGCGGCCACCAACGGTGCGGGTGCCTTCGGGCAGCATGACGTCCACGACGATGGCTGCGGGGGGCTGCTGCGCGTCTCGCAACGCCGCTTCCGCCTCGCTCGCGTTGTGGAACAGCCGCACCTGCCAGCCGAACCGGCTCAATTGCTCGGCGATTTCCTGCGCCAGCAGCGCATCGTCCTCGACGACGAACAACCGGTGGTTCTCCTCTTCTTTCGCTGCAGCGACGCCTGGTGTGACCGTAATCGGCAGGGCGGCGGCGTCCGGCTTTTGCGCCAGCGATTGCAACAGCGCCAGGCCGGGCAGCTCACGCAGCCGCCTGAGCGTGGTGAGCCCGTCCATGCCCGGCATCATCACGTCCAGCAGCAGCAGATCGGGCCGGAACGCTTGCGCCATTTCCAGCGCCGCCGCGCCGGACACGCACAGCTTTAGCTCGAAGTCCTCCTCGTCGTCGAGCGCAGTTCGTGACTCGCCGTGGAGACGAACTCGTTTTTCATGCGCTCGACCTTCTTGCGCTCGGTAATGTCGCGCACGATCCCGGTGAACTTGCGCTCACCGCCGATCTCCATCTCGCTCACCGCCAAATCCATCGGGAAGGTGCTGCCGTCCCTGCGCTGGCCAGTGACCTCGCGGCCGATGCCGATGACCTTGCGATCCCCGGTGCTGAGGTAATTGCGGAGATAGCCGTCATGCGCGCCGTGGTACGGCTCGGGCATGAGCATCCTGACGTTGCGCCCAATCACGTCGGCGGCGGCATAGCCGAAAATGTGCTCGGCCGCCGGATTAAAGCTGTGCACCATGCCGCGGCTGTCGATAGTCACAATACCATCGACCACCGTGTCGATGACGGCGCGCAGGCGGTTTTCCACCGAGCGTATTTGACTCTGGGCCGCGCGCAATTGGGCACGTTCCAGTTCCGCTTCCACGCCGTCGGCCAGGTCGCGCAGCATGGCGAGATCCTCGGCGCTGAAGTCGCGCGGCGGCTGTCGATGACGCACAGCGTGCCGATGCGCTCGCGGCAAAGCCGTCCATCAGCGGCATCTGCAGGTCCATGATACAAGAAAATCGGTCAGCGATTCGAACATGGCAAGCTCCTGCTAAATTGGGATAATTTGCGGTAACGTGAATGTTTCCATTGGCGATACCGCACCCGCCCGTCAACGGTCTCGCCCTCGGCGTCCAGTGCAATCCAGCCAGGAACGCCTCCTGGAACCGCAATTCTGGCTCATGGCATGGTTACCAGGTTCTTATGCCACGTTGCTCGTTGTTCGTTGTTCGAACCACGAGCCGCGAACCACGAATCACGAGCTAAAAGCTGAGATTCCTGTCTGGGCGCGGCCCAGCACCAGCGCGTGGATATCGCTGGTGCCTTCGAGCGTGTTCACGGTCTCCATGTTCAGCATGTGGCGGATCACGTGGAATTCGTCCGAGATGCCGTTGCCGCCGTGAATGTCGCGCGCCATGCGCGCAATCTCGAGCGCCTTGCCCGTCGAGTTGCGCTTTATAAGCGACACCATTTCGGGTGTCGCCTTGCTCTGCTCGCGCAACCGGCTCACGTGCAGGCATGCCAGCAGGCCGAGCGCGATCTCGCTCTGCATGTCGGCGAGCTTTTTCTGGATCAGCTGATTGGCCGCGAGCGGCCGGCCGAACTGCTTGCGGTCGAGCGCGTACTGGCGCGCTGCGTGCCAGCAGAATTCCGCGGCGCCGAGCGCGCCCCAGCAGATCGCGAAGCGCGCGTTGTTGAGGCAGCCGAACGGCCCTTTCAGCCCTGACACGTTGGGCAGCAGGTTTTCCTCCGGCACGAATACCTGGTCCATCACGACCTCGCCCGTAGGTGAAGCGCGCACCGAGAACTTGCCTTCGATCTTGCGCGTGGTGAGTCCTTTCATGCCGCGCTCGAGGATGAACCCGCGTATGGCTCCCGAGTCGTCCTTCGCCCACACGACCATGATGTCGGCAATCGGTGCGTGCGTGATCCACAGCTTGGTGCCGCTCAACGCATATCCGCCGTCGACCTTCCGGGCGCGGGATATCATGCTGCCAGGGTCTGAACCGTGATCGGGTTCGGTAAGCCCGAAGCAGCCGAGCAGCTCTCCCGTGGCCATGCGCGGCAGATACTTCTGGCGTTGTTCCTCGCTGCCATACGCATAAATCGGCGTCATCGCGAGCGCGCCCTGCACTGAGCACGCCGAGCGGTAGGCGGTGTCGACGCGCTCGAGCTCGCGCATGACGAGGCCGTAGGCAACGTAGCCGATTCCCGCACAGCCGTAGCCTTCGAGCGGTGCGCCGAGAAAGCCGAGCGCGCCCATTTCGCGCATCACCTCGACATCGAAGGTCTCGGTGCGGTTCGCGTGCAGGATGCGCGGCGCAAGCTTTTCCTGCGCGTACTGGCGCGCCGTATCGCGGATCAGCTTTTCTTCCGAAGTAAGCTGCTGTTCGAGCAGGAAAGGATCCTGCCAGTCGAAGCGCCCGCCGGTGAGCGTGACGGTGGAGGGTTCGTTCATGTTCCTCTTACGGGAGCGGCGGTTTGCATTGCAGCCGTGTATGCGTCGTGGTTTTGGTTTCAGACGCGCTCGAGGATCGCTGCCATGCCCTGCCCGCCGCCGATACAAAGGCTGACCAAAGCATACCGGCCGCCGGTGCGCTGCAGTTGGCGCGCCGCGGTCAGCGCGAGACGCGCGCCGGAGGCGCCGAGCGGATGGCCGACCGCAATCGCGCCGCCGTTCGGGTTTACGCGCTTGTCGTCGAATGCCACGCCAAGGCCCTTGAGGCATGACAGCACCTGCGCCGCAAACGCCTCGTTGATTTCGATGATGTCCATGTCCTTGATGGTGAGGCCTGCCCGCGCGAGTGCTTTCTTGGAAGCCGCGACCGGGCCGATGCCCATGATGTTCGGCGGCACGCCGGCAGCCGCAGTCGCCACCACGCGCGCAAGCGGCTTGGCGCCGGCTTTTTCGCCCGCCTTGAGACTGGCGACGATGATCGCCACCGCGCCGTCATTGACGCCTGATGCGTTGCCCGCGGTGGTGACGCCGCCTTCGTAAAGCGGTTTCATTTTTGCCAGCGCATCGAGATTGGAGTCCGGCCGCGGATGCTCATCGTCGGCAACCGGCGGCACCGGGCCTTTGCGCGTCGGCGGCAGCTCGAATGGCGCAATTTCGCCGGTGAAAAAGCCTTCGCCTTTTGCGATCGCGTATTTTTGCTGGGAGGCGAGCGCGAATTTGTCCGCCTCCTCGCGCTTGATGTCGTACTCGCGGGCAAGGGTGTCGGCCGTCTGCGGCATCTGGTCGTCGCCGAATTGCTTGGTCAGCTTGGGATTGGAGAAACGCGGGCCGATCGTGCTGTCGAAAAGGCGCATCTCGCGTCCAAACGGATTTTCGGTTTTGCCGAACACGAACGGCGCGCGGCTCATGCTCTCGACGCCGCCCACCATGAACACTTCGCCTTCATCGGACGTGATCGCGTGCGCGGCGTGCACTAGCGCACCCAGGCCGCTCGCGCAGTTGCGCTGCAGGACCGTGGCGGGAACTTCGATCGGCAGGCCCGCCACAAGGCCCGCGTGGCGCGCGACACAGCGGCTGTCCTCGCCCGCCTGGTTGGCACAGCCGACCACGATGTCTTCGAGCTGCTCGGCTTTGAATGCGCTCTTGGCCATCACCGCCTTGATCGCGCCGGCAAGCAGATCGTCGGGACGGGCCTTGGCGAGCGCGCCGGCATAGCGACCGATCGGGGTGCGCAGACCTTCATAAATATAAGCGTTCAGCATGATCGTTCCTTTCAAAAGGCCGTGATTGGTGATTGGTGATTGGTGAATGGTGATTGGTAAGTGCAATTTCATCATGACGTGGTTTCGCTGTTTACCAGTCACCAGTCACGAATCCCCAATCACGGTTTTTCATGGCTCCGGCGTCAGCGCCGAGACGCCGAGCTTGGCGCGGCGCGCGAGCCAGATATTCGGGCGGTAGCGCGGATCGCCGTAAATGCGATGCATCGACGACAGCACCTGATAAATGCGCGAGACGCCGAGCACGTCGGCGAATTTGAACGGGCCGTTCGGATAGTTGAGGCCCAGCGTCACCGCTTTGTCGATGTCCGCCGGCGCCGCGGTGCGGCTTTGCGCGATCGAGCAGCCGATATTGACGATCATCGCCACGATGCGCTGCGAAATGAAACCGGGACTGTCGCGGCATACCGTGACCGGCACACCGTCGCTGGCGAGCAACCCGTGCGCCGCATCGCGATAGGCCGGATCAGTCAGCGGTGTGCCCATGATGGTGCGGCGCTTGACCAGCGGGAACAGCGTATCGACTGCGACCGTGCGTTTCGGATCGAGGCCCTGCTCCACTGCGCAGGTGGTTGCGTCATCGCCGAACGGCGTCACCAGGCAAAGCGCCTGGGCGCCGGGCTTGGCGCCGGATTCAAGCGGCGCGCCGAGTTTCCCGAGCAGCGCGGTCAGGGCCGCGTGGCCGTGCGGCTCGGCCGCACTGACCCAAACGCGGTCGGGGCGCGCATTCGGCGCCGCAGTTTCCGGGGGAACGACAGCTTTCATCTCGGCATCGTAGTGATAGAAGCCTCGCCTGGTCTTGCGGCCCAGCACGCCTGCCTCGTAGCGCGCCTGCATGATCAGGTTCGGCCGGTAGCGCGGCTCCTGGAAGAACTGGTCGTAGATCAGCACGGAGGCCGGCTGGGTGACGTCAAGACCGGTCAACTCCATCAGCTCGAATGGCCCCATGCGAAAGCCCCCGACATCCCGCATTACGCGGTCGACATCGGTGAAATTGGAAATGCCTTCGTACACCAGGTGTGATGCTTCGAGCGTGAAGCCGCGGCCCACCTGGTTGACGAGAAAACCCGGCGCGTCGGTGCAGCGCACCGGCTCACGCGTCATGCGTTTGCCGATCGCGACCAGCGCCTCGCACACCCATTCCTCGGTCTGCAACCCGGAAATCACTTCGACCAGCCGCATCAGCGGCACCGGGTTAAAGAAATGAAATCCGGCGAAACGCTGCGGCGTTTTGAGCCTGGCGGCGACCGTGGTCACCGACAATGACGAGGTGTTGGTGGCGAGGATGCAATCAGGTCCGACGATGGCTTCGAGTTCGCCGAACACCTGGCGCTTGACGTCCAGATTTTCAGCCACGGCCTCGATGAGCGCGTGGCACGGCTTGAAATCAGCGAGCGCGTTGACGATCTTGATGCGGCCGAGCGCAGCCTGCGCGTCTTGCTGCGTCATGCTGCCTTTTTCGGCCGCGCGCAGCAGCATCTTGCCGATGAAATCATGCGCTTCCTGCGCGGCGCCGGCGCGGGCGTCCATCATCAGCACGTGAATTCCGCCGGCAGCGGCGACTTGTGCGATGCCGCGCCCCATGGCGCCGGTGCCAAGCACCCCGACGGTAAGATCGGGTCTGTTTGCGTCGAGTGTCATCGGGAATTTACCTCGCTTTCTGGTGCCGCGATCGGGAATCGTGCACGGGTTCGCGTATCATGGGTGAAAAAAGAAGCTGGAACGCCTTCAGGTCAGCGAGTCCGTTCACTTTTCTGCGATTATACCAGAGGCGCGGCGCGGGAGCGCCGGTGCGGACGAGAGTTCGCGAAGTCACGATCCGCTGCCCTACCGGTTAGACAACGAGATTCCGTCATTCCGGTGAAAACCGAAAACCAGGATTACGAAGTCTGAAGAACCTGGACCCCGGCGTACGGCCGGGGTGACGAAATGTGAAGCGTACGCCGGCGTGATGAGTCGCTAGCGACCTTTGAAAACCGGCTTGCGTTTTTCCATGAACGCAGTGCGGCCTTCGGCATAATCCTCGCTTGCGAAGCAGTCTTCCACCATTTTTTGGCACAACTCAAGGTTGCGTTCGCCGGGATCCTTGCGTATTTCGAGCAGGCTGCGTTTGACCGCGGCGATGGTCAGCGGCGCGTTATTGGCAATCGTCGTCGCGTAATCGAGCACCGTTTTTTCCAGATCGGCCACCGGCAGCACGCGGTTCACCAGCCCCATCTGCAGCGCCTCCTGCGCATCAAACTGGCGGCCGGTGTAGAAAATTTCGGCGGTGAATGACGGCCCAACGAGCTCGGTCAGGCGCTTGATGCCGGAGTAGCGATAGCCAAGTCCAAGCTTGGCCGCCGGCACGCCGAAACGCGAATTGTCGGATGCGATGCGCAGGTCGCACGCGGCCGCGACCCCCAGGCCGCCGCCGATGCAATAGCCGCGGATCATCGCGAGCAACGG
>Ga0326597_10010816_pt1 | contig 12136 bp, 12 predicted proteins | sample RVTome_12_FD_203789 | JGI IMG/M metagenome (GOLD analysis project Ga0326597, IMG submission 203789) | Soil microbial communities from uranium-contaminated site in the Upper Colorado River Basin, Wyoming, United States - RVT100D185 | ecosystem: Environmental > Terrestrial > Soil > Contaminated >... | reverse complement strand
AGTTTGATTGGTGAAAATCGCAAAAGAATTCTCCTTGAGATCGGAATAGGGGTGGCTTTTTAGAGGTGACACATACGCTCTAAAAAAGTGCTCGCAGGTCGCGGAGTGGGGGGAACCTATGCCAGACCCCGGCGAAGAAAGTCAATCAGGCGCGCCTGACCCCGGCGCCGACCAGCCCCGAAAGTCGCTCTTGGCATCTCGGCCCCATTTCGACTAGTATCTCCGTAAGCGCCGATCCGGGACGTGGGGACTGTGACCCCGCAGGTTTTCGGAGCGGACACCGGATCGCGCGTAGATCTCGCAATTTTACTGACTGAAAAAGGGCCGAAGAAAGTCGAGACGTAAAAGTCTGACGGCAGAGACTAAGCCCAGAGAGCGAGCATTTTTTTTCTAGGCTGGGAGGCTGCGAGACCCGCCTATGCCCCGGAACGACCAGATCACTCGCCAGTGGCATTTGCTGCGGCAACTGGAAGGCTCGTTAGGTCGGAGCCTTCAGGAGCTTGTCGACAACGTTCCAGACGATTACCCAAAAAATGCCCGCACGGTGCGGCGCGATTTAGAGGCGTTAGAAGCGGTCGGATTTCCTCTCGTCACAGAACGCCACAATGGCCAGACGCGCTGGCGGCTGATGGAAGGATTCAGCAAGATCCCGGCGCTCGGCTTCTCCGCCACCGAGCTAATGGCTCTCACGTTCAGCCGGAATCTTTTAAAGCCGTTGGACGGGACCGAAATCCAGGCGTCGCTCAATTCCGCCCTGAACAAAGTGGCGGCAGCTCTGCCTCCCCAGGGTCACGAATATGTCCGCGGGATGGAGCAGATCTTTTCCGTCGGCCTCGGCCCGCACAAGAGTTACCGGCAGCATAAGAACACAATCGACACCATATCTCAGGCCATCGACAAAAGGCGCACCGCCCAGATGCGCTACTATTCCGCTTCCCGAGACCAAACGTCGCGGCGCGAGGTCGATCCCTATTTTCTCAGGTACGCCGCCGGCGGCTTGTATCTGATCGGCCATTGCCACTTGCGCAAGGAAGTTAGGATGTTCGCCGTCGAACGCGTCCGCTCGATCACGCTCACCGACCATCCCTATCAGATGCCTCTGGACTTTAAGGTCGACGAATACGTCCAAGACGCGTTAGGGATCATGCGTAGCGGCAGACGCATCGAAGTCGAGTTGCTCTTCTCCAAAAAAGCCGCCGCCTGGGTCAAAGATAAGAGCTGGCACCCGAGCCAAGAAAATTCGCTATTGAAGGACGGGCGCCTGAAGCTGGCCCTCAAGGTCGCCGACAACGAGGAGCTGGTGGGGTGGATTTTGAGCTTTGGGAGCCAGGTGCAGGTAGTCCGGCCTGAGGCACTGAGACAAAAGGTTAAAGACGAGGCAAGAAAAATTTTTAAGCCGTGACCTTGGATGTCACGAAAGTGTGATAACGGAAATGACATCGCCGTAAAAGAGAAGTTAGAAGGGGTGAAATCAGTCATGCCGGCGCCAAGGCGTAAGACAAACCGTGAGGACATCAACCTACCGATGCCTCGCCACGAAGACTGCTGGGCAAAGACGACCGATGATGGAAAGCCCGGCATCAGCGTCCGCGACCACTGCCTCAACGTCGGCTGCGTCGCCGAAGCACTGCTGCGGTTGCTGCCTGCCAAACTCCGTGGACTGCTGCCTGAATCCGCTGCCACGCTCGCCGCGTTGCACGACATCGGCAAGGTCTCGCCGGGCTTTCAGCAGAAGTGCACCCACTGGAAGTCGCCTCTGCCGATACCGCTGGAACTGTATGAAACCGATCACGCCAAGATCAGCCAATCGTTTCTCCAGTCGTGGCCGCTGGCGGAAGCGCGCAAGCTGCGACGGTGGTTCATGGCCGTGGGCGCGCATCATGGACAGAGCAGGGGTGATTGGATCAAGTCTGCGAAATATGGCGGCACAGACATCAAGCATCGTGGCGGAACAGAGTGGGAAGATGCTCGCCGCCAACTGGCCGAAACATTGCGCACGTTTTTCCGTCCGGCAGACGGTTTACCCGATTGGCCAGCCGGCCCGCCGCCGTCGAATTCCTGGCAAGCGCATGTCGGTTTCTTTGCTGGTTTGCTGACGATGGCTGATTGGCTTGGTTCAAATGAGCTCTTCTTTTCTGCCGGTGTCGAGAAACCGACTCTTTCGCCTGACCAGCGCCGTGAGAAAGCAGGAAACGCTCTGTCCGCCATCGGCTTTGGCAATCCGCAGGTTCACAGGGACCCAGATTTCACTCGGCTTTTCCCGAAGCTTGAGATGCCGAATCCTCTCCAGAAAGCAGCGGTAGACTTCATTCTAGCTCCCGGTCTCTATATCATCGAAGGACCGATGGGCTGTGGAAAGACTGAGGCCGCGCTTCTGGCGACAGCTCGGCTGATTGCCAGCAAGCAAGCGCGCGGTTTTTATTTCGGCCTGCCCACGCAAACGACGAGCAATCGACTTTATGAACGAGTAGAGCCGTTCGTGCAAAATCTGCTCATCAATCCCGCATTGCTTCGGCTGGCTCACGGGGCTTCGTGGCTGCGCAAAGATTATGTCCTCCATGTTCGCCCCGCATGGACTCCTGCTCACACTGGGAGCAAGGATGAAGAGGCTACCAGCGCGTGGGCAGCTTCCATATGGTTTGCCTCCGTACGCAGGGCGTTGCTCGCGCCGTTCGGAGTCGGCACAGTAGATCAGGCGTTGTTGGGAGTGGTTGCGGCGAAGCACTTTTTCGTTCGCCAGTTCGGGTTGGCCGGTAAGGTCGTGGTGCTGGACGAAGTTCATTCCTACGACCTTTACACCAGCACTCTTGTGGACGAGTTGGTCGCCGATCTTCTGCGGCTGCGGTGCACGGTGCTGGTGCTCTCGGCGACGCTCACCCGCCGCCGCCGCGACCAACTGGTGGAGCGCGCCCGCCTCGCCCTGCTCGATCTTCCCGATCCGGAGCCTTTCGAGGAACAAGCGTCGGCATCTACCGAATCCTCGCCGCTTCCCTATCCGTTGCTGTCGGGAGTGAATGAACGCGGCGAGATGATCGAAGTCCCGGTTGTCGCAGCCGCTCAAGCCAAACCAGCGGTCCGGCTCCGCTGCCAGGAGTTCCGGTTTGAGGAACTGGCTGCCGAGTGCGCTTCGCGCGCCGAAGCCGGACAGGTCGTGCTCTGGATTCGCAACACCGTGGCTGAAGCGCAGCGCGCTTTCGCAGCGATGAACGGTGAGGTAAGGAAAGGCGGTCCAAGAGTCGCGTTGCTGCACAGCCGTTATCTTTGGTTCCGCCGCGAGGAACTTGAACGGGTATGGCTGAGACGCTTGGGGATCGAGGTCACCCGACGATGGCAGCGGAGATTCGCCCCCTTGAACGACCGATGGCCAAAACGCCACGGCTGTGTGGTTGTAGCCACGCAAGTCGTCGAGCAAAGCGTGGACATTGATGCCGACTTTCTCGTCATCGACCTTGCACCGACCGACATGCTGCTGCAACGCCTTGGCCGGTTGTGGCGACATGAGCGCGGAGCGCGGACCGGCGCCGGACCTGAAGCATGGATTCACGCGCCGGATTGCGGAGGATGGACGAAGGCTGCGGAGATCAAAGCGAAGCTCAAGGGCTTGGCTCCGCCCTACGATGCCTACGTGCTCCTGCGTTCGCAACGCGAATGGGCCGGGCGCCCCGCAATCGCGCTGCCGGGCGACATTCGCGGAATTCTGGAAGCGACCTACGCGCCGCTGACCGCTGAGCCGCCGGCTTGGAAGCAACTCCACGAAGAACTGAAGAAGCGAAGAACGAAGTTCATCGGCAAGGCACTCGGGGCAACCAACCGTTGGAGTTCGCCAGCACTAAACGACGACGAAGGTGTGCAGACGCGGTTGAACGAACTGCCCACTCTCACGCTCGTTCTGCTTCGTTCACTTGAATCGCGGGGTGGCGAAGTCCGAATCACACCCCTCGATGGAGACTCCGCCATAGCCACTGAGCGCGAATGGTCGCGCGCCGTAGCGGTCGTCCTCCATCGCACTCGTGTGAAGATTCCGGCGTGGTGGCTGCAAGACCGCACCCTCGACCGTCCTGACGCCCTACGCCGCTACTTCTTTGGAAACTGGGCCTGGGCTACGTTGGATGGCGAGAATCTCTGGATCAATGGCCGTGAAGGCGAAAATGCCGGCCTGAAATATCTTCCCGACCGGGGCGTTTGGTGTGAGGCTCCCGGCAAGCAACTTCCAAAGTCGGATTACGGCGAGGACGACGATGAATTTGGCGACTGACAAATGGATTCCGGTGCTGCGCCGGGACGGCCGACAGGACGAGGTGAGCTTGAATATTGCGTTCACCGAAGGCGAAGACATCGCCGATCTCGCCGCGCGTCCGCCCGAACGCATCGCGCTGATGCGCCTGCTTCTGTGCGTAGCACACGCGGCGCTCGATCAGAGCGGCAAAGATCCGCGCCCACGAGATCAGGATGACTGGCTGGCCTGCCGCGATGACTTAGCGACGAAAGCGGGAGCTTACTTGAAGAAGTGGGCGAGCGCGTTTGAACTCCTCGACGGCGACGCACGGTTTCTTCAAGTGCAGAAGCTCGTGCCTGCCGTAGCGAAGCAACGCGGCAAGAACCGAAAATCCGAAGCCGGCGGCGCGGAAGAAGATCAAGGAAAATTAGTGGACAAGCTCGACATTTTCCTGGCTGCGGGAACAAATACCACGCTCTTCGACAACGCTGGCGGCTCGGAACGTTCTTTCACCGCGCCACGTTTGGCAATGATGCTCCTGACATTTCAATCATTCTCGGTGTCCGGCCCGCTGGGCTTGGCCTTGTGGAACGGTGTTGAGACCTTGGGCAAGAGTCCAAAGAATCCTGGCAAAACCTACACCAGCCACGCCGTCTGTGCGTCGGGCAACGCTCTCCATGCGTTCATCCGCCAACCGACGCTCATCGAAACCATCCACGCGAATCTGATCAACTACGAAGACTTTGCACAGCACGCGGGCCGCAGTGGTTCGTGGGGACGGCCAGTCTGGGAAACAATGCCTGCAAAACCGGCTTCTGTGCCCGCGTTGACGCGCAACTACCTGGGCCGGCTTGTGCCGCTGTGCCGTGCTGTGCGCCTGGACAACAACGGCAGGGCGATGGTGCTCGCCAACGGTCTGGATTATCCCGCGTTCGATGAAGTCTTTCCGGAACCATCCACCACCGTCGTCGCGGTCAAAGACAAGGGGGAGCGGAAAACCCTGAGCGCTCAAGCGGACAAGGCGCTTTGGCGTCAACTCAGCGCGGTCACCGTCTTGTGGCGCGGTGGGAACGTAGGCGGGCCGCTCGCGCTGCGAAACGTGCTCGACAGTGACGGTTTCGACTTGTGGGTGGGCGGCCTCATAGCGGCCGGCAATGCCAAGATTGTGGACACTGTTGAGTCCGTGTTTCGCCATGTGCCAGTGGAACTGACTACCGACACAGGCCAGCAACGCTACAATGAAGGTGTGAAAGCGGCTAGCCGCGTCGAGTTTCGTTTAGGTGGCGCAGTGGCGAAGTATCGCCGGCTACTCAAAGATGAAACCGAGCGGGGCGAAGGACGCAAACGTGGGTTGAAACTAAAGGCGAAGGCTGCTGTTCACTACTGGACTGCGGCGGAAAACTATATTCCGAAACTGCTCGATCTGGTGAGGAACTTCCGCGCAGAGGTGCAGAAGGCATGGAACGACAGCCTCTTTACCGCCGCGCTGGACGCCTATGACATTACTTGCCCGCATGAGACGGCTCGCCAAATGAAAGCGCACGTGCTAGGCCGGGGCGTCCTGCTTCGGCCCGACAGCGAGCCAGACGACGAGACAGAAACTTAGGAGGAAATCGAATGAGCACGAACACCTTTACCGACCAAGCCCGCCAGCGGATTGAGCGGCTGGTGGACTTTAAGACCGACCGCGGCAAGCTGGCTGATCTGCGCTGTTGGTTCCGTGACGCTTCGCGACCACGCGCTTTCCCGGCGCTTATCCAGTTGCGTGGCTCGTTGGAGGACGACGCCTTCAACACCGTGGCCGCGCTGTACGCCCACCACGCCGAGCACCAGGAAGGTGCTGGCGATTTCGGCGCACTCCTTTTCAAGTTGGCCCGGGAGCACAACACCTTTGAGGGCCGAATGCGGCGCCTGCTTTGCTGCGACGCAGAGGAAGTGCTAAATCATTTGCGCCCCGTGGTATTGGCGGCCAAACGGGAGAGCGCACCTGTGGATTACCTCCAACTTTACCTCGACCTTCGCTCTTGGGGACACGACTACTGGGGGGACGAAGTGCGCAAACGATGGGCCACTGCTTTCTGGCAGCCCGAACAGGCTTCAACTTCGGAGTGACCCCATGACCCACCTGACCCAAGTTCAGATTCCCTGCCGGCAGGCGGCGGAGGAGTTGCGCCTGCGCGATGCCTATGATTGGCATCAACTGGTTTGGAAGTGTTTCCCTGGTCGCGACGGCCAGCCACGCGACTTTCTCACGCGGCTCGACAGTCGTCGAGAAGGATTTCGGCTTTTGGTCGTCTCGCCCAGTGCACCGACCCGACCGGATTGGTGTCCGCCCGGATCGTGGCAATCGAAGCCCATCCCTGAAACCTACTTCATGCGTCGCCGGTATGCCTTTCAACTCTGCGCCAATCCGACGAAGAAAGTTACTAAGCTCGACGCAGATGGCCAGCCCACCAAGAACGGTCGCCGCGTTCCACTTAGCACTCGCGAAGAATTCGTCGGCTGGATCAGTCGCAAAGGCGAACAGGGTGGCTTCGCACTGGACACGGAGTCGCTGCACACCTTCCCGCGCGGTCGAGAGTACTTCGAAAAAAAAGGCATGCTTGGCATGCACAGCGCCGTGGAGTTCCAGGGAGTGCTGACCGTCACGGACCCAGGGAAGTTCCACGAAACTTTTACGCGCGGCATCGGCAGCGCCAAAGCCTTCGGCTTCGGCCTGCTGATCATTGCGCCAAGCTCATAGGCAAATTCAACCGACAGAAAGGAGACAACAATGAAACTAATCGAACTGCACATCCTCCAATCGTTCCCCGTCTCGTGCTTGAACCGCGACGACGTGGGCGCACCCAAGAGCGCCGTCTTCGGCGGCGTCACGCGTGCCCGCATCAGCAGCCAGTGTCTCAAGCGGGCCATCCGCGAGTTCGCACAGCACAACTTGCCGGCCGCGCGATTCGGTGGCAAACGCAGCCGACTCATCATCGATCCGATTAAACGCGCGCTTGTCGCGGAGAAGATTGCTGAGGACGAAGCTCAAAAGCTGGCCCTCCAAGTGTCCGATGAGCTTTCCGGGTTGGACGACAAGACCGTGGACAAAAAGACCGGTGCGGCCAAAGAAGGGAAAATTCCTCGCGTCGGCACGCTCATTTTTCTGTCGCCTGCCGAAATCTGCGCCTTGGCGAAGGAGGTCGCGGGACTGGTGCGCAGCAAGAAGAAGCTCGAGCCGAAGAAGCTCTTCACGGTCTGCAAAAACACACCGCTCAGTGATGCGGCGGACATTGCCATCTTCGGTCGTATGGTGGCCAAAGGTCCAGACCTCACACTCGAAGGCGCGGCGATGTTCGGCCACGCCATTTCAACCCACAAAGCCGACAACGAGATTGATTTCTTCTCGGCTGTGGACGACGAAAAGCTTGCTGAGGAGGATGCTGGTGCCGCGCACACTAACGTTCTCGAATTCACCTCAGCCGTTTATTACCGCTATGCGGCGCTGAATCTCGATCTCCTCTACAAAGAGATTGAACGGGAAAAGGGTTCAAAGGGAATCACAGGGCACCTCAAGGATCTGTCCAAAGATGAGCGCCGTCATGTCGTGGATGCCTTCATCCGCGCCACGCTGCTCGCCATCCCAACCGCACGGCACAACTCGATGAATGCGCACAACCCGCCCGCCTATGTGCTTGGCATCTACAAAGAGCACGGCCAGCCAATGCAATTGGTCAACGCCTTCGAAAAACCAGTGTGGTCCAAACAGGGCCTCATCGAGAAATCCGTCGAGGAACTCAAAGCCCATCAAGCCGCGATGAAGAAGACATGGAATATCGAGACCACAACTGAAGTCGCCATGCCAGACGTGGACTTGAAAACCTTCTGCGAAAAACTCACCGCCCATGTCATCTGAACAACATCTCGCGCTTTTGCTCGACGCGCCGCTGCAATCGTGGGGCTTCGCTTCGCGCTTTCAGCGACGCACGACGGGCATGCATCCCACCAAGAGCGGCATCGTAGGTTTGCTCGCCGCCGCGCTCGGCGTGGACAAACACTCGCCGGAGGAAGCGGAAACCATTGCCGCTCTCGCGAAGTTGCGCATGACTGCGATTACGATCCCAAAGACCAATACCGCCCGATTCGTGAGAACGACCGCGACGCTCGAAATTCGTCGCCTAGCGGACTATCACACCGTGCAAGGCACTCGCCACGCCAACGACAAGCCCAGCGCGAAGCCTGATCCGAGAGACACCGTGGTGACCTATCGTCAATTCCTGCTGGACAGCCGCTTCGGAATCATCCTTTCCGCATCATCGGCCTGGAACCTACCCGACCGTCGAGGACTGGCGGAGGTTGCTGCCGCGCTGCGCGATCCGGTGTGGGGCATCTGGTTCGGCCGCAAATGCTGCATTCCCGCCGAGCCGGTTTATCGTGGTGGACCGTTCAGCGACGAAGCTGAAGCATGGCGCACGCTGCTCCGGGCTGCTGGTTTGAACGAGAGTTTACCCCGTGAAAATTTCACGCGCATGGAAGAAGCTGGGGACTTCGCTGCGGGCACCGACACGCTTAACGACCAGCCCGTGACCTTCGCCAAGCCCAACACCCACGTGCCGCGCCGTGTGCGCCTGAAGCGCGCCGGCGAGACGTAATCCGACCATGCCCATCTTCGAAAAACCGCCGCTGGAAACGCTGACCCCGGCCAAGGACCGGTGGACGCCGATATACTTGGAGCACGGACGGTTAGAAGTGGACGATTCAAGCATTAAATGGATCGGGGCAGACGGCATGGTGTATCGCCTGCCTGTGGCGACGCTGTCGGCGGTCTTGCTCGGGCCGGGGACGACTGTCACGCACGCGGCGATGAAAGCGTGCGCTGATTGCAACACCCCGGTGTGCTGGATCGGCGAGGAGGGGATGCGGTTCTATTCGTTCGGTATCACGCCGAACCACGACAACACGAAGCCCCGCCATCACGCCGCGTTATGGGCCGACAAGAAGAAACGGGCCGAGATCGCCAGACGTATGTTCGCGCTCCGGTTCCCGGGCGTGGACGTACAGGCGCATTCCGTTATGGAGTTGCGTGGCATGGAAGGACTGCGCGTGCGCGCCAAGTACGCTGAACTCGGCCAGCAGTACGGTGTCACGTGGAAGGGCCGTGAATATGACAAATCAAACTGGAATCTCGCCGATAACATAAACCGCGCTCTGTCCGCCGCCAATGCGAGTCTCTACGCCGTATGCGCCGCTGTATGCTGCTCGCTCGGCTACCTCCCGTCGCTGGGATTTGTCCACGACGGCGGGACATTGCCGTTCATTTACGATGTGGCCGATCTCTACAAGGAGATCACCTCTATGCCGGCGGCGTTTCAGGCGGTTCAACAAGAGCCGATCGGCTCGGGCGAGTTGACGCGCACGTTGCTAAAGGAGCGGATCGAGAAGGAGAGACTTCTACAGCGCATGCCCAAGGACTTGGAGGAACTCATCCGATGACAGTCATCGTCGCCCACGACACGCCCGACGCTATTCGCGGAATGCTTAAACGCTGGTTCGTCGAACCGCGTCCAAACGTTTTCGTCGGCACGCTAAACCGGCGCACGCACGAGAAAACAATCGAGTACATCAAACGCAATGCGCTCGGCATCGGGCTGCTGATAATCAGCAGTTTTCCGAACTGTCAGGGCTACAAAATCGAAACCACCGGCCCGACCGACCGCAAAGGTATCGAAGTGACCGGCCTTTGGATGGTCGCCGAAAAATGGGAGGAAGCACAACCGCCGCAATAGATCGACTCTGACACCACAAAGGGTCGTAGCGCATGAGCTGCCCTGCCACAAGATGGCAGAGTTTTCCCCACGCGTGTGGGGATGGTCCGCGCAAAGGCGGCTCCATCCCGCAACGTATCTCGTTTTCCCCACGCGTGTGGGGATGGTCCGTTTTACAAAGGCTATCAGATGGAGGCCGATCTGTTTTCCCCACGCGTGTGGGGATGGTCCGACACTATAGCTATCCCCGCTGATTGCGACTCAGTTTTCCCCACGCGTGTGGGGATGGTCCGCGGTGACAATGTCTTTGAGCTGGACCCAGGGAGTTTTCCCCACGCGTGTGGGGATGGTCCGCGACAGGGGCGTGTGCTTGCTGGCTATAAGGCGTTTTCCCCACGCGTGTGGGGATGGTCCGAGCATATAGCCCTGCATCTGCCAAAACACCCGGTTTTCCCCACGCGTGTGGGGATGGTCCGACTCGCGGCGAGGAAGGATGAGAAGTGATCATGTTTTCCCCACGCGTGTGGGGATGGTCCGCTGGGAAAATACTACGGGGATCATCCAGGTTAGTTTTCCCCACGCGTGTGGGGATGGTCCGACTTCCGGTCCGAGCGGCTTCTCGACGCATGCGTTTTCCCCACGCGTGTGGGGATGGTCCGGAAACTTTGTGATCTCTGCGTTCTTTGCGGTGGTTTTCCCCACGCGTGTGGGGATGGTCCGCCATGATTCGTCATCCCAAACGCTGCCGCTGGGTTTTCCCCACGCGTGTGGGGATGGTCCGCGTTGAGGCGTTTAATGTTGCCCTATCCATAGGTTTTCCCCACGCGTGTGGGGATGGTCCGCCCAGGTTGATTGAGTTCATCCCACAACTCCCGTTTTCCCCACGCGTGTGGGGATGGTCCGCAACTAGCCGCTATCGGCAAGCTGCCCGCAATGTTTTCCCCACGCGTGTGGGGATGGTCCGTTCTACGCAGCAGATATCAGCGGCATTACCGAGTTTTCCCCACGCGTGTGGGGATGGTCCGAAACGAACAACCGCCGATGGTCGCCTCAGTCAGTTTTCCCCACGCGTGTGGGGATGGTCCGCGGCACGAGTTAAACCGGAAGGAAATCAAGCCGTTTTCCCCACGCGTGTGGGGATGGTCCGTGAAATAAGCTAATGTCGTTTACTGATCAAAAGTTTTCCCCACGCGTGTGGGGATGGTCCGTGGACATGCCACGTAGCTGAGCAACGCGCGCCGTTTTCCCCACGCGTGTGGGGATGGTCCGAGTTGACCACGTATTCGTGGAGTCGCCATACCGTTTTCCCCACGCCCGCGTGTGGGGATGGTCCGTACCCGTACCCTCAATGAACCGCCACCATGCTGTTTTCCCCACGCGTGTGGGGATGGTCCGCGAAATCTCCAATTGTCTCCTGTATTTGCTCAGTTTTCCCCACGCGTGTGGGGATGGTCCGACGACCTGCTGCAAGAGCGGATCGGCGAGGCTGTTTTCCCCACGCGTGTGGGGATGGTCCGCCGTAGGCGAACGCCGAATAACGGGGGAGGGAGTTTTCCCCACGCGTGTGGGGATGGTCAGGAGCTGAGGGTCAGGCCCGAATTTGGACTTATTTCCGCGAGTTGGGGTTTGGCCTCGGTAGCAGAGCCGACTATTCGGGCACTGGCTGAAGGATGAAGGATAAGAAGTTGGTGCCAAGTTGGTGCCTCACTTGCATTATTTGCCTACGTTCTTGGCCAGAGAGTTCCATGTGAGCCAAAAGCGGACGGCTCCGTTTGCCCTGCTTCATCCCGTTGGCGTTGAAGCCGCTGTTGTCGAGTTCGTAAACGATTCCCATGTCGACGAAAGCTTGAGGTCATCCGAACCGCCGGCGAGTAAATGCCGAAGACGCCCGTGCGAGCATTACTTCACTCGCGCCTTGATCCGGTAACATTGCCGCTCGCCGACCCCCGTCACCATCGCCGCCTCTACCACCGTCAGCTCGCCTCGAAACACTCTTTGAATTATCTCTAGCCGCTTCTCTTCCTTCATCGTCAGGGTTGTCATCCCCACACCCTGACATAATTACGTTGCTATTGACCCCTGACAGAATCACTTTGCTACAATACCCGCGAGAATTTGCCTTGACAAGAATGAACTGACCCGATTATAAGCAGATTTAAATCACTGATTGCCC
>Ga0326597_10010815_pt1 | contig 12137 bp, 10 predicted proteins | sample RVTome_12_FD_203789 | JGI IMG/M metagenome (GOLD analysis project Ga0326597, IMG submission 203789) | Soil microbial communities from uranium-contaminated site in the Upper Colorado River Basin, Wyoming, United States - RVT100D185 | ecosystem: Environmental > Terrestrial > Soil > Contaminated >... | reverse complement strand
GCCGGCCAGCAGGAACAGCACGGGGCTCTCGACCCGGCCGGCGTCCATGACGGTGGTGCGCTGGGCCCACCGGATCTCCCGCCAGGCCCCTGCCGTCAGGCGCCGGTGCACGGCGGGGTCGGCCCGGTAGGCCGCGTTGCTCGCGGGGTCGCGGCAGAGGTGCTCGATGTCGATGTCCACGGACAGGGCGAGTCCGGGCCAGAGGTCGCCCAGGAGGCGCTCCGCCAGCTGCGTCCACAAGGGGATGGCGTGGGGGAGCCCGAGGAACGGTCCCGAGACGACCGCCGCGGCCGGCGGCACCGTCGGCTGGGTCTCGAGGTATCGCAGGACCACGAGCGCGCCGAGCGCGTGCCCGAGCAGGACCTGCGGCACGTCGGCGCGAGCGCGCACGACGCGCCGGAACGCCTGCAGGTCGCCGAGCAGCTGGCTGAACCGCGACAGGTGCCCGCGCCGCCCCCCCGAGCGCCCGTGCCCGCGCAGGTCCGCGACGTAGGTCGCGAGCCCGGCGTCACGCAGACGTGCGCCCAGCCACGCGTAGCGGCCGGCGTGCTCGGACCATCCGTGCGCCACGAGCACCGCGGCCCGGGGCGACCGTGCGGTCTCGTAGGCGTCGTACACCAGCGTGGTGGCGTCGGGCGCGGTGAACGTCGCCATCAGGCGCCGGCCAGCACGCGCCGGAGCAGGTTGAGCGCACCCTGGGCGGCGCGGGCCCGGATCTCGTCGCGCTCGCCACCGAACACGACCCGGGCGGCACGCGTGGCATCCCCCCACTGCGCCGCGAGCCACACGGTGCCCACCGGTTTCTCCGGCGTGCCCCCGGCGGGTCCGGCGATGCCCGTGACGCCCAGGGCCGCCGTGGCGCCGAAGGCCGCGCGGGCGCCCGCCACCATCGCCCGCGCCACGGGTTCGGACACCGCGCCGTGCGCGGCCAGCACGTCCGCAGGCACCCCGAGGCGCGCGGTCTTGACGGCATCGGCGTACGCCACCTCCCCGCCGAGGAAGACCGTGGAGGCACCCGGCACGGCGGTGAGGCGCGCGCCGAGCAGGCCGCCGGTGCATGACTCCGCGACGGCGAGCGTCGCCCCCCGGCCGCGGAGCAAGTCGAGCACGACCGCGGCGAGGTCGGCGTCGTCCTCCCCATAGCCGTGTTCTTGGACGGCGTCCCGGAGCCGCACCGCACCGGCCGCGAGCCGCGCGTCCGCCTCGGCCCTCGGGAGGTCCCAGGCGGTGAGGCGGAGATCGACGCCGTCCACGGACGGCAGGTAGGCGAGGGTGAGGGGCGCCAGGGCGGGCTCGAGCGGCCCCACCCGGTCGGCGACGGCGGACTCAGGCCAGCCCGTCGTCCGGACGGTGCGCGAGCGCACGACACGCGCGTCGCCCGCGACGCGCCCCACCAGACGCGGCAGCACCTCCTCGTGCAGCAGGCCCCGCATCTCGCGCGGCACCCCCGGCAGCAGGATGGCAATGCGTCCGCGGGCGTCTTCGAGCCAGATCCCCGGGGCCGTGCCCCGAGGATTGGGCAGCACCGTGGCGCCGTCGGGGACCTCGGCCTGCGTCCGGTTGGCGGCGGCCATCGGCCACCGTCCCAGGCGGCGCGCCCGCTCCTCGAGGCTCCGCGCCACCTCCGGATCGGTGACGAGCGCCCGTCCGAACAGGTCCGCCACCACGCCCTTGGTGGTGTCGTCGCGGGTGGGGCCGAGCCCGCCGGTGGTGATCACGGTCCCGGTGCGGTCGAGGGCCTCGGCCACCGCCCGTCGGATCGCCGCCGGCTCGTCGGCGACCGCCGTGCGGCGCACCAGCCGGATCCCGGCGGCGGCGCACGCGCGCCCCAACTCCGCGCCGTTGGTGTCGACCGTGAAGCCGAGCAGCAGCTCGGTGCCGACGGTGACCAGCTCGACGTTCACCGCAGGAAGTCGCGGTACTTCAGAAGGGTGCGGTACTTGTACAGGTAGTGACCGAGCGAGTAGACGGTCAGCACGACCGCGCCGAGCAGCGTCACCGCCACGACGATCGCGTGGAACTGCTCCCAGACGTCGCGGAACCAGCCGGCCAGCTTGAGCTCGGCGACCGCGTCCTTCCACGCGAACCACGCGAGGGTGGCCCCGATGAACACGGCCTGGAAGGTGGCCTTGAGCTTTCCGGGGCCCGCCGCGGGGATCACGACGCCCTGGCGCTTGGCGAACCACCGGAACGCGGTGATCAGCAGCTCGCGGCCCACCAGGATGATCGCGACCCATACGGGGAGGCTGCCCCACCACGGCAGGCGGTAGTCGGTGAGGATGGTGGGGTGACGGGTCATCCAGAAGATGGGCACCAGGGTCGCGAACAGCAGCAGCTTGTCCGCGATCGGGTCGAGGAACTGCCCCAGCTCGGAGACCTGGTTGCGCTTGCGGGCGATGTAGCCGTCCACCGTGTCGCTGACGGCGGCGGCGACGAAGATGACGAACGCCAGGACCTTCGGCCAGTATCCCTGGATGAACGGCAGCAAGGCGATGACCGGCGTCAGCCCGATGCGGACCAGCGTGATGACGTTCGGCAGGGTCCAGTGCATCGGGCCCCCGGCTCAGCTCAGCGTCTTCAGCACCATCTTGCTGACGACCTTGAGCGTCTCGAACACCCCGTCGCCGCGGACCGCCACCGCCTCGACATACGGGGCCCTTCCGATCCACTGCTCCTCGATCCGGTCCACGATGGTCTGGCCGGGATTCGCCGGGTCGGGCGTGACCTTTTGGAGCGCCGGGTCCTCGACGGGCCACCCGGGGTTGAGCGCCGCCTGCAGGTCCCGGACGGGACCTGCGTTGGGCAGATCGCGCTTGTTGTACTGAATCACAAACGGGATCTTGGTGAGGTCGTAGCCGTATTCCGCCATGTTGTCGTACAGATTCTGCATCGACTCCACGTTCGCTTCCATGCGCTCCATCTGGCTGTCGGCCACGAACACGATGCCGTCCACGCCCTTGAGGATCAGCTTACGGCTCGCGTTGTAGTACACCTGCCCCGGCACCGTGTAGAGGTGGAACCGCGTCTTGAACCCGCGGATCGTCCCCAGGTCGACGGGCAGGAAGTCGAAGAACAGCGTGCGTTCCGTCTCGGTCGCGAGCGAGATCATCTTGCCGCGGGTGTTCGGCGATACCTTGCCGTACACGTGCTCCAGGTTCGTCGTCTTCCCGCCGAGCCCGGGGCCGTAGTACACGAGCTTGCAGTTGATCTCGCGGGACGCGTAGTTGATCATCGACATGGGCGCGTCCCCCTATCCGAACAGTCTGTCAATTTCGTCTTCCGCTCCCTCGAGCACGCGCTGTTCCGACGCCTGGCCCGTCCCCACCCGGTTGAACATGTCCTCCAGCACCCGGGCGAGCTGCTCGACCACCGGCTTCGCCTTCAGCTTGACGAGACCGAGCGTCGCGCGCTGATCGAACAGCACCACGAGGATGACGCGCTTCGCCACGTCGGCGAGCAGCATCGACTCCCGCTCCCCCTGATGCACCAGCGAGGCGAACTCGGGCTCGCCGATCATCCGGGCGAGCTGGTCGTTGGCGCTGAAGTCCGCGGCCGTGAGCGAGGCGAAGGCCGTGGGATCGAACTGCGGTGTCTCCCCGACCGTGGTGACGAGCTGGCCGGTCCGGTCCACGAGCAGCGCGCACCGCGCGTTGGACTCGCGCAAGAACGCCGTCAGATGCTGCTGGATCTGCCGGTAGTGGTCCTCGCTGAACGACCAGCTCGCCGCACCTGTCATCCGTCGCCCCGGTTAGTCGGCCTCGGACATCTCGCGCCGCGCCGCCAGCGCCTGCGCGATCGTCACGCCGTCCGCGTACTCGAGATCGCCGCCCATCGGCAGGCCGCGTGCGATGCGCGTCACGCGCACCCCGGTCGTCGCCAGCACCTGCTGGAGGAACGTGGCCGTCACCTCGCCCTCCATCGACGGGTTGGTCGCGATGATGACCTCGCGCACTGCCCCCCCTGCGCGGATCCGACCCACCAGCGCCTCCACCCGCAGCGACTCGGGCCCCACCCCCTCGAGCGGCGAGAGCCGCCCGCCCAGCACATGGTAACGGCCGCGGAACCGCCCGGCGCGCTCGATGGCGCCCACGTCCGCGGATTCCTCCACCACGCACAACACGGCGGCGTCGCGGCGCGGATCGGCGCAGATCGCGCACGGATCCGCATCGGTCAGGCTACCGCACGTCCCGCACGCTCGCACCCGCTCGCGCGCTTCGCTGATCGCCCGGGCGAGGCTGGCCGCCGCGTCCGGGGGCTGCTTGAGCAGATGGAACGTGAGCCGCCGCGCCGTCTTCCGACCGATGCCGGGGAGCTTGGCCAGCTCACGGACCAGCTCCTCGATCGCCGACACCGGGGCTAAAGCGGCAGCTGGAACGGAAACGGCAGGCCCGAGGCCAGCTTGCGCACTTCCGTCTGGTACAGCTCGGCCGCACGCTGCTGCGCCCCGGACACGGCGGCGAGCACCAGGTCCTCCAGCATCTCCATGTCACCCTGCCGGACGGCGTCCGGCGCGATCCGGATCGACCGGATCTGCCCCCGACCGTCGGCCGTGACCCGCACCATGTCCCCGCCGGCCGACGCCGTCACCGTCTGACCGGCCAACTGCGCCTGGATCTCGGAGATCTTGCCCTGCACCTGCTGGCTGAGCTGCAGCAGGTTCGATAAATCCGCCATACGTCGAAAGTTACCGCTCGCCCACGGGCCCGGCAAGTTACTCCATCATCTCCAGGTCGAGCGCGTCCACCGCTGCGGACAGCGTGGGGTCCTTCTGCCGCAACACCTTGAGGCGTTCCGCGTCCGCCGTCCGCGGCGTGAGCCGGGCCGCCCGTGGCGGCGCGTGCGCCGCGGCCGCGGGGCCCGCGATCCGCACCCGCACCGGCCCCTCGACCCACGCGCCGACCAGGGCCGCGATCGCCTCGTGCTTGTGGGTCAGGCCCTCGCGGTGCGCCGCATCGCCCGGGCGCACCGTGAGCACCGCCCCCTCCACCGCGGTGACCTCCGATCCCGCCAGCAGGGTGCCGAGCATCGGGCTGGAGGTGCGGGCGCCCTCTGCGATCCGCGGCCACAGCGCCTGCAGCCGCTCCAGCGCGAGCGGTCCCCGCTCGGCGGCCGGACCCGCGGGCGCGACGCGCGACGCCGCGCCCGCGGCCGCCGGCGCCGGCCCCACGTCGCGCAGCACGGCCGGCCCGCCGCCCGGGGCCGGGGACGGCGCGGTGCGGGGCGGGCGGGCGGGCTCCGGTCCCGGGGCCCCGCCCGATCCCGTCTGCCCGGCGCCCCGGTCGAGCGCGCGCAACACCGACTCGAGCTCTACCGTCCGGTCCATCATCGCCCAGCGCAGCAGCAGCAGCTCGACCGCGAGGCGGGGATTCCCGCTCTGACGGATCAGCGGCTCGGCCTGCCCCAGGGCGGCGAGCAGCCGCACCACGTCGGCCGGCGGCAGATCCGCCGCCCGCTCGTGCACCACCGCCTGCAGCCCCTCGGTCAGCCCCTCCGCCCGACCGCCCAACCCGGTGAGCAGCACGGCCCGCAGCACGTCGCCCGCCCCGCCCACGAACTCCTCGAGGTCGGCGCCGGCCTCGAACAGCCGGCCGACGAGGGGAAAGACCGCCGCGGCGTCGCGCGCGGCGACCAGACGGAGCAGCTCGCCATACACGTCGTCGGGGATCAGGCCGAGCACCTCCCGCACCCGATCCGCGGTCACCGGTCCCTCGCCGAACGCGCGGACCTGGTCGATGATGGACAGGGCGTCGCGCATCCCGCCGTCCGCGCTCCGCGCAATGAGCCGGAGCGCGTCGTCCTCGGCCGCGATCCCTTCCGCGGCGAGCACCTGCCGCAGGCGGCCGACGATCGCACCGGGGCCGATGCGCCGGAAATCGAACCGCTGCACGCGCGACAGCACGGGCGCGGCGCTCTGGGCGATCTTCTGCGGCTCCGTGGTCGCGAACACGAACACCACGCGGGGGGGTGGCTCCTCGAGAATCTTGAGCAGCGCGTTCCAGGCCTCGCGCGTCAGCATGTGCGCTTCGTCGACGATGTACACCTTGTGACGGTGCTCGCCGCTCGCGGCGTACATCGCGCGCTCGCGCAGATCCCGCGCGTCATCCACGCCGCGGTTCGACGCGGCGTCGAGCTCCACCACGTCGAGGTTGGCGGATCCGGTCCACACCCGCGTGCACGAATCGCACTCGCCGCAGGGCTCGCCCGGCTCGCCGGCGCCCGCGTGCTCGCAGTTAAGCGCCATCGCGAGGATGCGCGCCGCCGTCGTCTTGCCGACGCCACGCGGACCCGCGAAGAGATAGGCGTGCGCCGGCCGCCCCTGGGCGACGGCACCCCGCAACGCCGCGGCGACGTGGTCCTGGACGATCAAGTCGGCGAACCGCTTGGGCCGGTACGTGCGGGCGAGGGCGATCATCGCAAACGCGGAACGCGGAACGGGGAACGCGGAACGGACAGGCCGATCATGTGACGCCGATCCCGGGGGTGGGAACGGGAACGGACGCGCGGCCGGGTGTTCCGCGTTCCGCGTTCCGCATTCCGCAATGGAATGCCCCGGGCACCCCGCGGCAACGTCCGGATTCGCTGAGCGCTGCTCCCTGCGGGGGCCTGACGCGGTTCGCGAGCGGAAGCCCCGCGGACCCGGGGCAAACGGAAGATAGTCGGGGGCGGGCGCGGCGCCTAGCGGGGGCTGGAACAGCGGCCGGGCGCGCCCGGCTGCACCACGGCGACGAAGTCGGCGCGCACGCCGGCCGCCGTCAGGGCGAGGTTGGTCGATCCGGGACTGCGGCCCCGCAGGGTGACGTGCGCGACATCGCTGCCGCTCCCCACCCGCGCCACGTCCACCACCGTGCGGTCGCCCACCGCCACCCGCACACCGGCCGGCGGCACGGGGTTCCCGAAGGCATCGGCCGCGGTGACGGTGACGGTGCTGGTCGTGTCCGCGGGGATCACGACCCGACCCGCGAGCTCGGTTCCGCACGACAGCTGCAGGCGCGTCGCCGGCCCGGGAAGGGCCAGGAGCGTCGCCTGCCGCTCGATCGCACCGACTCGCGCGACGACCGTCGCCGGCCCCGCGCGCTCGCCCAGCCGCACCCGGATCACCAGCTGCCCGCTCGCGTCCGTCCGGTCGCGGTCGGGCTCCACCACGGCGTTCACCCCGGTCACCGTCACGGGCTGGTTCGGCACCCCGGCGTTGGCCGAGTCTCGGACCTCGAACACGACCACCTGGCTCAGGCGGGCGCCGACCCGGCCCCGCTGGCCCTGCCCCGAGACGAACCCGGTCCGCGCTGCCGCCACCGGCGCGGGCAGGACGATCTCGACCGAATCCACCACCCGCCCGCCGGCGCGCAGCAGCAGGCGCTGGTCGGCGCGGAACGCGGCGGCGTGGAGCGTGAACGTGACCTCGCCCTCCGCGTCGGTCGTCCCGGATTGCGCCGAGAGCGCGCCGCTCCGGGCGACCAGATCGACGCGCTCCCCGGCCACCGTGTTACCCAGCGCATCGCGCAGGGCGACGGCCAGCGTCCGCTCGGCACCGCTCTCGAGCTCGAGACGCCGCGGCCGCACCTCCGCCTTGAACGGGCCCGCGGGGCGCGCGCTCACGTTCACGCCGGTGCGCCCGCTGAGCGGGCTGCCCGACGCGGTCGCGACCGTCAGCGCGTACGTCGCCAGCGAGGAGCCGAGCGGGACCTCGAAGGCCGCTATCCCGCGGTCGTCGGTCGTGGCCTGGACGTCCTTCCCGTCAGCGCCCGGGATGCGCCCGCTCCCCACCAGCGTGAGCGCGAGGTTCGGCGCCGGAGCGCCGGTGCCGCGCCGGACCTCCACGCGCACCAGCGCCACGCCCCCCGCTTCACCCACGACCTCCTCTGCCGGGACCCGGACCAAGAGGGCGTCGGCGGCGCGTCGGCAATCGGCGATCGCCCGCAGCATCCCGTCGTCCGCCCCGGCGCTGCGCAGATCGTCGCGGTCCCGCTCGCTCGGCGTGAAGTTGGTGCAGTTGCGCCGGATGATGGTGGCGATCTCTTCCTTCGCCAGGGTTCGGCCGGTGAGCAGCCGAACCAGGTCGCTCTTCGACAGAGGTCGCGGCGGGAGGGACTGGGCCGCCCCGGAGACCACGGCTGCGGTGAGCGCGACCACGAGCGCGGCGATCCTCACGGCGCGCTGCACCCCGCGCGCACGAAATCGCGGCGCATCGCATCCACCTGGTCGGCGAGACGGCCGTCCCGCGCCTGCCGCGACGCATCGAGCGGCCGTGCCAGGCCCCGCCGCATGGTCCGGTAGGTGCCCCACAGCGAATCCACGACCGAGTACCCGCGGGCCAGGCCGTCGCAGGCGAGCAACCCGTCCTGGTATAGGGCCACCCGCTCCCCGTAGTTGCGCAGCGCGGGACCGAGCGTGTCGCTCAGGCGGTCGAGCCGCGCGATGCGCGCGGCGTGGGCGTCGACCGCGGCCACGTCGACGGGAGTCGACCCCTGCCACACCCCGAAGATGAGCGCCGCCGCCAACGCCGCCGCCAAGCCCACGCCGGCCAGCGCCAGGCCGACATTCCCCCGGTGCCGGCGGCGGCGGCCATCCAGCGTCCGCACCACGCCGACGTCCGCCACGGCGACGGACGACCGCCGCGGCGCGGGCGTCGGGAGCGGCAGCGGCAGCTGCGCCTCGCGCAGGGCGGGACCATCCGGCGCCCGCGGCGGTTCCGGGACCCGTACCGGCTCGGGCGGGAGCTCCGGCCGCACCACCCGCAGCGTCGGGCGGCGCGACTCCTCGGCGTCCGGCTCCGGGCGCCGCGGCGGCGGTGGCGCGGGGGGCCGCGCCGGCGCCTCGGCCGCGAGCACCAGCTCGTTCGTATGGTAGTTCTTCCACGTGAGCTGGGTCCGCTTGCCGCCGGTGCTGCGCCGCGGCTGGTAGTCGAGCAGCTCGTAGAACGAGAGCGGCGAGGACGCCCAGCCGTGCTCGGGCGTCATGCGGTACAGTCCGCCCGCCGGCCGCAAACGGTCCGGCCGCACCGCGATCGCGATCTGCCAGGGCTCCGGAAAATGGCCCGCGTGGGCGGCCACGTCCGGGGCGCCCAAGCTCGGATCGCCGCGGGGATAGCTGCGGTACCAGCCCACCAGCTGCGTGTGCATGCGCTCGACCTCGTCGCGGAGGCGGTCCCACACGCGGAGGAACGTCGGCGTCGGATCGTCGTTCTCGATCGGGTAGCGGCAGACGAATACGCCGTCCACCACGAGGTACGGGACGTCGATGTCGGAACAGACGTACAGCTCGCCCGCCAGGAACCCGAGCAACGGCTCGTTCGGCGAGGCCTCGATGTGCGCGCGGACGGCGTTGAGCACCGACTGGTCGAGGAACACCGGATACCCGCCACGGCCCATCCCCGTGTCGCGCGAGCCCCGCCCCGCCGGATACCAGAGGATCGAGCGCGCGAGCGGTAACGGCTCGCGCCGGGCTGCCGGCACGGCATCCCGCAGGACGGCGTCCTGACCCGCGCTCGTCATCGGCATCCCCCCCCGGGCGTCACGGCCGGGGACATCCCGACCGGCCGAAATGCGTGTCCACCGCCTCCACGTTCGCGTACGCCGCCTGGTCCCGCAGAGTCCGCAGCGAGTCGAGCGGCGCGTCCAGCCGCCGCCGCTGCGCGTTGTATGCCACCCAGAGCCGGTCCACGCCCACCAAACCGGTGGCCAGCGACTGGCAGTCCCGCACGCCGGCGTCGAAGACGGCCGCGCGATCGAGGTACTGGAAGATGGCCGCGTCCAGGCTGTCCACCAACAGGTCGAGCGGCGTCAATACGTCGGGCACGACCACCGGCGGCGCGCTCGGGACCGAATTCACCGCGGTCGGCGCCGCCAGCGATTCGACCGCGACCGATTCCACGGGTGCGATCGCGGCGGCCGGCGGCCCGGAATCCACCGGCGCGGACGCCACCGGCACCCCGGCGGCCGGCACGGCGACCGTCCGCGGCCGGATCGCGAAGAACCACACCGCGCCGCCGAGTGCCGCCAGCAGCGCGAGGAGGTACGGCAGCCGCGCCACCGATGCCGCGGGCTCCGGCTCCGCCTGGAGCCCCGCCCCGAACGACCGGCGCGCCACCCGCGAGGCGCGCGGCGCGGGCGGCGCGGGCGCCGCCGGCCGCGCCGTTTCCGCCAGGCTCGCACCGGAGTCTGACGGGGGCGATGGCCGCTCGCCGCGCAGCGCGTCCGGCAGCGCTTCGGGCTCCGGCTCCGCCCGCGAGAGCTTCGGTGCGAATGCCGGCTCGAGCGGGCTGGCGCCGGCCGCCGCGGCTGGCTCCGCCGCCACAGGGGTGAAGGTCACCCCGGCCGACTCACGCGCGGCCCGCGGCTCGGGCGGGCCCGGGCGCCGGGTGGGGGGTTCCACCGCCGGCGTGAACGTGACCGGCGCCGACTCGCGGCGGCCTGGCTCCGGCCCACGCAGCGGCGCCGCCCGCACCGCGGGTGACGCGCTCGCGGGCGTCCGCGCCCCGCCACCCGCCCCCACCAGCGGCACCTTGCGGGGCGCCGTCGCACGGCCGGGCGACCCGGGCGCCGACGCGTCGACGGCGGGCATCGGTCCACTGGTGCGTGCCGCCCGGGTGATCGCATCGGCCAGCTCCTGCAGCACCTCGGACGTCGGGCGGTCGCGGGACGGGCGGGGCACCGGCACCGCGCTCACCGCGGGCCGGTCGGCCGGAGTCTGGGCTGCGGGCAGCGCGCGCAAGATGTCCAGCCCCCCAGCCGAGTGCACCGACGGGCGTAGGCGCTCGCGGCCGGTGTCCGCCAGCCCCGGTGGCTGCGCCGGTGGGGGCGCTGCCGGGCTGACCGGCGCCGGCGCGGCCGAGGCGACGGGTGCGGACGCGCGAGCCGGCGTCGGCGGCTCGATGATCGGCAGCCCCGCGATGGCCGGATTGCGCGGACGGGGCCGCAGCGGCTCGGGAGTCGCCGGGGCCTCGGGCGTCGGTGCCGCACGGCTCGACACCGGCGCGACGTCGCGCGCCCTGGGCGGGGCCTCCGCGGCCGCGCCAGCGGTGGGGACGCCAGCGACCGGCGCTGGAGCCGGCTCGACCGCGGGGGGCGGCGCCGCCGCGGCGGGCGTCGGGGCCGGGGCAAAGGACACGGGCTCCGGGGTCTTCTCGATCCCCGCGCTGACCCGCATCGGCGGCGGGAGGGGAGGTTCGGCAGTGCGCGGCGCCGTGGTGGCGGCGACCCGGATCGCTCCGCTGCCCCGCGGGGGCGTGTTGGTGCGGCCTTCGGCGCGCGCCGGAGCGCGGGTGGCGGCCGTGGCGGCGAACCCCGGCGAAGGCGGCGCGCCCGGCTGCGCCGACGGCGCGGGCTCCGGCAGCGGCGCCGGCGCGGCCGCTGGCGGGATGGGAGGCGGCGACGCCGCGGGCTCGGACGGCCGCGGCTGCAGGGCCTGCAGCAGCGCCGACACGCCGGTGACCACGCCCGAGGTCCGCCGCAGGTCGGGCCGGTAGTTCTTCCACGTGACACGGGTGCGCTTGCGGCCTTCGGGCGTGATCGAATCCCGGGCCACGATCTCGAAGAACGGCAGCGGCGTGGTGCCGAGCGGCAGGCCGGCCGACGGTCGGTAGAACGCGCCGGACGGGCCCTTGGCGGTCTGGCCCAGGACGAGCGCGATTTGCCAGGGACGCCCGAAGTACTGCTCGTGCGCTTCGATGTCGCCCGGCGCGATCTCCGTGCCGAGCGGCGGGTGGCTGTGATACCAGCCCAGCATGTGCCCGCCGGTCCGGCCGACCTCCTGCTGGAGGCGCTCCCACACGCGCGAGATGACGAGCGTCGTCTTGTCCCCGTAGATCGGCTGGGTCAGCCGCACGATGAACTCGAGCTCGAGCCACCGCTCGCGGGTCGACGGATCCTCGAGCAGCGCGCCGACCAGAAAGCCGAGGATGCCCTGCGTCGCCGAGCCGCGGAAATGGTCGTGCAGCGCCGCGAGCGCCCGCTGGCGCACGTAGATCGGATACTGCTGCGCGCCCGGCCCGATGGCTTCGCCTTCGGTCGGCCGCCAGCAGATGGACTCCGCCAGCGGCGCCGCGCGGGAGGCGTGCGGGGCGTCCGGGTCACGGCCCGGCGTGTAGCCGGCCGGTCCCGTCACCCGAGCACCTCCGCGATCACCTGCGCCGCGCGCTC
>Ga0326597_10010812_pt1 | contig 12140 bp, 13 predicted proteins | sample RVTome_12_FD_203789 | JGI IMG/M metagenome (GOLD analysis project Ga0326597, IMG submission 203789) | Soil microbial communities from uranium-contaminated site in the Upper Colorado River Basin, Wyoming, United States - RVT100D185 | ecosystem: Environmental > Terrestrial > Soil > Contaminated >... | reverse complement strand
CAGCTCTTTATGAATTTGTTGAGCAATTCGCTGAAGTTTCGCCGTAAAGATGAGCCGCCTCGGGTCGTCATCCGGGTCCGGCCCGTTGGCGAAGGCAACATCGAGATCGTCGTCGAGGACAACGGCATCGGCTTTGAGGAGAAATACCTCGAACGCCTCTTCAGGCCCTTTGAGCGCATTCACGAACCGTTAGAATATGAAGGCACCGGCATGGGGCTCGCCATTTGCCGAAAGATCGTCTTGCGCCACGGCGGCAAGATCGAAGTTAAAAGCACTGTTGGGCACGGTTCGAGGTTTATCATCACATTGCCGTTAGTCCAATGGAAAGGAGATGCATTATGAGCAAAGACATCGAGCCTATTTCGATTTTGATCGCCGAGGACGACAATGATTATATTATCCTGGTGAAGGAAGCTTTGAGCGAACTGAAATACGACGGCAGCGTGAAAGCTTTTTCCAACGGCGAGGAGTTGATCAATTTTCTCAGAACAGAACGCATCGGCGAGGCCGGGCAGGCCGGGCGCGTATTGATCATCCTGGATCTGAACATGCCCAAAAAAGACGGCCATGAAACGCTCAAAGAGATCCGAGCGAATTCGGCGCTGCGCCGGCTGCCGGTCGTCGTCATGACGATCTCCACCGACCCCAAGGAGGTCGCGCGCTGTTACAGCGAGGGAGCGAATTCGTTCATCACCAAGCCTTATGATTTTGATCAGCTGCTCTCGACCTTTACGGTCTTCAAGGAGTATTGGTTCGAGAAGGTCAAGATACCGTTGAGCTGAAAAAAAGTCAGGGAAAACGACGATGGCACTAAAAAAGTCCTTTCCCATATTTATATTAATGATCGCGCTGGTTGCCGCCGGCTGCGCGGCGAAAAAGGTGCGCGTGGGCTCCGACACCTGGCACCAGACGCGCATCGCCGAGATCCAGGCGGCCTATGACAAGGGCGAGATCAGCCAGGATCAATACCTGCAGCTCAAGAACCAGGCCGATCAGATCCGCGCGGAATATGACAGCGCCTCGAGCTACCGCCATTCCCACATGGGATACCGCTACGGCCGCGGCAGCTCGATCGGCGTGGGCGTGGGTTTTTAGAACCGCGCCGCTAAGAACTGGATATTTATGATCATCGACGACATAAAGAATATCGGCCGTTATGGCGGTCAGAACGACGGCTTCAGGAAAGCGGCGGATTTCCTCTCGCGCACCGATGGCGCCGCCTTGGAAGACGGCTGCCACGAGATCGACGGGGGACGCGTCTTCGCGCTGGTCAGCAGTAAACCGGGCTTGGGCCGGGACAAGGCCCGATTGGAAGCGCACCGCCAATATATCGACGTGCAATTTTGCGCATCGGGCCACGATGAGATCGGGATCCGCCCGCTCTCGGCGTGCACCATGGCCAAGAAAAAATACGACGCCAAGAAAGACGTGATGTTCTTTGCCGATTCCCCGCTGGAGTGGGTCACGGTCGAAGGCAGCACGTGCGTGATCCTTTTCCCGCAGGACGCCCACGCGCCCAGCGGCTCCCACGGGCCGATGAAGAAGATCGTCATTAAATTAAAGGTGACGGATGCTTTTACGGGAAATAAGGCATAACTTAAAAAGGAGAACCAGATGAAGAGTGCGCCGGCGCAACAAAGGATGACACGATCGTGAGCGCCGGGCGTGTGATGGCGATGGCAGACCCAAAGTGTCTTTGGCCGATGGGGAATGTTTTACGCCCGATGAGAATCCCGGCGAGACGTTCTTTTGCGCCGAAAAGGGCAAGATCAGTTTCTTTGCCGGCACCAAAATCCCCGGTTGACATACCCTTTCAAATAGCGTAAACTATATAACAAGGTGGTTATATAGATATGCTCACCGAAACAGAAAAATTGTTCAAGATATTTGCCGACAAGAACCGCCTGAGGATACTGAAACTGCTCGAGGCGCGCACGATGTGCGTCTGCGAGCTGGCCGACGTCCTGGGGGTAACGCAGCCCAGCATTTCCCGGCACTTAAAAAAGATGAAGGCCGCCGGGCTGATCGGCGATGAGCAGGACGGCCTGTGGACGAATTATTTCCTTACAATAGGCAGCCGGGAGGCTGAAGGTGTCATGGGCTGCATCAAGTCATTGCTCAAAGAGGACAAGGCCATCAGGGCCGACCGCGCACGGCTCAAGAGGACCAGCCGGGCAAGATCGTGTTGTCGGTAGATCAATAATAGTGACAGGACCAATAACGGAGGGTTAAAACATGACGGACAAAACCAACGTAACACAGGAAAAGAAGAAAGGTTTCTTCGGCAAATTAATGGAAAAGCTGGATAAGAAAATGGAAGAAAAGGCCAAGAACGCCTCCTCGTGCTGCGGCAGCGGCAAGGAAAAAGATAAGGGCTCTTCATGCTGTTGAAATTCGCCGACTGGCTGGCGTATGACATCCTGGGTTTCTCGGGCGAAACAAAGCTCGGCGCGGCGGTGAATTTTTTTGTTTATGATACCGTGAAGATCCTGTTCCTGCTTTTCGTGCTGATCTTTCTGATCGGCGTCATCCGGACCTATTTGCCCAGGCAACGGATCAAGCAGTGGATGGGGCGCAAAGGGCTCGCGGGAAACTTGTTTGCCGCCCTGTTCGGGGCCATCACGCCTTTTTGTTCCTGCTCGTCCATTCCCATCTTTCTGGGCTTTCTGGAAGCGGGGATCCCGCTGGGCGTGACCTTCTCATTTCTCATCAGCTCGCCTTTGATCAACGAATACCTGGTGATCCTGATGCTCGGTTTCTTCGGCTGGAAGATCACCGTGCTTTATGTGGCCAGCGGCATTTTTATCGGCGTTGTTTCCGGGATCATTATGGGGAAAATGAACCTAGAACGGTATCTCGTCGCGGATCTCATTAATAAAGGCGAAGAGAGCGCCGATGCGGAATCCTATCCGAAATTTGCCGACCGGCTGAAATTCGGCTGGAATGAATCGGTGTCCATCACCCAAAAGATCTGGGTCTGGGTGCTGATCGGTGTGGGGGTCGGCGCCTTTATTCACAACTACGTGCCGCAGGAAACTATTCAGGGCATTATCGCCAAGACCGGCATCTTTTCAGTACCCATGGCGACACTTATCGGCGTTCCCATGTACGGCAGCTGTGCCGCCATTGTCCCGATCGCCGTCGTCCTGTTCCAGAAAGGCATTCCCCTGGGCACGGCGCTGGCGTTCATGATGGCGATCGCGGCCTTAAGCCTGCCGGAGGCGATCATGCTCCGGCGCGCCATGACGCTCAAGCTGATCCTTATTTTTTTCGGGATCACGACAGCGGCGATCATCTTTACCGGGTACGCCTTCAACATCCTTCAGCAGGTCCTGATTTAAAGATGCCCGCATCAAACTTGGAAATATTAGCTTATGAACAAACACCCTTGGGCGTGCTGTGCCTGCGAAAGCGCAGCGTGCTTCACGAGCCACAAACAACGGTGACGGAGATCACGCTCAACCATGAATTTTTGATGAGCAGTTATTACACAGCCTCCGAGCGCGCGCTGGCTTCGGTCGCGCTTGAGATGCGCGAGGGGGGCGGTCTTCGCGTCCTCATCGGCGGCCTGGGGCTGGGCTACACGGCGCAGGAAGCGCTTCGTTGCGCTCGGGTAAAGTCCGTCGAGGTGGTTGAGTTCTTGCCGCAGGTGATCGGCTGGCTGGATCAAGGGCTGATACCGCTTGCCGGTGAACTGCGATCGGATGAGCGTTTAAAGGTCGTTGAAGGGGACATTTACGGCAAGCTCGCCGCGTCGGCGCAGCGAAAATACGATCTGATCCTGGTCGATGTCGACCATTCCCCGGATGAACGCCTTGATACCCGGGGCGGGTATTTTTATACCCGGGAGGGCCTGAAGGCCGCAAAAGAACATCTGGCCGAAGGCGGTGTCCTGGCCGTCTGGTCGTACGCCGAAGATTCCCCGTTCGCCGGCGCCTTACGCGACGTTTTCGATGATGTCCGGATCGAATCCGTGTCCTTCATCCATAAATTCCTCGATAATGAAAAACATACCGACTGGCTGTTCTTCGCCCGGAAATAGGATGGAGTCGGAAATACATCCAATAGTCTGGTAGTTATTGCCGGGATTGCAGAGAAATATATAATATATTGGAAATCTCGGTACTATATAAACATTGTTAGACGGCAAAAGGAGACACTAATGAAGCTGTCGAGAAACGCCTCTGGACCGAAGGAGATGTTCGTGACTAAAAAAACCAAGATCAGATTCGACCGCAACGAGTTCGCGGGAGCCTTCGGAGACATGGGAACGGACGTGCCGCTCCTCATCGGGATGGCGCTTGCCGCCGGCCTTGATGGGACAAGCGTCCTCGTGATGTTCGGTGCCATGCAGATTCTCACGGGCCTGGTCTACCGGTTGCCGATGCCCGTTCAGCCGCTCAAGGCGATGGCGGCTATCGTGATCGCGCAACAGGCATCCGCCGCGACACTCTACGGCGCCGGACTGGCGATCGGCTTCGTCATGCTGCTGCTGGCCGCCACCGGTCTGCTCGACTGGCTGGCGCGGGTGGTTCCAAAGTGTGTGGTGCGCGGTATTCAGTTCGGTCTGGGGCTCCAACTGGCTTCTGTGGCTTTGGGGAAGTTCGTACAGGCAGACGGGGTCTCCGGGTACGCCCTTGCGGCAGGAGCCTTCATCATCACAGTGCTGTTGCTCGGCAACCGGCGGTTCCCGGCTGCGCTTGCGGTGGTGATCCTCGGGTTGGTGTATGCGCTCGCCTTCAACCTCGACGGTGGCCTTCTTGGCAGTCTTGCGTTCCGTCTGCCTGCGATCCATGTCCCGCAACCGGCTGACATCCTCACGGGCTTCCTCGTTCTCGCGTTGCCGCAGATCCCGCTTTCTCTCGGCAATTCGGTTCTTGCCACTCGACAGCTCACCGAGGATCTGTTTCCTGACCGACGCTTCACGATCCGCAAGATCGGTCTGACCTATGCCCTGATGAACCTCGTCAATCCGTGGTTCGGCGGCGTCCCCACATGTCACGGCTCGGGTGGAATGGCAGGACACTTTGCATTCGGCGGACGAACCGGCGGGTCGGTCATCATCTACGGCTTGCTGTTTCTGGCGCTCGGTCTGTTCTTTGGCGGTGGCTTCGACCAAATAGCGAAAGCATTTCCGCTGCCGATGCTGGGAGTCATCCTGCTCTTCGAAGCTCTGGCACTGATCTGGCTTGTCCGGGATACGGCTCATTCCCGAGCTGAGTTTCCGATTGCCGTGCTGGTCGGCCTCCTCGCCGTCGGGCTGCCCTACGGATACGTGATCGGACTTGTCGTCGGAACTGTCCTTTTTTACCTGGGCGGGCGCACACGCTTGGTGAGCCCCGATGCCGTCTAACAACCGGTTGCAGCGGACGGTCCGCTGCGCGGAGCGCAGCGGCTATCATTCCCTGGGGATCATCTGCAAGACAAAGCAGCAGGCCGGCCAACGCCGTTCATACAAGTGGCAGATCCTCATGAATCAAAAAATAGCGCCCGCCTTAGATCCTTCATCCGGCGGTATTCTTCCTTGATAGCCGACTTGCATTGCTCGTACAGGAATTGTTCCTGCGCGGCCTTGTCCCATTGCCGCTGCCTGTTGTAGGCAGCCACCAGGTTGATGTGCGCGATCGGCGCGCAGCCGATTGAGTCCGTCGTGCCCGCAAAGAGCGTGTGATCGCTAGCCCACGCCCCGTTGCGCTTGAAAGTTTTTAACCCCAACGCCGCCACCAAAAGAAGCAAAAGCGCGACAGTGAAGCGGAAAGAGCGCGCGCCTTTGAGATCCAACGCTCGCGCGAACATCTCGGCGCTAAGATAACATAGGGCGAGCATCGGCAGGTACATGAAGCGCTCGGCGATCGTGTTGCTGATGGGGATCAGGTTGGAGACCGGCAGGATCGTCACAAAAAAGAAGCCCAAGGCAAAGCCGATCCATCTTTTCTCCGTAGTGGAACTGGCGATCGCCAGTGCCAAGAGCGCTATGACGGCGAAAACCGCGAAGAAGGTCTCAAATTCAAAAATATTGGCCGAGGGCAACATGATATGCGAAATGGATTGGTGCGCGGGATAAAAGAACATCTGCAGGTAAAGGGAGAGGATCTTGGCCGTTGTCAATACATGCGAGAGCATATCGAAGGACGGCAATACGCTCACGTAGCGCACGTTCTCCAGGTTGGTGAGCGCGTTCAGCGGCCCGACGATCGCCGAGCGTAATCCCACGTAGAGGGCGGTCAGCGCAGCGTAGGGAAGAAAGACGAGCCAACCTTTGGAGGCGGCCCTGGCCTGATTCTCGGCGGTGAAAAAATAATGCGTCAGCACGATGAGCGCGATGGCCGCCATCGCGTTTTCCTTGCTTAAAAAAGCCAGGAACAGGGACAAGAGCGACAACAGGTAATGGAGAAAGAAACGCCTCTTTAAAAACACCACATATAGATAGAGGCACAACAATACAAAGAGCGCGCAGAAGAGGTCCCCCCAATTGGCGATCAGGTTCACCGTTTCGCTGGCCAGTGGATGGACGATGAAAATGACGCTTGAGTAAAAAGCGACCGCGTTTCTGCCCGTCAGCTCTTTCAGGAAAAAAAAGACCAACAGGCCGTTGGCGCCGTGCAGCAGCACACTCATCAGATGATACGCCCACGGCGCCTCGCCGGCGATACGAAAGACTACGTAGGTGGCAAAGAGGGGAACGGGGCGGTAAAAACCGCTTTTCATGTTGAGGTCGGTATTCTGCCAAAGGTCTTGCGTGAAGGCCGAACGGATAAAGTTGGGGTCTTCCAATTTGGAATTCTCATCGATGAAATAATGGTCGTCCCAGACGAACTCATGCGAGAGGGTATTGGCATAAAGCCCGAGGCTTAGGGCGATCAGGATGAGGGGAAGTAGGCGCATTGAGGGTATTTTAAAGGAAATATGAGAGTCAGGCACTAATAAATCGAGAAAATAAAAATTTAGTTAATGGGTTTGGGTTTGGAAGCTAGTATGGTTGTAGGTTTTAGGTTTGGAGTTTTTTGACAACACAATACCCAGCCTCCAAACCCATACCAGCTTCGACACCCAAACCTTTTAACTAAATCAGTTAATCGATTATCGCCTTTATCAGATCTTGAGCGTGTCCTACTTTGGTACGATATGTCATATTGACCGCAACAGGGATTTTTGCTAGATTAAGGTCACATCAATATTAATATTCTTTAATATCCTCAACGTATTTTGAAAATCCTCGGTTTGACATTGTCGTTGTTTTTCTTTTTGGCAGCTGCTGCCGGCGCGCAGTCCTTTGACAAGGACACGCCTTATGAGGATGCCGTTCCCGCCTTTATCGACGCCATAACTGATGCCACCGCTTCCGTCAAAGACCAGGGCGAACTTGAGTCGATCGCCCAGTGGGAAACGGACGCCCGCTCGCGATTGCCCGAATTCCTCAACGACCTTGTCCTGATCGCCCAGCAATTGGAATCCCAAGGCTCATACGAATTCATCATTGACGAATATACGGCCTTTGCCATGAAATGGAACCAGATCGCCGCCGAATATCCGGGGCTCAACGAGTTGGACGCGCTCATTTCACCGCTGATCGACCAGCTGCTGGCAGGTCTGCCGACGTTGCAGGCGCCGCCGTCGGATAATCCGATGAGCGGGCTTGCCGGGCTTTACCGCGCCCTGGAGATCGAGGACCCCTGGGGCTTGGGAGGATTGTTCATTATTGAACCGCTGCCGAATACGGATAAACGCGTGAGGATCACCGAGACGCGCCTTGACACGAAAACCAAGGGCGTTAAAAGCAAATTCATCATCTCCAGAGAGACGATCGCAACACTGAATGGCGTCACGGTCTATTTTGAGCTGGTCGACAACGGCCAGACCGTCCAGCGTTTCGTGAATTTCCGCGACCCCAGCCTGATCCACGAAACGCTGAATTTAATGATCGCCAACAATGAGGACCCGGCCGTCATTGCGGCGCTGACCGACCTGGTGTCGCTGCTCGACCTTTATTTGGAGCAAGCCCTCAACGACGGGATATTGGACGAGTGCAGCTACAGCTTCGTCTACCGCAAGATCAACGCCAACATGGCCCAGGCGTGCATCGACCAGTTCGGGTCACAGCAGGATACGGCCTTCAATTCGCGCTTTGACCCCTTTGACGACTTAAACCAGGTCGAGCTCAGCGATCCAGAAGAGCTCCTGTTCAACCAATCGAGCGCGCAGATGCAGGATAATTCCTCCGCACTGCTGCCGTTGCAAACACCCCCCACGCAGCAGCTCCTTAATAACTACAACCAGGGTTTTGTCGGCACGGCCCAGACGTTCGTGATCGGGGTCGTATTCCCTGCTTACCTGTTTTCCCTGTTCGGGCTCTTTAAAGGGCTGTAATTTGGCGGCCCCGAAAGCCTTGAGGAGCCTAATTCGGGATTTAAAGCCGTTTTTCAATAAAACCCTTTTGTTTTTGACTTAAAAGGGGCAACTTCCTATGATATTAGGCGAGCCATAACGCTCTTATATATAAGGAGGAGATACATGAAAAAGACACTCTTAATGTGTTTGATCATGGTATTTGCAGTAACTTCGGCATTCGCGTCATCAGAAGAATTGCTCGAAGGGATGGGTAAGAAGGCGGTCCGGGGCGCGGTGAACATCATTTCATCCCCGATCGAATTCCCTTACCAGATCATCAAGGGCTTCAAGAACGGCTTTGAGCCGATCGAAAATGAAGCGGGATCCAAGGTCGTGGGAACGGTCCTCGGCATCTTCCGGGGTATTTCCCACGCCGGCGGCCGTTTGGGCTGGGGCTTCCTGGAATTGGCCGGTTTCTGGACAGCCAATCCCGAGGACAACGAAGGCGTCGGTGTGCCACTGGACGCTGAATATTCCTGGGAAGAAGGTGTGCAGTACAGCATCTTTGAACCGAGCTTCGAAGAAGGCGTCAAGCCGATCGGGCGCAAGCTTGTGCGCGGCATCGGCAACGGTTTCTTCGGCATCATCGAAGTGCCGGGCCAGACGCTGCGCGGTGCCAGCGAAGGCAACGTCGTCAAAGGCGTTGTCCGTGGCTTCTGGTACTGGATGAGCCGCGGCGCCTACGGTTTGGGCGACATCGTGACAGTGCTCGCGCCAAACCCGCCGGATAACCCCGGTGTCGCCTTTAACGGCGAATGGCCGTGGACGGTCATGTCGGAAGAAATGGAGAATTAATTTAGAAGATAAAGGGGTATCGTAAACTCTAAATCCGAAATCCTAAACACTAAATAAACTAACAACCCAAAGCCATAAACACTCAATTGTTTGTGGTTTTGGGTTTTTTAGTTTTGGATTTATTTAGAGTTTAGCCCTTCGATTTTACTCAGGGCTAATCCTGAGCGTAGTCGAAGGATTAGGGTTTAGTGTTTAGGGTTTTTTAATTGGCAACTTTTTTCGATTTCTGATATTTTAAGGACATCACAACGGCCAAGAAAGACAGTTTATACGCCTGCCCGCAGGAAAATGTCGGCCAGTTCGTTTTCAACGAGAACGTCCTCATTCCCGATACGCTCGCTGCACACACCAAGCGGCTTAAGGAGGCCGGCTTCAAGGACCGTATCCCGCCGCCGATCCTCAGCGCACCGTGGAAGGCTTTCCCGCGCCCCAGCGGGCCATTCTGTTAGCCAACCGTTAAAGACCATCAATTCACCAACAAAGAGCGTAATTCTCGATCACAAGCAACTTTTTATTTGATGCCCTGACGGCAGAAAATTTTTGAGCATTTGCTTAGAAAGATCACGTTTTCTTCGTGCTGCCTAAAAATGTCATAAAATGTTTGTTTATATATATTTATATATTTATATATTAATAGTATAAAGGTATTTCAAGCGTATTAATCCAAAAATAACCCCATGTTTAAGATGTCTAGGTTTGTCCTGGCGTGACCTTGACATTACCCTATAAATAGATTACCTTTATATGGAAATTAGCAAATAAGAGAAATGTGCAGCTGATCGCCCAATAAGGGGGAAAGGCAAAGGGGTATTTAGATGAATGTAGCCAAAGGTATTATGGAAACGACCACCAGCTGTCTTTACCGCGTGAAGAATATTATGGTGTATATGAACCATTTCAAAGCCACCCTCAATAGGCTGGCGGATGCGGACAAGTCGGTCCGGGAGCTGATATTTAATATTTATAAGCAAAGCGAAGCGCTTTCCAAGTTATTGGAAGAGCTGGCGTACAAGCTCAACTATTCTTCCGCCACCGATGAAGATGACGCCCAGTCCAACCGCCGCCAATCCGACCGCTTGAAGGTCGAGGCAGAAGGCATTTTCATTATCAATAATTCAGCTGAAAAATCCTACCAATTGCAGGATCTCTCCGAAACAGGCATGAAGATCATCGGCGATAAGCCGGTCAAGACAGGAGAGACGGCGGATATCATTATTTCCAGCCCCTTTCTGCGCAACACGATCCATAAGAACGCCCAGATCGTCTGGGACAAGCAGTTGGATGACAATCTTTGGGTCGCTGGCGTTGAATTCGACAAAGAATAAGATAATTTAGAAATTTCTTGCCACTCCCGCTTGGCCCTGCCTTATCTTCTTTCGGCGTTTAATCAGACAACCACCGACCCCAGGCCGGGGCGTTACCTTCTGGCCACGTATGAACATATTGGCGATATCAAGAATGTTAAGCAGGTCCTCGAAATGTTGTTGCAGCGCAACCCCGCCGATCTCAACAGCCGCACCTATTTGGCCGATGTGTATTACCGCCTGATGGATTACCCGCAGGCCGAGGCCCAATACCGTTTGATCATGGAGGCGAAGCCCGACCCGCTCACCCGGGGAAAGCTGGCCGAGGTCTTGATCTGGCAGGAAAAATATAAGGAAGGGATCGCCGAGCTCGAAGTGGTGGCCAAAGAATTCCCGCGCAACCCCAAGATCTTGGAACTGTTGGCTGACGCGTATTCTTGGGCCGGTGCCTACCAGCAGTCCGCGGATGTTTATAAGCAACTGTTGCAGCTTAATGTCCGCCACAAAGAAATTGTTTTGAAATTGGCCGATGTCCTTCGCTATCTGGGCAAGGACGAAGAGGCGCTGGAGCTTTATGACAAGTATATTCAATAAGCTACGCCACGCCGGAAAAAGCCGGCAACGTGTGTTGTGCTGTTTGCTGGTCTTCTTTTTTGCCGGCACGCCGGTGCGCGCGCAGAGCAAGCTGAGCCAGGACGATCAGGCGCTTTTCGGCAAGGCCCAGAGCTTGAATAACCTGCAGCGCTTCAAGGATGCCGTCGAGATCTTAAGGCCGCTGCACGGTGCCTTTCCGAATGACACATCCATTGCGCTTGAATTGGCCAAAGCTCTTGGTTATTCCGGGTCCGGCCAGGAAGCCGTCGAGATCATGAACCGTTTGATCGCGCAACAACCGCAAGAGCCGATGTTGACAAGGGATCTGGCCAGCATCCTGGAAGCCAATAACCGTTTCCAGGAAAGCCGGGAGCAGGTGCTGAAACTTTATAACGCCAACCCGCAGGACCAGGCGCTGCTTCAGAAGCTCGCCGATCTGTCGATGTGGATGCATGATTACGAAAGTGCCGTGCACTACACGCAAAAACTTTTGGCGGCGGATAAGGCGAGCGCGCCGTTGAGCGTCCAGTTGGCCGACGCGTATTTTTATTCGGCCAATTACCGGGAAGCCGTCCGTTTGTACGCGCAAGCGAACATCACGGCGCAAAGCCACGAGGCGGCGTATAGAAATCTGGCCTACAGTTATTTCTCGCTCAAAGATTACGACGCCTCATTGAAGGCCTATCAGGAACTTGCCCAATATTATCCGGATGATATTGAGATCAAAGCCGCGCTGGCCAGCGTCCTGTACGCTTCGGGGCGCACCGCTGAGGCGGAAAAATATTTTTATGAAATGATCGCGGCCGATCCACAGGATGTCGTGGCGATGCTCAAGCTGGCCGAGATCCTGTCGCTGCGCAAAGAATACGCCCGGGCGGTCGCTGTCTATGAAAATATCCTGAAGGCCAAGCCCGGGCAAAAAGAAGCCCAATTAGGGCTGGCCCGTGTGTTGAGCTGGGACAAACAGTATGACCGATCGCTTCAGATCTACGCGCAGATCATTCAAGAGGACCCGTCGTGGGTGAGCGCTTTGCGCGAACGCGCGCGGCTGCTTGGCTG
>Ga0326597_10010811_pt1 | contig 12140 bp, 9 predicted proteins | sample RVTome_12_FD_203789 | JGI IMG/M metagenome (GOLD analysis project Ga0326597, IMG submission 203789) | Soil microbial communities from uranium-contaminated site in the Upper Colorado River Basin, Wyoming, United States - RVT100D185 | ecosystem: Environmental > Terrestrial > Soil > Contaminated >... | reverse complement strand
CCGAGGAAGTAGGACCCCGTGCGGGACATCTCGGTCTTCATGTTGGTTCGCTTCCACCAGTAGATCGGGTTCAGGGGGTCGAATCCGATCTCGCGGGCACGAACAAGGATGTCGGCGTGTAGCGGCACCACCCGGTGTCGACCGTGTGCCCTCCGGGACAGAGTCACATCGCCGACGTTGACGCAAAGCCGACCCCCGGGAAGAAGCACCCGGTAGCACTCCTCCCAGACCCTGGCGAGCTCCTTCTGGAAGAGCTCGTAGTCCTCGATCTCTCCGAGCTGGTCGGTGTTGTCGGGATACTTCTTCAAGGTCCAATATGGCGGCGACGTAACCACGAGCCCGACCGAGTCGCCGTCGACCTCGAGCATGTCGCGAGCATCCCCGAGGATGAGACGATGATGTGTAACTGTCTGACCGGGTGTCGTTCGGAGCTTTTCGCCCAATGGAGGACCCCTAGGAATGACGTCAATGTAACTTAGCATCGACGTCGGACACGATCCGGTCCATCGTCCGCCCAACGGGTGCCATCCGATGTTGCCGGTGGGCATCCAGGGGAGTGCCCGACGCCGTCACGAGGTTGAGTGATTGGCGGGTTCTCCCAGAAGCTGCGTATTCGAAGTTTACAATCGGGCCTTGTGTTCTATGGGCGCCGCAAACGCAACGATCAACGGACTCGAGCCCATGAGGCCGGCGAGGCGCTCTGGCGCGAAGACCTTGACGTCAACGCCCGCCGGAAACTGGCATACGCTGTCGAGAACTTCTTCAGCGGGACCGGTGAAGGCTTCGGCATGACGGATCCCTGGGGATTGGTCCAGCGTGCGGTGCTGGAGGATCTCGGCCTCTCTGACCTTGGGGGCTGGGCCGGTCGGCCAGAACTCGACGTTGTAGACGCCCTCAAGCAGGCGCACGAGGACGTTGTCTTCAGCATCTTGGAGGCGGTGCTCCGGTTCGGAGCAATCGCTTCCGTCGAGTCGATGGGCGGTGTGAGTCGAGAGGATCGATGGGCATACGAACGACGCCTGCCGACGCTACGAAGCACCATCGAGACCGTTCTTCGGGAGCATTGGGTAAAGGTCGATCTGGTAGGCGATCAGTTCGTGGGCTTCGACTCCCGCGTACTCCACGAAGACGTCGTTCGCCCGGCACTATCCCTTCTGGGTGACACAACTGGGATGGAAGCTGCGGAGACGGCCTTTCTCGGAGCACTGAGGGAGATACACGAGGGCAGCCCCGAGGACGCGATTACCGACGCGACAACCGCGCTCCAGGAAGCTCTCGGCGGCCTTGGCGCGCGCGGCAACACGGTCTCGAAATGCATCGACGCGGCGGTTCGAATGGGTCTCCTCACGGACTACGACCGGAAGCTTGGGGAATGGCTGGAGGCAGACCGGAGCAACAAGGGCGATGCACATAACGCGGCTCCGGCAAGTCCATCCGATGCGTGGCTGGTCGTTCACGTCGTGGGCAGCCTCCTCGTTCGTTTGCTCGATCACCGAACCAGGGGTAATCCTCAGCCGTAGCCGAACGGCGTGTCCCGAAGGACTCGTTCACTCGGACGGCGTCCAGTATCAGTCTCTTATCGCGCCAGGTAGGCGACCTGGTGCCATGGGGTCTGCGCTGGGTGGGCCCCCGGAGCGCGCGAGATGAATCGAGCTCTTGGGTGTCCTCCCGGGTGCCATCGGCTGAGACGAAGGCTCGGCATCGTCAGGCCAGATCGAACTCACCTCTCAGTTCATCGAGCGTGAGCAGGCGGGTGACCGAGTCCCCTCTGAAGTGCACCATGAGCGGCCGGCTGACAACGATCAATCCGTTCACTGTCCAGGGCTTTTCGCCGTCGGGAACGCCGATCCAGCCAAGCACGTCGCCGAGGTGACCATCAACCCACTCAACCCGCTCTCGCACTCGCCCGATAGCCGAATCCCCTCCAACGCTCAGGGACTCGACTTGGTGTCGGAGTTCCGCGGGTGTCCGTGCCAGCTCCAGGTTCTTCGTCTCAGCGACAACCACACGCCCACTCGGAGGGTCTACAAGCAGGATGTCAATATCCCCAATGTCTTGCCCTGGCGATCGCTCGAGTCGCAGACTCCCGACACGCTTGACGCGCCGACGGAGGTAAGGGAACCTCACGGCCAGCGCGTCTGCAACGAGATCATTGAAGGCCTCACCATCGCGGTGACGCATCTCCCCCATGAAGCGCTGCAACTCCACGGAGCGAGCCTTCAGCCTTCCGCCCAGAATCAGTTCGACCAGGCTGGGGCCCACCCGGTCGATGTGCCTAAATCCCCAGGCGACGTGGTCAACTCCGCTCCCCTCCACCACGATTAGCGGACGTCTGACGTAGGACATCGATCGATTGAAGCGCCACGGGTAGATGTCGGGTGCTTCCGCGCCGGACATGAAGGCCGTTCGTGGCCGGAGAGAAAGCATCTCGATTCCCAGGTCAACCCTCTCGCGTGTCCACCCAAGGGAAGCCACCAGTTCGTCGAGAAGCGTCGACCGGGGCATACGAGGCGGATCCTCGTCACCGGTCAGACCTAGATTCGTCAAGTCGCCCAGTAGGTGGGCCAGTTCCGTGATGCTCACGCCCCACTCGGCGCGCACAGCGGCGTCCATCTCGGCGGCAAGGGGCGGCGGGTCGGTGGCCTCGAACTCCCTCCAGTGGTTCCCGAAGTGAGAGGTAGCTGCTTCCCGGTCGGCTCGAAACTTGATCGGTCTAAAAGCCTCGATGCTCGCCCGATATGGGTCGTCGCCGTGTGTGCCGAGTCGCCCCGACCGAAGTCGGCTTAGGACGACCTCTGAGAGTTTGTACTGAATGGCATCACTGAGGGTGCCCTTATTGATGATCTCGTTTGACAGCGCGAGCAGGTAGTCGCGTGTTGCCAAGCTCAGAGGCTCATCCCCCGACGGTGGCTGAGCGGCGACATACTCCAAAATGAATCGATGGGCTAGGTCGGCAGATTGCAGATCGTCGCCCCAATCTCGGAGCGACTTCAGGTAGTCGTCGTCGTCGCCGTAGCAGAGGATCTGGGTTGGCAAGGTCAGGCGGTGATGTGCGATCCCGGCAACGATCGCTTCGTGGCTCTGAATCAACTGCGCGACGAGGTCTGTGCCATCGAGGCGACCGACCAGTTCACCGAATTCCTTGAACCGATCCTTGACGATCTCGTTGAGGACACCGACCCGCCGGTCTTCGGGGATTTCTCCATCCGGTATAGCGAGCCGGTCCAGTGTGTCTATTGCTGTGTCCAACACGCGCTCGATATCGGCATCTTGGATCGGCCGCGCTCGCGGCAGACTCCTATCGACGAGCTGGGGATTCTGGTGTTCCGCGAGAACCACGAGCTTCTTCTTAAGGCCAAGGGGGGCGATCGCGTCAACAAGAGTTTCCACTTCGCCTGACAGCCCGTCCACACCAACGGCTGCCGCGAGACGGCCAATCTCGCGCAGCAGGGCCTCAAGAAGAACTCGTTCTCCAGAGTTATCAGAACCGCCAAGGGCGGCCTGGGCCGCGACCGTGAGTTCGATGTGAATTGTCCCACCGACATCGTGGGAAAGGTTGAGCCAGTCCCCGCAATCGGTCATCCCATTCAGATCGCCCCACAGTTCCGGCTGTTCGATGGAGACCTCGACCACCAGTGCGCCAAACCTGGTCGACAGTGCTGATGCTGTTCTCTCGATGGCAGAGGCCGACTCCCAGATCCAGTAAGCGACGCAGTCGACCAGCTCACCCAAGAATGGCCTAGCGCGCTCGGACTGGCCCGCGCCTGGGTGGACCCACACCAGGAATGACGGGTGTTCCACCAGAAGCGCAAACAGCCCATCCCGTCTTGGGTCGGCCACAAAGATCGGAGGTCCAGCACTCGCCGAGCGCTCCACGTCGACGATCCCCTTGCTGGCCCAGTGCTTGACCCCGTGGGGATCGAGTCGCTGCTGGACCTCAAGCCGTACGTCGAGGCCCGCGTCAGAGGGGATCACGGCGAAGTCCGGCAGTCGGTCGTCAGCAAGATAGAAGCTATGCCGCGCATTCCGGTAGACGGCGTACTCGTCCAGTTGGCTGAAGGACTGAACGACGGTGGTCTCGAGGAGTCGTGCCCTCGATTGCGCGAATTTCCAGAGAGCGAGTGGCTCTCCCGACTCGAGCGCAGCGATTACCCGAAGCGAGGAACGGGACAGGACTACTACTTGGTCTCTCGCCTCCTTGTGAGCAACGGGCATGAGGGTGCTCCTCCCCATTCCCTGGACGACCAGCAGGTGGAGCAGTTGGAGATCGAACGCAGAGTTGCTGCGCAACTCCTGGGCCACCTCCCTGAATCGATCGTCCACGTCTCCAGCCAATGACGAAGGACGCCAACTCCCGAAGGGGTCGGTGGCCTCGTAGCCCGAAAGGTCGTCGACAATGACGACGAGGTGCGCGTACTTATCGACATCGAAACGCCAGAAACTCTCGCGGCACCAGTCTGGCTGCTCAGATCCAGGCCAAGACATCCTGCGCCATCCCATCCGGTCCACGTCCAGGGCAGATGCCGAAGCGACGATCTCTCGAAGAATCGGCACGAGCGCTCCCCGGCGATACTCCACAGCCCCAAGAACCGCCGCGTGACGCAAAGCGACTAACAGACCGGCGGGAAGTGCGACTATGTACTGCTCCCCATCGGTCAGGATGGGTTTCGTGTACGGAAAGCTGAGATCGGAATCCTTGTCGGGGTCGAGGTCCACTTCGCCGAACCTCGCAACAATCGGATCCAACACAGCGGAGCCGAAGGGGTGGACGATCGACGTCAACTCGTCGCCGCTGAATCTCACCGCCCCCTTTAGCCGGTCGAATTCCTCTCTATTGGGGATCTCGAGCGTTCCATTCGTGGTACTTCCGGCTTGCACCGACCGGGATAGACCCGCCCTGCGCGCGACCTCGTCACTGATCCGCAGGGTCGCGTACATCAAATGCTCAATCGACGGTCCGAAGATGCCTTCGTCTCGGTCACGATCGCTAGCGGCTGCGCGAAGCAGGACACGACAAGCCTCCGATGCATCTTCTGCGATCCCTGGCAGAACAAGGTAGGAGCCGCCCACGTAGCTCACGGAATCCGTGAAAGGAGTTTCGAATGGGTCCTCGGCGGATTGGACGCCGGGCGTCACGATGGGAGGACCATTCAGCAGCGATCGCCATCGCCCAGCCGACATGCGGGGTCTCTGGCTGTCATGCGGGAGCGAGTAGACGACTGCCGCAAATCGCTCGAGCCGCAATTGCCGCTCAGCATTCACGGGCATCAACTGAAGAGCTCCTATGCCGCAAGCTAGATCGGCGCCGTTCAGCCCCGCAAGAGATTCCCTAAGTTGCCCCCACTGCTGGTGCATGTTTCCGTGGCGAATCTACGCCACCACTCCCGACGAGGCGTGCCACCTAGTGCCCCACCGACCCGCAGCTCCTGGCCGTACAAGGGTCTCGCCGCTGGTTGGCGCAGTCAGGGTGCCGATCCGGGTGCCTCGCGCGCATGCGCGCGTTTTTGTGCCCACCCGGGCAGAGTCAGCCGGCGCGAATGCGGGCAGGTCATGCTTCGGAGTGGGTCTGCGGACCGCATCGTGGAGCGCCTGCTGCTCTCCATCGGATCTCCCCGATTGGCTACTCGACGTCGATTGCCCGGAGGAGGAGCAACCGGCTTGCATTTCGGAGGGTCTCCAGCTCCCCAGCCTCAAAGAAGGACGCGGGATCGGGTTCGTAGAGGCTGAGCCGTCCCCAGCCGCCCGCCATTGCCTCGCGGCCGTGAAGGTGTGAGGCGTGGGCTGTCGTGGAACGCTTGGAGTACAACTCTCCCAGCCGCTTCGCCCGGTCAGATCCGATAACGGTCGCAAGTGTGGCGCGGAACCGCTCAGTGCTGCCGGTGATCTGCCTACATGTCTGACATCGCGTCGGCTTCGTCCTGCTGGCACCGATGGTCTCGACCACCGCCGTGAACGCCACCAGCGCTAGGGACGGATGTTCGCGCGAGATGAGCACACCCTCGTGGTGCATCAGGAGCGCACGCGTCAATCGATCACCTTGACCCGCCAGCAGGCTCTCATAGACAGCACCGAACCACTTCGGGAGGTCAACCGGCGACGGCAGCATGGGGTCATCAGCCCCAAGAGTGAACCAGCGGTAGGTGCTCCCGCTGACAGGTCCGGCTGCTCCGTACCAGCGTTCGGGGCTGGCCGACGGTCCATCACGCAAGTACCAGGCCACATCCCAGGCGAGAGACAGAAGACCCGACAGCAGCCGCAACCGCTCGAGAGTTGCGGCCTCGCCGACGTGCGACCAGCGGTAGCACTCAGTCACTCCCCTGACCGAGATGAGCGCCGAGTAATGCTGGCTGGCGAAGGTCTTGCCGACGGTCGTCAACGCCTCGGTCATCATCACGCCATCGACGGGCAGCAGCTCCAGGTCGTCGCTGACCCTCGTTGGGGAGCGGAGCCGCATCTGCCTCTGCGCAAGCGGCTGCGGAGCCTGGGCGAGGTGTGCTGTCCATTCGAACGGGGTGACTTCACCCAGCACCGAAACTGCGTGCTCAACAGCAGCCTCCCACAGCCGGTAGTCGGCCTCGTCGGGGCTCCCGGTACCGGCGACCCGAACCATGAGGCCACCTGGGCGAACGGCGATCCAAAGCCTTGACTTGTGGGGACCAGACGGCGTGTTGGCTAAGAGCTCATGGACGCGTTCGCTCCCAACATCGATAATTCGCGCGGATTCTCCCCAGTCGTGAGCGCTGCGGAGATGCTCGAAGATCCGGGCATGGAACTCGTCACGCCCATCTTCCGGGATCGCTACGAATCCGGGCCGGTCGGTGACCCAATCCGGCCGCCAGTCAGTCGTCATGCGGTCGAGTATCTCATTGTGTCCAGTCCGCGGTGCCCGATCGAGCGGGGAAGCTCGATGAGTTGGGCTCGCTAGCTGAGAAGGTCGCTCGGTTTCGTCTGAAGGCCGCTGGCGAGCTGTTCGAGCGTGGCGAGGCTGATGTTGCGTTCGGCGCGTTCGATTCCCCCGATGTATGTGCGGTGCAACCCGCAGCGATCGGCTAGCTCCTCTTGGGAGATCCCCAGCGAGCGGCGTCTGGTTGCGACGTTCTCGGCGAGGCGTCGGTGGAGGTATTGGGGAGATCGTCGTCGTCCCGGCACCGGCGGAGATTCGATGCGATGATGACTCTATGTCTACAGCCGATAAGTAGCACCAATGGCTGGGGTGCTGGCTGCGGGGGTCGACTGGTCGAAGGCGGGGTGGGTCGCCGTCGTGCTGGACTCCTCAGGGTTTCTTGGAGCGTCGCTTGGGTCGACGTTCGACGAGTTGGTCGACGCATTGACCGACGTTGAGGTCTTAGGCGTAGATATCCCGCTTGGTTTGCCCGAGAGGCCCCCGAGAGCCGCAGATGTTGAAGCGCGTCGATTCGTGGGTCCGCGGAGGTCGAGCGTGTTTCCGACTCTGCCCCGAGATGTCCTGGAGGCAGCCGACTACCCCACCGCACAACGGATCGCGCGTGAGCGCTACGGAGTCGGTGTACCGGCCCAGGCATTCGCGCTTGCTCCGCGCATTCTTGAGGTCTCCCACGCGGCCGGAAGGGACCGCCGGATCGTGGAGGTGCATCCTGAGGTGTCTTTCGCTGCCATGGCCGATGCTCACATCGAGTACTCGAAGAGGACTTGGGCCGGACTTGAGCAACGACGTGCACTGCTCAACTCTCGGGGCATTGCCGTTCCCGCCGAGATCGGTACGGCCGGATCGGCTGCTGCTGATGACGTGATCGACGCAGCAGCGGCAGGATGGTCCGCACGTCGCAAGGCCCGAGGCGACGCCCAGACGCTCCCCGTGGATGGAAGCGACTCTGCGGTCATCTGGTACTGAACCCGGACCTCCGACCGGAGGTGTCTCCTTTGCGTTCCCTCGGTTACGACGGCCTCTCGGGTATCAGATACCCGAGACGAGTCGTCGTGGCTTCCGAGGTACCAAGGAAGTACCTCCCGTGGCGCACGACGAGTTCAGACCGGTGCCCCTCAGCCCCCGACGATACGCAGATTCGGAAGAGACGGGTGGTCGGCCTGCCAGATGGCATCCGATACCCGAGCGACGGCTTCGGCTTGGAGGCTGGGAAGCACATGGGAGTAGGTATCGAGTGTGATCGAGACGTCGGCGTGACCGAGCTGGTCGGAGACGATCTTGGGGTTGATCCCCTCCTCAAGAGCAAGAGTCGCCCAGGCGTGGCGGAGGTCGTGGAGGCGTACACGTCGTAGACCAGCCTCCTGGCAGAGCCGACGGAACCGGTTAGTCACCCAATCCGGGCGCAGCGGCCGACCATCACGAGTGAAGATGAGGGCGTCGTCAGGTGCCACCTCTCCCTCACGTGAGCGGAGCCGGCCGAGCGCTGCGACTGTCCGCTCGTCGAGGTGTACCCGACGTGCAGAGCGCTTGGTCTTGGGTCGGCCGAGCTGCGGACTCCCCTTCACGAGTACCACCGTCTGCACAACCGACAGCCGCCCTGAAGCCAGATCAACGTCCATCCAACGGAGCCCCAGAATCTCGCTTCGGCGCATGCCGGTCGTCCCAGCCACGAACCACAGCGCCTCGTGAGGTGTGCCTTCGACGTATCGCAGGAAGCGGAGGAGTTCATGACGCTGCCACGGATCGGGTACCCGGCCCCGCCCGCCATTGGATGGTGGCGAGGCTGCGGCCACTGGATTCCGACGCAGCAGACCCCAACGCACGGCATCCTCAAACGCCCGCCGCAACACCACATGTGCGTTGCGGATGGTCTTAGGAGACAGCGGGCCACCCGACTGAGAGCCAGATTCTCCGAGGGTCTGGTAGAGGCGATTGAGGTCGCGGGGCCCCACTTGCTGCAAGCGGAGGGCACCGATGTGTGGCGCGATGTGACAGGAGATCGCGGAGCGATACGAGTCGAGGGTGTTCCCTCGAATCTGTTGAGCATGCGCCGGCAACCATTCGCCAAGCAGGTAGTCGCCCACGGTCATGAGGCTGCGATCGACCTGAAGCCCCGACTCTAAGTCCACCAGCTCGCGGCGAAGCTCAGCCTCCGCCTCCATTCGCGTGGGGAAGCCCCGCCGTACCTGTCGCACCCTACGGCCGGTGCCTGGATCAGCGCCCAACTCGATGACATACCCCCAGGAGATCCCCTGTGTGGTCTCTCGATGAACGACGCGGCCAGAGAAGCTCATGCCGCGCCGAAGCGACCCGGGGGCGGAATAACAGAACGGGAGAGGAGGACTATCACCCCATATTTTACCATTTCAACCGTTGACAAGCAACCGTGGACGTGGTGGAGGTCATCACGCATCGTCGTTGGTGGTGTCGTTGGCTTCGACGTCCGCGAAGCTGATCCCGCCTGTTCTCAAGGCAAGGCACGCCCGCTCTGGATGGCGGCAGTCTTGCTTGCCGCATCTCGGACAGATCAGTACTTCAGTTCGCGAGCTCGGGGTTGTGCGATTGGAGCGTGGCACAACCCCCTCGGTCTCAGCCTGGGATAACGCTTGCGCCACCAGGGTGGTGCCATCCGAGAGTGGCACAGCCGGACCGATTGACCAGATCGACGGACCGCCTGAGACCGACTGCCTTTCCCGGTTCACGCCGATCTTGTTCGCCGCGCGGTAGACCGTTCGGCGCGCGGCATTGATCTCGTTCCTCGCACGAGCGACCACCACCTGAGCCTCCATCGGGCCCTCAGACATAAGGAGGTCGCGGAGCCATTCGCGAACATCCGGTCTTCCTCCCTCGCCCGATTCGAGCAGGTCATCGGCGGAGAGGTCCGTCTCGCCGAGCCACTCGATCCGGGCACATCCGAATTCGACGGCATCGACGCGGCGAAGGGCGAGCGAAGGTGGCATGGCTGCAAGATTCGACTTCGTCGATGCCAGCACGAGCAGGCTCTCGTCCTCGGGATCGGGTGCGAGCAGCAGACCGCTGCGCGCCGCACCGATGATGCCGATGCTCCCGCCTCCGCGGTACAGCGCCGGAGCCCCCCTCTGCTTGGTCAGGTGCCTCACCAGCACGACCGCTGCTCCGGTGTCGGCGGCGAGTTGAGCGAACGGCGCTAAGCCCGATCGGACGTCTTGGTCCCGATACCCGTCGATCCGGTTGCTCAGGTACGCGTTTAGCGGATCAACGATTACCAGGGCGGCGTCTTCCTGGGTGATCACCTCGTGGAGGAGATCGAGATCCTGAGGGATGCTCGGGAGGCGAAGCACCGGGAAGTCGCCCGTCACGTGTGTGGGAACGCCCTGGAGAGCCACCACCCTCGACGGGTCGCCGCCGGCCGCCTCCAGGCGAGGGCGGACAGTATCCGCCAGGCCGTCTTCTGCTGTGAGGATCACGACTCCGCGAGGATCGTTCCCCTGCAGTTGCTCGGGGAGGCTGCTCCCGGTCGAGACCCGGGCCGCTAGGTCGAGACATACCGTTGACTTTCCGACATTCGGATCACCGTCGAGAACGGACAGCTTCCCCATCGGGATCCGCCCGGGCCACAACCAGCGAGTCTCCTCTGGTGCGACATCGGCGAGTCGCACGACGCCGGCGAGGCGATCGATGCCCTCTAGTTCAATGCGCCGCGGTTTGGCACCCCTCGCTCCAGCGCGCATGCGCTCGAGGCCTGCAACCAGTTCGTCGAACAGAACTTGATTCCGCCGGGCAATTGCGTGAGCTGCACCTTGTATCTCGACGTCGGTCGCCGAGCCCACTGGCCCGTACAACTTCTCGGCCGCAGCCCGAAGCTGATCGTCAAACATCCGCGTGCACCTCACTGCTCGACTTGCCTGACGCGGGCCCAGGCGTCTCGGTCCTCACAGTCACGAACTTGAGCAGCGCGTCTCGCGGCACCCGGACGAGGCGTCCGATGCGCGTGATGCTCAGCTCTCCGCGGGCGATGAGGTCACGGACCTTGCGTTCCGAGCAGGACAGGAAGAGGGCCACCTCTGGGACCGTCGAAAGCGGAGCGAGTTCGGGGTAGCCGATCGGCGGGCTCGGGAAGGGGGTTTCCTGTGTCATGAGACACAACCTAGATACACTTCTCCGAGAAATGGATGGTACGGAACAGCTTCACCAAAGGAACACTTATGGCAGCGAAGGCAGCACCCGACGGCAGGGAAGATGTAGTACTTCCGCTCGATGAGCAAGGGCGCCCAACAGGAGTGTTCCACTGGCGGATGGTCGAACCCGCTGGCCGTACCTGGAGCGTGTCTGGCACCTACCAACTCGGCGAACGCGGCCTTCAAATCACCGAACTCGAGATCGTCCCGTCGACTCCCGAAGGACAATCCCAGGGCATCACCTTCTCGACGCTCAAGGAACTGAAACTCTCATACTTGCGCCAGGCCATCTCGGCGAAGCTATCGACCTACCGTCAGTTCGCCGGGAGGCAACTCGCTGCACTGAAGCGTCTACCTCCCCGCGACGACCCCTGGGACGCCGCCGATCAAGCCCAATACGTCCAAGCGTGGGAGGAATTCGAGGTCGAGGTCTCTCGAGCCGCAAAAGCGGCTGGCAGACACCGAGCCACTGGGGGTCGCAGACCCAACGACCAATCCGAGTGGGCGAGGCGCGCAGAGAAGTCCCTCGACCTTATCCACGACGGCAAGGGCAACCTATACCCAAGACTGGCAGAGGCACTCTCACTGGGTGAAGAAGCAATCCGCAAGAACCTCCAGAGGATGCGGAGACCGGTCGACGAGAAGGATCTCGGCAGCGGGTGGCTCGCAGGAACTCGCGCCTCCACGGTGCCGGGACCGCGCCTTCTCGCCTGGAGAGCTCATCAAGCGGTGACATATGACTGACCGTCCGGGCAGTTGCCGGACGAGAGGCACGGATCGGGGTGCCAATCGAGGTGCCCGCATCGGTGCACCCCGTGTACACCCGGTGCGGTCGCATGCACCTCGGTGCATCGGCGATCAGCGGGATACCAATCAGGCGTCAACGGCGCCAACGGCGCGTCGTTCTGCGGTCTGGGACATCTCGACTCCGCGTTGCGCCGTTCGGTGCAGTGGTGTCGGAGAGAGGACTCGAACCTCCACGAGCGATTAGCTCACTAGGCCCTCAACCTAGCGCGTCTGCCAATTCCGCCACTCCGACATGGGGCACGGGAGTGTAACGCACCCCCAACACCCCACTA